>Ga0272442_10009299_pt1 | contig 12312 bp, 11 predicted proteins | sample SSMForm2O_FD_200262 | JGI IMG/M metagenome (GOLD analysis project Ga0272442, IMG submission 200262) | Marine sediment archaeal communities from Little Sippewissett salt marsh, Falmouth, MA, United States - SSM-Form-2O | ecosystem: Environmental > Aquatic > Marine > Wetlands > Sediment ... | reverse complement strand
GGGAGGATATCCCCGATACCTTTGTCAAACGGGAGATAGAGATCGAAGCGAAATACGAGGGTTACATCCGGCGCCAGAAGGAATCGGTAGAGAAGTTCAGGTCCCAGGAGGGGAAAAAGATCCCCCCTGATATGGACTATGACTCGGTGCCTGGTCTCTCAAATGTACTGAGGCAGAAGCTGTGCGCCATAGCCCCGTCATCCATAGGCCAGGCTGAGAGAATCCCGGGGATGACGCAGGCGGCACTGACGGCCCTGTTGATTACGATCAAGAAGGCGGAACTGGCAGGGGCGAAGGCTGCCACTGATACCTAGCCCCGGCGCCTTCGCTGCCACGTAAGCGTTACGCCCTTCCCCCGGCATGGAACCGTAATCCAACAGGGGGAGGGGGTGGTATGGACCGGAAGCAGGGGGTGTCTAGCGGGGACAGCCGGGACAGGACGGCAGGACAGCCCCTATTGGCGAAACACTCACGACGATCTACCACAATACATGACGGTGGAGATGAGACATGAAAAAGGCAGGCGAACCAGCTGAAAAGGTCATGGGGCTCATACACAAGGGGATCAGGATTCCCAATCCCTGTTCCGTGGACATCGGAGACGATGTCGATATCGATCGGATTTCCTCTGATGATGTAATCCTCTACAGTGGAACGAAGATCTATGGGAAGGAGACGCTCATCGGCCCCGGCGCACGTCTGGGATACGAGACACCGGTAACCGTCGCTGACTGCCAGCTCGGCTCGGACGTCGAGTTAAAGGGGGGCTTTTTCACAGAGGCCGTCATTCTCGACAGGGCGACCATGGCCAGCGGGGCGCATGTGCGGGAGGGATGCATCCTTGAAGAAGAATCAAGCGGCAGCCACACCGTGGGCCTGAAGCAGACGATCCTCTTTCCCTTCGTCACCCTTGGCAGCCTGGTCAATTTCTGTGACTGTCTCATGGCAGGGGGTACCAGCAGACACGATCACAGCGAGGTGGGGAGTTCCTATATCCATTTCAACTATACCCCCAACCAGGACAAGGCCACGGCATCCCTCATCGGTGATGTCCCCCGGGGTGTCATGCTCAACCAGTCACCGATTTTCCTGGGTGGCCAGGGCGGTCTCGTGGGACCGGCACGGATCGGGTACGGCACGGTGATAGAGGCGGGAACGGTCTATCGCGGTGACCGGCCCGAGGGGGGAAAACTGATTCACGGCAAAATGGAATCGATGTATACGGAGCGTGAATTTCTGGCAGGGTATTATGCAGACGTGGGGCGTAAGATAGAAAACAATATCCTCTATATTGCCAATCTTCTGGCCCTGAAGGAGTGGTACCGCCACGCGAGGAGACCCTTTTTTGCACTGCGCGACGGGGGGGAGGCACTCTACGACGGTGCCGTTGACAAGATCGAGAGGGCACTGAACGAACGGCGCAGCCGATTCAGGGTACTTGCCGAAAAGATGGAGCAGTCGATAGTGATAGCGGAACGGCTGGTGCAGGGTGACAAGAGGCGAAAACTGATTGCCCACAAGAAGCGGTTCATGGAGAACTGGAGCAACATCGAGGATACCCTGCGGGGGAAAGGGGTGGAAGACATCGCCGCTGACACGCGCGATACCTTTTGCAGGAGTATAGAGGAGAAAATCAATGCGGGCGGGGTGGACTACCTCGAGACCATTCAGTCCCTTGACGAAGAGGCTGTGGCCCTGGGGACGGCGTGGCTCCAGGCAATCGTGGATCAGATTAACAGGGACAGTGCCCCCTTCTGGGCATGATTACTATGGCAGCACGAGGAGCAGTAATGGAGATTCATCAGATCGATACGGACGTATTAATCATCGGCAGCGGTATCGCCGGACTCAGAGCGGCGCTGGAAGTGACGAAGGCGGGGAAGCGGGCCCTCATCGTGTCCAAATATCCCCTCGGCAAGGCCACCAATACGATGCTGGGGGGTGGTACCTTCTCGGTTTCCACTGATAAATTCAGTCCCGACGAGCATCAGCGAAAGACCCTCGACAGCGGGCGCATGCTCAATGATCGGGAACTGGTCCGGCGTTTCGTTTTTCAGGCCCGATCGGATGTGGAGGAGCTCGTGGCACGGGGACTCAAGGCACATTTCCACGATACCGGATTTCGCTGTCTTTCGCCCTATCTGATCGGCGGGCCCGTGATAACGAAGGTAGTCGTCGATGCCGTCCGTGATGCAGCGGTGCCGACCATGGACAATATCATGATAACCGATCTGATCGTCACCGGCAAGACCTGCCGGGGTGCACTGGGATTTCACAAACAGAGCGGTGCATGGTACGGGATCAACGCCGGGGCGGTTATCCTGGCCACGGGAGGCGCGGGGGCGATCTATGCCCGGCACGACAACGCGCCGGGGTCCACGGGCGACGGGTATGCCCTGGCCCTCGATGCCGGTCTGGAACTGATGGACATGGAATTCGTCCAGTTCTATCCACTGGTCTATGCGGGATCGGGTCGCGCCCGGATGATCCTCCCCGCCTTCTTCGGCGATGCCGGCGACATCGTCAACAGGCAGGGGGAAGACATCAAGGAAAAATACGGCCTGCCTGCGAGACTCATAGCGACGGTGACACGGGACCAGTTTGCACAGGCCCTCTTCAGGGAAATAGAGGCGGGAAAGGGCGTTGACGGTGCCCTGCTGCTGGATATGCGGCAGGCCGACAAATCGGATCTTCCCTACAGCGAGGACCTGATTGAGCGCTACCGACAGAAGATCGCCTTCGACAGGGAGCCGGTGAAGATTATGCCGGCCTGTCACCACACCATGGGGGGTATTGCCATCGATGCCGAGGGACATACGGGACTCGCGGGGCTCTATGCGGCGGGAGAGGTCACCGGCGGTATCCATGGTGCCAATCGCATGGGAGGAAACGCCTACTCGGAGGCCCTCGTCTTCGGCGGCTGCGCGGGCAGGGCGGCTTCAGAGGAGGCAGGTACGCCGGTACCCGCGGCGGACTTCGAAGGCCTCATGAACGACAGTGCCCGGAAATGGGACGCACTCCTCAGACCTGACTTACAGGGCACATCGGAGGTCTCCGCCCTCATGAAAGGGCTGCAGGCGGTGCTCTGGAAAAAGGTGGGTATCATTCGGGAAGACACCTCGCTGCAGGGGGGTATCGAGGAGATGGAGGATATCGCCCGCGCTGTTCACTCACAGACTGCCCGCAATAGCAGGGAACTCTGCAAGATCGTTGAGTGTCGCAACGCGGTACTGACGGGACTGTCCATCGCGCGGGCCGCCAGAGAGAGAAGGGAAAGCAGGGGATCGCACTACCGGGAAGACTATCTCTCAGAGGATCCGGCATGGCAACGGCATATATACGTCACCATGACCGATGGGAAGCCCGCCGTCAGCCGTATCGTTCCCATATAAAAGACAGGGATTTGCAACGGGGCAACGGTACTTCCCGCGGCGGTGCCTTTTGTCTACTTTCGGGCAGGTCATCCGCCGCATGTCATGTGTTCGAGTAACGTGTCGATGTACTATGGAACTGCATAATCTGGAAATTAGAACGGTTCATATGGGAGACTTACAGCGCTGTCATCAGATCGAGGCATCCTGTTATGAACCGTCAGAGGCAGCGACGAAAGAAAACATAAAAAAGAGGATACGTCGCTATGCCGAAGGATTTCTCGTTGCTCGGCTTGATGGAGCAGTGGTGGGTTTTATCAATAGTGGAGCCACGAATGCCATCGACTTGGCAGATGAACAATTCAAAGACCTCATCGGTCATGAGCCGGAGGGGGCAAATATCGTCATATTATCGCTGGCGGTGCATAAAGATCATCAGGGAACGGGTGTTTCGAGCGCCCTCCTTGATACGTTTATCGCCCACATGCGCGGGTTGTCAAAAGAGCGTATTCTGTTGATATGCAAAGATAATCTTGTAGCGTACTACAAAAATTTCAGCTTTGAATATGTGGGCAAGTCGCAATCCACCCATGGCGGCTTTCAATGGCACGAAATGGCTTTAGAACTGTAGTAGACGCATTCCCTGGTTCTCAAACCGGTTTCATGGTGAAGTCTCCCCCGTTCGCCGGGATGCATGAGCGGCATTTGGCGGAAATGCCAGTGCCGGCATTTCCGCCACATAGGAACTGGTGTTGGACCGTTTTCCTTCTACATAATGAACATCAATGCCGTGTACCGGATAGCGACGGCACTTTCAGCAGCCCTCTGTATGGTCTCCCTCTATATCTTCCCCGCTGGCAGGGAGAGGACGAGTGTGTCACCGGCTACTTGTTCCCTGCAAATTTCCCCTCCGGTGGTTTGTCGCGTTTTCCCGCCTGCAGAGTGATAGAATTGGTGGGACAGACATCGATGCAGTTGCCGCAGGCGAAGCAGTCGGGGATGACCCGGTCCCGTTTCAGTATGGCCTCCATGACCGGTGACGGACATGCCCTGGCGCAGTTCTCACAGGCGATGCAGGTATCGTAATTCACCGTGATCTTGTAGATGCTGATCTTTTCCACCAGCCATCCCACCAGGCCGAAGGGACAGAAGAGGTGACACCAGGGGCGGTAGACGAAGAGGCTGCCCACCAGTATGGCCGCCAGGAATATCCACCCCCCATAGGTAATCATGGCGGGCTTGTATATCTTGAAGGGATCGATCTGCTCGAAGATGTCGGTGGCCCACATAAAGGCGACGATCGTAAATACAATGAAAAAGGCAATGCGGATGGTATTGGACAGGACAAAGGGAATTTTGTACTGACGGAAAATACCTTTCGTGTCCTTTGTGTTGCGATTGATTCTAAAGAGCAGGTCCTGCAGTGTTCCCACCTGGCAACCCCAGGAACAGATGAATTTATTGGCCAGAAGGACGAGGAGAAGGAATACAATCAAGGCGATCATCCGGGGCGGGAAGATGACCCCGTGGGAGGCGAAGAGCGCAATGGCATCTTTCACCGTCCCCATGGGACTGGGATCGGAACCCATGATGACGCCGAATATGAGAATGGCCAGTATGTAGAGTATCTTTCTCGTCTTCGGAACAATTGTTCCTCGGCGCATCATCACGAAGACGGCAATCAAAAAGGCGATCCAGAGGACAAACTTGATAAGGATCTTGACCCAGTTTTTGGATTCGTGTTCGGCGTCGAGAACGGCAGCCTTGGTAACCTTTTCGGTGATCTGTTCCCGGTTGAGACCGAATTCGTCTACCTTCCTTTCGAGATCTTCTTTTGTCTGCAGACCGAAGGTTTCTTTCAAAGCCGGAGTGGACAGATCATTGTTCTGACCGAACTCGGCGACGGTCATGCCGTCGGTGAAAACGAGTTCTTCGCTGACATCGATCGTTTCCGGTTTGTCACTCCAGATACGGACTGATACCAGTGAGAGGGCAATGACCAGTGCAATGGTAACGACGAAAGCCACGACTATCCTTGCGGTACCCGATGTACTCATAGTATGTTCTCCTTTCATTTCACGAAATACCGGTGAACCGTCACCCATGGTGATATCTATCCCTGCACAACGGCCGGAGTGCGGGACGGACAGTATCATTTCCCCTCGGGTCCCGCTGATCAACAGGCTGAAACAACGCCGGTATCACGTGGTTATTTTCACGGTTCATATGGAATAACCGCACAACACACACTGAGTGTGCCCCATTACAGGTAGACACCGGTCGGTCTTTGTGACAGTGTAAAAGTGGTTAGAGAAATCGAAGAAGTAATGACAAATATACCAGACACCGTGTGTCTATTCAAGCATTCTGGAGATATGCCCGTAAAAACAATCTTGACATAGTTTCAAATAGGGATATCATCGCCGTAAAGGGGGTTTGTTTGGCTATGTTATAATCACCATCAGGAATCGTATCCCTTCGCTATCCATGGTAAGAGGGGACCATGAACCGATTATTGCACTGCCTCGTATTCGAAAAAAGATGCGAGGATCTGTATGCGGGGAAGTGATAAGAGTCGAATCTCTATGTGTGACCCATCGGTAGGATTCGACCCCATGGGGGGGTTCCCCCATGTACCCGGTGTGATGGAGAATAATCTGAAAACAGTAAACGGTGCCATTGTGTTATTGCTGCTGGTAATAATTGTGCATGGGGGCGTCTCTGCGGCAACAGAGCAAAGGCAACCGAAACGCTATGCCGTGCAGATACTGACAAGGCTCTCGCACGGCACCGGGAATTTTACACAGGGCCTGATATACCATAAGGGAAAACTCTATGAAAGCACGGGCATTGCAGGTGAATCGACTATACAGAGAATAGATGTCATCAGTGGTGAGGTGGAGAACATATTATATAATCCGCCTGAAGTTTTCGCAGAGGGCCTCGCCCTGCTTGGTCAGCAGATGTTCCAACTCACATGGCGGCACAAAATGGTCTATGTTTATGATTTTGAAAGTCTTTTCGAAACCGATTTTTCACAGGTGAACATGTTGCAGTACCCCGTCCCCATCACACGTGGATGGGGACTGACGGCCCACCAATCGGAACTTATCATGAGTGATGGTTCAAGTTATCTGTATTTCCTGGATCCCCGTTTATTCGACATTAACAGAAGGATACAGGTTAGGGAAGGGGGACAGCCTGTTCTGAACATTAATGAGCTGGAATACGCCCGGGATACAATTTTTGCCAATGTATTGTATCGAAACGACATTATTCAAATTGACCCGACGTCGGGACAGGTTCTGGCCGTGATTGATGCATCCGAACTGCTGAAACAAGGTCTCAACAATCCACAGGAAGAAATTCAAGATGAAAATGTTCTCAATGGTATTGCCTATAACCGGACAACCGATACCTTCTATGTGACTGGAAAGCGGTGGCCATATATCTTTGAGGTACAATTCATTGAATATTAGTCGGTGGTTCGAGCGATCGAAGGATTCATGGCCGATGTACCGAAAGCTCTGTGCACATGCACGCATCCCGCGATGAAATATGACCCTGTCTCACAGGAGAGACGGTGGAAAGGCTCGCCTTTCGGCGAAGAAACGGTTATAATATGGCAGTATGAAAGGTCTCCTGTCACTGGAATGGGGGAGTCGTGCATGGCGGACAATTCTTTTGAGGGGTTCCCTTTTCGCATGGTTGATTAACCACTCTGGACAAGGAAGGATATTGATATGAAGCTGACCGTACTCGTTGACAATAATACCCTGATCGACAGATACTTCCTGGGTGAACCGGGAGTGTGCTATTTCATTGAGACCGGTGACCGGAAGATCTTGTTTGATGTCGGCTATTCAGATGCCTTCTTGACGAACGCGCGGAAGCTTTCCATCGATATGCTGGATGTGGACACCGTCGTCCTGTCTCACGGTCATGCAGATCACACATGGGGACTGATGCCACTGGTCTATCTCTATACGGAAGCCATTCTGGAGGACCACCATGTGCGCAAACCAACACTGGTGATGCATCCCCTGACCCTGTCATCGAAGAAACTGGACGGTTCCCTGGAAATCGGATCGGCACTGACAAAACAGAGACTTTCCGGTTACTTTGATCTTGCCCTGAGCCGGGAGCCCGTGGAAATTACCGAAGGACTGGTCTTTCTGGGTGAGATCGAACGAACCAATGACTTTGAGGCCCAGCGCCCCCTGGGGACCACAGGGGACAGCGGCATCGAAGAGGACGATTTCCTCTTCGACGATTCCGCACTGGCCTATAAATCGGAGAAGGGACTGGTCATCATTACGGGGTGTTCCCACGCCGGTATCTGCAACATCGTGGAACATGCGAAAAAGGTCTGTAACGACGACCGGGTGATAGACATCATCGGTGGGTTTCATCTGCTGGACCCGCCGGTGGAGCAACTGCAGGGAACCGTGGCGTACATGGAGGGGTTGCACCTGCCCGTGTTGCATGCCTGTCATTGCACTGATCTGAAGTCTAAAATTGCGCTTTCGACGGTGGCCGATCTGGAAGAGGTCGGTGTCGGTCTGACGCTTGCATACCCGTAGGCACAGTACCAGCGACAGCGGTGCAGCAACTTCTGACGATGCCGGCAGGGCGTGCCGCTTACGGTGGCAGCCGGTTTCTCGAACCGGAATGGGAGAAAGGGCATGATAAAGAGACTGCTCTGCCTGATACCGATGTTCCTGTCGGCCTGTGCAGGCATTCCTGACGGTGCGTCACCCGTCACCGGTTTTGATATAAACCGGTATCTGGGCAGGTGGTACGAAATCGCCCGGCTGGACCACTCCTTTGAACGGGGACTGGAACAGGTGACGGCAGACTACAGCTACCGGGATGATGGCGGTATTCACGTCGTCAACAGGGGATACGATCCCCGGAAACATAAGTGGAAAGAGGCGATCGGCAGGGCATACTTCGTTGCCGATCCGGCTGTCGGCAGGTTGAAGGTGTCCTTCTGGGGGCCCTTTTATGGTGGCTACAATATCATAGACCTCGATCAAACCGATTATTCCTATGCACTGGTATGCGGACCTGATACATCCTATCTCTGGATCCTGGCACGAAACTCCCACATGAATGAATCCCTCAAGTCGGAACTGCTGGACAAGGCGAGGACCCTGGGATTTGCCACTGACAACATGATCCACGTTGCACAGTAACCGGCAGCGTTTCCCCTCCCCGCAGGGTAGGGGAAACATGTCGGCAGCGGTGCCGCAGGGGTCAACGAATCAGGGAGGGTATCATGCGTGACATAGATAAGAAAAAACCGGTACTGGTGACGGGGGCCACGGGATACGCGGCCTCCTGGATCGTCAAAATGCTCCTGGAAGAGGGGATGACCGTCCATGCCACGGTGCGGGACCCCTCGAACAGTGAGCGGGTCGGTCATCTGATGGCCCTTGATACGGCATCGACGGGTCAATTGAAGCTTTTTAGGGCAGACCTGATGGATGGGGGAAGTTTTGAAGAGGCAATGCAGGACTGTGAACTCGTTATACATACGGCATCTCCCTTTTTTCTGACGGGCAGTAAAAATCCCGAAGAGGACCTGATCAATCCGGCCAGAGAGGGTACACGAAACGTCCTTGAAACGGCAAACAGGACCGATAGCGTGAAACGCGTCGTCCTCACCAGCAGTGTGGCGGCCGTCTATGGTGACGCTGCGGATATTCAGTCGGCAGCGGGCGGCATATTCACTGAAAAAAACTGGAACACCACGAGCAGTGCCGACCATCAGCCCTATCCCTATTCAAAGACGATTGCCGAGAAGACGGCATGGGCCATATCCAAGCAACAGGAGCGATGGGACCTGGTGGTCATCAATCCCGGATGGATTCTCGGACCCTCTCTCTCGAAGCGGACTGATTCTCAGAGTATAAAGACCATGATCGAGTTTGGTGACGGGACCTTCTACCGGTTTGGTGTCCCGGAATTCTGGAACGGCATCGTCGATGTCCGTGATGTGGCCTCCGCCCATATCCGCGCGGGATTGACGCCGGGGGCGAGTGGCAGGCATATCCTCGTCGGCGGTGAGGTGACCCTCGTCGAACTGGCAGAGATTCTGCGACGGAATTTCGGGACGGGTTATCGCTTTCCCCGCACAAAGGCGGCAAAATGGATGATCTGGCTTACGGCGCCCCTCTTCGGTTTTCCCCGGAAATACATCGCCAGGAATGTGGGATATCGGATCAGATTTGACGCGTCATACAGCAAGACCGATCTGGGCATGTCCTATACCCCCCTGGAAGAGACGGTGAAGGACCACTTCCAGCAGATAGTCGATGACGGTCTGCTGGATAAGTGACAGTGACCGTAGTATGATGCCGCGCTTGCAGCCCCTGCTCGCGCGGGACGGCGCGTCAGGGTGGCCCCAGTGATCGAGTAAAACAGACCCCGGGGAGGGGTGCATGAGAGACGCCATCCGTCTCTCATGCCGTTGTTTCCCTCGACTAGAGGTCTGTCAGGGAACAATATCTGTACCGGTGCCAGACCATGGGCAGCCTCCCGAGGTCCATCTCTTCGACGACCCGGGCAATGACATGTCGATATCCATGTACATCCTGTGCGCTTTCTACCCGGCAGATCATCCAGGCCGCCGATTCTGCGGGGACCGTGGGCTTTCCCTCTGTGGTGGTGAGCTCTTCGATGGCAAGTTCTTTAAATTTGTCCACCTCCGACCCCTTCATGCCTCCCAGTTTTTCGGCCAGCTCCTCCTGTCCCGTCGAGGCGATGGCGATGACAAACTCACCGGCCTCTTCGAGCAGCTGACTGGTAAGACGGTTTTTCGACAGGCTGACGGCCACCAGCGGCTCCTTCTCCGATACGAACATGGCCGTTCCCGTCATAATATCCCGTTTGTCCCCCGAAACCGTGCTGACAAAGACGACCGGGCAGGGGAGCCATCCGAAAATTCTGTTTTGTGTTTCCATGACAGACCTCCGTGTCTTTCTGTTGCATAGGGGCCGTTGCGCCCGCATATGTATGATCACCCTGCGTGTTCCTTCAGGGATGGGTGCTGCATGGGGTTATCCCGGGAGAGAAAGTGCTGAGGGTTCAGGGGATCAATGGGTATAGTATAATCACGGGCGCAGGGATACACAACATCTGAGTCGATACTGTCCGTGACGCCGGCACGCTATGCCGTCATGGCGAAGAAGGGGGCGTGATTGGATGTGAATATGGGGGGTTCCCGGTTCAATATGGCCGACACCGCCGAGTTGCGCTTGAATTCCCTGTCGAGAAACTGTCTCACCCGCTGTCTGTCCCACCCCTGTGGATGGGAAAAATTGCGGTAGAGCGACAGGTCTCCCCGGTAAAAATCCGCCGTTTTCAGCCTCTGCGCGTCCTCGCCGTAGGCGGGCATGTTGAAGATGGCGAGGTTGAGAAACCCGATCTCATGACGGTGCTGGACGGTAAATTCCAGTGTCTTCAGGGCCTCGTCATGGGTCTCTGCCGGTGTGCCGAAGAGGAGATAGATATAGGTGGCTATGCCGGCCTCCCTGAGATTCTTCAGGACCTGCGATGCCGTGTGCAGCTCGAAGCCCTTGTCGAGGGAATCGAGGACTCGCTGATCCCCCGATTCTATGCCCAGTTTCAGCATGACACAGCCTGACTGCTTCAGGTTCCGGCAGAAATCGATGTCCGTCAGCTGTTTCGATATGCGGGCAAAGCCATACCAGGGCACCCCCGGGGGGACATCGGCAAAGGCCGTCAGCAGGGCCGGACTGACGGCGTTGTCTGAAAGGTGGAGCAGCGTCGGTCTGTTGTTTCCCGTGAGCCCTTCCAGTTCACGCTGTACCCGCTCTGCCGGCAGGGGGTGATACTCTCTGTCTTCGGCCCGTTCCGGGCAGAAGACACACCTGTTCCAGTAGCATCCCGTCGATGCGCTGTAGGGGAGGACGAGACCGGGGGCCATGTATGAATCGACGGGAAATGCATCATAGTCGGGGATCACGTCGTGTGTCGCACCTTCCATGCCGAGGATGGAAAGGAGCGGCTTTTCACCCGGTCCGGCCACCATGTGATCGATGAGGTTTCCAAAGGGATTGTGCCAGTCGGGAGAGCTCATCCATGAGGTAACCAGACTTCCCCCCAGGATTATGGGAATGGCGGGCCAGGACTTCTTGATGAAGCCGACGATGGCGAAGGTCGTAAGGGCCTGACTGAGGTAGTTGAGTGAGAGACCGATCAGGGAGGGTCTCTGTTCTTCAATGACAGGGGTGAGCCGATGGATGAAATAGTCGTAAAAGGGATTTGTCTGCGGCGTCTCGGCGGCCTGCAGGAGATCTGCGCTTCTGATGGGTGACAGTTGTTGATGCTGATAATTGGCGAGGGTAAGGCGTACCCCGAAGGGTTGTGCCGTTACTTCGAGTATGCGGTTGATGTCTTTGACCGCCCGTCTGTATCGGGAAATGTCACGGTAGAGGTGCCACTGGTTGAGTGCCTGCAGGTTGGTGGAAAGGTGCCGGGCGGCCCGTCTGGTCCATGTGTCGGAAAGAGACGACGGTGGTTTCAGGAGGGCACGGAGCCCTTCCACGTTGATATCCACCATGCCGAAGGGGATTTCGTGGTGGCGCAGGACACCGGCGATTTTTGCGAGCCCTGCCGGTGGTTCACAGGGTTTTGCTACGGGTGGATGGATGAGAAGCATGTGTCATTATATATTGTTTTCCCGCAAGCATCCATTGAATTTTTCAGACATTCTGGTATAGTGAAACCAGGTGTTATCGGGGAGAGGCGACATGGCAACGCCGTTTCCGCATCCCCGCTGTCTCTGATGGGAAAAGTGCAGCACATAACCCTCTATCCGTGGCCACAGGAGATAGAAGCGTGCCGACTAATGTACCTCCCAACTATTTTGAAGCAGAGAAGGACTTTCATGAGGCGAAGACGCCCGAGGCCA
>Ga0272442_10009298_pt1 | contig 12312 bp, 6 predicted proteins | sample SSMForm2O_FD_200262 | JGI IMG/M metagenome (GOLD analysis project Ga0272442, IMG submission 200262) | Marine sediment archaeal communities from Little Sippewissett salt marsh, Falmouth, MA, United States - SSM-Form-2O | ecosystem: Environmental > Aquatic > Marine > Wetlands > Sediment ... | reverse complement strand
TGGGGCGGATCCGCGCCCAACTGCTGCGCGAGAAGCTGCCGGCGCTAGAGTCCTCGAGCGGCAACGACCTTGACCCCGACGCCGTTCTGGGAGCCTTCGCCGCAGCGGCATCCGTGGCCTTCGGCGGCCGTGTCGAGACGCCTTCCGGCCTTCAATAGAGTGCGCCAAGAAGAAGGCCCCGCGAGCCAGTGTGCCCGCGGGGCCTCTTGTTGGGTGGTGGGTGTTATCGGCTACCTGCCTGACCGCTTCCTCCGGCGCCGCAGGATGAGGACCAGCGCGTAGGGCAGAGCCAGGAACGCCGGGTCGGTCAGCGGCGAACCACCGCCGGCGAGGCAGCACCCGCCGCCTCCGCCGCTGCCACCACCGGCTTTGGTGTCCTTCTTGCTGCTCTTCTTGCTGCTGCTGCCGCCGCCGCTGCCACCGCCATCGTTGCCGGAACTCGTGACGGTGAGTTCGACCGAGACCTCTTGAGGACTGGCCTCGGCGCCGGCAGCGGTCACTGTGATCGTGGTGTAGTGACTGCCCGCAGCCAGCGCCGCTGCGCTGAACTTGACAGTGATCGTGTCCTCCTCACCAGCGGAGTCACCCGAGGTCGGCGAGCAGGTTGCCCAACCGGCACTTCCGGCCACGCCGTAGACGAGCTCCCCCCCGCCGACGTTGCGGACCTTGAACGAAGCGTCCGCGGGGGAAGAGCCTTGCACGCACGAGGCGGAGATCGAGTCGGTGCTGAGTGCCAGGCGCGGCGTGCCCGCGTCACCGGTCACCGACACGCTCCAGGTGTGCTTGGCGCTGCCGCCCTTGGTATCGGTCACCGTGACCTCGAGCGCGTGCAGACCAACGTCCGCCTGGGTCGGGCTGTATTCCATGGTCTCACCGCCCGCGCCCGTGGCCTTGCCGTCGAGCTTCCAGCTGCAGGTCATCTGGTCGCCGTCGGGGTCTGTTGCCCAGATCTGGAAGACCTGGCTTCTTCCGGCCTTCATGCTGAACGGCGTCTCGGGGAAGTACTGGCTTATCTCCGGATCGCCGTTCGAGACCGTGCCTGAGCCCGAGAGGGTCGCCGCCGGAGATCCTCCGCCCGAGGCGGTCAGGCTGCCGGAGAAGTCCCCCGACCTCAGCGGGGCGAAGCGCACGCTGACCTGACGCCTGGCGCCGCCGGCCAGCGTGTAACTGCCGCCGCCTCCGGTAATGCTGAACCCCTCGCCGCTGGCGGAGATCGTCCCGCTGACTTCCTCCTGGCCAGCGTTGGCCAACTCGAAGACGCGATCGCGGGTGCTGCCGACCGGCACCTGCCCGAAGTCGAAAGAACCCGGAATCCAGCTCACGCTGCCGGGCGCCTTGCCGCTGCCCGAAAGGAGCGCACTCGGCGAGCCGCCACCCGAGGCCCTGAGGCTGCCGGAGAACGATCCCGCCCTGGGAGGCGAGAAGCGCACCCGCACCTGCCGCCTGGCCCCGCCGGAGAGGGTGTAGCTGCCGCCGCCGCTGACTATTGAGAAGCCCTCTCCGCTCGCGGAAATGGAGCCGTTCACGGCTTCCTGGCCGGCGTGGACCAGTTCGAAGATCTGGTCCTTGCTGCCGCCGATCCCCAGCTGGCCATAGTCAGCGGAGGTGGGGCTCCAGCGGACGCTGCCGGGCGTGCGACTCGTGATCCTGACGTTCATGGTGTCGGTGGCGGACACGCCGTGGTCGGTGTAGGTCGCCTGGACGGTCACGTCCCGGTCCCTGTCCACCGAACCGGCCGTCAGTCTCCCTGAGGGGTCTATCGAGGCGTACTGGCTTCCGGAGACGATCGTGTAACTGGGGCTGCAGTTCTGGCTGGTCCCGTCGTTGAAGACGGCGCGGCACGAAAGCTGAGTTGACGAGCCTTCCTGCACCGACGATGCCCCCTCGAGCTCCAGCCGAGACAGGGACTTCACGAAGACGTTGAAGGAAGGCGACCAGACCGATGACGCGCCGTGGGGCTGGTCGACCGCCTGGACCCTGACGCCGTAGGTGCCGCCCTGCGTCCATGCATGGCTCTGGGACGCTCCGCCCGGCTGGCCGACCCGGTCGCCGAAGTCGAAGCGGCACTTGAGCGCGTCGCCGTCGTGGTCGTGGCCGCTGGTCGAGTAGCTCTCGGCCTGGTTGACCCAGGTTGTCCGCGGGCCGCTCGGCTCCGTGGGCCGGTCGGGGGCGTAGTTCTTGCGCAGAGTGAAGCGGACGGTCTTGTTCAGGTTGTAGGCGTAACGGCGGATGTTCCAGGCCACCAGCAGGCTGTAGAGCTCGTCCTTGCAGATCTTTGCCGAGGGGGAAACGTCGACCTTGACTCCGCCGGTCAGGTCCGACGTCCTGAAGATTGCAGCTTGCCGCGAGACGAAGCTGGACTTGGAGGTGACCGCGGGCACCGTCCAGATGGGGTAAGTCATGTAGTCGGCTGTGCTCTGCGGGCAGAGTAAGCTCTCAAGCCACTTGCCGTATCCGGAGGCAACCGAGCCCTGATCCGTCAGGGTCACGTCGGGGATCGAGTAGCTCCGGGAGTATTCGGCGTAGATGCCGGCTCCCGGGTCGGTGTTGATTCCTCCGCCGATGCCGATCGTAGCCGTCTGGCCCGAGATGGAGCCCGTTGGCCCGTACTCCTCGAGGCGCGAGCTGTCCGCCCGCGCGATCTTGACTTCCCGGTTGCGCACGAACCACCCCACGTACCCAGTTGTAAAGGGGATCAGCGGTATCGATTGCTGGTAGGGATCGGTGCAGTTCACCTCGTGATGCAATGAGGACTCGACCAGGTACCAGTCGCGGTCCGCAAAGCCGTCCTCTATCTTGAAGCAGTTGACAGTGAGCGTCACCCTCGCATCCAGACGGCCACCGTCCACGCAGTTCCAGGTGTAGGTCGATCCGCCGGTGATGCTGTTCCATGCGCCGTTGCCGCAGGGAGCCACATCTGCGGGGGCCCGGGGCGCGTCGGGGGCCGAACGCGCCCAGGAGACCGCATCGCTGACGATCGAGTCCAGGGCTCTGTCGCGCTCCGCCTCGGCCAACATCAGCCTCTTGGCGGGACCGATCGGCGCCGCGGTCTTCTTCTCCCGGTCGACGTGGAACGAGCGAGCGACCGGGGTCGCCAGAAAGAAGTGCGCGGTGCGAAGCTGTCCGTCCCGGTCGCGGCGCACCGCGAAGACGTCCGCAGGCGGGCACTGGGCGGGTGGCCCGTTATCCAGGCCGAGCATCCGGCAGGCGCGGTCCTGGTCGCACTTGAAGACCAGCGGGACGCCGGACTCGAGCTTGCGCCGGAGGCCGCGTTGCGGCGAAGTCGGGCCAGTGGCCGACGGGGTGATGACTACCGGTGCGGGGCGGCCGGCAGCGCGGCTCGCGTCCCAGGCAACAGCCCCGGTCGGTTCCACGGCCGCATCGGACGGTCTGCGGTCGTCGTCGGCCTTCGCCTTCGGGACCGCGTCGGGTGCAACGCGAACGACGCGCCCCGCGGTGAAGCAGGGCAGGAGCAAGAAGAACCCTCCCGCGGACATGACGACCAGCAGGGCCGCAGTTGCGGCCACCATCACTCTGTTGCGAAATACCATGATCGAACCTCCATCTCTCTGGCCCCGCCGATCCGTACCCACCATGGGTACGTTGAGCGGAGGGGCGGCTACCCGGACTCGGGGCGACTACTCTGGACGGTCCTTTAGGCGCTGCTTAGTTGCAGAGAAACGCCCCGATTCCGAACGGCCGCGAACAGCGCGGCCCACTCCGCCAGTCATCTCTGCAACTGCATTGCGCTCGCCTGGCCAGGGCCGATCAGGCCGACTCCTCCTTTCCGTGAACGCGGCCACCGCGGACCCACCGCCGAGAGTAGTTCTTCCTCGGCGGCGCGCGGACCGCCGCACCTTCTGTTGGGGTGGGTCCTCTTCGGGAGGTTCGGTGTCAGGAAAACCGGGCAATTCCTGGCTGGGAGAAGGCAGCCGATGAACTCCGATTGCGGGGCTGCATTTTCCTGCCTTTTGGGTGCAACGCGGGAAGCGAAGAGGGACCTACGTCTTATTGGCCTGGAGAACGCCTGAGGAGGAAGTCAAGCGCGCCCCGAACCAGAACCGGCAGCACTTCGCCGCTGTTGCGGTGGCCAAGCCTCGGCGAGATAATCGCGCCACGGCAGACACTGAATGGAGCACGACTGATGACCAGTCAGGGCGATGGCGACATGCACGGCGGCGCAAGCGCCGAATCTCTGGAGGCTGCCCGGGCGGCTATTGAGCAGGCCGGGAGGCATTTGCAGGACGGGAACACGGATGGCTGCGGAGCCGAACTGACCAGGGCCGTCGAATCCGTGCGCCGGGTGCTGGCCGTGGAGGTGGAACGTTCCGCTGCGTGCCACTCAGCTGACCCGGCGCGCCTGAGGGAGATTGCAGACATCTGTGATGCTCTTGCCAACCGCTTCGGCGGGCAGCATCAAGCAGTGATCGTTGAGCAGGTCATCGGCGCCTTGGTGTGCAAGGGCGTGACCCTCGGTCAGCTCCGCCGGCCGGAAGATGCGATTGCCGTCTACGACGAGGTGGTCCGCCGTTTCGGGAACCGCGAGGAACCCGCCCTGCTGGGGCCGGTGGCCAGGGCGTTGGTCAACAAGGGCGTTGCCTTTGACCAGTTCGGCCGTCCTGAGGATGCAGTTGAGGCCTTCGACAAGGTAGTCCGTCGTTTCGGCGAGCGTGAAGAGTGTGCGGTGCTACGGCAGGTTGCCGTGGCCTTGTTCAACAAGGCCGTGACCATGGTCAGTCGTGAACGCCCCGCAGATGGGCTTGCGGTCTATGATGAGCTGATCAAGCGCTTTGAGAAACGTGATGAGCCGGAGCTGCTAGCGGTTGTGGCCAGTGCCTTGCTCAACAAGGGCGCAACACTCGGCCACATGGGCCGGCAGGAAGATGCAATTGAGATCTACGACGAGGTGGTCAGGCGCCTGGTGAACTGCGAGGAACTGGCGCTGCTGGAAATAGCGGCCAGAGCCTCTTTCAACAAGGGCGTTGCGCTCCGTGAACTCGGTCGGCGAGGAGACGAAATCGCGGTCTACGACGAGGTCGTACGCTGCTTCGGGGATCGCCAGGAGGCGATGTTACAGGAGGAGACGGCCCGGGCCTTGTTCAACAAGGGCATTGCGTTCCGCGACCTCGGGCGCCCGGAAGACGAGGGGGCTGTCTATGACGAGATAACCCGCCGCTTCTGCTGCCGTAAGGAGGTTACACTCCTGGCCGAGGCAGCGGGAGCAATGGGCAACAGAGGATTCACGCTCCTCCGACTAGGGCGGCCGGAAGATGCGCTTGCAGCATGGGATGAACTGATTGGCCGTTTCGGCCCCCGCGAGGAACTCGTACTGCTGGAGGAAGTGGCCAGAGCCCTGACCAACAAGGGCGCTAGCTTCGGGGAGCTTGGGCGTCCGGAAGATGAGGTTGTGATTTGCGACGAAGTGATCCGTAGGTTCGGGGCTCGCCAAGAACCCGAGTTGCTGAAGCATGCTGCCAGAGCCCTCTTTAACAAGGGTTTGGCCGTGGCGAACTTGGAGAGAGAGGGCGACTCTGTGCTCGCTCTAGAACAGTGCATTTCGCTGCACGGCAGAGGTGCGGAAGCCAGAATCGTCGCTGAGGCTGCGCTTCTGAGGGGGCACATCCGAATTCGCCGGGGGAGTCCGGGCACAGCGTTCGAGGAGGCCGACTTCATCGAGACGAAGCTGGGGTCGGAATTGCCCGACGCCCCCGCCCGCGCCGACTACCTCCGCAGCCGCGCGTACCTGGCGATGGACAATCGCCACGACGAGGCCGAGAAGCACGCCTTCAAGGCCTTCGGCGAGTGTCCCGAAGGCAGCCTGGAACTCAAGTGCGAATGCGCCAAGTGGAAGGCGCTGGTAATGTCCTCCGGCGGTCGCCACCGCGATGCCGCCGAGTTCCTGCTTGGGTGGGTGGACCGGCTGGGTCAACTCTTGAAGGAAGAGCAAGACTACGGCAAGAGCCGTGACAACACGGGACTCATGACCGCGCTCGATGCCGTGGATGATCACTTCGACGCCATCGCGCACTTCTGGCGCGCAATTCCCGACGAAGAACTGACGGAAACCGAGCGCAGCGACTGGCGCTTGAGGAGCTTGTGGATACTCGACCTGCCCCGTGCCAGGAATCTGGTTCGCGCCATGCCACACGCGCTGCCTGGCGAGCGAGAAGGGCCGACGAGCGGAGGCCTCCCGCCTTGTGAAGGCTCGGTTCTTGAGCGCTTCTCAAAGGCCCTGCTTGTTGACAAGTGCCTTCCCAGGCGGGGGGCTTCGCTTGCAGCGCTTCAAGGGCAGTCCCGCGATTCGTCTGCCGGTGCGTCCGACCCGCTGGCGGGCTCTCAGGCACTGACTCCCGAGAACCTCGAAGTGATCGGCCGGAACGCGCCCGAGGGGACGGTCTTCCTGCTCTTCACGCCGGTGGACGACGACCTCCAGGTAGTGCCCGCCAGAATCGGCGGAGGGGGCGAGGTCGAACTGGAGCGCGGCTTCACGGTCGCCAACCGGGTCGAGAGGATGAAGACCAGAGTCTGGATGGACCGTCACCGCCGGCTGGCGGATGTCGCTCAGATGTCCGCAGCCGTCGACAAACCCATCATCGAGAGAAGCCTTTCGATACTCGACGACCTCAAGACTGCGCAGAAGCGCATGAGCATGAGCGACAGCTTCACCGCCGCGCTGTACGAGTTGCGTGGCCGCGCGCTTTTCGGCCTCCATAAGGCCAGGGCCGCCGAGAACTGCTGGCGGCGGGCGGCGAAGCTATACGAGGAGGACTGGGACCGACACAGATGCGAGGAGTTGGCTGCAAAGGCCTCCAGGGGCGACCTGGAAACAGCCTGTCTGGTGCGGCAGGCCTTCGATCCTCTTTGGTCGGCCACCGGGGACCTCTGCGGCGACCTCAACGAACTGCTGAACGAAACCGGCGACCTCTTCGAGAGCCTCCGCGGCCGCGACGTGGTCCTGGTGACAAACAAGGACGTTCACGACCTGCCCTGGACGTACATGCTGGCAGGCGCGGCGCGGTCGGTCACCAGGTGCTTCAGCCTGAAGGTCCTGGCTGCGCAGTACGCGGCGGCGGAGAAGCTTCAGCCCCTGGCGGGCAAGTCGTCGCTGTGCTACTTCGCCGCTCCAACGGGGCACCCGGATGCCGGTCAACTGGTACAGGCCAGAACGGCCTGGAAGGGGCTGGTTGAAGACGGTCCCGGCAGCCTCTACGACCCGGCCAGGTCGATGGCATTCGGTGACGGCGACCCCAAGGGCACGCGAGGCAATTTCGATGCGGGCCACAACGCGTGCGACGTTCTGATGCTCGTGGCGCACGGCCAGTTGGCGGAATGGAGGGAAGAGCGGCTCGCGTGCGGGTGGGCCCTTCAGGACAGGCTGTTGAGGCTGAGGGAGCTGGAAAGGCGGCGCTTCGACTTCTCCCCCATGCGCGACGTCGTACTGCTGAGCTGCGGCCAGGCCCTTTCCGGCATGTGGGCGGGGGGGGAGCTACGTGCGCGGCATGTACCCGGCGCTCTGCCGGTGCGGGGCGACGTCGGTGACGCATTGCGGCGCGCCGTTCCCGGCAAACATGATCGAGGCGGTCGGCAGCGAGTACGGCAGGCGCCTGGCCGAGAAGCTGACCAGCGGGGAGCCGGCGCCACGGGCCCGGGCGCTTATGGAGACGGTTCAAGCCCTGCGCGACGGGGGGACCCGCTTCGGCCGGCAGAACCCCTTCGGCCTCGCCTGGTGGGTCCACGACGGGGTGCCTTAGGCGGACCTTGCCGTCGGCCCTCGCCCACCAGGAGCGAGGCAGGGCTTTCAGTCGTCCTCGGTGACGTTCCGGTGGACCAGGGACCAGCTCAGGTCGCCGGGGCGCGCAGGCAGCGCCTTGACCGCCCGCCCGCCGAGGCGCTGCGAAAGCACCTTCAGGCGGCGCATGGGCTCGCCGAAGTCGAAGACCAGCGCACCGCCCGCGGCCACGGCCCGGCGGATGTACTCGCAGTCCCAGGCGAAATCCAGGACGGTCCTGGTTACGGACTCGACCTCGGGGCTCTTGACGGCAGCTATCATGTAGACCATTGCTATCCATCCTTTCTCTTCAGGGCAGGGGCCACTTCCTGCGGGTGCCGAGCATCCCGGCCGCCGAGACGAACCACGGGGGCATGTTGCCCTCGTCCGCCTCGGCCCAGCGCCGGGCGACCTTGGGGTCCTCCAGGCAGCGCTCGAGGGCCCTGCGCAGGCCGGGCCGGAGGTCCTGCGAAGCTCCCAGATTCCAAGCCAGCTGGCGCATCCAGGTCGGCAGCGCCGCATCGACGGCCATCTGGCAGGCCGACACCGGGTCGGTCAGCGCCTGGCGGATGAGGGCGGCGTACCTTTCGATCGAAGCGCGCAGCGAGTCGGGCGTCTCTCCGTACCGGGTCTTGTGCTTGCGCAGTGTGAAGGTGGCGGGGTGGAAGTAGAGGCCCTCGGCCTCCATGCCGGTCTCCTCCTCGACCGTGAGCCAGAAGCGCTGCCGGAGCAGTCTTTCGTGCGCCCTCTCGCGCTCGAGCTGCCTCTCGATCTTGCGGACCCTGGCCCTGGCGAGGAGCATCTCGGCGGCAGCTTCGTAGGGTTCGCCTTCTTCGACCTGGTAGACGGCGCTGCCCAGGGGGGCTTCCTCGCGGTAGCCGAGCTCCATCTTCCGGGCCAGCGCGGAGAGGCCGGGGTCCTTCGATGCCTGCCGCTTGATCTTTCTCCAGGCTCTGATTGCGAAGCTGTCGGTTGCCATCGTCGGTCTCCTGTGCTTGCGGGGCTCAGTGGCGGCCGTTGTTGCAGAAGAGCCGCGCGAAGAAGCGCACCGGCTTGGGGAGCCGGTCATCCCCGCGGGAACTGGCGGCGATTGCCGGGTTGCGGCTGATCCTGCGGGCCAATGCCCGGCCCTCGGCGCCGTTCTCCTTGAAGAAGTCCGCCATGTCGACGAGGAACTCGGCCATGCCGTCCTCTTCCTGCATCAGGGGCTTCCAGTCCGGCGGGAAATCCCGCCCGCTGATCGCCGCCAGCGCGGGCGCGTCCATGTCCAGCATGGCCATCACCTTCTCGCGGACCACGGCGAGGCTCTCGTCTTCCGCGGCACGGGTCAGGACCAGGCGGTGGGCGTCCACCTCGAACTGGACGTCGGCGTCCACGTCTTCGAAAGCGTTGACCGCGTGCATCACGGCTGCAGAGACCAGCTTGAGCTTCTGCTCGGCCAGCTTGGTCTGGCGCCGCAGGGTCTCCAGGTCTATCTTCGCGCGACCGTGGGCGACGACAGCCTCCAGCACCTCGGGTGCCGAGATGCGGTGGACGACGCGGTCCTCGGGGATCTCCGTCCTCATCGCCTCCTCGTGCTCCTCCCGGAAGCAGGCCGCCGCGGCGCGGACGAACTTGTCTTCGCGATCGACTCCTTCCAGAATGAGCTTCAGCACGCGCTCCGGCGTGGCGGGACCGGTGGGGGCCTTCTTCGCCTCGACGGGGCTCTGGACTGCTGTTTCGCGCTTCATCTCGACTCTCCTCAAGCTGGGGCCGGCGCCTGCCGGCCGGTTCTATTGGGGTAGGTCTGCCGGAGCCCTCCAGGTTGCAGGTCTGGTGAAGGACTTCGCGCCGACCGCGGCGCCGGCCCGTCCGGCATCGACTGACTCGGGGGCCGCGCGACCGGCGAGGCCGCTTGTCCGCCCCGATCGGTCTCGGCAAGCGAACTCATGATGCGCTGGGACAGCGGCTTGCGTTCGGGGCGCTGTTTCTGCGATTCTTCGCGGTTTTGCCTGCAACGCGGGGAGCCGAATAGGGCTCTCATCAATGGAGGGCGAACTGATGCTTCAGGACAGTGGTTGCGGCAGCCAAGATTCCGGAGCAGCAACAGCAGAACATGCAGCAACCCGTCCCTCTGCTTGCGGGGACTCCTCGATGATGGACAATTCGAATGGCACAGTTGCCTCTGGAGATCCCATGGTTCACGGAAACGCGTTACGGCGGTCAACCGATGGGCAAGCTGATGAGGGCAGTGATGCTGCATTGTACAGGCTGACTGATGAGGAGCTTCTCAAGCTGGCCACCCGAGAGGCGCGCGCGGAGTTATGCAGACGCTATGAATCGTTGATAGTCGCCCGAGGCAGGAAGATCTTCAGGGACGACCTGCAGCTCGCTGAAGACTACGCTCAAGAAGTCTTTGTTGAGGTCATGGAAACAGAAGAGGAAATAAGGAGCTTCAAAGCCTATGTTCTAGGGTACATTCCCAAGACCATCAAGAGACGCATTTTGCAGCGGCAACGTGGTCATGGCAAGAGCAAGAAGTATCTGGAGCGTCCGACCGACACCGGATTGGTCCAAGACGACTTAGCGGACAGCACTACGTCCGACCGCGCTCTAATGGTCGAGGAAGAGCGCAAGCGGGAGATCGAATGGCTACGCGAGGGGTTAGCTGAACTCGAAAAGCTCAATCCGAACCACCGGAGGGCACTCTGGCTATACGAGGCCAAGGGCATTGGATTGCAGGCCATCGCCGCGGAAATGGGTGCGAGCTACGCCGCCGTCAAGAGCTGGGTACACCGAGGACGGCAGTTCATGATGAACTTCCGTCGGAAGTTCATAAGGAACAGAAAGCCGCGGTTAGGAGATCGCTGATGCCAATTGACGATGTCTACGACGAAGAACTGTTGCACATGCGCAATCTGCTGCACATGCAAGAGGCGCGTAAGCTCCTAGACAGAGACGTTGAGGAGTTTGTCGGTGCGGCGCTGGATGTGGCTCTTGACCCCCGGGCCTGCACCGGCCACTACTACGACATGAGCCTGCTGAAGCCGTCGCGATTTCAGAGCCACTCCTTCTCCTCCAAAGGAGCCGAGGTGATCAGCGCGATAAGGGCCGAAGGGCTATCCGGTCTTGATCCAGACGGGCTAGCAGTTCTCTTCGAGGACCTTCGCGTCTTCCGCGCAGCCATGCCCGAATTGCATCCCGAGGTTGACTGGAACGCCGTCGACGCGGAGATCCGCGAGGACATCGAGACCGCCGCCTCGCCTCGGGAGCTGCCGGCCGGGGCGCGCCGACGGCGCGAGTGGCGGGTGCCTGAAGCGGCAGCCGCGGGCATGGCATCGGGGTCTTTGAGTGACGATGCCGGTCGTGACGTCGAGACTGTCCATCACGAACTGAAGGCGGAGGTCGAATGGGCGGCGGAGCCGCTGACAGACGATCCTCTCTTCCTGCAGGTGGAGATCGAAGCGGGCGAGGGCGGGTGGATCCATGTGACCGGGATCAAGCCCGACCTGGGCGTCCCGCTCGAATTGGCGGCCGTCGCGCTGCAACCCGGAGCTGAGGAGCCCCCGGAGCCGGGTGATGCGGACTGGTTCAGGGGCCGCGTCGACCTCGAATGGCCGTCGGGGGCCAGGCAGTTGGTCGTCTGGGTGCGCTCGGGTGGTAGACCGGTTGCGCAACTGAAGGCCGATCTGCCCGATTAGCAGGTCCGGAGTAGTCCAGGGCCGTGGGGCCTCGAGGAGAGGCCTGCCAGAAGGCAGGGGCTCTCCAAGCAGGGAGACGATCGGATGGAACTTGAAGACATTCGCCGGAGTCTCGAGGCTCTACCGTTCATGCCGCGGGTGCTTGTAGACCTGCGGATGCGTCAGGCGCAGGAGTGGACCACCAAGAAGCAGCGGGAGTACGTTGACGTCGTCCTGCAACCGCTCCTGGAAGCCTTCGAGGGCTCAGACCACCCCGCGCTGCTCGCACGCATGGCTTGGATGCGCAACGCAAGCGCCGAGGACGTGCTGACCTTCGTCGGAGATAATTCCGGCGAAACGCTGCGCAGGGCCTACAAGGCGCAAGTGGGGCCGAGGGAGGACCTCGTCTGCATTGCGGCCGTTGCGGCGGTCATGCATCCTGCCGACGAGGGCCAGGGGGGCTCAGCCGCCGCCATGACCCTGCTGGCCGACGGGCTGCGCTTCCTGCCGGGGCGGGATGTCCACGCGGCTCGTCTTCTGGAGGGTTTCGCGGGTCTGGGCGAGGGTGACTACGCGGATGCTGAGAAGCTTGAGGCGGCGTTCAGCGCCGGCCGACTGGCGCACCTGGAGGACAACAACCGCGCCAACCTAGTCAGGACCCTGGCCGAAGGGCTGCGCGTGCTGCCGGGGCGGTTGAGCCACGCGGTTCGTCTTCTGGAGCGTTTCGCGGGTCTGGGCGAGGGTGACTACGCCGATGCCGGTAAGCTGGAGGCGGCCTTCCGCGCCGGCCGGCTGGCGCACCTTACGGACAACAACCGCGCCAACTTCGTTCAGACCCTGGCCGACGGGCTGCGTGGGATTTCCGGGCGGACAGGCCACGCGGTT
>Ga0272442_10009297_pt1 | contig 12313 bp, 12 predicted proteins | sample SSMForm2O_FD_200262 | JGI IMG/M metagenome (GOLD analysis project Ga0272442, IMG submission 200262) | Marine sediment archaeal communities from Little Sippewissett salt marsh, Falmouth, MA, United States - SSM-Form-2O | ecosystem: Environmental > Aquatic > Marine > Wetlands > Sediment ... | reverse complement strand
ATGGAAAGAAGATCTTGATGACCTAGGAACCCCTGTTATTGAAGGAGACCGTATTTACCTAGCATTAGACAACAAAATCGAATGTTACAACATGCTGGGCACACATCTCTGGACCTTTGCCACCACGGACAACATCTACACATTGCCCTCTGTTGCTGATGGAAGGGTGTACTTTGTCGAATCAACGTATGCGGATGCAACCATTCATTGTATCTCTACAGCTGGAGCAGATATCTGGTCATACCCTGTATCTGAACGTATCGTCAACACTCCAACCATTGCAGATGGTAAAGTCTATGTCGTGGGAACACAAAATCTCTACTGTCTTGATGCAGTTGGATCAGGTGGAACAACTACGGAACTGTGGAAAAAAACCAGCATTGATTATTACAGTGGCCCAGCAGCTGTATCAGGTGATCAAGTAGTATTTGGAAATGGAAGATATCTCACCTCTTTGAATGCAAACACTGGAAGTCTTATGTGGACCTACGACTCGGGACACATCAACAGAAAATTCCGGATTCAACCAACCATTGCCAATGATAAGATACTCACTGGTTACAATACGGGTTATAAAATGATCGTCCTGAATCTTGCAGGAACACTTCTCTGGGATTTCCCACTTGACCACTCGATTCAGGGAGACGTAACCATGCCACCTGTGGCTGCAAATGGAAGATGTTATCTTCTTACCAGTAAAGATTTCATCTACGGGTTCTTTGACCACTTCGACATACCGCCAACCGTTTCAGGTCCAGAGGAAGGATTCATCAACACCACCTACACCTTTAAAGCGGTAGCTGAACCATTCTCGTACTTCAACGAATATCAGTATTATTTTGATTTCGGAGATGGTAGCAGTAGTTATTGGACACCTGAAAACGGTATTGACGCTGGTAAAGAAATCGCTATGAGTCACCAATACAAAAAACCAGGAGATTATCTAGTAAAAGTAAAAATGCGACATGAAGCAACAGGCATAGAAAGTGATTGGTCCGAACCAATGTCTATTCACATCCACCGGTTAAAAATCACTAGTATTAGTGGTGGCATGGGTGTATCTGTGTCCATTAAAAACGCTGGTGATTACGCAAAAGATGTCGACTGGAGTATTGAGCTTGTCGGTGGTACTATACCTGGTTTCCACATCAACAAATACTTCGCAGGTGAACTACAAGCACTCAAACCTGATGAAACCCAAACCATCAGCACCGGGAGTGTATTTGCTCTGGGGAACTTCAAAATAAAAATTACCGCAGAGTGTGCCGGTGAACCACCAATCGAAGAAACCATTGATGGAAAAGTACTGTTCTTCTATGTTATTATTTAACCATGGAGGAACATCTCTCTTTCTTTTTTTTATGAAAAACTTAGAATATAAAGGAGAACGGAACTATGAATGAAGAAATCAAAATGCTATTTCCAATCTTTCAATATCTACTAGCATATCTTGTCTATTTTCTTGTAACTCGTATGAGACCTAGTCCTTAAGCCAATTTAAAAAAAAGGTTGGAATGAAAATGAAAAAACAAATATTCAAGAAAAACAGGCAAGTGATTCTGATCATAGCCAGTATCGCTTTTATGCTGCTTCCATCAGCACTAGTAGGAGCATCATCAGTTGTTCATAGTAGTGAGGATATACTATGGATCGGAACCTCGGAAACATCAGTTCCAGAACCATCTGATGAGCCTGGGGATGGGGCATTATATTGTAAGGGCCCATGGGGTTTCAGTCCACCAAAAGACAGGATGCCGTTTCTAAGCGAAAGTCAACTCCTTTGTCATTCACCTGGACATCCCTTTTGTTACCAATCATTTAGTGGCCTGATTGATGAAACAACGGTTTTAAAAGTAGAAAAATATCCAGAAGGAGAAGTCGAGATAACAATATATGATTATATTACTGAAGAAGAGGTTTTTGAACTAGACTTAGGTGATATTGATGCAGCACGGTTTCAAGCTTATAAAATCGATGAAAACCATGTACAAATACAAATTGCCGTGCGCGTGCAAGGGACTGGGCCAGCCTATTCTTGGTGTATGACTGAAACACGATATTACATTGAGACTATAGATTTATATCGTGATCCAAACACTGGGGAATGGTATCACGGATAATTTCTTTGAGGAAAAGATTCGATGAAACTAAAAACTCTTCTTTTTTCTTTAATTATCATTTGCATTCTTGGCAGCACACTAACAACTTCAACTATAGCATTTACTACCTGCTTATCTCCACCAGTAAAAGGGGATATGAACTGTGATGATGTTGTAGATTTACTTGATATCAATCCATTTATCTTGGCTCTTTCTAACCCAGTTGCTTACCAAGAAGCATATCCATTTTGTGATATCATGAATGCGGATTGTAACTATGACGAGGTGGTTGACCTCCGGGATATCAACCCATTTGTTACTCTTCTTACCCAACCCTAATAAAAAATCCTACTAACTCTTTGAAAATTGATCCTTGTAAAGGAGGGAAAAAATATGAAAAAAACAATTCTTGTAAACAAAAAGCTAGTATTCATTCTTATAGCAATAGCAATGATAACCATGATTTATGCACCTGTTGTTTCCTCAATGGGTTGTAGTGGATGTAGTTGGGATCCTCACTATTGGGCATACCAGGGGCATTGGGAATATCATTATTATAAAGAATACATCGATGTCGATCCAGATAGTTGGTTTATTTGGGAACAGATTGATGGTATTGATGAGAATGGATATTATTATTGGAGAGTGGAAAAACATTGGGTCATTGATTGGGATGGCGTTCAAGAAGATCAAATTATATATCATAATTAAAAAAAAATGGTTTATTGTTGATATTCATTATATTTGTCGACAATTCACCAATAAATAATAAAAAACATTGCAAACAAAAATTAATGACGGGAGTGAAAAAATGCAAACAAAGAAAATTACATTGAATATTATGATAACTTGTTTGTTTGTTTTTACAACAATATCTATTTCAAATGCTAGACCTGTCGGGGAAGAACCTGGTTTAATGTGCTATATACTCGAATTCGAAAATCCCTATGTTGGGAAACCTGTTGATGGTCCTTGCCCTAGCCCAGGTGGATGGGGGATTTATCGGAATGTAATAAAAGGTTTAGAATGGTCAGTGAGAGTAGGTTTTGATCCTGTAGATAATCGATGGGAACTAATCTATGTTCATGATAATCCTACTGGGATTTCAACCCCTGCAACATCCTGTCCTACATGTGATACCGATCCGATAACTATTTTACCCTAAAATATTATTAATTAATTGATATTCCACCTATTTGTAGACGTTCCACCAATAAGCTTTTTATAGCGTCAGCTGAGAAAGTTTTTCATATCAAGCTTGATTGCATTGGTTGGTGGAATATGAAAAAACTGAGTAGTGTCTTGTTCGTCCTTTTTCTCCTGCTTTGTGTATGTACGATAAATGTGATGGGTGTGCCTCAAAGCCCCAGTAACGCCCCTTCAGGCTCAGTCCGTGGTGTTCTTGGTGGAACCTATACGTATGCTATTCAACGGATTGGGGGTGAGCTGGAGGGTATCCAGTATGGATGGGATTGGAATGGTGATAACGTCGTTGATGAGTGGGTTGCACCAAGGCAAGCCTCACCAGAGTTAGAAACACCACATACCTGGGTAGATATTGGCTATTATGATATTCAAGTAAAGACTAAGGATTCAACAGGGGAATCAACAGGGTTTTCTCCCTCATTCACTGTTTTTATTTTCCCCCTTGGGGACGTCAATAACGATACCATTGTTTCTTCCCCCGCAGATGAGACTGCTTTGTCAACAGCAGTTCAGGGGTATGAACTTTTTCAACAAACCTATTCAACTGGGAATTACTGGGCAGCTGATTGTAACCAAGATGGGGAAGTCAACTTTAATGATCTTACTGTATTCAATTCTATCCTTGGGAGGGCAACGAATAATCAGCCAGAAACACCAAGTCTCTATGGAGAGCAAGAAGTACCTCGTGGTTCATCATCACCATATAGTATTTCTAGCAGTGCCACGCAAGCAGAAACACTCTTTTATCAAGTCAATTGGGGTGACGAAACCTCCTCATGGTTTGGTCCTTATGATCATGATGAACTTGTACACCTTGAACACAGCTGGGATCAAACTGGAATCTATACTATTCAAACAAGAGTTAAGGATCAATATAATGAACAAAGTACCTGGTCAGAGGGGTTTGAGGTAACGGTTGAGGAACCTACTATGTATCAGCTTCAAGGTATGTTTTCTGATAATCCTGTGTATGAGCTGACACAAGTAACCTTGACAGTAACGGCACAGAATCTCCCTGTTGCTGATGCTGATGTAACAATACCATGGGACACTACATTTTCTACAGATGATCAAGGTCAAGTACGTTTCACCACTCCATCAATTACAGAAGATACTGCCTATACAATAAGCATACAAAAAGAAGGATATGTATCGAAAAATCTGATTCTTTCAGTACAAAATTATGAGCCTGTCCTTGATATCACTGTTGCTTCTTCTGTTTTTGAAGGTGAACAATTCACTGTTACCATTACAAGTGATGGAGAAGCCGTCGTTGATGCACTGGTTCTTTTTGGTGACCATACTGAAACAAGTGATGATGCAGGGAAAGTAGTATTTACTGCGCCAACTGTTGCGACAACGTCTCACTATACAATTCGAGCTCAAAAAGCAGGGCATACTGATGGAACAAGACTCATCAGCGTTGTTAATCAACAAGAGCAACTTGGGTACATCTTTGGTCGTATCACCGATGATGAAGGAGTGGTTCTTTCAAAGGTTCAAGTCTGCTTTCAGCCTGTTAGTGGAGGAGTGAAAATCTGCACGCTCACTGATGAACATGGCATATATACCCGGGGGTTATCACCAGGAGATTACACCGTGAGTATAATCAAACAACAGTATCAATTTACTGACACTCCAAGAGTTACCATAGAAGTAGATAATGCCTATGAGCATAACTACATTCTTTCATCAGCATCAGCTTCTCCAAGTAGTGAATCACAGGAAGAAGAATTTATTGATTATTCACTTCAAGATGAAAACATTGGCGCGATGATATCATTTGAACCAAGTGATCATACGATAACCTATCGTCTTGATGATTTAACAATCGATGGCATTGAAATAACTGATGCTATTTCATTCCAAGTCAGTGCACCAAGTGAGACACCAGCAACGATTCTGGTCATACAAATCCCTGATAGTGTCATAGACACAGAAGAAGCAGTTGCCATAGAGTATGACGATGCCACGTTACAAGCATTTACTGATGTTGAATCTTTCTTTGATTTAGAAGAAAACTCAGAAAATGGATATCTTGAACTGGTAACAACCTCGGGTCAACGATATGTGTTCATAAGAGTCCTTCATTTTAGCACTCATCAGATAGTCATCACCCCTCAATACTTGTTATCTCAACTACAATCAATTGGAGTGTTTATCGGTCTTCTTTTTACGTCTCTCGTGGTATTTCTTGTCCCTGTATATTATCTGTATTATCGGAAACCTGAAGAGTAATAATTATAACAAACAGATGTGTTATCAAGAATGGTGATTGGATGGAGATTGGACTACTTATCATATCCCCTGTTTTACTTATCTTTTCTCTTGGAATGATGATAACCTCGCTTCTTAGTTATAAACGATCACACAATATGAAGCTTTTATTTGTCGCACTCGTGTTCCTGTTTTTCTTTGTTAAAGGAGTGCTCTTAGGTTTGAGTGTGTTTCTCCCCTTGGTAGAACCATTCGTATCACTTGTCTCATTTGGGGTCGTTGATGTGCTTATTGTCCTCTTGCTCTTTTTTGCAACTCTGAAGAGATTCTAACTATGCATGCAACAGATAAAAAACAAGTAAAACAACACATACATAGTGTTATTGCAAAACATCCTGGTATTTATCTGAGTAAATTAGCTGAAATGCTACAAATGAATATAGGAGAAATCCAACAGATTATCAACGACCTTGAACAAGAGAATTCTATATCTGTTGTAGCCATTGATGGATATAAACGATATTATGCTCAAGAAGTAAAAAAACGATCTGGTCTGCGGCAACGACGAATAACAATGACTCGGCAGAAAATCATTGATCTCATAGAAAATAAACCAGGCATCCATATGAGTAAAATCGCTGACACCCTATCCATGCGTCTTTCCCTTGTGCAATATCATTTACAAAAAATGGAGAAAGAACAACGAGTCATCGCTGTTACTGATGTAGGCTATTACAAACGCTATTATCTCTCTGGTAGTACGAGTGGACCACGAGAACGCAACCTTGTTGCCCTGTTACGAGAACCTATTCCTTTACAAATCGTTGTGTATGTTTTAAGACATCCAAATGCTAAACACAAAGACATTCTCGCCCAGTTTGATGTTACCTCTGCAACATTATCCTATCATCTGAATAAACTTGTGAATCTTGAGGTACTTGAAGCACCATTATATGCAGAAGATAAAGGCTATCATATCTCAAATCCTGGGGAAATCATAAATCTGTTGAAAAAACACAGGTTGCTTCCTTTAACACAAAGCTTTGAACAAGTATGGGATGATCTTGCATTTAAATAACTACATGGTCCTCATATTAAAAAACATGAATATTAAAAAAAGAGGATATCAAGGGTTATCCTACGGTATCCCAAAGAGGCTGTGACCACGTAGAATATAAGGTCTGAATATCGGCTTGAAGATGTTCTTTTCCATCTTGAAGTAAAAACTTATTTTCTGTAACATGACCTACAAGATTGAAAGGTGTTTTATGTTGTTTCATCAGCTGTTCAAACTGCGCCTGATGCTGCGTATGAACCTCGAGTATCCATCGTGTATTCGTCTCTGAAAAGAGTTTTTCATCAGTTCGAAGACCTGATCCAATCTTTGAGATATCCACGGTAACACCAAGGTTTCCTCCGATGCACATTTCCGCAAGACATACGGCGAGACCTCCTTCGCTGATGTCATGACAAGCTGCTATGCATTGCTTGTCTATTGTTTGAAGTATGCCTTGCATGCATGTTTTTAATAACTCTGCGTCAGTGCGAGGGACCATGCCTCCTTCTTTACGCATGAGTTGGAAATACACTGATCCTCCGAGTTCATCACCTGTTGGTCGCCCAACAAGATACACAGGGTTTCCTGCTTGTTTGAACTCGCTTGTGACACATGTTCGTATGTCATCCACCAGGCCGATACCTAGTAACTCTGGCGTAGGTGGAACAGCAGTTTTTGGTGACTCATTATAGAAACTAACATTGCCTGATACAAAGGGAAGATGCAGGGCTTTTGCCATATCCCCGAGCCCTCGGGTGGCTTCATAGAATTCACCCATCCTCTCTGATTTTTCAGGATTACCAAAGTTCAAACAATCACATAACGAGTCAGGACGTGCTCCGACGCTGACAAGATTTCTGCAGACTTCATCCACGGCACTGCAGGCACCCCAGTACGGATGTCGTTCCATAAACCGTGGGTTGACATCAGCTGTTAACGCCAGGCCTTTAAAGGAGTCCTCCAGTGGTTTAAGAACAGTCGCATCACCATGGGTCTCCTTCATAAGAGCGCCCTGTAAAGGTTTGATGACTGTGTTTCCCCGAACGTCATGATCATATTGCCGTATCACCCAGTCTTTGGATGCAATATTAGGTGATGCAAGAAGCTGTAACAAGGTCTCATTGAGATCAGGTTGAGGAAACGTGGGATAAGTCTCTGGTGATGATGGAACCGAAAACGGTCGTTGACAAGTATCATACACAGGTCCACCCGTGAGAAACTCAAGATCCATCTCAAGGATTCTCTGTCTTTTCATAAATACTCTGATAACTGGATCCTTGATGACTTTTCCAATTGGTACCGCGGTGACATCCCATTGTTTGCAGATGTGAAGTACACTGTCAACATGTTCTGGTTTGACGACAAACATCATGCGTTCCTGGCTTTCAGACACCCAGATCTCCCAAGGAGACAACCCTTCTTCTTTTAATGGCACGTTATCAAGATGAATCTCAGCGCCAAGACCAGCAGCATACGCAAGCTCTCCACAAACACAGGAAAGACCGCCTCCACCAAAATCCTTTAACCCCTCCAAGAGTCCTTTGCGGTTACATTCAAGAGTAACATGAATCACAGGTTCCTTGGTGATAGGATCACCGACTTGCACAGCAGAACGACTCGACTCCTCACTATCATCAGTGAGCTCAGCTGATGCAAAGGTGACACCATGGATACCATCTCTCCCAGTTTTTCCACCAACATAAATATAGACATTCCCAGGAGCCTTGACACAGCTGTGGATCATCTCTTCTTTTTTCATGATGCCGATGCAGCCGACATTCACCAAGCAGTTCCCCGTATATCCCTTATGAAAATACACCTGTCCACACAGGGTTGGTATACCTATACGATTCCCGTAATCCCTGATACCATCCACGACTCCTTTGAACAAATACACAGGATGCTTCACACCTTTAGGCAGTGAATCAAAGGAGGTATCCAAGGGACCAAAAAACAAGGGATCGACATAGGCAATAGGCTGTGATCCCATGCAAACAATATCTCTGACAATACCACCGACACCAGTCGCTGCACCACCATAGGGCTCAATAGCCGATGGATGATTATGGGATTCCAAAGCAGCACAATAATAATGATCGTTGTCAAACTCGATGACACCAGCATCCTCACGAGCAATGATGCGATCTTCCTCTATACCAAAAACATTCTGTTTTAGAGGTATTTTTGAGGATTTATAGCAGCAATGTTCTGACCATGCCTGCCCCAGAGCCTGTAATTCGATATCAGTAGGATTCCGATGCTGTTTTTGAAAATACTCTTGTATCCTTTGCATTTCATCAAGAGAAAGCGCCAGACCAAGCCCCATACTTACCTGTTTAAGTTGTTGATCAGAGGCATCAAGAAGGTGTACTTCAAAGACATCGATAGTATTTTCTTGTTTTTTCAGTAAATCTTCAACCTCAACAACCATAAGAATCCTACTCTTTTACAGGAGTAATTTGAATATCATAGTGATGAATCACAGGATTGGTAAGAAGACGCTGGCACATCTGCTCAACATGTTTTCTCACAGTTTCCTCTTTATGTTCATCAATGAGAAGATGATAGGTACGTGTTGTCTGCGCCTTTGTAACAGTTTCAAAACCAAGGAGATGCAATGCTTTTAAGGTGTTGGCACCCTCAGGATCAGTAATACCTTTTTTCAAATAAACAGTGACACAAGCTTCAAACATGATTCATCGCGTCGCAGGCATTACTAGAAGACTTGATTAAGTTATCGTTTCAACACACGATCAAAAACCTTCGTAATCTCTCTACGGAATGTATCAATATCTTGTTCATTGATGATGACAATATCAGCAGCAGCGATGACCTCTCCAAGGCCCCAACCACATTCACGACGATCCCTCTCTTTCATCACCTCTACCTCAACAGTGTCATCTGCCCGACCACGTGCTTTTGCTCGTTTATATCGTGTTTCATCAGAGGCATCTACAGCAATAAGAACAAAATCCTCACTCAATGTCTTCTTAAAGTAACTAACTTCATCAAGTGTACGAATACCATCAATCAAAATCAGATGAGAGGAGGGTGCCTTCTTGATGTTCTCAACGGTTTTTTGTGCCCAGATATCACTACCATACTTGTTTCTCATTTCATGAGCTATTCTTCCCACGTTTTCATCAGTAAGATCAAGACCTTGAGCCTTGGTTTCCTCCCAGACAAGATCACCCATACGGACAACAGGTATTCCCTGTTCTTTCGCAATCCGAACAGCTTCTGATTTCCCTGACCAAGGCATACCAGTTACAGCAATGATTTTCATGTATGATACTCCATGAATAAGAGAGAGTGCAGGGGGAGCGATTTGAACGCTCGAATGCCTACGCAACAGGGTCCTAAGCCCTGCCCCTTTGACCAAGCTTGGGAACCCCTGCAAATAACCAGCACTAATAAAGCAATGACTCAAAAAACCTTTGGCAGTACTTCACCTTCTCGAAAGTAGTGGTTTATCCTTGAAGCAGTTTTTTCTCACCAAACTTGGTATAGCATTCGTTGCAGAAACGACGAGCTAGAAGAGAATGGAGATGATCTTCAACACCTTCTTCAAGATGATAGATCTCATCAGGATAGATATCATGATTGCATTGTGTGCATACTTGAAGGGATGTAGATGTTTTTTTCACTAATCGCGTATCCATTTTGCCACTACCATGAAAAACGAACATAGAGTTCCAATAAATTTGAGTATTTAAGAATGTCGACTTTGATTACAAAGTTACAATGTTGTTTATACCCATCCAGGTGCCATTTGAATATAGATTTCAAAAATTTCAAGAGTTACTGTAACGTCAATGGTATCTGAAAATGTAAGTGTAACAAAAGAATCATCTTTTGTAATAGCATAATCCACACCCGGTAAGAATTCGCTAGTCTTTAATGCATTACTAAAATAAGTATACCAGCTATTTGTGTAAGGGGTTTCAATTTTTATTGATTCTGTACCATTTAAATCAATAGAAATGGGGGTATCTTTGTAGCGAAGTCGAAGTGGATAGGTACCGTATCCTCCAAGTGTTGTGACGCCTCCTTCTGGAATGAGGGCGATGAGTCCCATAGAAATTGTTCCCTCTACCCCATCCTTTTCTATAGAGACGGATGGAGTATTAATCATAACAGTTCCTTCAGCCTGTTCCAAAATCACTGCTCCAGACTCATAGATATACGTTTGATCAAGATAATAGGCATTTTCAGAGGAATATTCAAGAGTATAAAAATCAGTTACTGATGTGCCCTCATCATGGCTTATTTCGACGCTACAACCCTGAGTAATGAGTTGAAGGTGGCCAAAGGCTCGGGCAGATGATAAAAAACCAAGTTCTTTATTGCCTAGAGTAATATATGTTGATACCGGTGTTGTCTTTTCCGATACTGCTAGATTATCAAGGGTATATTTAATCTGTGAGAATTGATCGGCAACCTCCATCATATGTGTTGCTTCTCGCTCACTCATCCACTGAGGGACATAGACTGTTTGAATAATAGATACCACTGCGATGACTAGACCAACTATCATGACTGCGACTATTATGCCTGCAACGGCATCATCTTCGCCTTTATGCCGTATCTTTACACGACGCTGTCTCATATGCATCACCATCCTTCTGTTGAAGAATATCTTCTGTATTATTTAAATATTTGTTATAATCCTGGTGGAGGTGTTAGATCAGGACCGCCAGGGCCTGTGGGTTCTGCTGGGGGGGCGGGTTCCGTCCATATACCATCCATTTGGTCAGGAGTTAATGGAATACTATATAATCGAATGTCATTGTACTGTGCATTGCACAACCCAAATAAGAGTGGTTGCCCAGTATTGTTAATGTATTGTGGTGGGTTAAGGGTTTCTGTATAGGCGGAGTACCCTTGATCATCTATATCAATATAGAGAAAGAATTCCCCTGTCGTACAATTATAGGATATGCCGATGTGATTCCATAATGATGCATCGAGATAATCACCAGTAAGAGAATATGAACCTTCCTCAGCATACAGAGTGGCATTAATCGTGGTTCCTGATGCAGTAATATCAAAGGAACCAGGTTTTGATATGAGAGATTGTGTGATAGAGGTGAACTCAAGGGATAATGCTTTAGCATACAGATGGCAATAGTAAGTTCCAGAGTAACAAACTGTTGCTGTGTCTTCATCTACGCGAACGAGAACAGGATCTGCTATATAGGTAGTATCATATTTGTATATTGTATCAATAGATGTTGGTAGATGACCGTTGGTGCTAACACGGAAGGTAAGAATGAAGCCGTCACCATTATTATCTCTATAGGTGATGGCGTGCATTCTATCAGTAAGGTGATATAACTGACCATCATACATGGGAAAATCAAATGTTAAGGTGTCAATTATTCCAACGATATGACCTTGATCATCAACGCTATTGTTTATTTTCAGAGTTTTAAATATGCCGTTATGATTCTCCTTTGTAGAATAGGTAATTCCTAGGATGGAAGCGCCGTCACTGGTTGAGCTGATGTTTCTTGCACAAGCAAAGTTAGAATAAATGTCAAAAAGATCGGGCCCTTGTGCTAATATGATGGTTTCTTTATAATTGATTTGATCACCTGCTGCGTTTATTTCTAGTGTTGAGGCTTTTAGATAATAATAGGAGCCGGATTTTTTTATGTAGGTTATTACATATAACCCCGGGTCGGTGCTTGGTTGGCGAAGACACAAGAAATTCAAGTTATTTATATTACCA
>Ga0272442_10009296_pt1 | contig 12315 bp, 8 predicted proteins | sample SSMForm2O_FD_200262 | JGI IMG/M metagenome (GOLD analysis project Ga0272442, IMG submission 200262) | Marine sediment archaeal communities from Little Sippewissett salt marsh, Falmouth, MA, United States - SSM-Form-2O | ecosystem: Environmental > Aquatic > Marine > Wetlands > Sediment ... | reverse complement strand
CATTCCACAGAGCCAGCTGAATGTCGATTCCGTCGCCTCTGGTCCTGATCATTTCGGGGTTGTCCATTGCACCTGTCCTCCCAATGCAGGCCTTCGGCAGCAACCAAATCAGAGTTCAGGTTTCAGGTTTCAGGATTTGGGATTTGCTGACACCTGACACCTGACACCTGACACCTGAAGCCTATAACCCCATTCCCGATGAATTAAGTGGTTTCACTTTAACAACACATCTTCGCATCTTGCGGAGAAGTTACGATCTAAGACTCTAAGAGCGTAAAAATTTGCTTTGACACCTGAAGCATTATGATTTAATTCTTAAAGTAGAAGTCGCTACGGTAGACCCGTATCATGTTCCGGCAATCGATCCAAGTGGATTCATCCGACGCCAGTTCATTTTCTAGCTCATCATCCCGACCGACTCTCAGCGAAATCTCGTTCGATTCCTGAAGATCCCTTTTCCGCAAGAACCAATTGCCGGCGTTTCATAAACAAAAGCCGGCCCAACGGCCTTGGGTCAATCGGCCGATGCCAACCCGAAAACAAAAAGGAGGGAACCATGGCCATCAAGGTGTTGATCAAAAGAAAATTCAAAACCGGCAACCTCAACCAGGTGTCCCAACTGCTCAACCGCGCCCGCTACAGTGCGATGGGCATGAAGGGTTACATCTCGTCGGAAACGTTGACAGACCTTCGTGACCCACACCGAATCGTGGTCGCTTCCATGTGGCACAGTATAGAGGATTGGAACAACTGGAAAACAAATCCATCTCGATCCGAATTTATGGGAGAAATGGAGAAAATCATGGTCGGGCCCGAGGAGATGGAGGCGTATGCGATGGGGATGAAAACAGACGCCTGATCGTTGAACGACAACAACAGCCCCGATAACTCAAGCGAGTGGCTGCTGTCCCGGCACCCATGCAAACAAAGGGGGCGTGATAACTCGGCGCGGGAATGACGACCACCGAGCCCGCCCCCGCATCGTTTCCGTCGATAAATAGCCCTTTTCCGAAATTTCGGCGTCAATCACGCCTTGGGCGTGACAGGTCTGGAATCACTTGTGCGACATGCAGGAGTAAGCCTCCGCCCATTCCTTGATTTCCTTTATCTCTTTGTAGTTTTAAGCTTTTGTGAATCCTTGAATCCTTACCCCTTGAATCCTGGTAGAAGCATCAACTTTTCTGGTGGTGATTCATTATTGTTAGAACCAAACAGTTGGCGATCTATCTTCTATCACCCACGCGTCCCCCATCGGCGCAGCATGCCACTCGCGACGACATACCACAGAAATGTGAGTCCCTGGGAGACGAGCATGATACCGAAGGCCGCCCGGTAGCCAGCTGGCGCGTACCCCCCTCCGGCTGAGGCCGGCCACAGTTCGATGACCGAACCGATGCCCCACTGGGCCATGAAGGCTGTCACGAACACCAACAGGTTCACAGCGGTGTTGACCCGTCCCGACAGCTGCGGGGGAAAGCTCTGGGACAGCACCGCGTACGGCAGAATGCCGGCGGTGCCGAAAAATCCGAAGAGACCCCACAGCACCATGGCGGCCGACTTGATCTCCAAAATGATGAGCAGCAATATGCTCATGAAAATCGTCATTCCGGTTGCGGCGACGACAAGCGGGCGAACCCCTTTGCGGCTCAGGCGCTCGGCTGCGGTTCCCAATAAAATGAAACCGGACACCATGGCGACGGCCACCAGCGAAAGGGTGCCGGCCACCTGGTCGCGGTCGTAACCGGCCACATCCCGCAACCAGGGTCCGGCCCACAGACCCTGGATCGACAAAAAAGTGGCCTGCGAGAGAGTTGTCCAGGGTGCGATCCGCCAGAAGACCAGGCTTGAAAACACGCTCTTGATCCCCCGGACCTGCTCTCCAAAACGCAGTTCCCGACCGGCCACGGCCCGCTCGGGTACCACAAAGAAAACGAGGGCCGCAATCACCAAGGTCAATACCGCCAGGGCCATAAACACCCCGCGCCAGTCCGTTATGGCCAGAGCCGCTTCGACAGGAGCCGTAGCGGCCAGAGCGCCCAAGCCGCCGGCCGCCATCTGATACCCGTTTATCAACGGCAGCTGCCCCCGCGGATACCAGATTACGTAAGCCTTGAAGGCGGCCATCAGGCAGGCGGACACGCCGAATCCGATCAGTGCGCGACCGGCGACCAGACCGGTGAGTGTCTCGGCTTCAGCAAACACCCAGGCCCCGATTACGGCAAATAACAACAGGAAAGCCTCGATCTTGCGGGGACCGAACCGGTCGAGCAATACGCCCAGCGGCAGCTGAGCAGCGGCAAAGGTGATGAAATAGGCAGAGGTCAGAAGCCCCAGTTCGGAGGGATCGACCCCGATGTCGTCCACCAGATTGGGGGCGATAACGGAATTGACCACCCGGTAGAGGTATGAGAGAAAGTAGCCACAGGCAAAGGGAATGAAAACCCGTAACCTGACACCGATCGTCTGCTTCCCACCGGTCATGATCCCCACTCCGTCTGTTCGGCACCCGTTACATTTCGTCCTAAATTGAGCGATTGTCAAGGCTTGCTCGCCTCTGGCGATGTTGCCGCCCCGGTGAAATAGGCTTCACGTGTCAGCAAACCTCAAATCCTGAAACCCGAAACCTGAAAACTGATTTGGTTGCGGCCGAAGGCCTGCATTGGGTTAGTATTAGAGCATGACTATCGCGACGATGAGAACAGCCGCCGGCTCGAGAAGGCGACATCGACCTGCGGTAGGTTTTCCTCCTCGGGTGCTTGAAAAAACCGTCTTCCCCCCAGTTCCCTGAACCGGTATTGGTGCCGACGGTCTCGCGATCGTGTTCGGTTGTGTTATCAAAAGCCGGACCGCATGGCAACAACTGCGGTCCGGACGCAGCATTTCTGTCTGAAAATAAGAAACCTACCGATTATTACACTGGGATATAGAACCAAGTTGGCTTCCGCTTGGAGGTGTGTAAAATGGTAACCGTTCACAGGGTTGCAAAGTCCGATGCGCTTCAAACCACCTCATCGTAAGCGTTTACAGGGTGCCGCAGATACAAGGCGTCGGGCGCGCAGACGTACTATTGTACTTCAAGTGCCCGACAACAAAGCAGATGCGGTGCCCTGTGAACGCTTACGTAAAATGGGCGACCCAGCCGCCCCAAGCTTGACCCGCTGCGCAAATTGTGTTTTTGTTGGTAGCCTGCCAGAAAGCAGGATGACATAGGCTTTAAGATTATGGTTTTGGCAAGGATAGATGAAGAAGGCTTTATTGTAATGCGCCGACGACCGATAACGCAGTCCAAAACCTTTATCTTAAAGCTTATAGATGGACCCTATGGCCTCAACCCCATAACCATGAGAAGATAACATCATGAGACCGAAGACATTGTCTATCGTGTGTGGCCTGTTGTTGACTATTCTTGCATGCAGCAAGGAGGAAGCGACAAAAGTGGCGCCTCCTCCACCGAAGGTGACGGTGATCGTCACCACAGCGCAGGAAGTTCCCCTTTACCAGGAATTTGTCGGCCAGATCTTCGGGTTGAATGATATCGCCATCCATGCGCGGGTGGAAGGCTTTCTCGAAGGCATCCATTTTCAAGAGGGTTCGGAAATCGAAGCCGGCACGTTGCTCTACACGCTCGAAAGCCAGCCCTTCGAGGAGAAGGTGGCCGCCCAGGAAAGCCGTGTTGCCGAGGCGAAGACGGTTTTGGCCAAGACCAAGGGCGATCTGGACCGGATAGAACCGCTCGCCAAGGTCAAAGCGGTCAGTGAAAGCGACCTGGACACGGCCGTTGCCCTCCACGAAGCAGCCATTTCTTCCCTGGATGCGGCGCGAGCGAATCTCAGGGCCGCAAAGATTCAGCTCGGTTACACCAAGATTTACTCTCCCATTAATGGAATTATCGGCCGAACCCGGGCCAGAGTCGGAGATTTCGTCGGTCGTGACCAGAATACGATCATACTGAACACCGTGTCGCAAATCGATACGGTTCTGGTCAATTTTTTTATCACCGAATCACAATATTTGAAGTTGGCCCGTTTCAGAGCCCAGAACGAAGGCGCGTCAAGACGGTCCGAAGAATCCCCCTTCGAGCTGATTCTCGTCGACGGATCGGTATATGATTACAAGGGTAAGGCCGATTTTGTCGACCGCGAGGTGGACCCCACTACCGGTGCCATGCTGGTCCAGGCCTCTTTCCCGAACCCGGATAAACTGCTTCGGCCGGGGCTGTTTGCCAAAGTGAAGATCGAAGTCGAGGTGTTAAAGGACGGGATTCTGATTCCGCAACGATGTGTTTCCGAACTTCAGGGCACATTCAGCGTGTTTTTGGTCGACGAGAACAACAAAATCGAGCGCAGGGAAGTAAAAGTCGGCCCGAGGGTCAAAGACTCCTGGCTGATCATCGAGGGGCTAAAGCCCGGAGAGAAGATCGTGTACGAAGGATTGCAGTTGGCCAGGGACGGCGTGGTTGTGGAACCGACAGTTAAAAAGAAAATAGATTCGGCGGAGCAGGAGCGAGAGTGATCAGACATGGGTAATTTTTTTGTCAGACGGCCCATCGTGGCCATGGTTATCGCCATTTTCACGGTCATCGTGGGGGTCGTATTTTTAGGCGGCCTTCCCACCGAACAGTACCCGAATATTACGCCGCCCATCGTCGAGGTGCGCGCCACCTATACCGGTGCCGATGCCGTCAGTGTCGAGCAGTCGGTGGCCACACCGCTGGAGCAGGAAATTAACGGTGTCGACAACATGATCTACATGAAATCGACCAATTCGAACGATGGGACCATGACGATCCAGGTGTCGTTCGAGGTCGGCACCGACCCGGATATGAACACCGTCTTCACCCAGAACCGGGTGGCGGCTGCCACCGCGAAATTACCCGAGGAGGTCAAACGGTTCGGGGTAACGACGCAGAAATCGCTGCCCAACATATTGATGCTGATCTCATTGACATCCGAAGACGGGCGCTATGACCAACAGTTCCTGGGAAATTATGCCCTCATCAACATCAAAGACACCCTGGCCCGCATCAGAGGCATCGGGCGGGTCAATGTCATCGGTGCCAGTGACTACTCCATGCGGATCTGGATAAAGCCGGATCTGCTGGCCACCTTGGGAATCACGGTGCCTGAAATAGTGGAGGCGATTCGCTCTCAGAGCGTTATCGTGCCCGGGGGTAAATTCGGCGCCGAACCGGCACCGCCGGGAACTGAATTCACCTACACGGTAAAACTTCCCGAACGGCTGCAAACCGAAAAGGAGTTCGGCGAGATCGTTATCAGAACCGCCGAGAATGGGTCCCAGGTTAAAATCAAGCATATCGCCCGGATCGAGCTGGGTGTGGAAACCTACAATGCCTTCACCCGGCTCAACAATAAACAGTGCGGCATGATCGCCCTCTATCAGGCGCCTGGTTCCAACGCGGTTGAGCTGGCTGAGCAAGTCCGGCAGACAATGGAGGAACTGGCCGCCTCATTTCCGGAGAGTATCAGGTACGATATCTCTTTGGACACGACATTGGCGATTACCGCCGGTATCGATGAAATCATCGAAACCCTGTTTATCGCCCTGGCGCTGGTGATCCTGGTGGTCTTCATTTTTATCCAGGACTGGCGCGCGGCGCTTATTCCCACCATTGCGATCCCGGTGTCCCTGGTCGGTGCCTTCATCTTCTTCCCGATGATCGGTTTTACGATCAACGTGCTCTCTCTTCTGGGCCTGGTTCTGGCAATCGGCATCGTGGTCGACGACGCCATCGTGGTTGTTGAGGCCGTTCAGGTCAAGATCGAAGAAGGCATGGACCCCAGATCGGCCACTGAAGAAGCCATGAAGGAGGTCACCGCACCGGTTATTGCCACCACCCTGGTGCTGGTAGCGGTGTTTATCCCGGTAGCCGTCATGGGGGGCATCACCGGAAGGCTCTACCAGCAGTTTGCCATCACCGTGGCCGTTTCAGTCGTTTTTTCGTCTGTCAATGCGCTCACTCTCAGCCCGGCGCTTTGTGCTCTGCTGCTCAGAAAACGGAAAGAATCACGCGGGCCACTGGGGCTGTTTTTTAAAGGCTTCAACAAGGTTTTTGACAAATCGACCGATGGCTACATGAAATTGACCAACATCGTTACCCGCAAGATCATCCGGGGCCTTGTCTTCATCGTGGTGGTGGTGGTCGGGTTGGGGTATTTGGGAAATGTTCTCCCCGGCGGTTTCATGCCCGAAGAGGATATGGGCTATTTCTTGGTCAACATCCAACTCCCCGACGCCGCCTCCATGCAGCGATCCGATGCTGTGGCCCATAAGGTCGAAGACATCATCGCAAAATACGAAGAAGTGGAATTTATCACCACGGCCACCGGCTACAGCATGATTTCGGGCAGCTATGCATCAAATGCCGGCTTTTTATTCATTTCCCTCAAAGACTGGAAAGAGCGACAAAAGACCGCCAATGAGGTGGTCGCTTTGCTCAACAAGGAATTTCGTGCGGCCGTCAACGAGGCCCAGGTATTTGCCTTCGGCCCGCCGGCCATTCCCGGGTTGGGTAACGGGTCGGGTTTTACCATACTGATTCAGGACCGGCGAGGAAACACGGCCGAATACCTTGCCGGTCAAACTGCCAGGTTCGTTCAAGCCGCAATGGAGCGACCGGAAATCGGGTCCGTGTTTACGACCTTCAGAGCCGCCGTTCCCCAACGGTATATGGACATCAACATCGACAAGGTTCTCAAGGCGGGTGTTTCCCTGAACGACATCTATGCGACCGTCGGCGCCTTTCTGGGCGGCTCGTACGTGAACGACTTCAACCGCTTCGGCCGGCTCTACAAGGCCTATATCCAGGCCGAACCGGAGTACCGGCTGAGCGAGGATAAGGTCAACCTGTTTTTTGTCAACAATCGCAACGGAGACAGCGTGCCCCTGGCGGCCTTTGCCAACATCAGAGACATTTCCGGCCCCGATTTTACCAACCGGTTCAATCTTTACCGATCCATCGAGCTTACCGGCGGTCCGGCCCCCGGTTATACGTCGACCCAGGCCTTGAATGCCCTCGAGCAGGTGGCGGCCGAGGTATTACCCGGTGATATGGGCTATGCCTGGAGCAACATGTCCTACCAGGAAAAGAAAGCCTCCGGAACCGGTGCGCTTGTGTTTGTCTTTTCCCTGGTGTTTGTTTTTCTGATCCTCGCCGCCCAATACGAAAGCTGGTCGCTGCCGCTCAGCATCCTTCTGGGGACACCGTTTGCAATCTTCGGGGCTTTTTTGGCACTGTATCTGGCCCGGCTCTACAGCCAGAGTTTTGAGCTCAACATATTTGCCCAGGTCGCCCTCGTCATGTTGATCGCCATGGCGGCCAAAAATGCCATTCTCATCGTTGAATTCGCCAACCTGGAATTCGAAAAGGGGCTTTCGCTGTTTGAGGCCGCCACCAAAGCGGCCAGGCTGAGATTTCGGCCGATCCTGATGACCGCTTTTTCGTTCATTCTGGGCGTGTTGCCGCTGGTCGTCGCCTCCGGGGCCGGGGCCGAAGCCCGGGTGGTCATGGGCATGGCCTTGCTGGGTGGGATGACCCTGGCGACGGTGCTGGGTGTTTTCTTTTACCCGATGCTGTTTGTCTTCATCGGCAAGGTCGCCCGCTACGAGCAAAAAAGGGATGCGCAAAAAAAAGCAGGCTAGAGGACGCGATGGATTCTGTTCAAACAAAGACAGCGATTAAGATGGTGGCCTTATGGGCCTCGATTCTTCTGTCGGGCTGTGCCGTTGGACCTGATTTCAAACAACCCGTTGTCGCAACTCCCGAGAGCTACCGGCTCGACACGATGCCGGTCGACACCGCGGAGGAGTTGAAATGGTGGGAGCTTTTCGACGATCCCGTCCTCTATACACTGGTCTCTACCGCCCTGGAGAACAACCGGGACCTTAAAATCGCTATCAGCCGGATCGAGCAGGCCCGTGCGTTTCTGGGTTTTACCAGAGCCGACCAGTATCCCGCACTCGACATTCAGGCCGGAGCCTCCGGAGGTAATTTTTTAGGCTCCTCACGAACGGATTCTACCGACTCGGCCTATTTCATCGCGGCACCGCTGAGTTGGGAAATCGACCTATGGGGAAAATTTCGCCGGGCTACCGCAGCAGCCAGGGCCGAGCTTATCGCATCTGAGTATGGCCTCAGAACGGTCCAGCTCAGCCTCGTGGCCGATGTCGTGAACGCCTATTATGTGCTGCTCGATTTTCAGCAACGGCTGGCCATATCGGAGTTTACGCTACAATCCCGCACAAAAAGCCTGGATATCATTCAGCAGCGCTTCGATAAAGGCATTATTTCCGAACTCGACCTCAATCAGGCCCAGGTTCAGAAAGAAATCGCCGCGGCCGCCATACCATCGTTTCAGCGATCGATTGCGAAAACCGAAAATGCCCTGAGCATTCTGCTCGGCCAACTTCCCGAATCCATCGAGACGGGAATCGATCTGGACAGCCAAACCCTCCCGCCGGATATACCCACCGGTCTGCCGTCCAGTCTCCTCGAACGCCGGCCCGATGTCCTCGAGGCCATGTACCTTCTGAAGGCCCAGACCGAAAACATCGGCGTTGCCGAAGCGCTTCGATTTCCGGCCGTAAGCTTGACCGGCACTCTGGGTATCGCCAGAACGGATCTGAGCGGAATGGTGTCTCGTGGGGGCTTCTGGTCGCTGGGTGGCAGCCTATTGGGACCGATTTATAATTTCGACAAAAACATCCGGCGGGTCGACATCGAAAAGGCCCTGACCCAGCAAGCACTGTATCGATACGAAAACACGGTACTAACCGCCTTCAGGGAGGTCGAAGACGCCCTGGTGGAAATCGAGACCTACGCGAGACAAATCGCCTCCGTGGGAAACCAGCTAAAGGCCGCCAAGAATGCCAACATGCTGTCCAACGAACGCTATGACAAGGGTTACAGCAGTTATCTGGAAGTGCTGGAAACGGAACGATCCCTGTTCAATGTGCAACTGCAGTATTCCGATTTGAAGCAGCAATACCTGAACTCTTATGTGAATCTCTACAAGGCATTGGGCGGTGGCTGGATAACGAAGACGGAAGCGGAAAGTAAAAAACGATAATCGAAGGTTATATTGCCCGCAAAGGATTTCGGACACCATTGATGATCACCGAAATTGTCAAAGAGGACGATGGCCAGTGGCGCTGGTATGGCAATCAGAGGATTAAAAACTGAAGAATAGAGAGGTTCATCATGCCGACCTATATAACTTTAGGGATTTAGAATTTAATAAATCCACAAATAGCCCCTTAATAACAAGGTATATCGACCGCCCATTTTTCGATCCCTGTTACTCGTGCAATCATTTTTTCTAATTGTTTCATCGCATTTTGGGCCAACTCCGTTATAATACCACGATGTGGCATTAAAACACCGTTATAATTGACAATTACCATTTTCATAAATATTATTTTAACAAAAGGGGCTCTTACTATTGATAATCATTTCTGCGAATATCGAATACTGACTCGTTCGACTTAACTGTTCTTCAAAATTCTCGGATTAAGCGTTTCTATCTCAAACTACATCAGAATATCTCATTCTTGCCAAATGTTTTCCCCTTTAGGTTCCAAGCGACCAGAAGTAACTTCTTTGTGATTTATTATGTGAATTCTCTTTTTCTGTAAAAATCGGAAAAATAAAGAAAGGAGCGGATTATGGTGACTCTTGAGCTATTGACAACCATAGAGGCATTTAATGGTATGGATCAAGGTTAATTGTCAAAATTACAGCCAAATTGTCAAGAACTTGATTTTAATCAAGGGGATAAGCTTTTCACTGAAGGTGATTCTGCGGAACACCTATGGATTGTGGTAAAAGGCAGGGTTGATTTACGCTTTGAGTTGCCCGCTGGACGTCCAACCACTCAAGAACATACTGTATCTTCGGTTGAGATCGACAAAAGGGATCCTGTTGCCCAGACATTCGGGTGGTCGTGTTTTGTGCCTCCATACAAAATGAGGTTATCAGCTTATTGTGCAGCAGATAGAACAAAAATACTGAGAATATCAAAAGAGTCGTTACTTAAACTATTCGATGAAGATTACAAGATGGGATATGTTTTTCTTACATACCTGATTACAGTGGTTGGGTATCGATTTCACCAATTTCAAGATGTAGTTGCAAAAAATATGGGCGAAAGCCTGATGTGCGGTTGGTAAAATTCACAATGTGCGAGGAATTGCAGCTCAAAAACAAGCCGGACTGTCCAGATAGTCATAATGCGCTAATGTATCCGAGTATACTAGCCTTCTAAAGCGAACTTGTCATTATACTTTCAAAATTTTATTTTATAAAAGAGTTTCAGAAAGGAGGAATACATGCCAGTTCAAGAAATTCAATTTCTTACATTATTCAAAGATGTTTGTAAGAAAATAAATTCTTCTTTGGATATAAAAGAAGTCTTAAATTCGATTACAGAAAATACCGTTGGAACATTGAAGGTTAAAGGATGTACTATCTTTCTATTAGATCAAATAGAAAAGAAATTAAAAATAAGTTCGTCAGATGGGTTAAGTGAAGCATACCTGAATAAAGGACCTGTAGATTCGGAAAAAAGTATTGTAGAAACTTTGAGCGGAAAATGGGTCTTGATTAATAATGCGACAAATGATGATCGTATTCAGTATCCTAAGGAGGCAAAAAAAGAAGGAATTATAACAATTCTTTCCGTACCGATGTCCGTAAAAGAAAAAATAATTGGTGTTCTAAGAATATATACTTCAGAACCACGGGAATTTTCTGATGTTGAAAAAGAATTCATATCTGGCTTAGCAGAGATAGGAAGTATTGGAATTGAAAATGCAAGAATGTATACCATCCTAAAATCAGACCATGAGAAATTGATACACGATGTGCATAAATGGTTCGATTATGGAGAAGCAAATAGACCTTAAAAGACGCCCGAGAGAAATTTATACAAGATGCTAAATTTAAGTATGTCAACCCGGAATTTATGCGCATCACGGGAGTGTAAAAAAGTCATTCGGCAAAATTGTTGTTCTAATTCATTGGATCGCTGGTCCTTTCGGCATATGGAAAAAAGTTGCAGATACATTGATGTGTCATGGATTTAGAATCCTTCAATATGACATTTACGGACGAGGTTATTCCGATCGTCCTGATATTACCCTCTCTGCCGGTCGTTCATTAACAGCCCCATATATAACCAATTAATTTCTTGACATAATTTTGTTTAACGGTCTATCTTTCCCTCAATCTCCACCCTCCACTTCACAAACAGACCAGATCTCAGGAACAGTGAACGAATGAACAAGATTAACCTTATCCAGGCGCTGAAAGATTCAAACCACCTGTCCAAATCGGAAGCCGAAGCGGTCGTAAACCTGTTTTTCGAAAAAAAGGCCAAGTCACTGGCACAAGGAAACCATGTTGAAATCCGAGACCTTTGTTCCTTATTCGTTAAAAAATACGGGGCATATACCGGGCGAAATCCCGGGACCGGTGAGCTTGTAAAGAATGCTCCCTAAAAGCTGCCGTTTTTCAAGGTGGACAAAGATTTGAAGGAACGTGCGGATTGTTGAGATCATGAAAGGCTGGATTGAATAGAATTGGCATTCGAGGATGATTGATGATTGAATTCGGATATGTAGAGGAATAGGGGATACTCTCAATCTATCTTTAAGTTCAGAACAATCGCGAACCACAATATGTGGGGTTCGTCACAAATTCTTTAGATCAAGAATATCTGGCGCTCGTTTTGCCGATTTGTTGATATTGATCAAACAACAATATGGCAAGTATAGTGCAGTTTTATAACAAGGGATAAACTCGTTTTTAAAGGTGTACACCCATGTTCACAACCCCAAAATCAAACCCTGAAAATAGATATGGAATAGATCGGATGGCTGATGGATTTTCTGCCTTTGTTAAAAGTTATCCATCGTTCAATCAAACAAGGATATTAGATGAATGGCGGGAGACCCAATACAACCGCCTTGATGCTAACAGACAAATTTACCTCGATTATACTGGTGGTGGCCTGTACAGTGAAATGCAACTCTGTGAACATATGGAATTGCTTCGTACCAGGGTGCTCGGTAATCCCCACTCAGCAAACCCAACTTCCCTGGCAATGACAGACTTGGTTGAGGGTACGCGCAAATATATCCTCCAATACTTCAATGCATCACCGGATGAATACATTGCCATCTTCACCGCAAATGCCAGCGGTGCATTAAAACTGGTTGGTGAAGCATATCCGTTTACACCTGCCAGTCATTTCGTTCTCACTTTCGATAATCACAACTCCGTAAACGGCATCCGCGAAT
>Ga0272442_10009295_pt1 | contig 12316 bp, 11 predicted proteins | sample SSMForm2O_FD_200262 | JGI IMG/M metagenome (GOLD analysis project Ga0272442, IMG submission 200262) | Marine sediment archaeal communities from Little Sippewissett salt marsh, Falmouth, MA, United States - SSM-Form-2O | ecosystem: Environmental > Aquatic > Marine > Wetlands > Sediment ... | reverse complement strand
CATTAGACCGCACGAAACTTTTCAGTGGATAAACATCGGATCCGACAACAATCTCGCGGGCATCGACCTTGGTGACCTTGCCGGAATTATGAGCAATGACCATGACCCCTGAATCGCGGGCGACCTTCTCTTCCATACCTGTGCCGACAAACGGCACCTCGGTTTGCATCAGCGGCAGGGCCTGGCGTTGCATATTTGAACCCATTAATGCCCGGTTCGCATCATCATGCTCCAAGAACGGGATAAGGGAACTGGCAACCGATACCAGCTGTTTGGGGGAGACATCCTTGTAATCGATTCCTTCCGGTTTAACCTTGGGGAAATCGGTGCGGTGACGACAAACAACCACCGGCCCTTCTAAGCGGTTGGTCTCATCCATGGCGGCATTGGCCTGGGCAATATATTTCACCTGATCAATGTCGGCCGTTAAAAATTCGATCTTCCGGGTAACCTGACCATCCTGGACCTTGTAATAGGGTGTTTCAATAAAACCAAGTTCGTTCACCCGGGCACAGGTCGTTAAAGACGATATCAATCCGATATTGGGACCCTCCGGGGTTTCGATCGGACAGACACGTCCGTAATGGGTCGGATGCACGTCCCGGACCTCAAATCCGGCCCGCTCACGCGAAAGACCGCCGGGGCCCAATGCGCTCAGGCGTCTTTTATGGGTCATCTCGGATAAAGGATTGACCTGATCCATGAACTGGGATAATTGACTGCGGGCGAAAAAATCGTGAACCTGATTGGAAAAAAGACGGGAATTGATCAAATGGTGGGCGGTCAGATTTTCAAACGAACTCATGACGACCAGGCGTTCTTTAATCGAACGTTCCAATCGCGCCAGTCCGATGCGCACCTGATTCTGGACGAGTTCGCCAACCGTCTTAATGCGCCGGTTGCCCAGGTGGTCGATGTCGTCAGTCTCCCCGCGATTTTCCCTCAGCCCGAACAAATACCGCAAAACCGCCACCACTGTATTAATATCGAGGACTTTATTATCCAAAGGAACGTTGGTCCCCAACTTCCGGTTGATGATATGCCGTCCGACCTTGCTCAGATCGTAACGTTTCGGATCAAAAAACAAACGGAAAAATAAAGCCTCAGCGACCTCAATCGTGGCCGGCTCGGTCGGACGCATCTTACGATAAAAATCCAGCAAGGCTTCTTCTTTATTGCTGGAGGTATCGCGTTCCAAGGTATTTTTGAGTTTCGAAAAATCGTCCCCGAGCATCTGCTGCATGTCGGCATTACTGGATAAGCCCATCACGCGCAAAATTTGTGTCGCGGGAAAATTGCGGCGCCGATCAATGTAAACAGACAAGATATCGTTCAAGTCATACTTCACCTCGAACCAGGCCCCCCGGGACGGGATAATCCGTCCATGGTAAATGCTTTTACCAGTCGGATGCATCTCCTCTTCAAAGGATACTCCCGGTGGGCGCTGGATCTGGGACACGACCACCCTTTCATCCCCATTGATGATAAACGTCGCCGTATCGGTCATAAGCGGAAAATCACCGAAATAGACTTCCTGTTCTTTGATGTCGATCGGCGTGATCAAACGCAATTTGACTTTCAGGGGCGCCGAATAGGTCATGCTGCGGCGCTGACATTCGGCCGCAGAATATTTTTCCTTACCGATATAATAACTGATATATTCCAGTTTGATTTGCCCGTCGTAACTCTCCATCGGAAAAACTTCCCGGAAGACCTCCTCCAGGCCCTGGTCTTTGCGCTGATCGGCAGGCAGGTCTTTCTGAAGAAAAGATCTGTACGAGTCAGTTTGAACGGCCAATAATGTCGGTAAATCAAAGGTGTCTTTAATCTTACCGAAATTTCGAACAGGGAGTTTTTTCATATGAACTCTTATTCGTAAAGTGTTAAAGATTTGTTATACCCACAGAAATAGAAACCCCAAACGGTTGCAGAAATTCTCGATTAAGAATTGCGGGCACATGCAATACCCTTGCAGAAAATGTGTTATTGCCTTGGTGCCAGATGATGATCGAAAAAGAACTACTTTAACTCAACCTTGGCGCCGGCAGCCTCAAGTTTTTTCTTGAGCTCTTCAGCTTCCTCTTTGGGTACATCTTCCTTGACTGGCTTCGGCGCGGCCTCGACCAGATCCTTAGCTTCTTTCAACCCTAAGTTGGTGGCCGCCCGGACCTCTTTAATGACCGAAATCTTATTGGAACCGACATCAGCCAGTACGACCGAGAAACTCGTTTTTTCTTCCTCAGCAGCGGCAGCACCAGCAGCTGCAGGCCCGGCCATGAACATACCCGCCGGCATCGGCGCAGCGGCCTGAATCCCCAGGCGATCTTCCAGACCCTTAACGAGATCGGCCAATTCAAGCGCCGTTAACCCCTCGATCTTTTTAGCCAACTCTTCAAGCTTCGGGGAAAGCTGAACGCTTTCTTTCTGCTCTTCGGTTGCGCTAGCAGCATCTGTATTCTTTTCCGTCATTTTAACTCCCTCCCTTTTTTTCACTTAATTGTTTCAATATGGACAATAAATCCCTTGATTTCGCATTCAAGGCGCTGGCCAGACGAGTCATAGGGGCAAGCATCATCTGCAACAACTGCGCCTGAAGAACTTTGAGGCTCGGAAGACTTGCCAGACGGTCGACATCGGTCTGATTTAAATACGAGCCGTCAACCACCCCGCCCCGGATCCGAAAACCTTCGCATTTCTTCGAAAAATCCGCTAAAAGCTTCGATACGGCAACCGCATCAGCATCAAACCAAACAAAGGCTGTCTGGCCTTCAAGCGAATCAGATAATTTTTCCTGGCCCGTGGCTTGAAGTGCCAAGCGCGCCAGACGGTTACGCGAAACAAACATATCAGCTCCGGCCCGCTTGAGATCCTTGCGCAGATCGTTAAACTGGGCAGCCGATATCGCCGAATACGTAAACAGAAATGTATTACTTTTATTTTGAACGCCGTCTTTGATCGCATCCACCAAACGGCTTCTTAATAATCGTCCAACCTTTTCCATGGCCCCTCTTTCTTCAGACTTCTGTCTTCTTCCTTCGGGTTTCAGATTGACAGTTTCAAGCCCGGCCCCATCGTCGTTGAAAGAAAAACATGCTTGAAAAAAATCCCTTTAACCGAGGATGGCTTTGTATGGGTAAGGGCATCGATAAAATGATGTATATTTTCCTTTAATTGCTCGCTAGAGAAAGACCGTTTTCCCACCCCGGCATGAATATCCCCTTGCTTATCATTACGGAATTCAATCCGCCCGGCCCGCAGTTCAGAGATGACTTTCTCGATATCGTTGGTGACCGTCCCGGCCTTGGGACTGGGCATGAGGCCACGCGGCCCTAGAATCTTGCCTAATTTACTCAAATCGCGCATCATGTCAGGCGTAGCAACAACTTTGTCGAAATCAAGAAAACCATTAGCGACTTTTTCGATCAAATCATCGGCCCCGACCAATTCAACCCCCACGGCACGAGCCTTTTGCAGGTTTTCCCCTTTACAAAAAACGGCTATTCGGATCTTCTTACCGGTCCCGTGCGGTAAAACAACAGACCCGCGTACGGCCTGATCAGAATTCTTGGGATCAATATTCAAATCAATATGGATCTCAACCGTCTCGTCGAATTTGACCGCCGGAAATTGTTGAATGGCCTCAACCGCCTCTTCAATCGAATAGACCTTATCCGGCTTAACGATCTGCGCGAAGACCTTTTTTCGTTTTGTTAAGGCTGCCATTAATCCACCACCTCGATGCCCATGCTTCTAGCCGTGCCTTCGATGGTCCGCAGGGCCTGTTCGAAATCCTGGGTATTCAAATCTTCCATCTTGGTTTTGGCGATCTCACGGATCTTTTCCCTGGTCACTGTTGCGATCTTTTCTTTCCCAGCCAGCCCCGAGGCCTTGGCCAGATTGGCGGCCTTCTTGATTAATACCGAAGTCGGGGGGGTTTTAATGATGAAATCAAAAGAACGGTCTTTATAAACCGTTATGATGGCCGGGAGAATGAGGCCTTCCCTGCCTTTTGTCTTCTCGTTGAAGGCCTTACAAAAACCCATAATATTAATTCCGTGCTGGCCCAAGGCCGGCCCGACCGGCGGTGCCGGGTTTGCCTGACCAGCTGGAACATATAATTTGATTTGCGCGGTTACTTCTTTAGCCATATCAGATCTTCTCTACTTGCCAATATTCCATTTCAACCAAAGTCGACCGACCAAAGATCGATACGCTCACCTTTAATTTACCCCGGTCCGGAAAGACCTCCATGACCGAACCGCTAAAATTCGCAAAGGGGCCTTCCGAGATCCGAACCGCCTCACCCACTTCAAACGTGATCTTGGGGCTGGGTTTGGTCTCGGTGTCTTCCGTACGTCGGATAATCTGTTGGACTTCCTCGTCTGATATCGGCGTTGGTCGGCGGCCGGGTCCGATGAATCCAGTAATCCCGGGCGTGGTTTTCACCAGATACCAGCTTTCCTTATTCATCTCCATATGAACCAAAATATATCCAGGGAAAAATTTGCGCGATGTGATCCGTTTCTTACCGCCATGAATCTCGGAAACCTGTTCGGTCGGCACAACAATCTCTTCGATATACTCTTTCAGATTCGTTGCGGCCATCCGGCTTTCCAATCCGGCCCGGGCCTTTTCTTCAGCCCCGGTTTGAGTGTGAAGGACATACCATTTCATAGCCATGTTATTTGATAACCAATCCGATCAACCGGGATAACATAAGATCCGTAAGTCCGATAAAAAGGCCCAATAACCCCGCGCTCACAATAACCAGCCAAGTCGAATTAATGATTTCCTTACGTGAAGACCAAGAAACCTTTTTTAATTCACTAACAACTTCAAAAATAAATCTTTTGATTTTAGTAATCATAACAATCAAATAAGATGTCGAGTCAAAAACAGGCCTGGTAGGATTCGAACCTACAACATACGGTTTTGGAGACCGTCGCTCTGCCAGTTGGAGCTACAGGCCTATATCATCTGGATCACAAATTCGAAAGGCCTCAACCGGTCACAAAACCCTGAGGTTATTTTTTCATCTCTTTGTGCAAAGTGTGTCTATGGCAAAATCGACAGAATTTTTTCAATTCAAGCCGATCGGGATTCTTCTTCTTATCCTTGGCACTGTTATAATTAATCCGTCGGCATTCACTGCATTGAAACTGTATATTTTCGCGCATCGCTTTGCTTAGTTAGCAGAGCCCCCGACCGGAGTTGAACCGGTGGCCTCGTCCTTACCAAGGACGTGCTCTACCGGCTGAGCTACAGGGGCAATTAAAAGAGTTAGTATAAATTAATGAATAATTTTTGTCAATAAATATATTATTTATTCACAAATATATCATATTCAGGATAATGGAGTTAAGCCGTGAAAAAATCAGACAAGCCTTAAAAACCGCCGCTTCCCAACCTTAACGATGCCAGGTGACGCAGGACAGCTTTCATCAATGATTTTGACACCGTTCAAAGTCACCGCTCCCTGCTGCAATAAACGCCGAACTTCCCTTTTGGATGCCACCAAACCGCTTTTCATAAGAACATCCATTAAAAGTTCGGTCCCTTCCTGGGTTAAGGTATATTCGACCATTTCATCGGGATGCTGTTTTTGGCTAAATACCCGTTCAAATTCCCGGCGAGCTGACTGCGCCTGTGAAGCAGAGTGTAATTGCCGGACAATCTGCTGGGCCAAAGACAGTTTGGCTTCTTTGGGATGCTGGCGTTTGACCGCGTTCAGATCTTCTTCCGTTAAAACCTCATAATAGCGCCACATCAGCTCATCGCTGATCGACATCACCTTGCCAAAAATGTCTTGAGGAGATTCATGGATCCCAATCGTATTCCCCAGAGATTTGCTCATTTTCTTGATCCCGTCAAGACCTTCCAAAAGCGGTGTCATAATCACAACCTGGGGGGGCTGTTGAAACGCCTCCTGGATCTGCCGACCCATGAGCAGGTTGAATTTTTGGTCCATCCCCCCCAGCTCAATATCCGCTTTCAGATGAACCGAATCATACCCCTGCAAAAGGGGATAAATAAATTCCAAGATGCTGATCTCCCGTCCTTCTTCGAATCTTTTTTTAAAATCTGCCCGAGCCAACATCTGGGCAACGGATGACAACGATGCCAATTCGAGCATAGCTTCTGGAGACAAAGCAGCCAACCATTTACTGTTGAAAACAACCTTGGTCTTAGACGAATCCAAAATTTTAAAGACTTGCTGCTCATATGTCTTGGCATTCTTTTGGATGGTACGGGAATCCATCTTGGGACGCAGCTGATCCCGACCAGTCGGATCTCCAATCCGAGCCGTAAAGTCACCGATTAAAAAATAAACTTTATGACCAAGGTCCTGGAATTGACGCAATTTCCGTAAAAGAACAATATGGCCGAGATGGATATCGGGTGCGGTTGGATCAAAACCAGCCTTGACCCGCAAGGGCTTCTTTGAACGGAGGCTGGCCTGGATCTTCTGCCGGAGATTATCGGTATTGATGATCTCTATCGTTCCCCGCTGTATCTTACGAATAATCTCTGCGACTTGCATAGGGTGATTCTTTTGATGCAACGAAAATAATATAACATCGCCCCGATTCAGGATTATCTCAGGGTGATTGACCTTGACAATAGAGTGTTAACGACTTGAAGAAAAAGACAAATGAGGTTGAATGGCTAAGATAACCGCGTGCTGACCCCAATCTTCATCTGCTCGACATCGACCTTGATGATCTTGACCTTCAACTGATCGCCGGGTTTAAGCGCGGCAGCCTGATCCTTATCGATTTCGGAAGAATAGACCAACGCCTCAACCTCATCATCCAACTTGACAAATACACCGAAATTCGAATTCAGGACAACTTCGGCATCGACTTCGGCGCCGATCGGATATTTCTCGGCAATCTGAGGCCAAGGATTCTCCGTCATCTGCTTAAGACCCAACGTGATCTTGCGATTTTCGGGATCGACCCCCAGCACAACAACTTCAACCCCTTGTCCCTTCTGAAGGACATCCTGCGGATGGTTAACCTTTTTGGTCCAAGACATATCCGAAACGTGGATCATGCCTTCCAGCCCGGATTCTAATTCAACAAACGCGCCGTAATCCGTAAAACCGCGAACCGTACCTTTGACCCGGGCGTTGATGGGGAACTTCTGTTCAGCTTCCGTCCAAGGATTCTCTTCAAGTTGTTTCATGCTCAAAGAGATTCGCTTGGAATCCTTATCGACGTTGATGATCTGAACCTCGATCTCATCGCCCAGATTAAATACCTCCTGAGGATTGACCATTTTCTTCTGCCAAGAGATCTCGGATGAATGCAATAAACCCTCAATGCCTTTTTCGATCTCCACAAACACCCCATAAGGCATGATATTCACAACCTTGCCCTTCACTTTCGACCCGGCTGGGTATTTTTCGTAAATATCATCCCATGGGTTCGGGGTAATCTGCTTCAGGCCCAGAGATACCTTAGAGTTGTCTTTATCATAATCCAGAATCAGGACTTCGATCTTATCTCCCATGGACACGATTTCGGAAGGATGATTAATACGGGCCCAACTCATATCGGTAATATGCAGGAGTCCGTCCACACCGCCTAAATCAATAAACGCCCCGAAATCAGTGATGCCCTTCACCGTGCCGGTGCGCCGCTGTCTCTTTTCGAGTTCACCCCATAATCTTTCGCGAATTTTCTCGCGTTCTTTCTGAATAACTTCACGGCGCGAAAGGATAAGATTGCGCCTTTGTTTATTGATCTTCGTGACCTGAAAGATATAGGTCTTCGACAAAATATCTGCCGACGCATAGCCCTTGAAAGCGGAAAGTGACATGGGCAAGAATCCTTCGACGCCATCGACTTCGATCATATACCCGCCCTTAACCTGTTTAATGACACGTCCTTCAACTTCATCCCCTTCTTCCACATTGACCATGACCTTCTGCCATCCCCTGACCTTCTCAGCCTTCTGCTTCGAAAGGATCAGATGGCCTTCCTCATCCTCGATCGATTCGACCAAGACATCGATCTCTTGGCCCACTTGAACTTGATCGGGATTACGAAATTCATCCAAGGAAACAAAGCCCTCGGATTTGAAACCGATATCAACGACCGCTTCCTGTTTCGTCAAGGCAACGATCTTTCCTGGGACAATTTCGCCTTCATGAATGTCCTTGAGAGTGCTCTCGTACAATTCGCGCATGGATTGCGGGTCTTCCGTATTCATCCTCTAAAACCTCTTTCTTTATCGAATTCTTTGGTAGTCAGGCACACGAAATTCCTCGTCATTTCGACCAAAGTTTATCCATTATTACAGAAAAAAATGCTTTGTCAATAAGAATCTTCCTTGCTGAAACATAACCTAAAATAAAAATATCCGCAAAAAGTCAATCCGAACCTTGCGGATATCAAACCGAACATTGCTGTTGCGTCATAGGCCGCATTCTATTTGAAAAAAGACAATATGACAACGCAAAAGCCCAAGAAATCGACTCCCTGAAAGAAGCGCGGGAAAGATTGGATTAAAGCGCAGCGATTGCTTCCATGATCTGGAAAGTAATCTGGGGATAAAGCTGATGGTGATCAAAGATAATCGGTCGGCCGATCGTGAGCGTTACCTGATGACGCCGCAACCATTTAGCATGAACGGGCAAAACCCTATCCGTATCCCGGATCCTAGCGGGGATAACCGGGACGCCGCTTTTAGCTGCCAGAAAACCGATCCCTGAAAAAGCCTTCTCGCCCCGGTTGGCCGATCGGCGCACCGCTTCCCGCGAACCCTCAGGGAAGATGACCAGCGGACGCCCGCTTTTAAGAACCCGGATGGCTTCGCGCAGCCCACGAAAATCCGCCTGGTTGCGCTTGATCGGGATCGTGCCGACATGCCGCAAGATAAAACCCAATAACTTGTTTTCGAAAAGAGAATCTTTGGCCACAAAGCTCAAAGGCCGATGGATGACCGTACCGATGAAAGGCGGATCCAGATTGCTGAGATGATTGCAGGCCAGGATGAAACCGCCGCGGGAAGGAAGATTCCCAAGCCCGATAATGCGACGAGGTACAAAAATCAGAAGCCAAAATTTCGTAAAATAATAAACGGCCCGATAAAAAAGATGTGAGGTCACAGCCATCCGAATTTCCAGCAGTCTGCGGCTTTAGGCCCGCAGCAATTGAGCCCCGTATTCGATCAATTCTTTAGCGCGTTTCACAGTACGAGCCTCAGAATAAGCCCGCACTAAAGGTTCGGTTCCCGACGGCCTCAGCATCAGCCAGCTTTGGTCCTGACAGATCAATTTAATCCCATCAAAATCCTTGATATCGACGACCTTTTGTCCGAGAAGTTCAGACGTCGATCGAAACGGTTCCAGATCAAAGGTCTGCCCGGGATTCAGTCGGACATCAAGGCGCTGATAATAATACCGCCCAAATTCCTTTTCCATCTCTTCAACAATCTTTTTTATATCTTTCTTACGGTCGATCATCATCTCCAGCAGCAACAGCCCGGCCAAGGTTCCGTCCCGTTCGGGGATGTAATCCTGAAATCCCATGCCCCCAGCCTCTTCTCCGCCGGCTACGATGTTTTGGGAAACCATCAAATCCGATATATACTTGAACCCGACCGGCGTTTCATAAAGCTTGAGGCCCAGTTTGGCGGCAATATTATCGATCATGGTCGTCCCACAGATCGTTTTCACCACCCCGCCCTTGCGGCCGCGATCCCGAACAAGATGCAGGATCAATAATCCCAGGATTTTCTGCGGATGGATAAATTCCCCTCCCGGAGCGACAGCGGCAATCCGGTCGGCATCACCGTCCAAAACGAGCCCCAGATCGAATTTCTCCTGCTTGACTCGCTTTAATATGCCAGAAAGATACTCAACCACCGGTTCCGGTTTTTCACCGTCGAAATAAGGATTGATCTTGGCGCGCATCAGCTCCAGCCTCACCGCCGCGCCTTTAAGCACTTCGGCTATCAAGCTGTTCCCGCTGCCATACATGGCATCGAGAATGACCCGGGCGCGCGATTTTTTGATCTTCTTGAGATCAATATAATTCCGCATAAAGCGGATGTAATCTTTTTTATAATCATGCACAATGATCTGTTTCTGTTCCCGGGCCTGGACAAAATCCGCTTCCTGGACCGCGGATTGATAGAGATAAGATTCCACCTTATCGGTTATATCCTTGCCCGCGCCGCCGCCCTGGGCTGTCTTGATCTTGATCCCGTTAAACTGATATGGATTATGACTAGCCGTGATCATCACACCTGCGCTACAGCCATGCGTAGGGACTCCATAACTTAAAGCCGGTGTCGGGATCGGGGCATCGGACAAAAGCGCTTCAATCCCGTTGGCCGCCAAAACACAGGCCACCAACCGGGCATAGTCTCCGGACATAAAGCGGGTGTCATAACCCAGGGCAATCTTTTTTTTCTGGCCGGTGACCGGTAAATCTTTATGAATCCAGTCGCTGATGGCCTGGCTGACGATCCGGACATTCTTAAAAGTAAATGTATCCGAAATAACCGCCCGCCATCCGTCAGTACCGAATTTGATTTCCTGCTGACCAGGCTGATTCATCACAAAACTCCTCTCCATATTGATCGACTTGGGATTCCTTCTCGAAAAAAATTAGGCTTGGTACAACTTCCTTGTGATAATAAATTTGCGAACCCGCTCTGGGATAAGATACCTTACAGATTGTCCGTTGCGGATGCAGCGCCGCAGATATGACGCCGAGATATCGATCCCGGGCATCTGCACCGCAAGATGTTTGATCTCCGGCCCCCTCTGGGTCTGTCCGGGCCGGTTGATCACAATAAAAGTAACGATCCGAATCATCTCATCGATCTTTTTCCATTTATCTAAATTCACAAGATTATCTTCTCCAATGATAAAAAAAAGCCGAGTCCCGCGTGGATAAAGCGCGCGCAAATACGTGACCGTATCGATCGAATAAGACTTGCCTTTACGCTTGATCTCAACATCCGTAACAGCAAAATCTGGGCGGTCCTGAATCGCAAGGCGAACCATGTTATATCGGTCCCGGGCCCCGACCAGATGAGGCATACTCTTATGCGGTGGCTGGAAACATGGAACAAAGATCACCTGATCCAGCTGACAGCGGTCACGCGCAATGTCCGCCATGGCCAGATGACCGATGTGGATCGGATTAAAAGTCCCGCCTAATATGCCGATTCTTTTCATCTCGCTCGTCCCGGGCCACGGATTGCGCATCGGCTTTAAAAACAATGGCCCTCCATACCGCCGCATGCCAGAAAGATTTATTCCCGGATCTGTCCCGACCCATGAATAAGATATTTATATGTGGTCAATTCTTCCAGGGCCATGGGGCCGCGGGCATGCAATTTATCGGTACTGATACCGATCTCGGCCCCAAATCCGAATTCATATCCGTCGGTAAAACGGGTGGACGCGTTAACGTACACGCAGGCCGAATCCACCGCATTTAAAAATTGCCTCGCTTCTTCTTTATTATCCGTAACGATCGCGTCCGAATGGCCGGAACCATAGGTATTGATGTGCGCAATCGCCTCAGTTAGCGAATCAACGACCCTTACCGCCAAAATAAGGTCAAGGTATTCTTCGGGCCAATCCCGCAGCTGGACCCGCTTGATGCCTTTGGGAACAATGCGCCTGGTGACCGGACACCCGCGAATCTCAACGCCGGCCGCCTGCAAGGCATTCACAAGCACAGGCAGAAAGCGCGCGGCAACATCTTTGTGGACCAATAAGGTCTCCATAGCATTGCACACGCCCGGCCGCTGCAACTTGGCGTTGAGGCTGATGCGATGGGCCATATTCAAATCGGCATGTTCACTCACGTACACATGACAGACACCTTTATAATGCTTGACCACCGGGATCAGGGAATTCTCGCTGACGAACCGAATCAGCCCTTCTCCGCCGCGCGGTACGATCAAATCGACCAAGTCATTCTGTCTTAGAAGAACATGCACGGCCTGACGATCGGTGGATTCCAGCAACTGGACGGCTTCCGGCGGGAGCTCCGTCTCACGCAGGCTTTGCTTAAGGACCTTGTGAATCGCCTGATTGGAATAAACCGCTTCTTTCCCGCCTTTTAATACGACGGCGTTGCCGGACTTAAGGCATAATCCGATACAATCGCTGGTCACGTTCGGGCGGGATTCATAAATAATCCCGATCACGCCGATCGGCGTCCTGACCTTTTCGATCACAAGGCCGTTGGGTCGCTGAAACGTCCGCAGGACCTCGCCCACCGGATCCTTTAATTTCTCGGTCTCACGCAAACACGCGATCATATTATCAATCCGAGCGGAGGTG
>Ga0272442_10009294_pt1 | contig 12317 bp, 5 predicted proteins | sample SSMForm2O_FD_200262 | JGI IMG/M metagenome (GOLD analysis project Ga0272442, IMG submission 200262) | Marine sediment archaeal communities from Little Sippewissett salt marsh, Falmouth, MA, United States - SSM-Form-2O | ecosystem: Environmental > Aquatic > Marine > Wetlands > Sediment ... | reverse complement strand
TGGATGCCCGGACGGTGCGGCAATCGCCCGGCCGCGAGCGCGAGATCGTCGATTACGTCGACTGCCTCATCGGCACCAGTACTTCCCGGTGGATGCTGTATCCCGGGCCGTCGATGCCGTTCGGCATGGTCAAACTCAGCCCGGACAACCAGGGCCATGACCCCGCCCGGACGCTGTGGAAGGCGGGATACGAGTACACCATCGAGAACGTCATGGGATTCAGCCACATCCATGCGTGGACGATGGGCGGCCTGCTGACGATGCCGACCGTCGGCCCGCTGGTCACGGACCCCGGACCGGAGCGCGACCCGGACGCCGGCTACCGCTCGCGCATCCGGCACGAGACCGAGACGGCCGTGCCCGGTTACTACGCCGTGACGCTCGAGGACACCGGCATCCGGGCGGAACTGACCGCCACCACGCGGGCGGGGCTGCAGCGGTACACCTTCCCCGAGAGCCGAGAGGCGCGCATCCTCCTGGACCTGCTGACGCCGACCGAGTACGGCAAGGAGGTTCTGGACGCGAAGATTCGCCTCGTGAGCGACAGCGAGATCGAAGGCTACGCCAAGATGAAGAGCGGCAAGTACGCGGCCGGCTACCAGGAGTACGTCCTCCACTTCGTCGCCCGCACCAGCAAGCCGTTCGACTCGATGGACGGCTGGGTCGGGGAAGACGTGACGCGGAACGTGCAAACCGTTGCCGGCAAGGGCGACGTGGGGGCCGCGCTGAACTTCCGCACGGCCGACGGTGAGGCCGTCCTCCTGGCGACGGGCATCTCGCTCGTCAGCACGGAGCAGGCCCGGTTGAACCTGGAGACGGAGATGAAACCGTTCGGGTGGGCCTTCGACGCCTGCCGCGCCGCCGCCCGGAAGGTCTGGCAGGACCTGCTCTCGCGCATCGAGGTCGAGGGCGGCTCCGAGACCGACAAGGTCAAGTTTTACACGAACCTGTACCGGGCCTACTGCGCCCGGACCATCTGGAGCGACGTCAACGGCAAGTACATGGATATGTATGAAAAGGTGCAGCAACTGCCGGACCCCGAGTCGCCCGTCTACGGGTGCGACGCGTTTTGGAACACGTTCTGGAACCTGAACCAGTTGTGGAACCTCGTGACGCCGGACGTTTCGGACAAGTGGGTCCGGTCGCTCCTGGAGATCTATGACAAGGGCGGGTGGCTGGCGAAGGGGCCGACCGGCATCGAGTACTCGAGCATCATGGTGGCCTCGCACGAGATCCCGTTCATCGTGGCCGCCTACCAGCACGGCATCCGCGGCTACGACGTGCCGAAGGCGCTGCGGGCGATGGTCCACTGCCAGACCACGCCCGGCCGGCGGCACCCCGGCGGCGGGCACGTCGGCAACGGCCAACTCACGCCGTACCTGGAGCACAAGTACATCCCGCTCGGCAAGGGCGCCGCCTCCAACACCCTGGAGTACGCCTACGACGACTGGTGCGTGGCGCAGATGGCGTCCGCCCTCGCCCGAGGCAACGAGTACGAGACCTTCATCAAGCGGGCCGAGTATTGGCGGAACCTGTTCGACGCCGAAACCGGCTTCATGCGGCCGCGGCATCTGGACGGCCGGTGGATGGAGGACTTCGACCCGTACAGGGGCAAGGGCGGATGGGTCGAGGGCAACCCCTGGCAGTTTACCTGGTTCGTCCCGCAGAACGTGCGCGGCTTGGTCGAGGCCATGGGCCGCGAGCGGTTCGTCTCGCGCCTCGACGAGGGCATGGCCAAGAGCGCCGAGACCGACTTCAACGCCACCGGGGACCGCATGGCCGCGTTCCCGATCAACCACGGCAATCAGCCGAGCATGCAGGTCGCGTACCTGTTCAACTATGCCGGCGCCCCATGGCTGACGCAGAAATGGGCCCGGGCCATCGTGGATCAGTACTACGGCGACGACCCGGTCGACGGTTGGCCCGGCGACGAGGACCAGGGCCAGGGCGGCGCTTGGTTCGTCATGAGCGCCATGGGACTGTTCCAGACGGACGGCGGGTGCCGGGTCCGGCCCATCTACGAGATCGGCTCGCCCCTGTTCGACCGCGTGACCGTCCACCTGGACCCGCGATATTATCCGGGGAAGACGTTCACCATCGAGGCCCACAACAACGGGCCGAAGAACGTGTACGTCCAGTCGGCCCGTCTGGATGGCAAGCCGCTCAATCGGCCGTGGTTCTACCAGTCGGACCTGGCGGACGGCGGGTCGCTCGTCCTGGAGATGGGCCCGGAGCCGAACAAGGCGTGGGGCGCGGGCCCCGACGCCGCACCCCCGCCGACCGTGCCGTGACGGCCGGACCACGGCAACCGGGCAGGGGTGTGCTGCCGGCATAGGGAAGGGCTGCACCATGACACACGGGCACGTCGGGCGTCTCGGGCTGCTGGCGGCCGCCGCGATCCTGTCGGCCTGCGGCTGGTGCGCAGGCGGCGAGACAAAACCTCTCTGGCACATCGGCCGGGACGATCACGACACGCGCGAGTTCGCACTCGCCCCGGACGGCTACAGGCAGTACGCCGACGACCCCGTCTTTGTCGTCGGCGCCTCCGAGGCGAAACGCGACTGGCCGTACGTCCACCCCGGCCCCACCGACGCGTGGGCCGGCGGCCGGCCCCACACGTTCATTGTCGCCTTCGGCCTGGCCGAGGCCCCCCGCGACGGCGCGTGCCGACTCGTCCTCGACCTCGTCGACACGCAAAGCCGGTTCCCGCCGCGGCTTGAGGTCAAGGTCAACGGGCACGGGTCCACCCAGGACCTGCCGCGGGGCGCCGGCGACGCGTCCGTCTTCGGCGAGCCCGACAAAGGTAAGCCGCACCGGCTGGAAATCGCGATACCCGCGTCGCACCTTCGGGCCGGCATGAACGAAATCGCCCTCACCACGCTCTCGGGCAGTTGGCTTCTGTACGACGCGGTCCGCCTTGAAGGGCCGGCCGACTTGCGCCTGGCCGAGCCGTCCGGCACCATCGTCCGGTCGGTCCGCAGCCGGCCGATCCTGGTCGAGCGCGACGGCCGGCTGTGCCAATCCGTGACCCTCTCGATTGTGCACCTGGGGCCGGAGCAGGAGGCGCAGGTCCGGGTCGGCGACGCGGAACCCATGGCGGTCACGCTCGGCGGCGGTCAGACCGCGCTCGACGTACCCGTGCCGCGCGTCGATGCCGAGACGTCCGTCCCCGTGACGGTCCGCTCGGATGGGCGGGTGCTGGCCTCCGAGGAGGTCGTGCTCCGGCCCGTCCGCCAGTGGGTCGTGTACTTGTTGCCCCATTCGCACGTCGACATCGGCTACACGAAGGTCCAGACGGAGGTCGAGCGGGACCACTGGCGGTTTATCGAGCAGGCGGTCGAGGCGTCGCGGCAGACGGCCGACTATCCGCCGGGCGCCCGTTTCAAGTGGAACGTCGAAGTCCTCTGGGCCGTGGACAGTTACCTCCGCCAGGCCGACCCCGCGCATCGCGAGGCGTTCATCCAGGCCGTCAAGGCCGGCGCTATGGGTCTCGATGCACTCTACGGCAACGAGTTGACGGCCCTGTGCCGGCCCGAGGAACTGGTCCGGCTGACGGACTTCGCCCTGCGCCTGCGCCGCGAGTATGGGTTAGAGATCCCCTCGGCCATGATCACCGATGTGCCGGGCTACACGTGGGGCATCGTGCCGGTGCTGGCGAAGAGCGGTGTCCGGTACTTCTCGATCGGCCCCAACGGCGGCCATCGCATCGGGTTCACCCTGTCGGAGTGGGGCAACCGGCCGTTCTGGTGGGTTTCGCCCTCCGGCAAGGAGCGGGTCCTCGTCTGGATCCCGCGCACCGGGTACTACCGGTCCTTCGGCGGGGAAGGTGCCCTGATGCCGTACTTGGCGGACCTGGAGGCCTCGGGCTACCCGTACGACCTGGTCCAGATGCGGTACTGCCTGGGCGACAACGCCGGCCCGGGCGTCGACCTTGCCGACACCGTCAAGGCGTGGAACGAGCGGTACGCCTACCCGCGCCTCGTCATCGCCACGACGCGCGAGATGTTCGAGGACTTCGAGCGGCGCTACGGCGACCGGGTGCCGGAGGTCCGCGGCGACTTCACCCCGTACTGGGAAGACGGCGCCGGCTCCTCGGCTCGGGAAACCGCGCTGAACCGGGGGGCGGCCGAGCGGCTCGTCCAGGCCGAGACCCTGTGGACCATGTTTCATTCCGCTACGTATCCCGATGCCGCGTTCTACGATGCGTGGCGGGACGTCCTCCTCTACGACGAGCACACCTGGGGCGCCCACAACAGCGTCAGCGAGCCCGACAGCGCCTTCGCCCGCGCCCAGTGGACAATCAAGCAGGCGTTTGCGACGCAGGCCGATGCCCGCTCCCGACGCCTCCTGGCCGATAGCCTCGCCCAACGCCCCGGTGCCGGCGAGGCCGAGGGGAAGGTCGTGGCCGTCGACGTGCTCAACACGGCTGCCTGGCCGCGCACCGACCTCGTCATCCTGCCGGCCGACTGGCCGCTCGCGGGCGACCGCGTGACCGACGCCGCTGGCCGGGGCGTCCCGTCGCAGCGTCTCGCGGACGGTCGGCTGGCGCTTCTGGCGGCCGACGTGCCCCCGACGGGGGGCAAGCGATTCTGCCTGACGGAGGGTGCCTCGCATGCCGCCCACCGCCCCGTCGCCATCGACGGAAACCGCCTGACGGACGGCCGGCTGGCGGTCCGCCTCGACCCGCAGACCGGGGCCGTCGCCGCCCTGGAGGCTGAGGGCCTGCCCCGCAACCTCGTGGACCCGTCGGCCGGCTTCGGCGCGAACGCCTACCTGTACGTGGACGGCCGCGACCCCAAGGACCCGAAACCGAACGGGCCGGTGACGGTCCGCGCGGTGGAGCGCGGCCCGCTGGTCGGCTCGCTCGTGGCCGAGGGCGACGCCCCGGGGTGCCGGGCCTTGGCCCGCGAGTACCGTGTGGTTGCCGGCCTCGGCCGTGTCGATATCATCAACACGGTAGACAAGGAGAAGGTCCGAAGCCCCGAGTCCGTGCATTTCGGTTTTCCGCTGAACGTGCCGGAGGGGGTCGTCCGGATGGATGTTCCGTTCGCGGTGGTCCGTCCGGAGGCCGACCAGTTGCCCGGCGCGTGCAAGAACTACTTCACGGTCCAGCGATGGGTGGACGTCTCGAATGCCGGGGCGGGCGTGACGCTGGCGACCCCCGATGCGCCGCTGATCGAGGTGGGCCGCATCACGGTCGACGCCCGGCACATCGGGTGGATCCGGGAACTGGAGCCGTCCGCCACCCTCTTCTCCTACGTCATGAACAACTACTGGGAAACGAACTACAAGGCCGACCAGGAGGGCCCGACCGTATTCCGGTACAGCCTCCGTCCGCACGGGGACTACGACGCGGGTGCAGTCGCCCGGTTCGGCGTCGAACGGAGCCAGCCGCTTGTGCCCGTCGTGGCCGATCCGGACCGGCCTCCGCCGGCCTCGGTGCTCGGCGTGGAGGCAGGGCCGGTCGTCGTCACCGCCTTCAAGCCGAGCCACGATGGCCGGGCGTGGATCGTCCGCCTCTTCAACACCTCCGGCAATCCCGCCGAGGCGCGACTGCGGTGGGGCGAAGTCGCGCCGGCCACCGTCCGGCGGAGCGGCCTGGACGAGGCCCCCGGCGAGCCGGTCGACGGCCCCGTTCGCATGGCGCCGCGGGAGTTCGTGACCCTCCGCGCGTCGCTTCCCAAGACCACAGGGAGACACGAATGACCTCACGCCAACGCGTGCAGGCTGCCCTGGACCACCGCGAGGCCGACGCCGTGCCGATTGACCTCGGCGGGCATCGGTCGTCGGGGATCGCGGCGATGGCGTACCCGCGGCTGCGGGCGGCGCTCGGACTGGAGCCGAGGCCGGTCCGCGTCTACGACATCATCCAGCAACTCGCCGTCATCGACGCGGACGTGCTCGACCGCTTCGGCGTCGACACGGTGGAACTGGGACGGGGCTTTGCCCGGGACCCGGCCGACTGGGCCGAGTGGGTCCTGCCGGACGGCACGCCGTGCCTCGTGCCGGCGTGGAGCGTGCCGGAGCGGGAAGAAGGCCGTTGGGTTTTGCGCTCCGAGAGCGGCAAAGTAATATGCGCCATGCCCGACGGGGCCATCTACTTCGAGCAGACGTACTTCCCGTACTTCGAGGACGACACGGCTCCCCTCGCCGACGCCGTGGCCGAGGGAATGTGGTCGGCCATTGCCTCGCCGCCGGGTCCCCGTGTCGACGATGCGGCTCTGGCCGAGGGCGCACGGGCCCTCAGGGCCGAGACCGACCGGGCCGTCATCGGCCTGTTCGGCGGCAACCTGGTGGAGGCCGGCCAGTGGCTGTACCGGATGGACCGGTTCCTGCTGCTGCTGGCGGCCGAGCCGCAGCGAATCCACCGGTTCCTCGACGCCCTCGTCGCCTACCACCTGGCGAACCTGGAGCGGTACCTGGCGGCGGTGGGCGAGTTTGTCGACGTCATCCTCTTCGGCGACGACATGGGCACGCAGACGGCGCCGCAGATGTCGACCGCCATGTATCGTGAGTTCTTCAAGCCTCGGCACGAGGCGATGTGGCGGCGGGCGAAGGAACTCGCCGACGTCAAGGTCATGCTGCACTGCTGCGGTGAAGTGCGGGCGCTGCTGCCGGACCTCATCGACGCCGGGCTCGACGCGATCAACCCCGTCCAGATCTCCTGCCCCGGCATGAAGGCCGACGAACTGAAAGCCGAGTTCGGGCGCGATCTCGTCTTCTGGGGCGGCGGGTGCGACACGCAGACCGTCCTGCCGACCGCCACGCCGGAGGCCGTGGCCGACCACGTCCGCGGGCAGGTGGCCGCCCTGAGCCCCGGCGGCGGGTTCGTCTTCCAGCAGGTGCACAACATCCTGGCGAACGTGCCGGCCGAGAACATCGTCGCCATGCTCGACGCCGTCCGCGCTGCGCCCTGACGAGGCTCATAGGGGTGCTGCACGGTGGGTCTCCGTACCCACCGCGCTGGTCATGGCGCTGGCGCGGCGGGTGCGGACGACCCGCCGCGCTCCCCGGGCCCGTTCCCACCGCCTGCGTGGCGAAGGAGTCAGCGTGTCCTTCATCGATTACGCCGTCATCGCCGCCTACTTTGCCGCGGTCATTGGTCTCGGGTTCTGGTACCGCAAACGGGCGTCGGAGAACCTGGAAGCGTATTTCCTGGGCGGCAAGCGGCTGCACTGGCTCGCGCTGGCGATGTCCGGCTCGGTCTCCACGTTCGACATCACCGGCACGATGTGGATCGTCTCCCTCCTGTTCGTGGCCGGCATGCGGTCGATGTGGAACCACTGGATGTGGGGCTGGATGATGGGCGCCTTCTTCCTCGCCTACATGGGGAAGTGGGTCCAGCGGTCCGGCGTGATGACCGGCGCCCAGTGGATGGCCACCCGTTTTGGCGAGGATACCGGCGGCCGGACGGCCCGCCTGGCCTACGCCTTCATGGCGGTCATCACCCAGGCCACGTTTATCGGGTACGCGTTCCAGGGCATCGGCAAGTTCGCGGCGGTGTACGTCGACCTCTCGCCGGCCGTGTGCGCCCTGATCGTCATCGGCACGACCACGCTGTACGTGCTGCTCGGCGGATTGTACAGCGTTGTCGTGACGGACGTGGTTCAGACGGTGATCCTGACGATTGCGGGCGTGGCGATCGCGGCAGTGGCGTTTGTTTACCTCTCGCCCGAGACGCTGGAGCAGGCGCTGCCGGAGGGCTGGGCCTCCTTCGCCCCGCGGTGGCGGATGCCGGAGATGACGGAGGTCCCCGGCTACGAATCCTACGAGTGGTTCGGGGCCCTGGTCATTGTATGGGTGCTGAAGGGGCTGATGTTGAACGCGGGCGGTCCGGCCCAGATGTACGACTTCCAGCGGTTCCTGGCGGCCCGGAGCCCGCGCGACGCCGCCAAACTCGGGGCCGCCTGGTCCGCGTTCCTCGTTGTCCGCTGGGCGATGTGCGCCGGCATCGTGTTGCTGGCCCTGGCGGGTGTCATGAACGTGACCGACCCGGAACAGGTCATGCCGATGGTTCTCCAGAAGTACTTGCCGGTGGGCGTGCGGGGGCTCGTCGTGGCCGGGCTGCTGGCGGCGTTCATGTCCACCTTCAGCAGCACCGTCAACAGCGGGGCCTCCTACATTGTCCGGGACTTCTGGCAGGCCCTCGTCGTGCCGCACGCGAGCCAGCGGCACCTGGTGCGGGCGGGGTACGTCGCCACGCTCGCCATCGTGGGAGTGGGGATTCTGATCGGGACCCAGGCCACCTCCATCAAGGAGATCTGGGACTGGCTGATGATGGCCCTCGGGGCCGGCGTCGTCGTGCCGAACGTCCTCCGCTGGTACTGGTGGCGGATGAACGGCTGGGGCTACGCCGCCGGGACGGTGGGCGGCATCGCCTTGGCGACCGTGCCGCTGGTGGTGCCCGGCTGGCCGCTGTACGTCTCGTTTCCGATCATCTGCGCGGGATCGCTCGCCGGGAGCGTGGCGGTGACGCTTCTGACGCGCCCGGTGGCGGAGGGGATTCTGGTCGCATTCTACCGGTCGGTGCGGCCGTTCGGGGCCTGGGGCCCCGTCCGGCGGAAAGCGAACCTGTCGACCGAGGCGCAGCGGGACCCGGCCGAGAGCCCACGCCGCGCTATCCTGAATGTCATCGTTGCTATGGTGGCCGTCACGGGCCTGTACCTGGGACCGATGTACCTGGTCGGCCACTGGTACGCGCGGGCGGCGCTGTGGCTGGGTGCGGCCGCCGCGGCCATCGGCGTCCTGGCGGTCACGTGGTACCGTTGCCTTCCTGCCTCGGATAAGGGGGCGACCGGGTAGAGGGCCGGAGGGCCGGGTGCGAGGTTCCCATCCCAGGCGCGGACGGCGAACCCGTCCAGATTACCAGCCGGAGCGAGACCGCCACCGTGCGAACCGTTCCATCGTCGACAAAGGCCGTTGAGCGGACGATACCGTTTGCGAGGCGAGGCGCGTATCACCACTGCTCGGCCACGCGGCTCTCGTCATCGACCGCCGTATCGTAGTAGTAATGGCTGCACGGGATGAAGATCTTCTTTTCGACGGCCTCGCCCTCGAGATGCCTGACAAAGGCCTCGACCGTTCCCTTGGCCATCTTGCGTGGGAATTGCTGGGGCGAGTCGTGGAGTTTCTTTTCGAAGACCGCCTGCTTCCCGGCCGGGGAGGCGTCGAAGGCGACGATGGTGATCCGGTCCGCCTTGCCGGCCTTCTGGACGGCGGCGTAGGCGCCGAGCCCGGACGGATCGTTGATGGCGAAGATGCCGACGATGTCGGGATGGGCCTGAAGGATGTCGGTGGCCACGGTGTACCCGTCGTTGCGGTTGCCCCGGCCGGAGAGTTCGGTGACGATGTCGAGTTTGCTGTTCTTCTCCTTCAGGTAGTCCTTGAACCCGTCCACGCGGAGGATGCAGGAGGTGACCTCGGGATAGGAGATGATGGCGATCTTCCCCTGGTCGCCGGTGGCCTTCATCATGCTCTCGCCGGCGAGGCGTCCGCCCTGGAAGTTGTCGCTGCCGATGTGCGAGACGACCAGGTCCCGGGCGTCCGGGTCCGTCACCTGGACGTCGAACGTGAAGACGGGAATGCCCGCCTCGTGCGCTTTCTTGACGCCCTCACCGGCGGACTTCGAGTCGACCGGATTCAGGAAGATGGCGTCGACGCCCTGGGCGACGAAATCCGAGAGTTGGCTGTTCTGCTTCGCGGGATCGTTGTTGCCGTCGAGGCTGATGATTTCGTAACCGACCTTGGCGGCTTCCTTGGCCATGATGTTCGAGATGAGTTTGAAGAACGGGTTCGTCAGGTCCATGCAGGTGACGCCGATCTTGCCCTTGACCTCCGGCGTCGTCTCAGCGTCCCCGCTCTCGGACGGCCGCTCCGAACAGGAAGCCGCCAGGAAACACGCGATAGCCGCACCCATTACCGCCCACGAAACCGTCTTGGCCTTGGTCATTGCTCTGTCCTTTCCTTGCTGCTCCCGGTTCCGACCGGAAGAAACGCTGTGAACCCTTTACCGCCTCGAAGTTTGTCCAGGAGGACGGCCGCGAGGATGACGCCTCCCAGCACGACCTGCTGCGTGTAACTCTCCATGCCGAGCAGATTCATCCCGTTCTGAATGACCGAGATGATGAAGGCTCCGATGAGCGTGCCGAGGATGCGCCCCGAGCCGCCGGCCAGGCTCGTTCCGCCGACCACCACGGCCGCAATCACGTACAACTCGAACATGACACCCATGTTGGGGGTGCCGGTCTTGAGTTGGGATGCCTGAATCGAGCCCCCGAGCCCGGCGGCCAGGGCGCTGACGACGTACACAAAGACGATCACGGCCTTGACCGGAACGCCCGACAGCCTCGCCGCCTGGGTGTTCCCGCCAACGGCGTAAATGTAACGTCCCAGCGGCGTATAGGACATGAAGACGTGGGCCGCCACGTAGAGCACGCCGAGCAGCAGGACCGTGTTCGGAATCCCCAACGAGCGTCCCTGGCCCAGCCAGGCGAGCGCGTCCGGCACCTGGTAGATGGAAAATCCGCCGGTAATCAGGAAGGCCATCCCGCGTGCCATCAGCATGATGCCAAGCGTCGCGATGAAAGGCGGGACCTTGAACTGGGCCACGACCACGCCGCCCAGCGCCCCCACGGCGCCGCAGGCCAGGGTCCCCGCAAGGAACCCGACGGGGACGGCCCAGACGGGCGCCTCCAGGCCCCCGAGGTGCTTCATGACGAGCGTCCCGATGACGGCCGAGAGCGCAATGAGGCTGCCCACGGAGAGGTCGATGCCGGCCGTGATGATCACCATGGTCATCCCGATGGCGATGACGGCGATGACCACAATGCGATCCACAATGGCCAGCAGGTTGGATCCCGTCAGAAACCCCGGCCAATAATAGGGCTCGGGGGCCATCCGTTTGTATCCGGCGAAGGCCGGGTGCGTTTCCGAAATGCGGTCGAGGACCCGCCACTTGAGCACGTCTCCCGCCGTCGCAACGGCCGCGAGTTGACGGCCCTGGGCCTGGAGGTCGTCCAGGGCCAGGCGCATGTCGCGCGGCGACCCGACCACGGTCCGCACGTTCGCGTAGCCGGCTTCCCGCAGTTCGCGGCCGAGGCGTTCGGCCAGCAGGGCGGAGTCCGTGTTCTCGGCACCGACGACCAGGATCACGTCCGTCCGGCTGCACTCGGCGTGGACCTGCTCCAGCAGGGCCTCCACCGCCTCGGTGCCGCTCGGCATGTGCTCTTTGATCGTCAGGACGCTGAAGAGCGCACAGAGCCCGATGAGGACGAGGACCATCCCGTAATCGGCAAAGAGTCTTGTCACGTCGAAGCCCTGTCACTCTCGTTCGCCGAAGCCGGTTCCGCGATGGCCATGGCAAGGATGTCTTCCTGCCGGGCGCCTGCGACGTCGGTGATCTCGCCCTTGATGCGGCCCTCGTGCATCACGATGATCCGGTCGCTCATGCCCAGCACTTCGGGCAATTCGCTGCTGACCATGATAATGGCCTTTCCCTGGTCTGTCAGGCGATTCATCAGTTGGTAGATCTCGTACTTCGCGCCCACGTCGATGCCGCGGGTGGGTTCGTCGATGAGGATGATGTCGGCCTGGCGAGCCAGCCACTTCGCCAGCACGACCTTCTGCTGGTTGCCGCCGGACACGTTCTCCGCGGGCTGTTCCTGCCCGGACACCTTGATGCGGAGCGCCTCAATGTATTCGGCGAACAGCGACCGCTCCGCGCGCCCGTCCAGGAACGGGCCCCTGCGGAAACGCTCCAGGTTGGGCAGGCCGAAGTTCTCGCGGACCGAATGCTTCAGCACCAGACCGTGTCTCTTGCGGTCCTCTGAGAGCAGGCAGATGCCGTGGCGCATGGCGTCGCGCGGGCTTCGGATGGCGACTTCCCGGCCGTCGATGAAAATGTGTCCGCGGTCGGCCTTGTCCGCGCCGAACAGGAGGCGCATCGTCTCGGTCCGCCCCGCTCCGACGAGTCCGGCAAAGCCGAGAATTTCACCCGCCCGGACGCTGAAACTCACGTCCCGGACAGCCTCGCCCCGGCAAAGCCCTTCCACGCGCAGGCGTTCGGCGCCGAGGTGTGCCGTGCGCGCGGGGAACTCCGCCTCGAGCGACCGGCCGACCATCATCTCGATGAGCGTCTCGCGGCTCACGGTCTCGACAGGGTGCGTGCCCACGTGGGCGCCGTCGCGAAGCACCATGACCCGATCCGCGACGCCGAAGATCTCCTCGATCCGGTGGCTGATGTAGATGACGCCGATGCCCCGGGACTTCAGGTCCCGGATGATGGCGAACAGGCTCGCGACTTCCTGCGAGGTGAGCGC
>Ga0272442_10009293_pt1 | contig 12318 bp, 10 predicted proteins | sample SSMForm2O_FD_200262 | JGI IMG/M metagenome (GOLD analysis project Ga0272442, IMG submission 200262) | Marine sediment archaeal communities from Little Sippewissett salt marsh, Falmouth, MA, United States - SSM-Form-2O | ecosystem: Environmental > Aquatic > Marine > Wetlands > Sediment ... | reverse complement strand
TTCGAGGGCTTGGTGGAAGCGCCGATAGTTGTCCGCGCGGAACCAACACCCGAGGAGGCAGAGATACCGGTGAGATTCCTGGTCGAAGTGTCCGAACACGTGATCTCCAGACTCGTCTATGTAGAGGCGGTAGCGCTCTTCGGGCGCGGGTATAGATCCTGTTGCACGCTCGTCTTTACGCACTCTTTGCCTCCCTATGCCGTATTCCCGTGGCAGAAGACCTTTGCGTAGTCCAGGACCTCTCGGATACGGGTCTCTGGCCAGTCGGAATCCTTGAGCTGAGTGAACTTGGCGAAGTAGCCCCGTTCATGGGCGATACGATTTCGCACGTCCTCTACTTCGCCAACCATCGGTTCCCAGGATCCCACAAGCACGAGACCGTGCTCCTGCGACATGTGCTGCGCCACCTTCCGAAGGCTGGATAGAGTGAGTTTGTCAGGGTGGTTACTCGTGACTTGACCCCACATCGAACGGATACTCCTGTCTTGGATGCTGGGGCTTGTGGATTTCGCGAAGCGACGCACGTTCTCCCATAGGATGAACTCGACGTTGACAGCAGCGACAAGCAAGGCAGCTGCATGCTCCCTCTCGCCCAGGAGTCGGTCGACCTCCTGCCAGCTGATGATGAGTGCTGCATCTGCCTTCAGCTCCACGTTGGATTCGATGTGAGCGGACGCATACTTGATCCGGTGTGTCGATCCGCATTTCGGGCACGGAGTCTTCGGAGTTCCCTCGGGACGGGAGTCTTCTGCCGGAAGCCAAGCTCTGCAGTCTGTGCATTGGTCCAAACCAGTCTGCACGCTCACTCACCGTTCCTCTCATCTTGAGCAGCCGCTCGTTCGAGGTTAAGGGCGAGGAGGCGTTCGAGGATGTCGTCGTCGGCGAGGTCATGGGGCCAGGCGTAGGCGTCGAGGACGGCTTCGTCGAGGCGCCTGTGGGCGAGATCGAGCCAGGTGGGGCGGGCGTTGTACAGGTTCGTCAGGGTGCGTTTCTTCAGCTCGGCTTCGCCGGCGCCCTCGGGGTTCAGCCAGCGATCGCGCTTCTCGACGAGATCCTTTGCTGCAGCGGCGATCGCCTGGACGCGTGGGTCGTCGGCTGGCTCCTTCCCCGGCGGCCATGGGAACGGAAAGGTCTCGAAGCAAGTTGTTGGCGTATAGCGGGGCCGGTCTTCGAGCTGGGTCCCCTGACGGAGCGCCCACAACTCGTGAACCTTAGAGTGGACGACGCCGAAGAAGTAGTCGTCCTCGCGGGCAATCACGATCACCAAGTTAGCAGGAAGCACTACTTGTGGGATCCAGTCGAGAATGTGGTGCTTCGACACAAGTGCGGTCCCTATGTACCTGTGAAGTGGCGACAGTGCTCTACGCATCTTCGGCCTTGGGCGGGTGAAGAGCCACCAAGGATCTGTCGACGGAACTCGGCTGGTTCGTCTCATAGGCTGCACATGTTCCTTCACATACTCGAAAGGAAGTTCGTAGCTTGATGCCGTGGAAAGGTCCGCGTCAACTCCGAAGTCGACAATCCACACATCGCGCTTCTCCTGATTCACGTCGACCCCGTTGTAGTACGGGCGGACAACGTCGGAGTTCGGGCGGCCATTCGGATTCACAGGTGCCTCGAGCCATTCCCTAGCAATCGCACCATCAACATCGAACGGACCCGCAGGCGTAACCCCCATGAAACTCATGCCTCGGTTCTCACGCAGGCGCCTGCTTAGCGTCAGGTCCACAGTCCGAGTAAGGTCAGGATTCACTGCATTGGCAGGTCCGCCATCAAGTTCGCGCTCCTTCTGACTTGCGTCGTCGAAGCCAACCATCGAGACGTGAACAGCCGCACCGTCGAGGATCCAATCGCGATCGGACTGAGCCCAGAAGATGTCCCCAGTCTCTTTGATTCGTTCGAGGGTCTTCCGATTCGCGCCGCCACGGATTCCTTGCGTAGCGAGCAGGCCTGCGCGTCCTAGCTCCCCCGATTCGATCAAGGAGCGTGCCTTCTCAAACCAGTAGCAGCAGATGTCTGATTCACGCGCTACGCGCCCGTCCCAAACGCGGAACAGCTGATCAACTTTCTTGTCTCCAAGCTCAGTGCGCAGGAGCTTCCCGCCCAGGAACGGCGGATTGCCGATAGCGACGTCCGCCTTGGGCCATTCGGGTTCGACGGGGTTTCCGTCCTCGTCGAACGCGAGGATCGCGTCCATGTGCTTGATGTTGTCGAGCGCCTTGAGGATCGGTTCGGACGGCCAGCCGAAGCCGTTCTCGTGGAACCACTGAATGTAGCCAATCCAGATGGTGGCTTGGGCAAGCTCATGAGCGTACTCGTTGATCTCGATACCGTACAGCTGTTCCGGATCGGTCACGGGCGCCGAGATGGGGTAGCCGTAGCTTGTCCCGAGCGCAATGACCTCCTTCTCCAGGTCGAGCAACTGCCGCAGCGCGACGTACAGGAAGTTCCCGCTACCACACGCCGGGTCAAGGACCTTGGTGTTCGCAATCTCGTCGGCAAACGCATGGAGAAGCTTCTGAAGCCGGTTCCTCGCCCGCGTCTTCGCGCCTCCGGCGGACTCCGTCGCCTGCCACTTCTGGTACAGCTCCTCTGCCTCATGCTTCACATCTTCCCAACGCCTACGAAGCGGTCGCATCAGCACCGGTTCCACGATCAGAAGGATGTCCTCGCGACTGGTATAGTGGGCACCCAACTGAGCGCGTTTCCCCGGATCGAGGCCGCGCTCGAACAGCGTTCCGAGAATCGACGGCTCGATCGACGACCAGTCGAGTGCAGCGACGCGAGAGAGGATCTCCAGATCGTCACGCGCTAACGGCAGCGTATCGGTCGAGTCGAAGATGCCACCGTTGAAGTGCGGGATACGGTGGAGATCGAAGTAGCCACCATCAGCCATGTGCCCGAAGAGCTGTCCGAGCATCTCGCCGAATCGCTGTGGTTCGTCCTTCGCAGCATCGATCAATCGGGCGAATAGGCTGTCCGGCAGGAGACCGACATCCTCGGCGAAGAGGCAGAAGAGGATGCGGATCAGAAAGTGCGCGGCCTTCTCGGAGTCGTGCCCCGCCTTGCGCAGCGACTCGGCAAGCCTGCTGAACTCCGCCGCCGCCTGCTTGGTCACGCCCTCCGGCGTTTCCGCCGCCTGTAGACGGTCGGGATGGAAGAACGCATTTCGCAGGGGTTCCATTCCATCGGGAGCCAGAAGGTCGTCGAACGCGATCGTGAACGTCTGCTTGATCGTGTTGGTGAAGTTCGTGTGGATCACGATCGTCTCCATATCGGAGACGATGAGAAGCGGCGGATTGAGCAGATCGTCTCGATACAACTGGAGCTGCTCGTACGCCTTCTGCAGGTTCTTGTGCTTGCCCTTGTACTCCCAGGCGAAGAACCCCTTCTTCCAGACGTCGGCCCATCCTTCGCCGCCGCCCAGCTTGCTTGCCCCCTTCTCGAACGTGAAGCTTGCCCCTTCCGGATCGGCCTTGGCCGGCGACGGATGCCCGAGCATCCGACAGATATCGAGGAAGTGCTCCTGAGACGCGGAACGCTCCTTCAGCGTCGAACGACGCCACTTGTCGACGAATTCCTGCGGCGTCATCGATGCGGAAGGTTTCGACATTCCAGCTCCGTTCTCTTGCGCGTTCCTCTAGATGAAACAGATTCTACGATGCCATCCTTCATAGGACAATCGAACGCCTTCTCCAGTGAGCCGGAGGGTCGGGCGCTGCATGCAACATGGGCGGACATCTGTTGGCCAGGTAGGAACGCATCGTCTTGAACGGGCAATCGGTTGCGTCTTCATCTTCGCCGACCTCTGTGTGAGATAACTTGAACCCACGCATAGGCCTGCAGGAGTGAAGAGCAGACCCAACAGCAACGTCGGAGACGAGCTCCGACGCTACGAGTACCCGCCCTTCCCTGGGGACTCGAGGACGCCAGGAATTGCCATCGCATCGTGTTTGACGAACGCACGGCCGCGGCTGCCTTGAAACCGGAAGTGAGAGTTGACTTCGGAGGTCGACCCATGCAAACTGAACATTGAGTGTTTAATCTGCAAGACCATCGCTGGGAGAGGAGGCCAAGATGATTCCGCGTGCACTCGAACCAACGCTCCGCCGCGCAGCGGACAACTACCCGATTGTCACGCTGACCGGACCGCGACAATCCGGAAAGACGACGCTCGTCAAGGCAGCATTCCCGAACCATTCGTATGCAAGCCTGGAAGACCCGGATCAGCGGGAGTTCGCCATATCCGATCCCCGCGGCTTCCTCGCCCAGTACAACGGACCGGTCGTTCTGGACGAGGCGCAGCGCACCCCCGATCTGTTCTCCTATATCCAGACCGCGTCGGACCGCAAAGCGAAAAACGGGCAGTACGTCTTGACCGGCTCGCAGAGTTTCCTGCTCATGCGAACCGTCACTCAGTCACTCGCCGGTCGGGCCGCAGTATTGCACCTGCTTCCCCTCTCCTGGGCGGAACTGCAAGGGCGCAGTGCCCTGGCGCTGGAGCACATCGGGAGGAACTCGCCACAGCGATCCGATGAAGACCTTGCGAACCTCATGCACGTCCTATTTGCGGGTTTCTATCCGCGAATCCATGACACCGACATTCCCCCACAGGATTGGCTGGCCCACTACTACCGGACCTACGTCGAGCGCGACGTGCGGGAGCTGTTGAACGTCGGCGACCTGGAAGCGTTCGGACGGTTCCTCGGACTGTGCGCGGGCAGAAACGGACAACTCCTGAATCTATCGTCACTGGCTAACGACTGCGGGATCTCCCAACCCACGGCGCGGCGGTGGATCTCGGTTCTTGAGGCAAGCTTCCTCGTCCGGCTGCTTCGCCCGCATCACCGCAACTTCAACAAGCGGCTCGTGAAGCGCCCCAAGCTCTACTTCCTCGACACGGGGCTCCTCACCTACCTTCTGCGTATCCGCTCCCCGGACGAACTGCGAACCCATTCATCACGGGGTGCAATCTTCGAGAGCTACGTCGTCTCCGAGCTGATCAAGAACGCCCTCAATCGAGGCGAAGAGCCCGACCTTCACTTTTGGCGTGATTCCGCCGGACACGAGGTTGACCTGTTGCTCGAGCACAGCGGCACGCTCGTCCCCATCGAGATCAAGTCGGGAGCCACGCTGGCCGCCGACTTCTTTGCCGGACTGCGATACTGGCTCGGTCTCGCCGGGGTTCCAGACGCACCGGCAGCCCTCGTGTACGGCGGCGATATTTCGCTTCGTCGCGCGGGAATCGCTGTCTACTCCTGGGCCGATCTCTAGGCATTCGGCACTCCGCCGCCAACCGAGCAACCTCGAATCGCTAGCGTCCTGCTACGACACACGACGCTCAATGGAACGATTCTTGACGACGTCGTTTGCGCGGAGAAACGAGAGAGCGGGCCGCGAGGGCCCGCCCTGCTGAATCGAGAGATGCTGCTGTCAGTCTGTTGTTATGCCGTGCCGAGCACCTTCTTCACGTGCGGGATCAACCCGCCGTCTTCGAGGATTGCCAGTACTTCCGGCGGGAGCGCCGGGAACTGGTACTCCGCGTCGTTGTGACGAAGAACGCCCGCTTCGAAGTCGATCTCGACCGTGCCGTCCTTGTCGATGGTGTCCGTGCCGTCCGCCAGTTCGATCACCGGAAGCCCGGCGTTGATCGCGTTGCGGAAGAACAGGCGCGAGAACGACGGTGCGACGACGGCTGCAACCCCGGCGGCCTTGAGGCATGTGGCCGCCTGCTCGCGTGACGATCCGCACCCGAAGTTTCGACCGGCCACGATGATGTCACCCGTTTCAACGGACGACGCGAACGTTGAATCAAGATCCTCCAGTGCGTGCTCGGCCATCTCCTCCGGCTGCATCGGTTGATACGTGTACCGCCCGGGGAAGATCACGTCGGTGTTGACGTCGTCGCCGTACTTCCAAACCTTGCCACGAATCATGTTGCCTCCATGAGCTGCTTCATCTCGAGCGAGACCGCCTTTTCGATCGTATCTAGAACCCAAGAGCATTCTCCCGCGAAGACGCGGAGGCGCCAAGAACATCCAGACCCAACCCCTTCGCCATGAAGCACATGAAGCGCAGGAAGGGGGAACCCCCAGCATCTCTGTTTACCCATTCTCGTTTCTCCGTGCTTTTCATGGTTCCAGCCTGTGGTTCTTCCTTTGCGCCCCTGCGCCTCTGCGGGAGACCGCCCTTGCCTGTTGTTTCTAGCTCCTGTGTTCCTTCATGTTGTTGATGGTTCCCGCTTGTCTTTCTTCCTCTGCGGGATACTGCTCGCACCATGTCGTCGATCGGCTAGAAGAACTCCCGCGGGTCGGTGATCACGCCGGTGACCGCCGACGCAGCCACCGTCGCCGGCGACGCCAAGAACGTCGACGCCTCGGTCGACCCCATCCGCCCCTTGAAGTTGCGGTTGGCCGTCGAGATGCACACCTCGTCCGGCGCCAGCACACCCTGATGCGCACCGAGGCACGGACCGCACCCCGGGTTCAGGAGCAGCGCACCCGCCTTCACGAACACCTCCATCAATCCCTCGTGCATCGCGTCGAGCAGGATCTCCTGCGACGCCGGGAGAACCAGCATCCGCACGCCGCGAGCGATCTTCCGGCCGTCCAGCACCTTGGCCGCCAGTCGCAAGTCTTCCATACGCCCGTTAGTGCACGTACCGAGGAGCGCCTGATGAATCGGGGTTCCGGCGACATCGCCCACCGGCGCAACGTTGTCCACCGTGTGTGGCTTGGCCACCTGCGGTTCGAGCGAGTTCGCGTCGAACGTAAGCTCCTGCTCGTAGACCGCATCGGCATCGGGGTAGACCGGCGTGTACCGAGTCTCCGCACGGCTTTCGAGGAACGAGAACACCTTTTCGTCCGGCGCGCAGTAGCCGTTCTTCGCGCCCATCTCGATCGCCATGTTGCACAGCACCATGCGCGAAGCGAGACTCATCGCCTCGATCGCCTCCCCGCCGTACTCCGCCGACCGGTACAGCGCACCGTCCGCACCGATCGTGCCGATGATCTTGAGGATCAGGTCCTTCGCCGTGATCGGGTCCGCCAACCGCCCGCTGACCGTGATCTTCAAGCTGGCGGGCGTCTTGAGCCAGATCTTCGACGTGGCGTACAGCGCACCCATCTCCGATCGTCCGACACCGGCGGCGAACGCACCGAACGCCCCGTACGTGGTGGTGTGCGAATCCGACCCGACGATCAATCGCCCGGGAAGCGCGAACCCCTTCTCCGGGAGCACCTGGTGGCAGATGCCCACGCCGACGTCGTAGAACCGCTCGATCCCGTTGGCCGCGACAAAGGCGCGGATCTCCTTGTGGTTCTGCGCGTACTTCTCTTCCGAAGCCGGCACCGTGTGGTCGAGAACCACCACGAACTTCTCCGGATCTTTGACCCGAGCGACGCCGATCTGGGCGAACTTCTTCGCGATCGCCGCCGTGTTGTCGTGCGACAGGCAGATGTCCGGCTCGATCTCGACGATCTGCCCGACCTCGACCCGATCGAGCCCGGCCTTCGCCGCCAGCACCTTCTGTGCAAACGTCATCGGCATACTCGTCACCCCTCGATCGGATCGAAGTTCATGAAATCGGCCAAGTGACAGATCACCGACTCGGGGATCCGCTTGAACGGATCGCCTTCCTTGGAGTGCGTACCGATGATGTGCTGCACCTTCGCCGGAAGGCCGTTCGCGTCGGCGAGCGCCACACCGGAGAACGCGTGTCGCACGATCTTTCCGTCGGCACTCTTGCGGAACTGGCCGTCGACCTCTTCCATCTCCAGGAGCTTGCCCACGTCGTGGAGCAGCGCGCCGGCAAGGAGGATGTCACGATCCACCGTCAGATCGACGCCGCCGTAGATCTCATCGAACGTGTCCGCGACCGCCGCGCAGATTCGTGTGACCGACCGCACGTGCTGCGCGAAGTTGGCCGAGACCTTCTTCGCCAGCGTAAACGGCATCCGCTCGATGTCCGCCGGTTCCCAACCACCGCGCTCCAGACCGGCGATCCACGTGGCGATCACCTGCTCACGCAGCGTCTCGTCTCCAATCAGTTCAATCTCAGGCAACACGCCCAGCAGCTTTTCTCTCACTCGAATCCCTCCACGTTGCGAACCACGTCGATCACGGTTCCGTCTCGCCACTCGATCGAGGCGACGATCTCGTCGCCGAACACCGGCTTCGAGAGTGGCTGTACCATCGCGTCCGCCTCCCGCTTGATCTCCTCCAGCGACCGCACCGGCAGCCCGGCGGCGATCAAGCGATCCTTCAGATCCTCGCGCCGTGGGTTCACGGCGACGCCCCGCTCCGTCACGATCACGTCGATCACCTCGCCCGGCGTCGTCACCGTGGTGACCCGGTCGAGGATCACGGGAATCCGTCCGCGCAGCGTCGGCGCGGTGATGATCGTCATCTTCGCACCGGACGCCACGTCCTGGTGCCCGCCGATCCCGTGCAAGAGCAGCCCGTCGGAGTGGGTGTTCACGTTCACGTTGAAGTCGAGGTCGACCTCCGTCGCACCGAGGAACGCCGTATCCAGTTCGTGCGTCGCGCAGCCGCGCGAATCGACGTTGGCGTACATGCCGGGATCCATCATCACGTGCTTCGCGTCGTGCTGCAGCGACTCGATCGCGTCCAGATCGAACGCCTGGCCATCGAGGATCGTGCGCAGCAATCCGCGATGGAGTAGGTCGACGAGCATCTTGGTCCCGCCGCCCATCCCGAACGAGCCGACGATCCCCGCCGCCTCCATCTCGTCGCCGATGAACTTCGTCGCCGCCAGAGAGATCCCACCCGCTCCGCCCTGAAAACTGAATCCGTCCACGAAATATCCCGACGCCTTAACGATGTCGGCGGTGAGCCGCGCGATCAGAAGACGCGTCGGCGATTTTGTCAGCTGAAGCGTACCGGAGACGATCTTGTTCGGGTCACCGATCTCGTCGACCTCTACGATGTAGTCGGTCCAGCCTTGCTGGATCTCCACCGGCGTCACCGGGTACGGCTGCAGATCGTTGGTGATTACAACGGTCTTACGCGCGTACTGTGCGTCGACCGCCACAAACGAGATCGGGCCACACGGCGTCTTGCCGAAGATCCCGTTGGCGTTCCCCGCCGGGTCGGCCTGCGGCGCCGCGATGAACGCGACGTCAATCGCGACATCGCCCGCCTCGACCGCGCGCCATCGCGCGCCGTGCGATCGCAGCACCGCCGGCTCGCGGAGCTTTCCGCCCTGGCTGACGAATCGACCGATCGGCCCGTTCATCGATCCTTCGATCCGGCTGATCACTCCGGATTCGATGTGCGCGATCAGCGACTCGTGTGCCGGGAACAGCGCCGTCGAGAAGATGCGCAGGTCCTTGATCCCGCGGCGCGCGCAGGCGTCGACGACCGCACAGATCACGCGATCTCCATCGCGGAACGAGTGGTGGAACGAAATCGTCATCCCGTCGGACAGGCCGGTAGCCTCGATCGCCGCGTCGATCGACGGCAGCACCTTGTTCTCGTGCGGATCGAGGTGCTTCTGCGGTCGAGCGGCCTTATCGCCTGTCGCCGCCGTCGAAAACGCGCCGGCGAACGGCCGTACGTCGTGTCCTGCAATCCGCTCCGGGATCTCACGTCCTGCCGCGTTTTTCATGACTCCGCCCTCCCCGCGGACAGCCGCTCGGCGATCCGAAGGAGCCGCCGTGCACGTTCGACCACCGGCCGATCCACCATCTTTCCGTTGAGTGACACCGCACCGAGCCCGGCCGCTTCCGCCTCGTCGGCGGCGGCAACCACGACGCGAGCGTGTTCGATCTCCTGCTCCGTCGGCGAGAACGCACGATGGATCGGCCCCAGCTGCCGCGGGTTGATCGCGCCTTTCCCATCGAACCCAAGCGAGCGGGCGGTGCATGCTTCGGCGTACAGGCCCTCGTCGTCGGCGACGTCGGCGAACACGGTATCCGACACCTGCACCCCGGCCGCCGCCGTTGCCGCGACCAGCCGAGATCGCGCGAACAGCAGCGCGTGGTCGGCTCGTGCGCACCCCACGTCACGGGTGTAGTCCTCCGCGCCGAACGCGACGATCGCCACCCGCTCGTTTGCCGCGGCGATCGCTTCGCAATGAAGCACGCCGGCCGCCGTCTCGACGATCGGCATGATCCACGTCGAGCCCGAGGCAAGTCCGAACTCCGCCTCCAGCCGCGTCAACTCGCTCGCCAGGTCCTGCACGTCCTCGGTGCGTTCCGCCTTCGGCAGGCAGATGCCGTGCGGGCGCCCCTGAAGCACCTCGTGAAGGTCGTCCCGGCCGCCGCACTCCAAGGCGTTGATCCGTACCCACACCTCTTCGGGAAACCGCGTTTCCGCCAACAGCCGTTTGACGAGGATCCGCGCCGGTGTCTTCTCGGCCGGCGGCACCGAATCTTCCAGATCGAGCAGCACGCAGTCCGCGCCGTGAATCTCGATCCCCGCCAAAACGCGCGGGTTGTTCCCCGGCGCGTACAGGCGGCTGCGCCGCGGCCGATCCTTGTCAGACGGCCTCCGAGACGGATGGACCGTTACCGGAATCGAACTCTCGGCGCTCGCCAAGCGAAGCGCCGCCTCCAATCGAGAAGCGAGGATTACGTCCAGCGATCCGAAGTCCTCGACCGTGACCGACAGCCCATGGACGTCGGCCGCCTCGAGCGCCCGCTCGACTACGTGTCGGATCCCGCGTTCGGCCAAGTCCGCGGCCTTCGTTTGAACGTCGATCGTCCCCGCACCGTCGGCGACGACCGAGATACGGCAGTCCGCCTTCGCGTCCGTCCCGACCACGCATTCGCTGTTCATCGGTCCCCCTACGACATCAACTTGGCCATCACGGCCTTCTGCGCGTGCAGCCGGTTCTCCGCCTGATCGAAGATTGCGCTGCCCGCGCTGCGCGAAACCTGGTACGTAATCTCTTCTCCATAGTGCGCCGGCAGGCAATGCAGCACGATCGCGTCCTTACGCGCAGCCCCCTGCACCGCGTCGTCGAGGGTAAACCCGGCGAACGCGTTCTGCTTTGAACCCACGTCGCTCTCCTGCCCCATACTCACCCAGACGTCGGTGTACAGCACGTCCGCGTTGTGTGCCGCTTCGCGAGGATCGTGGAAGATCTCGACCGAGCAGCCCTGGGCTCGTGCGTCGTCGACGACGTCGTCGTCCGGCTCATACCCCTCCGGACACGCAATCCGAAACGACATGCCCAGCTTCGCGCATCCATTAATCAGTGAGTGCGCTACGTTGTTGCCGTCACCGATGAACGTGAGCGTGAGCCCCTCGAATCCGCGCTTCTTCTCCCAAATCGTTAAGAAGTCGGCCAATCCCTGACACGGGTGGTACTTGTCGCACAAACCGTTGATCACCGGCACCGTTGCGTGCTGAGCCAGTTCGGCAACCGTGCGATGCTCAAACACGCGTGCCATGACTCCATCGACAAACCGCGACAGGTTGAGCGCGATGTCTTCCGTGGTCTCCCGCTGGCCGAGTTTGATGTCGCTGGGTCCAAGGTAGATGGCGTGTCCTCCGAGCTGTTGCACGCCGGCTTCAAATGAAACACGTGTCCTCAGCGAGGGCTTCTGAAACACCATCGCCAACGTCCTGCCTACCAATGGACGTTGGTCGATTCCGGCACGATGCTCCAGCTTGAGGATCCGGGCCATGTCGAGTACGTCGTGGATCTCCTCCGCGGTGTACTCCCGTAACGTCACGAGATGTCGATTCATTGCGTGCCTCCCGTGCGCGCAGCGTGGTGCGCCCGCGCTGTGCGCGCATGATACACAGTTTCCCGTCGGGCATACAGGTCGATCACACAGCCTCTCGTCGCCCCAGTGGAAGGCAACCAAAGCACGCGTAGAAACGCAGCATTTGACGTCCTGTCCCATCGTCCCTATACTAGCTTGCGTATGTGCCTCTCCACACAACGGTTACGGGCGGCCGGAACGGTTTCTGGTCGGTGGTACTGCGATGTACAAACGGGGACGGCCCGAGTATGCGGCACCGTGGATTGGATCAGCATTTATGATGACCCCAGTCTGTAACGTGTCGAGTACGGGTGTTTATTGTCCTAGGAGCACTTGTACATCACCAAGTGCAGTTCTTGGGAAGCCGGTGTTCCGGCTCGCAATATTCAGTCAATCTGTGGCCTGCCACAGAAAAGGGAGGAACACAAGTGCGTAAAGCAACGCTGTTTATCTGTTTGCTCGCGCTCGCGTCGTTCTCCGTAGCAGCAGTCGATTACCCAATCGGTACATGGGCCGATGAGATCGTCTACTTCTTCGAAAACGACCAGTCGAAGGTGCTCGACATGATGCAGTCGGGCGACGC
>Ga0272442_10009292_pt1 | contig 12318 bp, 4 predicted proteins | sample SSMForm2O_FD_200262 | JGI IMG/M metagenome (GOLD analysis project Ga0272442, IMG submission 200262) | Marine sediment archaeal communities from Little Sippewissett salt marsh, Falmouth, MA, United States - SSM-Form-2O | ecosystem: Environmental > Aquatic > Marine > Wetlands > Sediment ... | reverse complement strand
GATAGATAGTCGGAATACTCGGATATTTTGCCCAGGGCGCCCATGTTTCCTGTAGAGATTCAGATATATGGATGTCCCCATTAGTAGCGTCGCGCGCGGCGAAAAAATCGCCTCGGAAAGGGCCCGTTTTCCACGTTTCACCGCGGAGAGCGCAGAGAGCGCAGAGAGCAGAACCGGCTGAAAAGAAAGCCTTTATGCGAAATGGCCCGAATGGCCCTCCCGGCCAATCCGGCGCGGGCCCGGGCAGAACCGATTTCGTAAGTCAAGGTCGCCGTTATTTACATAAGTCCCGTAGCGTGGGCAACTTCTTTGCCCACTGGTTTGCGGGCGCCGTCCCGCGGGCAGGCATGGCCGCCCTACGGCTTGGTGGCACGGTCAAGCGTCGTTTGCCTGGCCGTGGGGCGGGGGGGCAACCACGGCCAAGGCCGAAGTCGCAAACGACGCGACTCCGCCCTTGACCGTGCCACCCAGCGCTCCGGTGCCACACTCAACCGTCGTTTGGTTGGGGGTGCCTGTGCCCCCCTCAAGCGTCGTTTGCCTGGGTGGGCGGGGGGTGCCCGCGGGCGTCGAGCCCGGCCGAGGGCGAGGCGCGTCGGGTTGTCCCCGCGGCGCGGCGGTCAGGGCGTCTTGGCCGGCCAGGTGGGCTTGGAGGCCTCCCACCACTCCTGCCAGCGGCGGACGACGGCCTGTTTCTCGGCGGCGTCGCCGGAGAGGGGGTAGGTCCAGCCCTTGCCGGCGATACGGCACAGCGACCCCGCCGCCGCGTGTCGGGCCTTCTCGCCGGGCATGGCCAGGCAGCGGACGAGCACGTCCACCGTCGCCCGCGAGCGGTCGCCGGAGGCCCCCAGCGACATCAGCGCCGGGATGCGGACCTGCTCGACGGCGTCGGCGGCGAGGCGGTGGAGGATCGGGATCTGCGCCGGCACCGGCCGGATCCGGCCGAAGACCTGCGCCACCGCCACCCGCACGCGGTCGTGCTTGCTTTCCAGGGCGGCTTTGACCAGCTCGGGCGGCGGGCCCTTGCGGAAGCGGACGTACCCGAGCAGCGCCCAGGCGGTGATCTGGGGCCAGTCGCCGCCGGCGGCCCGGGCGTTGAGGGCCTTGTCGAGCTCGGCGTTTCGCAGCTTCAGGCCGTGGTAGGCGGCCACGCAGCGGAGGCCCGTGTCGGAGTCCTTGAGGCACTCGATGAGCACCGGCGCGGCGGCGGCGTCGCCGCCCTCGGCCAGTGCCGTCGCGGACCACATCCTCGCGAAGAAGGGCGCCTTGGCGTCGCGGACGATTGCGGTCAGTGCCGGCACCGCCGGCGAGCCGATCCGCGCCGCGTCGGCGCAGGCCGACTTGGCGCTCCAGGCGTCGGACCGCATCCGCCGGGTGAGGTCGTCCAGGACGCTCTTCTGCGCCGCCGGAGCCAGCCGGGCGAAGTCGCCCACGGCCAGGGTGACGGAGACGATCCGGCCGGTGAGGCTGATGGGCCCTTCGTCGGGGCGGGGCAGGTAGGCGACGTATTTGATTTTGGTCGGCCCCGGCTTGAGGACCTCTCGTCCGGTGCCGACGGGCTTGAGCGGCTGGGGCTTGCCGTCGGCGATCCTGGCCGGGTAGCCCTTGCTCAGCAGCAGGTGCTTCTCGTAGGCCAGCAGCTTCAGCCCGGCGACGTCCACCGCCGGCAGGCGGACCCGCCGGCCCTCGCCCAGGCGCTGCGGCCAGGCCGGCAGGGACCGGGCGTGGAAGATCCTTTCGGTGTAGTGGATCGTCTTGCCCTGTGCGATGAGGAGGTAGCCGTAGACGTCCTTGGCCGGCGGCAGCCGGGACGGCACGCGCCCGAGGCTGCGGAAGGCGAAGTCGAGCTTCATCGTCCCCGACAGCTCCCAGTCCCCGACGGCCGCGACCGACGCCGACAGCCCCGCGCGGCTGGGGCCCCACAGGCGGGGCGCCTCGGCCGTCGAGGGCTGCGTCGCCGGCCCGCCGAGGGCCGCGCAGAGCCCCCACGCCGCGATGGCCGGTGGCAGGATCATCTCGCCCGGCATGCTACCGCGGCGGCGGCGCGGCGGTCAAGCGGCCGGCGGAGGCGACTTGTCGGGCCGGAGTCGATCTGCTACATTGGCCGGGCCATGGCCGTCAGCCGGAAGAAACTCGGCGACAATCTCCAGCGGGTGCGGGACCGCATCGCCGCGGCCGCCGAGAAGGTCGGGCGCGACCCGGCCAACGTCGCGCTGGTGGCGGTGACCAAGGCCGCCGAGCCCGACGACATCAAGGCCCTGATCGACCTGGGCGTGTCGGACCTGGGCGAGAACCGGGTTCAGCAGCTCGTGGCGCGGTCGGAGGCCGTGGCGGCGTGGCTGGCCCGCCGGCGCAAGGAGGTCCCCGCGCCGCCGCGCTGGCACATGATCGGGCACCTCCAGCGGAACAAGGTCAGGCCGGCGCTGGCGGCGGCCGGCGTGATCCACTCGGTGGACTCGCTCCGGCTGGCCGAGGAGATCGACCGCCGCGCCGAGCAGGCGGGCATGGTCGCCGACGTGCTGCTTCAGGTGAACTGCTCGGAGGAGTCGCAGAAGTTCGGCGTCGCCGTCGGCGCCTCGACGCACCTCGGCGAGCAGATGTGCACGCTCGGGCACGTCCGCCTGCTGGGGTTGATGACCATGGCTCCCTTTTGCCGCGACGGCGAGAAGGTCCGCCCCGTGTTCGTCCGCCTGCGGGAGATCTTCGAGGAGATGCGCGGCGAGAAGATCGGCGGCAAGGATTTCCGCCACCTGTCCATGGGCATGACCCAGGACTACAGCGTGGCCGTCGAGGAGGGCGCCACCATCGTCCGCATCGGCACGGCCCTGTTCCAATGAGCGCCCGGCCGGCACGAATGGGGGCAGGCCAGGGGGTCCATGCTGCCGCGCCCGGCCCCGCCGCGACCGGACGCAGCGTCGTGTTTCGCTGACCGGGGAAGGCCGGCTTCGCGCAAAACCCCCACCGCCTCCGGCGGTTCAAAGAGACGCTATGACCAAGACAAGGAATTGGGCGTTGGCGGCGCCGCTGCTGCTGGCGGCGGCCCTGGCCGCGGCGGACGGGCCCGGAGCGACCGTGATCCTCAACGAGCAGGCGTACGTGCGGCAGCACTGCGTCTTCGGCCTGGAGCGGCTGTGCGCCCGCCCGCTGAAGGAAGAGGTCGAGAAGTTCTTCCCCAGCAAGGCCGGCGGGCGGGAGGCCCTCCGCCGGCTGGCGCGGACCACCCGGAAGCTCCTGGCGGAGCGCAACATCGACTGGAGCCGGACCAACTGGCGCGACGTGGCCGTCTACCACTGGTCGCGCACCCAGTGCGGCGTCGACGAGCGCGGGGCCATGAGGCTCCCGACGGTCTGGCCGCCGGCGGACTGGGCGGCCGCGGGCTTCGACGACGGCACCTGGCCGTGCCAACTCCTCGGCCGGCTGAGCCCCGGCCGGCTGGGCAACTCCGCCTACAACATGAACTCCCTGATGTTCCGCGCCGTCTACTACCGCACCTGCTTCCGCGTGCCCGCCCCCGCCCGGGCGAAGGATCTGACCGTCTCCATCCGCTACCGCGGCGGCGCCCGCATCCTCGTCAACGGCACCGAGATCGCCCGGGGGCACCTGCCCGCCGGGAAGCTCGACGAGAACTCCCACGCCGAGGATTACCCCCACGAGGCCTACCTGGCCGCCGACGACGAGCTCCGCCCCGACCTGTCCAAGAACCAGAAGTATAGCTGCTCGCAGGGCATCGCCGACCTCCGCACGGACTGGGCCGAGGCCCGCGTCGCCTGGCGCAAGGGCGGGGGGGTCTTCCGCGCCAACTGCATGGACCAGCACCTCAACGAGAAGGGCTGGCGGCGGATCCAGGGCCTCCGCGACCGCGCCCTGGGGCCGGTGAAGGTCCCCGCCGCGCTGCTCCGCAAGGGCGTCAACGTCCTGGCCGTCGAGACGCGGACGAGCTTCTACCATCCCTGGATCATTCCCACCCGCCGCGAGAGGCGATGGAGCGTCCACGGCGGCTACACCAACCTCTCCTGGGACCACTGCCGGCTGGTCCGGCTGAAGATGACCAGCGGATCGGGCGCGGTGCCGTCGATGCTCCCCCGCCCGGTTGGTGTGGCCGCCGGAGGCGGCGCCTCGCCCGCGGCCAGCGGCGTGCGGGTGTGGGTTCCCGACATGCACCGGCGGCAGTGGGTGGCGGACGACAAGCCGCTGCGTCCGGCCGGCGAGGTGCTGCGGTTCGTCGCCGCGCGGAACGGGACCTTCAGCGGGCAGATCGGCCTCCGCGCCGACCGCGAGCTGACGGGCCTGAGGGCCGCCGCCGGCGAGCTGGTTTCCGAGGCCGGCGGGAAGATCCCGGCCTCGGCCGTCCGCGTCCTGCCCATGCAGGCCCAGCCGGTGTGGGCCCTGGACTACCTGGGCGCAGGCCGGTCGCTGCACGTGGGCTACAACCGCCGGAATCCGCGGCTGGGCGCCTCGACGGGCCAGTTGGCCGTCCACCGCTACCGCGTCCTCGACGCGGTGCCCAGAGACGCCCGAGGCCGGGTCGATCCGAAGAACCTGGCCAGGGCCTACGACGATTTCCGGTTCTTCGACCACATCAGCGCCACCTGGCCGGAGAAGATTCCCCCCGAGACCTGCCAGGGCCTGTGGGTTTATCTGGACGTTCCCGCCGACGCGGCCGAGGGGGCCTACACCGGATCGGTGACCCTCCGGGCCGACGGCGTCGAGCCCGTCCGCGTGCCCGTGCGGGCGGAGGTGATCGGCTGGCGCATCCCGGACCCGCGGAGCTTCCAGACCTTCGTCCAGTCGGAGCAGTCGCCCTACGCCGTCGCCAGACACTACGGGGTGACGCTCTGGTCCGACGAGCACTTCCGGCTGATGGAGTCGTCCTTCCGGCAACTGGCGCGGCTGGGGGTCAGTTGGGTGTACGTCTCGGTGCTCGCCCGCAGCGAGCTGGGCAACGGCGACGACGCCATGATCCGATGGATCCGCCGCCGGGACGGGACGATCGCCTTCGACTACTCCATCATGGACCGATACCTCGCCCTCGCGCAGAAGCACTTCGGCGTGCCCAAGGTGATCTGCTTCCTCGTGATGCACGGGACCTTCGCCGACGTCACCGCCGTGCCGGTCCTCGACGAGGCCACCGGCAGGCGGGAGATCCTGGCGCTGGGCCCGGCGCAGGACGCCACCCGCCGGCCGCTGTGGCGCGCCTTCGCCACGAGCCTCTACGAGCACATGAAGAGCCTCCCCGCCCGGCCGGGCGGGCCTCCCGCGGGCCTGGAGCGGTCGATGTACTGGGGGCAGGCCTTCGACGACGTCCCCGACAAGTCGCTCGTGGCGATCCTTGCCGAGGCCACGCCGGGCGTGTACTGGACCTCCGCCGCCCACGGCCGGGGGCCGGACGCCACCTTCCGCGTCGCCAGCCGAGCCTACGGCGTCGACCTCGGCGCCTCCAGCCTGCTCGGCTGGAAGACGCCCTTCGTCCACATGCTGATGCCGCGGATGGCCGGGTCGGTGATCTGCGTGGAGGGCACCAGCACGCCGTTCACCCACCGGGTGATGGTGGACCGCGGCTTCTACTGCGGCTTCAACGGCGTCGGGCGGATGGGCGCCGACTGGTTCGACGGCACCTGGTTCAGCGGCTTCCGCGGCGGGCAGTGGAACATGGTCGGGCGGTCGTGCGTCCAGACCCTCTGGCCCGGCAAGGACGGCCCCGAGGCCTCCGCACGCCACGAGGCCATGCTCGAGGGCATCCAGGAGGGCGAGGCCCGCGTCTTCATGGAGCAGGCGATCGACCGGAAGGTCCTGCCCGCCGGCCTGGCCGCCGAGGCCCAGCAGGTCCTCGACCGCCACTGCCACGAGACCCTCTACATCCCCGGCGGGGCCGCCGACCCCTACCTGATGGACTACACCAGCGACTGGCAGGGACGCTCGCGACGGCTCTACCGCGCCGCCGCCAAGGTCGCCCGCGCCGTCGGCATCGACGTGGACCGCACGGAGTTCGGCGCCGCCCTCGGGAAGGTGCCCGTCCCCGCCGGCATGCGCGGCCGAATATCCCTGAAGATCCGCAACTGGTCCAGCCGGCCTCGCGCCTGGAAGGCCGCCGCCAGCGCCGACTGGATCGTCCCGCAGAAGGCCCAGGGCACCCTCGCCGGCACGGAGGAGCTGGCCATCGGCCTGAGCGGCGAGGGCCTGAAGGAAGGCGCAACCGTCACGGGGACGCTGACGGTCACCGACGCGGCCTCCGGGACGGCCTATCCCGTCGCCATCTCCGGCCAGGCCGTCCGGGGCCTGGAGCTGAAGCTGCGCCAGGAGCTGGAGTTCATCAGCGGCGGCGGGTCCGGATCGGAGCAGCCCAAGCTCATCCGGGCGGTCCTGGAGCCGGTCTTCAACGTGCCGGTCGGCGGCAGCGAGAGCCGCCAGTACTGGCTGGTGAACCGCTCGGCCGACGAGCAGTCGTGGCAGCTCCGCGGCGATCGGGCCTGGTTGAAGGCCTCCCCCGCCGCCGGCCGGCTCGGCCCGGGCGCGTCGGTGCGGGTCAGGCTCACGGCTCGCCCGCCCGACAGGCAAGGCGCCGTTCACGAGCCGGCCGTTTCCCTCTCCGCCGCCGGGGGCAAGGCGACGAGCCGCTACGCGATCCGGACCTACGTGATCCCGCCGTACCGCCGGCCGGCGGTGCCCGAAGGAAAGGTCGTCTACCTCAACGACCTCGATCAGGCCAAGGCCGTCAAGCGCCACACCTACGCCGGCTTCACGCGGGGCTCGAGGCGGCAGCGGCCATGGCACATCGCCGAGAACCCCCGGCCGGCGTACTCGTGGCGGCACGCCAAGCCGCCGATCACCGCCACCACGCCGTACCGGATGGGCAAGAGAACCTTCCACCGCGGCCTGTGGGTTTCGCCGAATCACGAGACCGTCTACGACGTGAAGGACGCGGGCTTCTCGGCCTTCGCCGCCGAGGTGGGCTTCCACAGCGCCGCCCGCAAGAGCGCTTACGCCAACGTGGGTGCCGTGTTGAGCTTCGAGGTCTACGTCGACGGCCGCCTGCGGGCCCAGAGCGGCCTGATGAAGTTCGGAGACGCTCCCAGGCTGCTGGTCGTGACCGGCCTGGCCGGCGCCGCCGAGGTCCGCCTCGTCACCCGCCGCGCCGACCTCGTGGACGACTGGTACACCCTGGCCACCTGGGGCGACCCCAGGTTCATCCGGGCGAAGTGACCCACCGCGCCCCCACGGCAGGGCCGCGCGGCAAGTGGGGCGGCGGAATGGCCTTGGAACAGCAGGCCCGAGGCATTCCCGGGGGGGTTTAAGTCACGAGGTCGCTGCGGGCGGGCGACCGGCGTCGAGCCTGGCACTGGCAGGAGAGCAGTATGCGATCTGGACGGACGGTCGCCGAGGTTCCCGGCCGTCACGAAGCCGCGCGGGGAAGAGGCTGCTTCAGAACCTGTGGCATGGACATCCTGTCCGTGCGTCGCACGGGCCTCCGGCCCGTGACGGCAGGGCCGAGACGGCCCTGCGACGCATGGGCGAGACGCCCATGCCACGTTGTGAAACAGCTTCTAAGCGCCAGGCGTATCGGGACGCTGTGCGGGGTGGCGCTGTGCTTGTGCGCGGGCGCGTCGGGCGGGGCGGCGCGCGGGGCGTCGAAGGTCGATCCGGCCTCGCTGATCGACTTCAAGCTGAAGGTCACGCTGAACCTCGCCCGCTCCAAGACGCTCCGCGCCCGCGACGTGAAATACTCCTTCTTCCCGGCCGGGCGGCGGTGCGCGTTCACCTACACCGGGCCGCGGAAGACGCAGAACATCGCCCGGCTGAGCAAGATCGGGTTCCGGACGACCTGCTACGTCTCCCCGGCGACGGGGGCGGAGAGGGTCAAGGCCCTCCAGGCCGCCGGCGCGGAGGTCGGCGTGACGGGCTACTGGGGCGCGAAGGGCGGCTACTCGTCGCTGATCGAGGGCAACTCCGTCCAGGAGGCGTTCGACGCGGTGGTCACCAGTCGGCTGGCGGTCCGCAAGCTTGCCGGCGGCCCCGTCCTTCGGTCGGGGACGTGCGGCGGGCACATCTCGACGTACAGCTTCCCGGTCGAGCGGAACATGGACAGCCACGGCGGGTACGGCGCCGTCTTCCAGGACGCCAACTTCCTGTCCCTGGCGTTCGGGTCGCAGCAGTGCCTGAGCATCCTGCTGGGCCTGGAGGGCCCCCAGCAGGTCGCGATCCGGCGTCTCAACCGCAACACGATGAGATCGGAGACCATCCCGAACGAGCTGATCTATTACCAGCTCCTGGCCGGCCAGTTCGAGGGCGCCGTCCGCAAGGCCCGGGAAGGCCAGATCGTCCAGTTCAGCCTGCGCGACTTCCAGCAGGCGGACCTGAAGCTGATGCTGGAGAACATCGGCGAGTACGGCCGGCACCCGGCCATCTGGCACGCGACCGACGGCATGCTCGCGGCCTGCGAGTACGTCAAGCGGAACGTCCACGTCCTGGAGGTGAAGCGGTCCTCCGGCGGCAAGCAGGTCGAGATCACGCTGGGCGTGGAGAAGGACACCTTCGCGCCGTACCTGATCGTGCCGCTGTCGCTGGCCCTGCCCAAGCGTTTTCCGATCGAATCGGCCACGTTCGAGGGCACCCCGTGCCCGGTGACCGTCGCCAAGAGGACCGCCGTCCCGCACGTGACGATCCCGCTGGACACGTATCTGGCCAAGGGATGCGCGATGGCGCTGGAGCAGTCGGCGCCGGAGATGACCGTGCCCGACCGCATGCCGGTGACGCTGACGATCCGGAACCTGCTGGCCGAGCCGATCGCCGACGCAAGGCTGACCTGGATCGGCAGCTCCAGGTTCGCCGGCCTGACCCCGGCCAAGCGGGGAGCGGGAACGCGGACGGGCATCCGGGGCGGGCCGGGGCTGACGGTCGCCAGCGAGGACGCCTCGGCGTTCTCGCTCGCGCCCGGCGCCACGAGGCGGATCGCCGCGACGGCCACAACCGTTTCCGGCGCCCGATTCGGCATCGTGCCCGTCCAGGCCGTCCTGACCGGCCGGGTCGAGGGCCGAAAGCGGACCTTCCTCGGCGGCTTCGAGATCACCGTGGCGCCCATGATGCGCGTGGACATGATCCCGAACATGCGCCTGCCGCTGCCCAAGGGCGAGCACCAGTACTTCGAGATCCGCCTGGCCAACGGGAAGGGCCGCGACAAGTTCATTCATCACCAGGCCGGTCCCTGCCGGGGCGTGCTCCGCCTCGACCTGCCCGAGGGCATGACGGCCGAGCCCGAGGAGCATCCCTTCGACTTCCAGGCCGACGACGGCAAGACCTTCCTCGTCAAGGTCACCAACAGCCGCTGGGGCGCCGAGGAGGTCAAGGTCAGGCCGGTCATCCGGCTGGCGGGCGCCGGCAAGGCCCTGGAGCTTGTCGAGCCGGGCACCACCGTCATCCGCGACCCCGAGCAGGTCCGCCACCAGCCGCTGGACGACACGGGCCTGCTGGTCTACTGGGGGTTCAACGACCACACCAGGCCGGCGACGTTCACGCGCTCCGCCGGCCGGGCCGGGGGACATCTTCACCCCGGCACGACCACCGCGTTCGCCCCCGGCGGCGTGCGGGGCGGGTGCATCAAGTCGCAGCCGAACTGCGCCATCCACGGCACCTACAAGAACATCGACTACCGCCAGGGGACGATCCTGTTCTGGTTCAAGCGCGACCCGCAGGTCAAGAACGACAACCGCTACATCGCCGAGGCCGCCGGGACGTGGCGCCACCGGGGGCGGAGCAACTCCGGCGAAGGCATGGTCTTCGTTCAGGGCGTCCAGCGCACTGGCGCCGCCTCCGGCGGGCTGGACATCCGGCGCTACGCCACCTGGGGCGAGAAGACCGGCTACCTCGAGGCGGTGTACCGCTGCCTGCGCAACCGCGCCTACCACGTCCGGGCGCCGTACCCGAGGGCCATGGAGAAGCAGTGGTGCCACGTGGCCGTGGCCTGGAGCGTCAAGGACCGCCTGCTGGAGTTGTTCGTCAACGGCAAGTCGGCGGGCAAGGCCGACCCGGGCGAGGGCCCCTGGCAGGCGGTGCCGTGGGACAACGCCGCCGACTGGGGCCACCCGCTGGTGGTCTCGACCATGGACCACGGCCACTGGTCGGGTACGATGCGCGACGAGTTCTACGTGTACAACCGGCCTCTGACGCCCGAGGAGATTCTGGCCAACAAGCGGCTCGCCGGGAAGCCGGCGGGCGGCCCCTGAGCTTCCCATGCCCCAAGACCGTCGAATGACAGAGCCGCCGGACGGCGCCGGCGCATCGGCCCCCACCCCGCCCCGGCGCCGGCCGCCGGCCTATCGGCGAAAGTGGACGCGGCAGCCTCCCGAGCGGCGCCGGGCCGCGGCCGAGGCGCTGGGCGACGTCTTCGCCCGCCGGCGCCTCCGCGCGAACCTGCCGTGGTTCCTGCTGGCCTCGCTGGTCCTGCACGCCCCGGCGATGCTCTTCTGGGCCGGCGGCACCGGCCAGGCCGACTTCGCCGAGATGGCCGACCGGGACGCCTATCTCTGGAAGGTCATGCAGAAAGACCGGGCCCGGCAGGTCTCCCGCGAGGTCGGCAGCCGCGCCACCATGCCCCCCCCGCCGGCCGATCCCGAGGCAGTCATCGAAGGCACCTTCAAGGAGTCGCTCTCCGCCGACGTCGAGAAGCTGGTGGGCAACATGCTGGCCCCCTCGGTCGTCAAGCGGCTTTCCGACAGCGTGGCGGTCAACCTCGAGGACGAGCTGGCGAAGGTCTCCCAGGACATCGTCCGCGGGAAGGTCTCCGAGGAGGAGATCCGCAGGCTCCACGAGCAGTTCAAGCGGCGCGCCCACGGCATCGCCATGGACGAGCTGATGAAGTACCGCGAGGAAACCCAGCTCGAACGGGCCGAGATGAGCACGACCGAGTGGTACGAGCGGGAGATGTCGCCCACGCTGCTGGGCAACATCAACTACGCCCTGCTCGTCCGGAGAGTGCATTACCAGGGGCTGTGGTACGACGTCTTCTGCGGCCGGTACGCCGGCTGGACCCGCTACCGCAACTGGGCGTCGCTTCGCTCGAACGGCTACCTCGCCGGGAAGATCGGCAGCCTCGAAGCCCTCCGCAAGGGGCCCGTCGACCGCCGCACGAGGCGGACAATCCCCGCCTGGCCCGGGCCCGGCAAGGAGCAGGCGCGAGTCATCGACAGGACCCTCAAGGCCCTCCACGCCGGCACGATCAGGCTGTCTCACTCCCACGTGACCTACCCGTCGCCCTCGTGGAAATCGACCCTCTACGGCGACACCGACGAGCACCAGGCGGCCGGCACCACCTACGAAGTGCACCTGTCCGACGGCGTCCTGAACGAGTTCTGGCCTCACAAGGAGTCCGAGACGACCCCCATCGCCGAAGGGCTCGACGACCTCTGGGAGAAGGCCCTCGAGAACGCCCGGGCCTACCTCGACCGGGCCGAGGCCGGCGCCGACGCGGCCACGCTCGCGCCGCTCCGGGACGCCTGCTTCCGGGACATCGACGAGATCTGCAAGGACGCCCGCAAGCTGTTGTGCAAGGGCGCCAGGCTCCTCGCGGAGATCAACGGGTCCGTCCGCGTCGAGGTCCTCACCGGCCCGATGCAGCAGCGCATGCTCAACTACTGGACCGACGAGATGGTCGATGCGCTCCGGCCCCTGCTTCGGAAGATCGCCAAGGGCCAGTTCGAGAAGGGCATCATCGTCCACAAGGCCGGCGTCGACGAGGCCATGAAGGAGTTCTCCGAGAAGGTCGTCCCCCTGCTGCGCCGCGACCTTCAGCGGATGGTCTCGAAACGCAAGTTCCGCCGGCTCGTGTGGGTGGGGTCCTCGGGGAGCAGGGGCTACAAGACCGCCGGCGGCGAACCCACCAGCGTCCCTTCGGACGAGGACGTCAAAAAGGAGAAGGCCCGGCTGGCCGGGCTGCTCAAGGCGCACCCGGAGCTGACCGCCTACGCCGACCGGCGCCGCGAGCTGAACCGCGAGTACTTCCAGGACGCCATCGACAACACCAGGGACGAACTCATCACCAAGGTCCTGACGGGAGGGCTGCTGCTGAAGCAGATGTACGTCTTCGTCGAGGGCGTCGACTACGCCGACAAGGTCAAGGAGAAGCTGGACGCCCGGCTGGCGGCGATGCAGGGCCGCGGCCAGGACGTCGCCCGGCTGACCAAGGACGGCCTGCCCGACACCCAGGCGCCGCTGGTGGCCCTGTTCTTCGGGGCCTCCAAGGGCCTCGGGGCGACCCTCACGCCCGTCGAGACGACCCTCCAGCCCGCCTTCTTCAGCCCGGCCTCGCCCGGACGCGTGCTCCGCGCCTCG
>Ga0272442_10009291_pt1 | contig 12318 bp, 6 predicted proteins | sample SSMForm2O_FD_200262 | JGI IMG/M metagenome (GOLD analysis project Ga0272442, IMG submission 200262) | Marine sediment archaeal communities from Little Sippewissett salt marsh, Falmouth, MA, United States - SSM-Form-2O | ecosystem: Environmental > Aquatic > Marine > Wetlands > Sediment ... | reverse complement strand
CAGCCATCTGGGCGCCTCGGTTGAGCCCTACACCATCCTGAACGTCGAGGGCCTCAGGCTGGGCATTATCGGCATGGGCGACATCGGCTCGATGTACTCGATCACCCAGGGCGGCAACTCCCTGGGCATCACGCCCGTCGAAGCCAATGAAACCTTGCGTGCCTGGGTGGAGTTCATCAGCCCGGTGGTGGACCTGGTCGTGGTGCTCAGCCATCTGGGCCTCTCCGAGGACGAGGAGCTGCCCGCCGGCCACGAGATCTACCTGACCGCCGACAAGGACGTGGATCACTACCTGGACCGCAAGCTGGATCCCTGGACCCGGTTGCAGTGCCCCGAGTGCCAGGAAGGCGTGGTCAAGTACTGGGTGCCGGGCGTGCGCGGCATCGACATCATCCTGGGCGGCCACTTGCACATCCTCACCCACCCGCCCATGGTGCTGACCGACCCGGCCGGCCGCAAGGTGATCCTGGAGCACCCCGGGGCCTTCGCCAAGTTCCTCACCCGCCTGGACCTGGCGGTGGCGGTGCCCCACGACAATTACCGCTGCGTCCAGGGCACCTGCGAGCCCCGCGACAGCCACTTCAACCCGGGCGCAGCCTGCAACAGCGACGCCGACTGCCGGCTGGCGCCCTTCGGCGCCGAGATTGTCGCCCACCAGCACAAGCTGTTTCCCATCGACACCCTCTGGTGCGCCGAGCCGAGGATTGATCCCTACGCCTACGAGTGGGGCGACGACACGGGTTTCCCGCGCGACGCGGAGACCATCGCGTCCTATTGCAACCAGAAGGGCCACTTCCCCTCCCGGAACCTCCTGGAGGGCTACCGGGTCGGCATGGAGCTGGATCCGGAGTTCGACCTGACCCAGATCTTCGGATACGCCCCGGTGGCCGTAAACCGCAAGGACACCGCCACCGGCGGGGACTCCCCGCTGGGCAACATGACCGCCCTGGCCATGATGATAAGAAAGCGCGTCGAGGCGGAGTTCTGCGTGACCAACACCCTGGGGATCCGCGACAACCTCTACCCCGGCGCCATCAACATGGAGACCATCTTCAACGTCTTTCCCTTCGAGAACACCATCACGGTCATGTACCTGAGCGGCCGGGAGATGCAGGAGCTGTTCGACTTCATCACCGAGCGCAGCTACGGCCGGGGGTGCCAGAGCCAGGCGCAGATCTCCGGCGGCTCCTTCGTGATGAACTGCGGGCAGGTCAAGCGCAACGACTTCCACTACCCCTGCCAGTCCGCCCAGGACTGCTGCCAGTACCGGCCGGAGATATGCGAGCCGGACTACACCGGCTCGGCCCAATGGGAATGCAACCAGGGCGCCTGTTACAGCCACCCGGGAGAGGACATCCGAATAGGCGGCCGCCCGCTGGATCCGAACGCCTCCTACAAGATCGCCACCAACGATTACATCGCCAACGGAGGTTCGGGCTTCAACGTGCTCAAGCGCAACACCACCAAACTGGACACCGGCATCGCCATGCGCGACGCCCTTACCGAATACCTGACCCGCTTTCCCTCCTGCCACGAACTGCTCAAGGCCGATCCCAACCAGGTCAACCCCATCGCCTTGTCCTTCTGCCTCACCTACCAGGATGATCTAGACCAGGTGAACATTCCGGTGGCGGGCGGCTGCACTTGCGGCGACGTATTCACCAACAACACCAACAAGTGCGGGGCCATCAATCCGCCCATGATCAAGTTCTGCGAAAACCCCCTGGACTACCCGGTGATCGTCGGTGATTCCGACAATCGCATCCTCCGGAAGGTGAACTGATGCGCCGCATTGTAATCATAGCCTCCCTCGGAGCGATCCTGCTGGCCGGGCTGTCCTTCGGACCCTGCGTGGAAAAACGCAAGCTTCAAAACTCCCTGGCCGGCTTCACCGTGAACATCACCGGCATAGCCAACGCCGGCGGGGGCGACGGTACAAAAGACAACCCCTATGACTACCCCCCGGGCGAGATCACCATTTCTTTCACCGCCGAGGCCTACGATCAACTGGGCAACCCGGTGCCGGACTACAACGGCACCGTGGGGGTAAAGGTCACCCCCGGCGAGCTGGTCTACCCGGAAACCAAGGTGGTCTTTGCCAACGGCCAGACCTCGGCCAGCGTGCAGGTGCGCAAGGTTTTCGGCCGGGTGGCCCTGTGGCTCGAGGACGTCCACCGCGACCTGGGAGAGGTCGCCCGCCGCAAGGTCGATCCGGCGGTGAGCTGTTCTGCCAACGCGGAATGCCCCGAGGCGGCGGTATGCAGCGAGGGATCCTGCTGGTACGAAATCCAGCTGGAAACCCTGACCGGGACCTGGGCCACCGGGGTTTCCTCTCTGGTGCACTTCGACGTTCCCACCCTGCGCCAGATCCAGTGGGACCCCTGGATCACCTCCAACGACGTCTCCTCGCTGGATCGCCACTTCGTGGAGATCGACTGCCAGACGGACAACTCCGCCGGCCCCTGGGAGGACGGTCACGGTCAGCTGGTGGTTACCGGCGTGTTCAACGAGGGCTTTTTCGTCACCGATCTGGCCGACGTGGGCCAGGGCTACAACTACCTGTACGTCTACACCTACTCCTACCCGGAGGACACCGAGGTGGGCGACCGCCTGGACCGCCTGGCGGGCACCACCCAGGACTTCTCCGGCTGCACCCAGATCAGCTTTCCCAGCTGGCTGCAGGCCGCCGACGAGCATCACGACCCCGAGCCCTTCCGGGTCACCGACCTGGACGGGGTGGTGCCCCCGGCCATGGTAACCACGGCCATGTGCGCCGACGGCGGCGGCTCCAACGCGCACCTCTGCGGCCACAGCAAGCAGAACTGGCAGCTGGAGGCGCTGGAGTCCTCCCGGGTGCGCCTGGAGAACCTGCGCGCGCCGGATGTCTTCGTCAACTGCGACCTGGACGGCAACCAGGAGGTGGTTCCCGACTGGGTGGACGCCACGCATCCCGAGGCGCTGTGCTCGATAGCCTGCCTGGCGCACGACGGCGCCGATGAGATCGTGGTCAAGGAATTCGTGGCCTCCCAGAGCGCCTACCCGGACGTGGTGGTCCAGGAGAACGTGGTATGCCCCTGGGAGGTTGACATCGTTGGCATCCAGCCGAACTGCACCCGGATCCGCATTCCCCCCGGGCACCTGTGCTCGGAGCTATCGGTAATGCACCAGTTCGGCCAGTGGGTGGTGGCCTTAGACGACGGCGCCGGGCCGCTGGTCAATATCATGACCCGCGAGACCCTGGTGGAATACGACCCCGCCACCGAAACCAATCTGGGCGCCCACATCGACTACCTGCAGGGCAACCTGCGCCAGGTCCGCGCCGCCCGGCCGCGCTGGATGTTGCTGGTAGGCCAGTTGCCCGGCGACGTGCCGGACAACCTGAAGCCATAATTGAAAGGAACACCAATGGTCCGCCAACCCCTCTTTGCCCTGCTGATCCTGGTCATGACGGCCCCCGCGGCCGCAGCCGGGGATTTCATGGACACCCGGCTGAGCTTCACCATCTCGGAAAACAACTTCTTCGCCGGTCCGGGCGAGACCCAGATCAACAGCCCCGGCCTGGGCATCGGCGCCGACAAGTCCAACACCTTGTTCTTCGACAACTACGACACCCGCTTCTCCGGCTTCGAGACCATGAGTCACCTGGCCCTCTACAAGAAGATGCCTTCGTTCTTCGAGCACCTGACCACCGAGGCCTCGCTGGTCATCCGCTTCCGGATACTGGACGAGGAATCGACCGGGATCTACGACACCGGCTCCTATATCCGGCTGATCTACGACCTCTCCCGGGGAACCCAGAAAGGCACCAACCTGGAGCTGGTGCTCTTCCCGGTCAGCGGCGATCGTTTCCGCCTGGGCTACTCCTACAAGATCTCCTGGGGCGGCAGCGGGATCTTCCCGCTCAACTACGGCCTGGTCCCGGCGGCCAAGCTGCAGCTCAACCTTCCCTGGGGCTATGCCTTTCTGGGCTTCAAGACCACCCAGATCCAGGAGCACATCGGCAACACCATGCAGACCGAGATGGTAACCAACTACGGAATGCTGGGCGGCGCGGGTATAGACGTCTCCGGCTTCCGCGCGGAGTTCAACGGCGGTTACTTCACCCGGGGCGTCTTCGCCCACGAGGGCGTGCGCGGCGAGTCCATGCAGGGCTACGGCCTCTCCTACCAGATCGGTTACCACCACGGCATGGAAATCGGCACCTCGATTGACTTCGCCCTGTACAAGAACGACCCCGATCTGGAAACCAAGTTCTTCAGGCCCGAGGAATACGGCGAGGGGCTGTCGCTGGTGGTCAAGCACGAGGGCAGCTTCCTGTTCCACACCCTGGAAGATCCCGAGCGCTACGCCACCACCGTGGTCCAGAATGCGATGGCCTTCGACCTGAACTTCGCCCTGAAATGGGGCTACTTCCGCGCCCATCTGGACTTCATGTACCGCACCCTGGCATTCCTGCTCTTCGAGGTCCCCAGCTTCACCCCCTACCAGGACTTCCCCGACGCCGCCGAGATCGATGACGAAATGTTCGTCGCTGCGGGCATCGACTACCACTTCCCCGCCTGGCACCTGACCCCCGGGATCAAGGTCGGCGTAAAGATGCCCGCCACCTACACCATCGAAAGCCTGGACGTGGGCGGGGTGACTTTCACCGGCAAGCGCACCGTGGTGATAACCGACGTGGCCAACCGCTCGGTCCTCCCGGTGGGCGAGCAGGCCAGGATGGTTTTCTCGCTGAAGGGCAACCTGAAATGGGACATCTCCGAGGCCCTGGCCATGGTGCTGGAGGTCTACTACACCTGGGACGACAACCAGATCCGCTACGTCAGCGACTTCTCCGGGCTGAACGTAGTCTCCGAGTTCGTCGACCCCAATATAATGGGCATGAACCTGGCCGCCCAGGCCCGGTTCTAGGACCCGGTTGACCTGAACCGGCGGCTTATCTACACTCTATCCCGATGACCCTCAAGGCGATCCTGTTCGACTACGGGAACACCCTGGTTTCGACCCGGCTGGATTGGGGCGTGATCATTCCGGCCAATCTGATGGGGTTGAAAGCGGCGCTGGAGTTGCATTTTCCCAGGTTGAACTTCGAGAGGCTCGATCGGGACTTCCTGTTCATACGCAGCATGGGCAAGCAGCGGGCGCGGCGGGAGTTGATCGAGACGCCGGCGACCGAGTCGTTGCAGAAGGCGCTGGAGTTGCAGGGATACGACGGCATCACCGAGGACACCCTGCAGGCGGGGGTGGACGGGTTTTTCAAGGCGGAAGAGGGAGCCTATCCGATCATCTTCGGGATTCCGGAGACGCTGGCCAAGTTGAGGGAGATGGGGCTCCTGCTGGCGGTGATCTCCAACGCCACCTGCGGGCGGCTGGTGCGGCGGTCGTTAGAAAGGCGCGGGATGATGGGCTACTTCAATCACGTGGCGGTCTCGGCCGACCTGGGGCCCTGCAAACCGGACCCGGCCATCTTCTGGGGCAGCATGCACGCCCTGGAGCTCAAGCCCGAGGAGTGCGCGGTGGTCGGCGATCAGCCGGAGACCGACATCGAGGGCGCCCGGCGGGCGGGCATGCGCGCGGTGCTGGCCGACTTCTTCGGCGACTCCGCGGACATCTCGGCCGGCGGCCCCCGCCCGGACGCGGTTGTGCGCCACCCCGAGGAACTGGTGGACCTCTTCAAGAAGTGGCTCGCCTCCACCACGCTGTTCCCATAAGCAGCAACAGCATCAGCGATCCCCCTCCGCTATTCCTGCAATCGCATCCGCCGTCTTCCTTCTCACCGGCCGGAAGCACCAGCACCTCCCGCTCGACAAAATCCGATCCGCCGTCGTCGTCGGTCACCTCGGCCTGGATCTGGTAGGTGCCGGACAAGGCGAATACGGCCTCGAGCCGATCCGCCCCCGCCTGCAGCAACTCCCCTCCCCCCAGATCGAAGCTCCAGTCGAGCTGATCGGACGGACAGGGATCGACGGCCTCCAGGCCAAAAACGGCCGGTCGGCCGGCTACTATCTGCGCGGGGACTTCGAAGCGGATGATCTCCGGGGGACGGTTGACCACCTCGACCAGGGCGTTGTCCTCGTCCGGCTCGCCACCGGGGCCCGACACCCGCAGCCAGATGGTGAACTCGGTGGGACCGTCCCACTCGGCCGGATCCAGCCGGGGCGCGGGTCCGGCCGCGTCCTGGAAAACCTGGTCGTTGTCCAGGTCCCACTCCCATATCTGGGCCCCCACCGAGCCGGTGCCGTCCAGGGTGAGCCGCTCCCCCTCCCCGACCAGATAGGGCCCGCCGGCGTCGGCAAAGGGGACCGGGATCACCTCGCCGTAGCTGAAGGGCATCTCTACTCCCGGGGCGCCGATGGAAAAGATCCGCACCCCGGTCGTCTGCCCGTCGTTGGCGGTGCTGTCCGGAAGAGTCTCGGGACCGAACTCGTCCTGGTTGCCGATAAAATAGAAGTCCTGCGGAGAGCCCCGGGCCTGGGGGGAGAGCTCCAGATCCTGAACGCCGTCGGCCTCTTCCAGATCCACCTGGAAGTGGTTAGGATCGTCGTTGCCGTCCACCCGGTCGTCTACGTGCCAGATCAGGATCCCGCTGCCCGGCAGGCCGGTGTCGAAAAAGACCTGCCGGCGGTTCTCCAGCAGGAAGGCCTCACCCGATGCGCAGTTCTGGGTGGTGCGGTAGACCTCTCCGGGAACGGCCACCCAGGAGCCGGCGGCCAGCTCCCGGACCGTGGCCCAGCCCATGAAGACCAGCGACCAGGCGCAGGGGTGCACCGGCCCGTCTCCCGGGTAGGCGTCGCGCTGCCCCCAGGCGCCGGTGCCCATCAGCCCGTAGGGGCCGATGCCCGCGGACTGGAGGGTGGTGTCGTAGAGATCCGGCAGCCCCAGGTTGTGGGCCAGCTCGTGGCAGAAGACCCCGATGGTCGTGAGATGCACGACGTCGTCGCGCTGCAGCTCCGGTCCCATCCCGTAGTGCCGCACCCGCACCCCGTCGACCTCGAGGTCCAGCCAGGCCGAGTGCGACCAGATGTCGTCCGGGTCGCCGGTCTCCTCGCCGGTCCCCGAGTGGACTATCAAGAGCCCGTCCACCTCCCCGTCGGAGTTGTTGTCGAACAGCGAAAAGTCCACCAGGTCTTCGGCCAGTAGCACCGCCTCCTCGGCCAGCAGAAGCGGCGCCGCGTCCCCGCCCCCGGGAAAGTTGGCGCCGTAGTCGCCCCGGGTTCCCGCGGCGGTCACCCATCCGACAACCGTTCCTTCCAGCATGAACGAGCCCCCGGATACCTCCAGGAAGTAGTCCCGCATGCTGAGCCCGTCAAACCCGAAAAGCAGCTCCTCGACCTCGCCGGGCGCGACTGCCGCCGGTTGATCGGCGAACTCCACCAGGATCACCAGGACGCGGAACCCGCCGCTCAGCGGACGAAACGGCGGCGGGGGCGGGCGGAAAGGCCTCCACTGACGGACCGGCTCGCGCGCGGGACCGCCCGGGCGGGGCGGCACGGCCAGCGCCGCATCCGCAAGCAAGGCCAAGGCAAGAACCAGCAGCAATCTCTGCATCATTCTCATTATCACTGGCGCGCAGAGGAACGGTCAACCGGGTTGACCAGGCAGACCTCGCATCTTATCCTGGCAATGATGAACAAGGCGGCGGTCTTACTGTTTCTTTTTTGCGCATCATGCAGTGGTGGAGAGGACCTGGCCTCATTGTCAATCCAGATCCACTCCCCTTCACTGCGCCGCTTTCCCCCCAACACGCCCCTGCCGGAAGAAATCCAGGTCCAGGTTTTCCGGGCGTTTCCCGACGACAATGGCATGCTGAAGGATCGGGTGGAGAATATCCAGGAACGCTGGGAGGATCTGCCCGAGGATCCCACCACTGAAAAGAAGTACCTGCTGGTAACCATTCCTTCCAACGCCGACAAGGACTACACCTACCTCCTGCAACTTTCCAGCTGGGTCGAAAACGCGGTGGAGCCCGTAGTGCTGTACGTCGACGAGTGCGGGGCAATCGGCAACATCCGGGCGGAAAAAGGCGCCAAGGTCCGCCTGGACATGTACACCCACCCGGGCGACTGCGCCCAGCTGTTATGCAGCCACGACGGGCACTGCATCGGCGAGCGCTACTGCCTTTCCTTCGAATGCCAGGACGGCGCCGCCTGCACGGTGACCGACGACTGCCCCGAAGGAGCCTACTGCAACGAGTTCGGCGCCTGCGATTCGCGCTGCACAACCGATGACTCCCGCTGCACCGGCATCCACTACTGCTGCGGGGGAATCTGCTCGATACACTGCCCCGCTCAATAACGCTCGATCAGATGCATGAGCCGGTGGATGAAATCCTCCAGCAGCAGGAAGCTGCCGTCGGCGGATAGAAGGTCTTCCAGCAGGGCGCCGCCCAGTTCCAGGGTCAGGCGCTCGGCGCCCCGCGGGCGGTGGAAGTCGAACAGTCCCGCGTAGGCCGCGGCCGGGCGGGACAGGGGGTTGGAAAGCAGGCGCCGGGCGGAGGCTTCCACGTTCGGCTGCAGGAAATCGGCCAGCCGGTTGCGCACCGAGGCTACCTGCCAGGCCGCCCGGCTGAGCAGCTTGAAGAAATCGGCTTCGACGAACCGCCCGCCGCAGAGATCGGCGGCGGCGCTTTCCAACTCCGCGGTGCCCAATCCGCTCAGGCAGGCGTGCGTCAACAGATGCCCGAGGACCCGGCCGGCCAGCGGCAGCCGGTCGCGATCCAGCACGGCCAGGGCCCGGTTGGCCAGTTCCTCCAGGCAACCGTCTTCGGCGCGCAGGACGGCCAGCTCCCGGTCGAAGAGATCCAGGCACCCGGTGGACTCGACTCCCAAAATCCCTTCGGGGGAAAAAAGCTTTCCAGAAAGATCCCGGCGCTGCTGCAGGAGCCGGCTGCTCTGCTGCAGGAGAGCTTCCGGTCCGGCGTCCACCTCGGGCGCGTCGTGATCGGCCTGCTGGTATTTCTGCACCAGGGCCCGGTAGAGCTGCAGCAGGTGATAGAGCAGCGCCACGGCCCTGGTGCTGCAGCCCGGAAAACCCGCCACCTTCAGCAGGGTGCCGACTTCGTAAAACGCCTCGGGCATAAAAGCCAGCCAGCGCACTCCGGCCTTGTCTTTTCCGCCTCCCACCGGGACGTGTTGTTTCAGACCGTCCAGCAACAAGCCAATGTGTTTGGGATGTTCGTCGCGCGCCTGGGCAGGCAGCGCCGCCAGGCTCTCCGGACTGGCCAGGTTGTCGAGATGCTCGAGATCTCCCGTACGCCAGAACTCCAGGACGCTCTCGACGCTCTGGATGCTTTCTGACCCGCCCCTGGAAAGAACCCGTTCGCGCAGATCGTGCAGATAGGAATCCTGGCGCTCTTCCGGATCCAGAGCCATGAGGTGCGCGCGCGTAGTGGCGCTGCCGACGTGAAAAGGCGACAGCGGAGTCACCCGTAGCACCGCCCGTACCAGGTGCAGCAGCTGCGGCTCCCACTTCCGGCCCAGCAACCCGGCCAGAGCCTCCCCCACCGTACGCTCACCTATTTCCGGCCGGCAATCGTCCCGGATCAACACGTCTTCCAGTGAAAAACCCACCAGCAGCGACGCCAGCAGCCTGTCGGCCACCTGCTCGTGTTCTGCGGCGACGGTCAGCCTCCAGGCGACGTCCCTCCCGTCCACCGGGTGGCCCGCCAGGGGGCCGGTGCTGGCGCGGATGCCCAACTCGATGATGTCTTCAACCTCGGAGGTGTCCGCCCGGCCCAGCAGCCGCCGCACCAACTCGCCCACACCGGCGCCCAGGTCCAGAAAGACCGCGTCCTGATCGCCGCTGCCGGCCTCCCGTTCCAGGCGCGTGACGACAGCCTTGCCGATGGTATCCAGCGCGGTCCGCAGGCCGGCCTGCCGGTTGGCCGACGCAACCTCGGGAACAACCCGGCGCACGACGGCCGACAGCTTGGTCATGAATTTGCGATCACGCACATGCTCGATCTGATCGGCGATGCCCACACACAACTTGCGCAGCATACCGGCGGACAGATCCCCGGCCAGGGACTTGGCAGCTACCGCCTGGAACCAGGTCCCCCACGCGCTCTCGCGTTCATCCCTCCGAACGTAGGCGGAAAGCTCCAGAAACACATCCACGCCCCGGCGCTTCCCCGCGGTCAGATCCCGCCGGAGCTCGTCCAACCAGGCCAGATCCTCCTCCACCTTTTCCCGGCGAACCGCATCCAGCTTGTCGACTTGAAGCATCTCCGCTGCTTTGCTCTGATCCCAGCGACCGTCGTAGACCGGCTCCCCCTCGACCTTCTTGCGGGTCATCAAAAGCAACAGCTGGGTCAACACGTCCAGCAGGTCGTACCAGACCTCGGGGTGGTTACTGTCCTCCGCCACCATCAACAGCTGCCGTCCCAGCACATGCAGCGGCGGAAGCAGGTGACCGTACTCCCATTCACTGTCCGGCTGGGGCTTGAGATCTTCAAGCAGCCGCCGCATTCCCTCGGGCACCTGAGTTCCGACCTCCCCGGCCCCTTCACGGCTCACTTCGGCGATCACGCCGGAAAGCATCGTCTCCAGCAAAGCGGCCGCCCTGGTTCGCAGGGCACTTCCCTGAGCCTGCTTGACGCCCAGGACGCAGACCCGGCCCAGCTCCATCATGGCGGCGGGAGATTTCAACAGGACCGCCGGGTAGTGGGTGGCGAAGGATTCGATGGCCCTCAGCAGGAAATCCCAACAACGAGCGGGATTCTTGAGCTCCCGGTCCAGAGCGGAGGCCTCGAAGAGCACCGCCGACGTCGGATGGTAGGCCTGCACGGCCTGCTCGACGACCCCCGCAGTTTTAGTTTCAGAACTCATCGAAGTTTACAACGCAGAACTCAGCGTTACTCTACCAGCGCTCCCAGATTGATCTCGAACGCCGCCACTGGCATGCCAAGCTCCCACCTCTCCAGCACCTCGGGATGCACTTCTCCCAGCACACCCAGCGCCTGTTGCTGCACCAGGACTTGAGCGACCCGGCCGGGCAGATAGGAAGGGTGGTCTAACTCTTTCAATTCCAGTTGCAGCCCCAGCTGTTGAAACAAGAACTCCAGATCCGCATGAATCTCCGACAGGGTGGTTTCACGATGAACCACCAGAGCCCCCAGGTGCAACTCGGTTCGCGAACCATGCGGCATGGAAGTATCCGTGATGGCGACTTCGCCGGCTTCGAACAGGCGGTGGGGGTAGGCCGCCGTTCCGCTGCGGGACTCGATCTGCATCAGTGAAGGCAGTACGGCACACCTGAGCACCGCGTAGTTTTCGTTCATTACGTTGACTACTTCCACCAGGGGCTGGTCCTGGAGGTTCATCTTCCCGAGCAACTGATGACGGGCCACCAGATTGTTGGAGATCATCTCCTCGTAACCCAGCCCGATCATGTGGTCGCGGGCCTTGGACTCGAGTACGCTCAGCGGATCCGAGCGGCCTATGCTGAAATCCCGCGGCATTCGGGGGGTGAAGGTCTCGTAGCCGCGGGCGATGGCAAAATCCTCGACCACGTCCACCGGGTGCAGATAGTCGTTGCGGGTAGGGGGCGGCTTCACCTGAACGGTTTCCCCCTCGACGCGCACGTCGCACCCGTAGCACTCCAGCACATTATCCACTTCGCTGGATTTCACCAAAACGCCCAGTAAGCGCGTGAATTCATCCAGGGGGATTGTCAACGACCGGTCCATCCAGAAGGGTACATCCACCTCGCGGCCCAGCGGAGTGTCGAACGGGTACACGGTTCTGACCCGGTCGATTCTTCCGCCCCGGTCGGCCATGTCGCAGGCCATGATGTTGAGCGCCAGAATGACGCTGTGAATGTCGGTACCGGTGGCCTCGACGAACAAATCGGAGTCGCCGGGGACCACTTCGCCCAGCTCGCGCGAGTTGATGATCGGAGGCATGGACAGGGTCAGACCGGCATTGTCCCGCAACAGGGGGACCTGGTCTTTTCCGGCCAGGATCCCGCGGTACTCGATCCCCTTGGGATGCCGCTCGAGGATCTCCGCCAGGGTCATGGGCTCTTCCACCCCCAAAGGAACGTAGCTGTGCTCCTTGGGATCCACGGCCCGGTAGTGGATCGGATAGGTGATTTTCTTGTGGTTATATACGCCGATGGCCACGTCCTTGCGCTTGCGCCCGAAGTTCTCGGCCAGCTTCTCCTGGGTCTGGATCATCTGGACCAGCGAAGTCTCGGTCACTTTCAGCCCGCGCACCACGAAAGCGGCCACGTAGGGACGGATGGGCTCCAGGGCCGCGTCAACCCGGATTTCCCCCACCGGTGTACTGCTGCGGAAGAAGGGATAATCCCGCCGGCGTC
>Ga0272442_10009290_pt1 | contig 12319 bp, 17 predicted proteins | sample SSMForm2O_FD_200262 | JGI IMG/M metagenome (GOLD analysis project Ga0272442, IMG submission 200262) | Marine sediment archaeal communities from Little Sippewissett salt marsh, Falmouth, MA, United States - SSM-Form-2O | ecosystem: Environmental > Aquatic > Marine > Wetlands > Sediment ... | reverse complement strand
CTTGAGAATGAATCCCTCCTCCTTTAACCTTAGCTGTAACCTTAAACTTGTCTAAGGCCTTCATTTTATCAAGGGCAGCACTAGCAATATCTTGTAATTCTTTGGTATCAAAATATTCTTTATGAGACCTTCCATTAATCTCAATAGTCTTATCTCCTTGAGTAAATAAACGCACTCTAGCAGTAGAAGTCTTTCTTCTGCCTACGGCCTCAAAATATTCTTCTTTTATTGTTTTCTTAGTTGGCATTATTCAAACTTTAATCTTTTAATTTGTTTACTTCTAAGCTTATTCTTAGGAAGCATTCCAAAAACCGCCTTTATTAACACTTGTTTTGGATCCTTTTCAAATAATTTCTTGTAAGGAACAGCTTTTAAGCCTCCTAAATAACCAGAATGATGATAATACATCTTATTATCAGGCTTTTTACCGGTAACCTTTATCTTCTTAATATTCTTAATTATAACAATATCCCCTATATCTTTATTTAAAGCAAACTCAGGCTTGTTTTTTCCACGCAAAAGCTTAGCAATATCAACTGCTATTCTGCCTAATACCTTGCCAGATACATCAATTGTATGAGTTTCTCTAGTCATACTAATTCTATTATAGACATTCTAGCTCCATCTGACTTACGAGGAGCTAATTTAATTATTCTTGTATACCCTCCTTTTCTTTCTTTATACTTAGGGCCTATTTCTGTAATTAGCTTTTTTACTAAAGTTTTGGAAAAATATCCAGCTAAAATCCTATTAGCTGCTAAATCCCCTTTTTTAGCTCTGGTAATGCACTTTTCCGCAAAGCTAGAAACTTCTTTAGCTTTAGCTTCAGTAGTTTTAATCTTACCATGTAAAAACAATCCTCTGGCTAAAGAATTCATTAAAGCTTTTCTCTGATTCCTCTTTCTGCCGAATTTTCTTCCTTTTTTAAGCTTTTTCATTCTTTTTAGAATCTTTTGGTACAAAAGCTTCTCTAGCTATTTCAAAATGTTTAATTAAAATATCTGAAGCCTGATAAAAAGCCTCTTCTGGAGTTATGGTCCCGTCTGTTTCTACCTCTATTCTTAATCTATCAAAATCAGTTCTTTCTCCAACTCTCATGTTCTCTACTCTATGATTGACTTTTTTAACAGGAGTAAATATAGCATCAATAGGAATAACTCCTATTTCTAGCTTTTTCTGAAGCTTTCTTCTCTCTACTGGCTCATAGCCAATACCCTTCTCTACTTGAACCTCTATTTCTAAATCTGATTTAGAACTGGTTAAAGTGGCGATGTGCTCTGTTTTATTCTCTAGCTCTAACTGAGTAGGAATTTTAAAATCAGAACCCTTAACTTTCTTTTCTCCTTTAACCTTTAAAACAGCTTTTTGCGGCTCATCAGAAAAACTCTTAAATCTTAATTTCTTTAAATTAGATATAATAGTAATTACATCTTCTGTTACCCCAGAAATAGTTGAAAACTCATGCTGAACTCCTTTAATCTTAATATGGGTAATAGCTGCTCCCTCTAAAGAGGAAAGCAAAACCCTTCTAAGAGAATTACCAATGGTTATACCATAACCAGGATAAAGACCTTCTATTTCAAATTCAGCGTGATTATCCTTTTTATTAATTACTTTTGGGTTTTTAGGTAGAATAATCATATTATTATTTACTATAAAACTCGAAGATAGATGAAACCTCAGCTGGAGGAGTCATTTCTTCTATATTAGGCTGATTAATTATTTCGACTTCCATTTTATCAGCATCAACTTTAATCCAGGAAGGAGCTTTATACTTCTTTAAAGCTATGCCTAATCCCTGGAAAAGAGCTTTTTTACTTACCTTAGGATGCAAGGTTATTTTATCTCCTTTTTTGACTTGATAAGAAGGAATATTAACCTTTCTATTATTAATTAAAAAATATCCATGAGTTATTATTTGTCTAGCTTTAGCTCTAGAGCTAGCAAAACCCATTTGGAAAACAACATTATCAAAACGACTTTCTAATTTCTTAAGAAGAATGTCAACTGTATCTTCCTCTTTAGCTCTTGATTCTAAGGCCTCTTTAACATAATTCTTAAATTGTTTCTCTGATAAATTATACCAATTTCTTAATTTTTGTTTTTCTCTTAATTCCTTGCCGTATTCAGAAAGAGGACGTCTTCTTTTCTTAGCTTTTTCTCCAGGAGCATATGGTCTTTTAACCATAGCACATTTAACAGAATTACAACGCTCGCCTTTTAAAAAAAGCTTTACACCAAGTCTTCTGCAAATTTTACATTTATTATTAATCATACTCTTCTTACTTTGGGAGGACGACAACCATTATGAGGAATCGGAGTTATATCTTTAATAGCAATTATTTCTAAACCATGAGTAGCTAATGACCTAATAGCTGATTCTCTGCCAGAACCAATTCCTTTAATAAAAACAGAAACCTTTTCAATCTTTAATTTCTTAGCGGCTAAACAAATGCTCTCAGCTACTTTAGAAGCAGCAAAAGGCGTAGCTTTTTTAGCCCCTTTGAAACCAATTGAGCCAGCACTAGCCCAAGTTAAAGCACCTCCCTTAGAATCAGTTAAAGTTATAAGAGTGTTGTTATAAGAAGAAGTAATATAGATTCTGCCTTCACTACCAACAGAAGCTTTTATTTTAACTTCTTTTTTAACTCCTGCCTCAACTTTTTCTCTTTCTTTAATCAGCTCTTCTTCACTTTTTTGAATAATTCTTTTCTTTCCCATAATATTACTTTGGAGCTGGAGCAGACCTTCTTCCAGAACCTACTGTTTTTCTAACATTACCCCTGACAGTTCTATTATTTGTTTTAGTTCTCTGACCGCGAACCGGTAGTTTCTTAATATGACGCGCTCCTCTCCAACAGCCAATATCTTTTAATCTTTTAATGTTGGTTATAAGGTCTTTCCTAAGATCTCCTTCAACTTTATAATTCTTTATAACTTCTTTAAGCTTATTAATCTCTTCAACATTCAAAGTAGAGGCTCTACGATTAGGATCAATCCTAGCTTTCTTTAAAATCTTTTTACTCGAAGATAACCCTATTCCAAAAATATAGGTTAAAGCAATTTCTATTCTTTTTTCTCCTGGGATATCAATCCCAACAATTCTTGGCATTATCCTTGTTTTTGCTTATGTTTAGGGTTTTTCTTACAAATGACATAAACTCGCCCTTTTCTACGGACGATTTTACAGTCTCGACATATTTTTTTTACTGATGATTTTACCTTCATTTTCCTCTATATACTATTCTACCCTTACTATCATCATAAGGACTCATTTCTACTGTAACCCTATCGCCAGGAACAATTTTAATTCTATAGATTCTCATTTTCCCAGCTAGATGAGTAATAATCTCTTTCCCGTCATCAAGTTTTACTCTAAAATGAATACTGGGAAGAGCTTCTAGAACAGTACCTTCTTTTCTAAATGTGTTTTTATCTTTTGTCATTTATAATTATATAACTTAACAAATTTCTCTTAATTAGTCAACCCTTAAAACTGCTTCTATCTTATTTAAATCATCAGCAATGTTCCTCTTTAAAAACCAGCTTTTAATATCAACCTTTTCAATGCCTGTTAAATTATTTAAAAATAGCTCAGCTTCTTTAATAGGCTTACCAGCTACTGCTTTTTTAACACTATCTATATCAATATCTTCATAAATAACTGCTTCTACTTTAATGTCTAAAACAAGCTTATCATTCTCTGTATCTTTTAAAGAATAATTAATATTTAAATCTTTAATAATTTTATTCTCTTCTATTTCTAAGTTCTCTTGTACAAAATCATCTATATCTGATTTTGAGAAAACAATTGTTTGAGATTTTATCTTCATATCATAGGAAAACGAATCAGCTATATCATCTGCCTCTTTAGAAGTATTTTCTTCTATAATTTCGCTGGAAACAATATCAGGTAAAAAAACTAATCCTTGAGAAGACATTGCTTTAAAGGAATCTTTCGATTTATTTTTTAATTCTTCGAACAAAGAAATCTGAGCCTGATTTAGATCTTCTTTTAATACTTGGGCCACTTCTCCTGTAGAACCGCCTGACATAGGAGAAAAAGATCTGGCATAAATAGTGGTATAAAGGGCTGTTCCGGCTAAAGCTGGCAAAGCAAAAGTAGTTGCTTCTATATTATATTCTGATCCTGGTTCAGCTGCTTCAACTTCAATATCTATCTGCCCAGGGACGACTTTACCTCCGTTATAGGTCCTACCAGGTATTTTTACTTTCTTGGTAGACCAAAAAAGCTTACCATCAGCTGAAACAAATCTAGAAGGAATTAAGGTTCTACTAGAATCAGAATAAGCATTATAAACAGTTATTACGCCTCTAGCTTTTTGCTCTGACTTAGCAATGCCAGAAGCTTGAAATTCCTTAGAGCCGTTTTCTTCATCTTCTAAAACTTGACCAGGAAATAAAGAGCCGTCTCTTTCAGGCACTGCCAAATCTATAATTATTGTTTCTTCTAAAGAAATTGTTTCTTTTTCTGGTTTTAATTCTATTTCAACTTTAGAAAAGAATAAAGAACCGATCAATCCTAAAACAACCAATAATAAAACAAAAATTAAAGAGATTTTCAAAAAAGACCTTTTCTTAACAGGTTCTTTTTCTACAGGAATTTTCTCCTGAGGAGGTAATATATCAAAGATTTTCTCCGGCATAATATGAAATTAATAAACTTGGTACAAATTGGGGACTATTTAAATTAGTTTTAATGTTTTTTAAATGCTTTGGATAAATAATTACTGGTTTAAAAGGATTTCTAATCTCTGGCAATAAGCTGGCTCCACCAAAAACATATACTGCTCCCCTAAGATCTACTGCTTTCTCCCAAAAATCCTTTTCAGAAGACAATATATTTTTAACTCTAATTCTAACTTCTTCACTTAAATCATTAGCTGCATATTTATGTTTTAACATTCTTGCCGAATCCTCGTCAACTGCTAAAACCTCGGATAAAGCTTGAGTAAACCTTTCTCCTCCGGCTTTAAAATCATAAACTTTATCTATAATACCATCTTTTAATACTAAGGCCTGACTAACGCTCCCTCCGACATCAATAAAAATACCGCTTTTATTTGTCTGACCTAAACTAGCAATCAATCCCCTGCCCAAACTAATTATTCTAGGTTGTCTAAAGCCTAAATCCAGACAAATCTTCTCAATAATATTAAAATACCTCTTAGCTATAAAAGCTCCTAAGACTTTTATTTCCAAGTTTTTACCGTTGCAACCCTGAACCTTAGAAACTGAATAACCATTAATTTTTTTGCCAATAACCTTAAAATTAACCCAGTGGATATCATTAAACAGAATACCAGATTCTTTAGCAAAATCATTAGCTATTCTTTTCTTAGCCCTGGTTAAAATATCCTTTAAGATATCATTTGCTTCTGATTTAGAAATTCTAGATTCTTTTTCTCTTTGAAATGATCCTGTAACAACTCTCAATTTTAAAATATCAGGGGATAAAGTTATCAAAAGAGGAAGATCTTTTTTATCTTTAGCCGGGAAAAGCAGAAAATTATTACTAGCTTCTTGAACTGATTTTAATATAGCTTTAGATAATGCCTGCGCCTGGAAATCATTAATTATAGAAAAACTATTAAAATACTTTAAACCAGAACCTGAAACAGATAATTTGTTATTCTCTTTCTTAACAATCAAAGCTTTTATTGCTTTAGTCCCTATATCTAAAATCAAAAAGGGTGTTTCCCTTTTTCCGAATAGCTTATTCATTTATTAATTATAACAAAAAACTGGTTTATTCCAAAATAGCCCTAATCCTACGCACACCAGCTGAAGAAGATTCTTCTTTAATTATTTTAAATTTACCCAATTCAGAAGTTCTTTTAACATGAGGACCAGCGCAAATCTCTCTGGAAAAGTCTCCTATAGAATAAACTTTAACTATTGGCGGATATTTTTGCTTAAAAAAAGCTAGAGCTCCTGACTGGATAGCATCCTTATATGACATTTCTTCTTTTTTAACTTCTAGATTTTCTTTTATTCTTTTATTAATCATTTTCTCCACTAATCTAATCTGATCTTCAGTTAATTTAGCTGGATGAGAAAAATCAAATCTAAGACGCTTAGAATTAATATCAGAACCCATTTGCTGGATATGATCCCCTAGAATATACCTTAAAGCTTGTTGTAATAAATGAGTAGCCGTATGAAGTTTCACACATTCGTAATCATCCTTATCACCTACTCCTCCAAACTTTGCCTCTACTCCAGCCCGAGAAACCTCTTTGTGTTTTTCTCTTTCTTTATCAAAATATTTTTCAAATAACTTACCCAAAATAACGCCGTTTTCCTTAGCTATCTTTTTAATAATATCAACTGGCACTCCTGAAGTAGCATACCATTTATATGCCCTAGCGCCGTCAAAATGCCTGTCAGTAACCACAGTCACTGTATCTTTTATTCCCTTATCTAATGTTTCTTCAAACTTAGATCTCTCTTCTTGAATAACAGTTAAAATATTATCTGCTTTTAATTCAGAATAAACATCTTTGTATTCTTTTATAACCTGTTTAGCCAAATCTAAGATTAAATCCTTTTTAAATGATCTGGTTATAACAATAACTCTTCTTAATAATCTTCTTAAAACATATCCTTGCTCTACATTACTAGGCAGAACACCATCAGCAATTAAAAAAACTGAAGCTCTGATATGGTCAACAATTATCCTAGCATTTTTTTTATCGGTTAATTTTTCTAACTTTTTAAGAAAGGGGTTAAATAAATCTGTTTCAAAAATAGTTTTTTTCTTTTGCATAACCTTGGCTAATCTTTCCAAACCCATACCAGTATCAATGCCAGGAATCTCTAATTTCTTTAATTTACCATCTTTGAGATAATATTCATTAAAAACAATATTCCAGACCTCTAGGCCTGAAGCATAAATTTCTGTTGTTGGGCCACAAGGACCTTCTTGCCCTGTTGGACCCCAAAAGTTTTCTTCTTTATTACAGAACTTTAATTTCTTTGATAGCCCTAATTCTTTCCAGATTTTAGCCGACTCTTCATCTTTAGGAGTGTCTTTGTCTCCTTCAAAAACAGTAACGTAATCTATTTTTAACCCTATAGAATCTAAAAATTCTTTAGCCAAAATAATAGCCTCTTTTTTAAAATACCCTCCAAAAGAAAAATTACCCAACATCTCAAAAAAAGTAAGATGGCTTTCATCGCCTATCTCTTCAATATCAGAAGTTCTAAAACATTTTTGGCAGGAAGCAACATTCTTACCATAAGGAGACTCTTTACCTAAATAAAAAGGCTTAAACTGTTGCATGCCAGCTGTAGTTAAAAGAACGCTTTTATCAGTTGGTAAAAGCGAACTAGAAGGCACAATTTTATGTCCTTTTTCTTCAAAAAATTCCAAGAACCTTTTTCTTAATTCTTTTGATGTCATGAAAACCTGTCTGCTACTACTGAAGCAATATATGCTTCTGGCTTAATCTTAGGCTCAAAACCATTCCCTATAATCAAACCGGTTAATTCTTTTACCATGCTAGACGTTTCTCCATTCTCGTTAATATCAGCGTGAATATATCTAAATTGATAATTAAGATTTCCGTCGTCTACTTTTTCTATTTCTTTATGAAACTCTTCTCTTAATAATAAAGCTAAATCACAGGATAATAAAACCTCTTGCAATATTCTATTTTTCCAATTAATAAATCTCTTACTAGCTGGATATCTAATCTTTTTAAGAAAAAACCTACCTCCTTCTCCTTTTCTTAAAACAGCCACTACAACAGGAAAACAAGGATCCTCTCCAGAAGAAGAGTCACAACCAACAATAATATCATAAAACATTTCTGGTCTTTCTTTAATATATCCTATTATTTCTGAAATAACCTCTTCAGCTAAGAGGTTTCCTTTGGTAGGATTATAAAAATGACCGTTTAGATCTATACCATTCATATATAAGACTCTAACAAAATAAAATTAAGAAATCAAGCATTAATAATCTTATTAAACTCATCTGCTTTTAATGAAGCTCCTCCGACCAAAAGGCCGTTAAAACCAGCTTCTTTAAGGTAGGACGAAGCATTGCTAGAATTAACGCTTCCTCCGTATAATAAACAAAGATTTTTAGATACAGAAAGATTATATGTCTTGGAAACAATTTTTCTAATTAATAAGCCCATTCTTTGAGCTTCTTCAACATCACAAGCATTGCCAGTACCAATGGCCCAGATAGGCTCATAAGCAATAATAGGCGCTTTAGAGGCAGGGATGCCTTCTAAACCATATATTATCTCATCTTTAATTATCTGATCTGTTTTTTCTTCTTCTCTTTCTTTCTCTGTTTCCCCTATACAAAGAATAGGTTTTAAACCCAAAGATAGAGCTTTTTTAATCTTTTTATTAACTATTTCATTATTCTCTTTAAAATATTGCCTTCTTTCTGAATGGCCAATAATAACATATTCACAGCCAAGATTTTTAAGCATAGAAGCAGATATTTCTCCAGTATAAGCTCCTTTGTCTTCGTAAAAACAGTTCTGAGCTCCTAATTTTCCCTTTAAAGAAGAAAGGTAAACAAAAGGAGGACAGACAATGAATTCTGATTTACCAGATTTAATAGAATTAAAAAGTTTTTGAGCCTCTTTTAAGCTCTCTGGATTCATTTTCCAGTTTCCTACAATTAAGTTTTTCATATGTTTTATTTTAACATAAAAAAGCCTTATTAGACAACGCGTCTAATAAAGCTGGCTATATTTGAATAAATTAGCTTTGTCTATCTGTCAAGACTTTAACTCCTTTTTCAGTCACAGCAATAGTGTGTTCAAAATGAGCACATAAAGAATTATCATCCATTTGTATGCCGTAACCGTCTTTAGTTTTCTTAATAGGCCACTTGCCTACTGCTATCATTGGTTCAATACAAAAAACCATGCCTGTTTTAATCTTAGGGCCTGTTTTTCTTTTGCCATAATTAGAAATCTGGGGGTCTTCATGAAGTTCTCTGCCAATACCATGACCGCATAAATCTCTTATAACGCTATAGCCTTGGTCTTCTACATATCTCTGAATAGTATTACCAACATCTCCAAAAGTAACACCAGCTCTTATTTTCTTAATTCCTCTTTTTAAAGCTTTCTTGCAAACCCTTATTATCCTCATCTTTTCAGCAGAAACTTCTCCAATAGGAATAGTCACAGCCATATCTGAATGAAACCCTTTATATAATATTCCCATATCAATAGATAATATATCGCCTTCTTGTATTTTTCTATCAGAAGGAACGCAATGAACCAATTCTTCATTAAGGCATAAACAAGCTGTACCAGGAAACCCATTATAACCCTTGAATGAAGGACTGGCTTTAAACTTAAAAACAAGGTCTTGAGCAACCTTGTCTAATTGTTTTGTAGTCATACTTGGTTTAGCTTTATTTACAAGCTCTTTAACAATCTGAGCCAATATTCTTGCTCCTTCGTTCATTATCTTAATCTCTTTTTCTGTTTTAATTTTAATCATTTTATAGCCTTTAAAATATCTTTAAATACATCAGCTACAGACTGCTCTCCGTTAATTTCTTTAACTGCTATATCATTCTTTTTAAAAAGCTCTACAACAGGGAATGTCCTATTAGCATACTCCTCTAATCTTGTTTTAATTGTTTCTGGATCGTCTAATCCCTTTCTTTTAATAAGATTAGAACCATCTAGGGGACAAATTGTAAGATTTTTTGTTTCTTCAGTATAAAGAATAGGATGACGCATTAATTCACATATTCTTCTATTAGAATTTCTATGCATTGTTGCCTCGGGACTAATATTAATCAAAACAAACTTAATATTCTCTTTACCATACAGTTCTAATAATAAAGGAATTATATTTTCTCCTTCATAAACGGTCCTAGGAGAACCCGCCAAGATAAGATTTTCTCCTTGGTCAGCTAATTCTTTTATCTTTTTCTTAACTAAATAAGTAACAAATGGAGGGCTACAAAGCTTACCTTCTAACCATAATTGTTTTTCATCAGCTACTTCAAACTTTTCTCCATCAATTTCAACAACTTCTTCAGCAGGATTATTAAATTCCTGTTCTAATATCTTGCTTGTTTCAAAATAATATAAACTAAGCTTATCAGACAAAAGCTCAGCCTGAGTGCCTTTCCCAGCGCCTGGAGCGCCAAATAATACAATTACTTGTTTCATATTAAAATGTGTCATAGTCTCTCATCTGGAGCTGAGAATTAATCTGCTTCATTGTTTCTAGAACAACGGAAACAACAATCAAAACAGATGTTCCTCCAATAAGGAAGCCAAAAACATTCTGAACCCCGGTAACTCCTCCGACAATAGAAGGCATTACTGCAATAAGCCCTAAGAATATAGCTCCAACCAAGAGAACTCTATTTAAAATATAGTGAATAAACTTAGCAGTGGATTCGCCCGGTCTAATACCAGGAACAAACCCTCCCATTTTCTGAAGATTCTCTGAAATAGATTTAGGATCAAAAGTAACAGCAGTATAGAAATAAGTAAATAGAATAACGCATAAGAAATATAGAATTCCTTTAACCCAAGGATTAGCCAAAAAACCAGCTATGGCCAGAGCAACACCACCAATAGCTCCGCCTGAACCGCCTAAGAAATTAGCTACCATTTCTGGTAAAAGAAGAATAGACATGGCAAAAATAATTGGAATAACGCCAGCCGGATTAAGATTCATTGGCAGATAAGTTGACACTCCTCCATACATCTTATTGCCTCTTACTCTTTTGGCATAAGAAATTGGGATGTTTCTTCTAGCTTCAGTAATCAAAACAACCCCAGCAATAATAAACAAGGAAATCAAGAAAAATAGTCCATAACTAGCCACTTTAGAAGGATCAACGCTTACGTCAGAATAAGCTTGGTAAATATTCATTGGCAAACTAGAAACAATGCCAGCAAAAATCAATAAAGAAACTCCATTACCAATGCCTTTTTCTGTAATCAGCTCTCCTAGCCACATTAAAAATATAGTACCAGCAGTAATAGTTAATAAAGCAGTAATTGTTCCTGTTAAACCTAAAGGAGGAGAAATAACTGGGTCTGATCCTCTTTGCAACCAAGCAATCATAGTATAACCCTGCAATACAGCCAAAGGAACAGTTAAAATCCTGCCATATTGATTAAACTTTCTTTTCCCTGCTTCTCCTTCTTCTTTATATAATCTTTCTAAAGCAGGAAAGATCATAGTTAAAAGCTGTAATATAATAACAGAAGTAATATAAGGGCCAATTCCTAACATTATAATAGAAAACCTGCTTAAAGCTCCTCCGGTTAAAACACTAACAAATCCTAAGATTTTAAATCTAGCCATAAAACTAGCTAGGTTGTCGGGATTAATTCCTGGCATTGGAATATTAGCCATTAACCTATAAATGGCAAATATTAAAAGTACAAAAAGAATCTTTTTGCGTAAGTCTCTTATTTTAAAAACCTGTATAAGTTTATTTAACATTTTCTTCTGCTTTTTTAGAAAATTTACAATTCTCTATTTTTATTTTTTTATCTAGTTTACCTTTGGCCAAAATCTTTACCTTGGGCACTCTTCCTTTAATTCTACGAATTAATCCTTTTTCAAGCAAGGTTTTAGGATTAACTACTTCTGATTCTTTAAACTTTTTACTAATATCAGCTAAATTAACAACTGCAATATTGCTATTGCTTTTTTGCGTTCTATAACCTCTTAACTTAGGGTATTTCTTAATCAATTCACGAATAGCTGGAACCATTTTTCTTCCAGCTCTTGATTTCTGGCCTTTTAAGCCCTTGCCAGAATAGGTTCCCTTTTTGCCGCCTCGGCCAATTCTTTTTTTTCTTTTACTTTTCGCTTGTAGTTGATGCATCTGCATATTTTAATTTCTTTAAAGCTTTAATCGTAGCTTTAGCATTATTAATCTTATTGCTGGTCTTGCCTATTTTTTTAGAAGATATGTTCCTAATACCAGCTAAAGTACAAATGACTCTAACTGTTCCTCCAGCCACCAATCCCCTACCTTTTCTCTGAGGCTTAAGTATAATTTTAGCTGCTCCAAACTTAGCTTCAACTGGATGAGGAATTGTTTCATCAACAATTGGCACGCTCATTATCTCTTTCTTGGCTAATCTTGTAGCTTTTTCTATTGCTTGAGCCACATCAGCTCCTTTAGCAAGGCCAAATCCAATTTTACCTTTTTTATCTCCAATAACTACTGCTGCTCTAAAGCGGAATCTCCTTCCACCAGCAGTCATTCTCATAACTCTAGACAAATCTAAAAGCTTTGAGTCAAAGTCATCTTTTTTTTCTATAAATCTTT
>Ga0272442_10009289_pt1 | contig 12319 bp, 13 predicted proteins | sample SSMForm2O_FD_200262 | JGI IMG/M metagenome (GOLD analysis project Ga0272442, IMG submission 200262) | Marine sediment archaeal communities from Little Sippewissett salt marsh, Falmouth, MA, United States - SSM-Form-2O | ecosystem: Environmental > Aquatic > Marine > Wetlands > Sediment ... | reverse complement strand
AATATTGGTATCCAGTTCACCATATGCGTAGAAATTGTACGCGTTGTCCTGCATCCGATTTCCGGAAAGAATACTGCTGCTCGAATGATCCAGATAGATGCCGTAGTCGTTGTTCGATGCGGTGTTATTTTCAATAAGGCAATATTCAACTCCTACAAGGTAGATTCCGTTGCTTGAGTCACTGGCTCCCGTTATGCTAAATCCGCTAATTTTCACTCCGTCTGCCGTAACATTAAAAACGTGGTCTGAGCTACTGTATGCCTTAACTATAGTGTCGAAAGGGTTTCCGGATTCGGATCTTATTGTTATGTCAGCTTTATCCACGTCTACATTTTCAGCATACGTGCCTGATCTGACGACGATTTCATCTTCGGGACTTGCGTTACTCAGGGCTGCTTGAATTGTCGTGAAATCTCCCGTACCGTCGTCATCCACATAAAACGTTTCAGCGGCTGCACTGCCTGCGATTGTCAGGTTTAACGCAAGCATCAATGCAAAAAAGAGTACAATGATCCTTTCTATCTTCCACATACCGAACACTACAATAAAAGTTATTATTTGTATCAGGCAATTTGTATCTACTGTCTGAAATTATGGTTAGCTGCGAACTTATTTTCTATTTTGAACTTTATGACCGTGTTATCGATAAATTGAGCACGTACAGGTAATTTCTGGATTGCCATCGTGCCCTTTCTGTTTCAAGGGGTACGGTTATGTACAACCCACTAAGGAATAGTACATTCTCAAGAAATTCAATACACAGTGAGAATTTAAATTGTACAAAAAACTTACGTTTTTATTTAACAGTGTCTAAAAAAATAAATAAAGACATTGAACAAAAAATCATACAGAACTTAAAATTATAATTCATATTGCTCTTCCGGTCGATCTCCTTAGTTCACAGCTGAGATCCCTACTTTTTTATCCTGTGAGACATTACAAATATTACCGAGTTGCCAGATATATTGAGATACATTGAGATATCAAACATTGAGGAAACTTGAGGACACAAAAATGCCAGGCAACTATAAAATCATCTCCTGGAACGTAAACGGGCTTCGGGCTGCCATGAAAAAAGGCTTTCTGGAACTTTTGCTGGAGCAGAAATTCGACATCATAGGCATCCAGGAAACCAAAGCTTCCCCGGACAAGCTCCCGAGGGAAGCTAAGAACATCCCGGGATACCACAAATATTTCGTTTCTGCCGAGAGGAAGGGCTACAGCGGGGTCGGCCTCTTTTCCAGAGAAAAGCCCCTGAATATCGAGACAGGCATGGGAATCGAGGAGTTCGACAGTGAAGGCCGCTTCATCAGGGCAGATTACGAAGACTTCACCCTAATGAACATCTACTTCCCCAACGGCAAAGCCTCTAAGGAACGCCTGGACTACAAAATGGCCTTTTATGACGCCTTCCTTGAATACGCAAACGCCCTGAGAGCCGAAGGCAAAAAGCTAGTCATCTGCGGAGATGTCAACACCGCCCACAAAGAAATCGACCTCGCACGGCCAAAAGATAACGAAAAAGTCTCCGGCTTCCTTCAAGAAGAGCGGGCCTGGATGGATCAATTTCTCGATGCCGGCTACATCGACACCTTCCGGATGTTCAACCAGGAAGATAAGAATTATACATGGTGGTCAATGCGCACCCGCGCAAGGGAAAGGAACGTGGGCTGGCGTCTCGATTACTTCTTCGTCAGTGAGAACATGAAGGAAAATGTAAAGTCTGCTTCTATACTTTCGGAGATCATGGGTTCAGACCACTGTCCTGTGGAGCTTGAACTTGAGTTCTAAAACCGAAACATCCATCCTTTTTTCTTTATCTTTTTTCTTCAGTCTTTTTTACTTTTTTCTTTTAGCCCTTTCAGATCCGAACCCTGTTTTTCCAGCCCCTTTTCCTTCATTAGCAGAATAACGGATTTTTAAGATGCTGCAAAAAAGTATCCAGGGTTTCGATCTCGTAGTCCAGCCCCCGACAGCAGCCCCCGGTCGCGCAAGCGACCGGCCTTTCCCTGAAAATGAAAATAAAAAGGATGCTTTAGTAAAAAAAGCTTAAATGCCTGATTTAACTCAAATTCACTCATCAAATTCTAACTCTTCCTCTTCAAGTGTAAATGACCTTAAACATTGGCAGAACAAACAGTTCCTGATGTCAAAGTGCTGTGTAACTTGTTTATGAGCACAAAGAAGATGCTGGTTTATTGTGTGAAATGCGAAAATTAAGGCTGCTGCTGTGAAAGGAAAAGCTTCTGCTTCTATTCCTTTCTCAAGGGCAGCCCGCTCGCCTTTGGCGAGCGTGGGGTGGGCACGGGTGCTGGAACGGGCAGTTGTTTTGGGTTTATAAGAATCAATCAGTCTAAACGAGGACAAGAATAATTAAAGTACTTAAATAATGGCATATCGTATCAACTCAAAGTGCGTCAAATCAAGGCACTCCATATCAAAATCAAAGTATACCTAATGAATCCAGGCCTACTTTGATAAAAGTCAATCCGAATACAATCTGGGCAATTCCCAGAATTTGAATGATAGAAAAATAATATTTACTGTTGATAAAAGATTTCGACCTTTCTACAATTAGTGCAGTAATCACTTTTGATCCTACAAGAAATGTATAAAACCCCAGCACAAATAGAATCATTGCCCAGATATGGACACTTAAACTCCTGAAAATAATTGGTCCGCCTATTGAGATCCAGAATATGTATGGGTGCGGGTTTCCAAAGTTGACAATAACTCCTTTTTTAAGGCCTTCTTTCTTTTCTGCCTTTAATTCAATGTTAGCTTTTTTGATTTTCAGCGATTCAATTCCCGAATATATCAGGTATGATGCCCCAAAAAATGCGATAATTCCGATAACGGAATTATAGTTTGCCAGATGGGACAGAATGAACAATATGGATAAAATTATTGGCAGATCACTAATCAAAGGGGATATTGCAACCTTTATCCCTTCCCATTTGCCGTGCTGCAGGGTTTCGGAGATAGTTATGGCAAGGAGTGGCCCCGGAGACATTCCTGCAGCAAGGCCAAGAAAAGCCCCCAAGATTAAGAACTCGGAAATTCCTAACATGCCCAAGTATTATTCCTCATTTCATGTGTTTTCTTCATTTGCATTGTCAATTCAATGAACCCGTCTTCATTCTTCTTACTCTACTGCAAAAGCCCGGTTTTTCAAAGTTTTGAACTCCTTATTTTAGGAAGAAACGCTAGACACTTAAGCCTCAATCTTTGAAAACAATAGGGCTCCTATCGTACAAATGAAAGCCGAGAGAGCGGCAATTAGAGCCAGGTCGCTGTACACGCCAAAGGTGCTGACCCCGGTAAGCGCTCCTCTCAAGCCGTCCACGCCGTAGGTGAGGGGATCGATCCTGCTTATGAAGTAGATGGCAGGGGGAAGGTCTTGAAGGGGGAAGAGGGCACCTGAAAGGAAGAATATGGGCATGATCAGGAAGTTCATGATCAGCTGGAAGCCGTGCATGTCTTTCATTTTCGAGGCTATGGTCAGGCCCATGCCCGTGAAGAAGAGGGCGATCAGGAACATGAAGAGCAGGCCGAGGGCAAGGCTTTCGAAACTGGCAGCCCTGAAGCCGAGCATGTAAGTAAGGGCAAAGACTACAAGGCCCTGGATCATGGCGATAGTTGCTCCTCCAAGAGTCTTTCCGATCATGATTTCTGTCCGGGTGATCGGGGCTACCAGGGTTTCTTTCAGGAAACCGAACTGACGGTCCCAGATGACCTCCAGGCCGGAAAAGACGGCTGTAAAGAGGATTGACATGGAAACGATTCCGGGAGCCAGGAAGTCCATGTAATTTGCCCCGCCGCTTGCCCTGGCGTACATGGGGCCGAATCCGAATCCGAAGGCGACCATGAAGAGGAGGGGCTGTCCCAGGGAGCCGATCAGCCGGGCTTTGGAGCGCCAGTAGCGCTTGAGCTGCCGAAGCCACAGGATATAGATTACCTCAATCATAACTTTAGCGCCTCCTGCTCATCCCTTTCATAAGCCTCATTTTACTCATCGCTGCTCCGTTCTCGTCTCTTATGTCCCTGCCGGTCAGGTTCAGGAAAGCATCTTCCAGGGATACGGTCCCGTTTTTCTCCTTTATTTCCTCCAGGGTGCCGGTCTCTATGATTTTCCCGTGGTCTATGATTGCGATTTTGTCTGCGATTGCTTCGGCTTCTTCCATGTAGTGCGTTGTCAGGAAAATCGTCATACCCCTTTCTTCGTTGAGGGTCCGGATGTGGCTCCAGATGGCTTTTCGTGTCTGGGGGTCCAGGCCGACCGTGGGCTCGTCCAGGAAAAGGATTTTCGGGTAGTGGACAAGCGCCCGCGCAATCTCAAGCCTCCGCTTCATCCCGCCTGAATATTTTTTCACGAAATCTTTGCGCCTGTCCCAGAGCCCCACAATTTCAAGGGCTTTCCGTATCCTGTCGTCCCTTTCCTTTTTCGGCACGCTGTAGATCACCGCGTGGTAGACCATGTTCTCGTAAGCCGTAAGCTCGTCGTCCAGGCTCTGGTCCTGGAAAACGATCCCGAAAGACGCCCTGGCTTCGTCCTGTTCCTTAAGGGCGTTGAAGCCGTTGATCCGGATCTCGCCGGCGCTGGGCTTCAGGACCGTTGTGAGCATTTTGATAGTCGTGGACTTCCCCGCGCCGTTCGGGCCGAGGAACGCAAAGATAGACCCGGCTTCCACGTCGAAACTGATGCTGTTCACGGCGGTGAAGTCGTCGAATTTTTTCGTGAGCGACTGGACTGAGAGGATGTTTTGCATGGCTTGGACCTGATATCATTTTTAAAAATCATAAATAAAATAAAGGTACCCTGAATTTTTCCTGAATCATTTGAATTCTTTTCCGATAAAAAAGATATCGGTGTTTTAAACAAATTGCACTGCTTGCATAAATAATCTACATGTCTTTGATCTGGTTATTATTCCATCAAACAGATCGGCACTTCAGCCCTAATTCCTGTAAGTGCTAGAATTAACGTATTTTTATTCATACATTTGGAGTGTAGCATTGCCAGTAAACGATAGGGAAGATTCGATTATGATCTGGGATTTAGTGTAAAATTGATATTTATAATCGGGAATTTTGTAATGTTCAAAACGCAATAAAGATTCATGAAGCCATTTTTCCCATCTGTCGGTACCCTTTAAGTATAAATAATGCCGGCTGAGATAGGTCTTTCTGGAAGGAGGGCGCCCGGAAGGTCCATATTTTATCATGTAAAACTCGTGTTTATATACACACTGATATTGCAATTACAGCTTACTTATATGCACATTGATATTGCAATTACAGCTTACTTATATGCACATTGATATTGCAATTACAGCTTACCCCCTGGCTGTGTGTAAATGTTTCTCGGTTTTGTGTTACGTGCATAAACAATTAGTTGAAGCTGGAACATGAATGAAAATGAACATACATCTCATGTATACTATATCTCATGTATACTACATCTCATGTATACTACATCTCATGTATACTACATCTCATGTATGCTATTTTCATTTTTACTCATGCGTCGATTTAAATCAAGTCCACATGTTGCTAAATTTTTTATATTTTTCGTATTTGTCCTGCTATACTTTTTAGTTATTCTAATCACTTTATGGAAAAGGCCGGTCGCAAGCGACCGGTGAGAGCGCCGGTACCTTAAAAATAGACCAAAAACGGTTTATGGGGATTACTAAAAGGGGATTATAGTTGCTGATAGGAGTAATGTTACTGAACGAAGTAATTACAGTTATTTGAATGACTGAATTACAGTTGATTTGCCAAATTAAAACCTGGTTTCAACTTGCTGAGATTTGCGTTAAAATGAAAGGAGAAATAGGGTGAAGAATAAAATACAAACGAAAATATAAATAAAAATATAAACAAAAATTAAATCCGCAATTGCAGATACACAAAATAAGCGGGGGAAAATCCATGAAGCGAAAATGGGAACAGGACTGGGGTTTACAGGGCAGGATGCTTTTAACAATGTTTCTTCTGGCGGCAGTTTATCTTTTTTTCCTGGCGTTTCTTTCATACAGCGGGACACCGCCCACGTTCATGCTGCTCTTTATAGGGACTTTCATGGCGATCCAGTACTTTTACTCGGACAGGATGGTACTCTGGACAACTGGGGCTCATATCGTTTCCGAAGTCGAGGCTCCCCGTTTGCATGAAACAATAACAAGGCTCTGCGCCATTGCCGATATCCCGAAGCCGAGGGTTGCCATTGTGGATACTCCGGTCCCTAACGCCTTTGCCACCGGCAGGAACCCAAGTAATGCCGTGGTTGCGGTTACCACAGGGATCATGGACAAACTGACTCCTGCCGAACTCGAAGCCGTGCTTGCCCATGAGCTGAGCCATGTCAAGAACCGGGACGTGATGGTCATGACCATTGCCAGTTTTATCTCTACCATAGCCTTCTATTTTGTCCGCTACAGCCTCTACTTCGGAAACACTGGCCAGAGACGAAACGGCGGGAGCATTCTGCTGGTCTGGCTCGTCTCCCTGGGTGTCTGGCTGCTCAGTTTCCTTTTGATCCGCGCCCTTTCCCGCTACCGGGAATTTTCCGCAGACAGGGGCTCGGCGGTTATCACCGGGCAGCCTTCGAACCTTGCTTCCGCCCTGATGAAGATCAGCGGGGTGATGCAGAAAGTCCCTACGGAAGATCTTCGGAAGGTCGAGGGTATGAACGCTTTTTTCATTATCCCTGCCCTTTCTGGCTCTTCTGTTATGGAACTCTTTTCCACCCATCCCCCGGTAGAAAAGAGGCTTGAAGCTCTTGAGAAGATCCAGAAAGAAATGGCATGAATAAGCGAAAATAAGGGCTCGAAGAAGGTGTGGGAGATGAAGGCGATGAGGATGGCGATGAGGATGGCGATGAGGATGGCGATGAGGATGGCGAGTGAGATGATGACTATTGGGGAGATGAACTAAAATGGGTCTCAGGGATTTAGTGGACGCCGTCCTTGGGAGGAGCAGTCTTCCGAAATCACAGCCTGAAAAACTCTTTGCGATTTCCACTGCCAGCATTACCCTTGAAGCGAATATGGGCCTGGAGCCGTCAGGAAAGGCAGGGATCTGCTTCAAGCCCATCGAAGCCTCAGCCTACACAGAAGCCCGGAAAGAGATTGAGGAGCTTCTGGAATACAGTTCAAAGGAGACCGGGACCGAATACCGGCTTGAAAAAGACGAATACAACTTCCTCTGGGCGATTTTCAAAGACCCCGACTTCGAAGACCTGGTCGCAAACCTGCATCTTGTAAGCCAGACTCTTGAGGAACAGGGCTTCGGGAAGCAGCTCCTCTGTGCAATCTACCGTTTCGAGGCTGAATCAGGGCTTGAAGGTGTGGAAGCCGGGAGGCATACCGGCAAAAAAGCGGTTTACTGGATTTACAATTTCAAACAGGGCAGCTATTATCCTTTTATCCCGCTTCCCGGAAACAAAAGGGACACCCCGATGGAATTCAGGCTCAGGGCAGGCATGAAGCGGGAACTCCCCATTGAAAAAGATGTGGAAAAATGGTACCCCCTATGGGGAATTCCCTTCTAATCTCCAAATTCTGAAATCTTCTCTCTGTGAGCTCTTCTCTCCGTGGGCTTCCTGAAATTTATCGGTGTTTTTCGGTTCTATTTTTTGGCGGCTTATACGAGTTCAACCGTAACGTCCATACTAACCGTTTCCTGGTCTGTGGGCACACCGTTGTACATAGTGGTTACATAGTCTCCCTTTGAAACCTTCCCGTCTCCGTCAACATCCGCATGGACATATAGTGAATACATCCTCCTTGCCTCAAGTTCAGGATAACCAAGGCTATAAGGGACTATATTATCTTCCGGACCCACTGAAACTTTTCCGAGAGTGGTTTCCGAGATTACTGTGGATGGGGCATCCGCAAGACTTACATCGTCAAGCCGGATGTAAACAGTAAAGTCTTCGATGGGTTCTTTAAGGTCTTCAAAGAGGATATTTCCTTCAATAAGCCCGTAAATTTCCATATCTTCTCCTTTAAGATTATCTGAAGGTTCTGAAGGCATTGAAGGCATTTCATAGTCTCCCAGGACAAAGCTGTCGTTTACTCCGTTTACCGAAACCGTATACTCTCCCGGTTCAAGGTCTTCGATGTTGATAGGGATATACTCCGTAAAGAATACAAGGTTCAGGGTACAGGGAACGTTTGTCCGGCTAAGGGTGGGGATGTCCACGAGGATTACCCTGTCCTGCCTTTCGATGGATATGTTCCCTAAATCGATCCTTTCGCATTTTCCGGCAAGCGTACCTGAGACCACGGCCCTTACCTGTGGGGGAATGGATCTAGTCATTATGACTGTTACGTTTTCTACAGCCGCTTTTCCTGGGGCGTAACTTTCGCCCGGAGCTACGATGTCGTAGGGGGTAAGCTCAAAGTCAGCTTCGACCCCGTTTACGGATACCGTGTAGCTGCCGACTTCAAAGCCTTCAACGTCAAGCGGGATTCTCTCTTCGAAGGGCACCAGGGCCTGGGTGCAGACCGCGTCTGCAGGCCTTATGGTTGGAATGCCAATTGTGATATTTCCATTTTCCTTTTCAATCGTGATGTTCTCCCGGTCGATTTTTGTGCAGCCGTCGGGCAGGTTACCTTTTACGGAGATGCTTATTTCGGGCGGGATAACCGTCTTTTTCATCTCTACCTGCACTTCTTCCACGTAAGCAGTCCCGTATACGAAAGCTTCGTTCTGTCCTCTGCTTCCATTTTCCAGTTTCCGGTCCTCAGAAGTCTGGTCCTCAGAATTGTTATCTACGCAACCGCTGAAGGAAAGCAGGACTAAAATCAATGTCAATGTAAACAATTTTGTCAGGAATCTGTAATTCATGTAATCCTCCTATTTGCCTCCCCTTGGCCCTGGATGGATATATTTCTTACTTTAACTTTAATTCAATTCGTAGTTTTCTGATATGGTTTTTCTCTGTAAATTTTGCATGTCTTTCGGTTTCCTTTTCATTGCCATTTTCCTTTTCATTGCCATTTTCCTTTTTATTTCCATTTTCATTGCCATTTTCCTTTTCATTGCCATTTTCCTTTTTATTTCCATTTTCATTGCCATTTTTATTTCTTCAATCGTCAGATCCTCTTATTACAGAATTCAGCGGAGAATTATGTGGAAACTCTTCAGGTTGACTTTTGCACATCTCTTCTTTTTGAATTCTCATCCCTGATTTTCAGGCCCTCCGGGATGAAATTTTAATAGTAATAACTGCATATTTTATATTATAGAATTAGGGGGAGTTGATATAAGATGGGAAATCTTTTCAAAAAAATCCTGATTGCAAATGATGGTTCGGAAAACGCCAGAAGAGCTATTTCTCACGGGATGGATGTTGCGAGGATAAGCGGCGCTGAAGTGTATGCTGTGTATGTCGTTTCCGATGAGCATGCAAAAGTTTCCGGGAAAGTTATGGGCTGGGCGGAACCTTTTGAGGAATATTTGACTGATAGGGGAGAACTTGCGACCGCAGATGTTGAAAAATCCGCAAAAGGATCCGAAGTCAGGGTGGAAAAAGTCCTGCTGAAAGGCAGCCCCGCCGAACAAATCCTCGACTATGCAGAGAAAAACGATATTGACCTGATAGTGATGGGCACGCAGGGCCTGACAGGAATCAAAAGGTTCCTGATCGGCAGTGTGGCAGAGAATGTCATCAGGCATTCAAAGGTCCCGGTACTTGTTGTGCGCTAAGCGTGGGCTCCTGAAGCCTGCTAATTTTCTCTTTATTCTCATTTTCTTTTTGTTTCTTATTTTCTTTTTGTTTCTTATTTTCTTTTTGTTTCTTATTTTCTCTTTGTTTCTTATTTTCTCTTTGTTTCTTATTTTCTCTTTGTTTCTATTTTTCTCCTTATTTCCATTTTTCTCCTTATTTCCATTTTCTCTTTGTTTCTCTTTACATCCCCTTTGAGATGCTGAGCCTTTTATTGTGGAAGGGTGGCTTTTTGTGGCAGGCCGGTAGCTTTTATGGCAGAAACGTTAGCTTTTATGGCAGAAACGTTAGCTATTGTGACCGAAACGGTAGCCTCTTGCAGCGGATGCTGTAGCCTTTCAATCCTCAAAAATTCCGGTCCCGGTAAACACTTCTTTTGCTTCTTCGAGGCTCAGGTCTTCCGGGGGCACGATTATGTCCGATTCCAGAATTTCTTCAGCTTCGACTTCGCTTCCTTTTGCCCTTATCATGGCGACAAGTTTTGAAAGTTCGCTTCTGAACTCCCCTGATTTTCCTTCGGCGACAAGGTCCACGATGCGGTTGTCTATCTCGTTCAGTTCGTCGTAGAGGGCCGCAGGCACCCTGAACTGGCCTTCGCCCATGATCCTGATAATCATTTGTTTTCCCCCTTGCCTGCTTCCTTACTTTCGGGTTTTTCGGGTTTTTCGGGTCCTTCCCCTGCTTCGGCTTTGAGCCTGGCAAGCTCGGACTCAACACTTGTCCGGGCGCTGATTTTTGCAAGTTCCCGCTCGATATCGTCCTGGGGGCCTGTAAGGTCTTCCAGAGTCCCGACTTCCATGAGCTCGTCAATGGCTTCAGCTCTTGCTTTCATTTCTTCTGTCTTGTTTTCGGCCCGCTCGATTGCAAGCCCCACATCTGCCATCTCTTCGCTGATCCCGGTTACGGACTCGTTGATCCGGACCTGGGCTTCGGCTGCGGAGTACCCGGCTTTTATGGACTCTTTCCGGGTCCTGAAAATCTCGACCTTGGTGGATAGGCGCTTTTCTGATGCAATGAGCTTTTCTTCCTGCTTTTCAAGCTCGGTGATTTCCGTGTCAATGCCTTCTACCTGCTGCATGAGGGCGGCTTTCCGCTCGAGTGCCATCCTGGCCAGGTCTTCCCTGTCAGCCACAATAGCGTCTTTTGCTTGGGAGTCAAGTTTGTCCACGCTCTGCATCAGTTTTGCCCGCTGGAGCTGGAGACGCTTTTTTGAGGTGGTTACCTCGGCAACCCCTCTTTTAACATTCTGAAGCATTTCGAGCTGTTTTTCATAGGAATAGTCCAGTGTTTCCCTGGGATCTTCCATCCTGTTGAGAACTTTGTTCATCTTCGATTTGAAGACTGTTTCCATTCGCTTGATTAAACCCATGTGTTCCCCCCGATTTTTTCCTGCTAACTGTTTATTGGAGAGGCTGGTATTTTTATTTTTTTGCCGGGGAATTAATCCGACTTCTGGCCGGGGGGTTATCCGGGGAGGAACCTGAAGCAGTAAAAATTATAACTTTATATTTATATATATGATTTGATTATTCGCAATCCTGCGAACATTTTATATATCCAGAAAACAACTTATATAAAGATATTATGGGAAGGCTTGAGAATAAAACAGAATTTTTTTACACGGAATCCGGGCTTGTCGCGGTGGACAGTCCGGTAAAACTGCAAATTCTCAATCTCCTCAGGGAAGATTCGAGGTCATTTGATGAAATCGTAAAATACACGGCAAAGGCAAAGTCCACGATTTCCGTGCACCTCAACAACCTCAGGGCAAGCGAACTTGTGGAGGAAATGGCCGACCCTGTCGACCGCCGCAGGAAAATCTATTCCCTTACCTCCCATTACATGGGCTGTTCCCAGAAGCCTGTCCACGAACACTATCACAGTTTGCTGGAGAAGGTTGCAGAAAACGGGAAAAAAGACTGTTTTTCCTTTATGGAATCAGTCTACCACGCTTTACGTTTCGGTTTCGAAGCCTACGGGATTGACAATATCCCTATTGTAAAAAAGATCGGAAATGACATCGGAACCAGTCTTTCCTCCTCTTTTGACTCCGAAACCCTTGAAGGGCTCCTGGAAGAAATCGGAAGCTTTCTGGAATCCAGGGGAGATGGAAGGCTTTCCGTAGTCAAAACCGAACCTCTTTCCCTCCTCATCGAAGACCCTTTCAAGGCTGAGTTGATGCCCGTTATAGGCAAGCCCTTCTGTGCCCTTAGTGAAGGAGTAATCGAAGGCATCCTTTGTGGAAAGCTTGGCAGGGAATTCCGGGTCCAGGAAAAGGAATGTTACGGGACCGGGCACGGCCACTGCATGTTCGAAATTACGGTCCCATGATTGCAGCACCGAAGCACAGTATGGATTTCAGTCCAAATTATTTTGTAATAATTTCTTTGTAACATCCTAACGTTTTTAAATATTAATTATATACTAATCATTGAATTTTTATCCCTTTCCTTCTGTTTTTTGGAAGAAATAAATAACAATGTTTCTGACAGGCTGTCTCAAAACTATGCTTGATTGTACATTTGGGTGAAAAATATCGGAATATTTATCATCTCTAAAAATATTTACTACATAAAAAGTATA
>Ga0272442_10009286_pt1 | contig 12320 bp, 10 predicted proteins | sample SSMForm2O_FD_200262 | JGI IMG/M metagenome (GOLD analysis project Ga0272442, IMG submission 200262) | Marine sediment archaeal communities from Little Sippewissett salt marsh, Falmouth, MA, United States - SSM-Form-2O | ecosystem: Environmental > Aquatic > Marine > Wetlands > Sediment ... | reverse complement strand
AAAGCCATCCGAGCGAGGCACGAGCAGTCGGACGGACGCCCCCGGCATGATGATGGGGGGCGGCATGATGAGGGGGGGCATGGGGAGCGGTATGGGTATGGGAGGCATGGCGGGCCGCGGCATGGGCATGGGTGGCATGAGCATGCGTGGTACGGGTATGGGTGGTATGATGGGAGGCGGCATGGGGGGGTTCTACGGTGGCCCCATGCCATCGGCGCCGGGCATCCAGCAGACCTCGATATTGGAACTGTCTATCGACGAGCTGCCCAACGACGTCAAGCCGGCAGCCGAGGAATTCCTCAACGCACTCGTCAAGAACCTCAGGCAGGCCCTCTTGAAAACCTATGACGCTTACGCCGACGAACTCTCAACGGCGATCGTCTACGCGGAGATGCGACGCGACGAGGCCGGGGAGTATCTCGACAGGGCAATGGGCCTCCGCTCACCCGAGGTACAGGCGATCCACCGTCAACTTGAAACGATCGTCGACCTGTCCATGTTGACACCGGAGATGCCGTTCGCAGAGGCCATCGACCATCTCAAGAACGCCGTCACGCCGCCGCTGCAGATCGCAGTGATGTGGAAGGAACTGCTCGATTCGTGCGAGATCGAGCCGACGACCCCGATCGATATGGACGGCTTGCCCCAAGTCAAGCTGGAGACCGCTATGCGGGCCGTCCTCAAAGCCGTCAGTGGCACAAACAGCGACATCTCCTATCAGGTCGACAACGACGTAATCATCATCCAGAAGGGAGATTCACAGACCACCCAGGCAATGCCGGCCGCGCCCAGCCTTGGGGTCGATCTGCGAGACCTGATAGCTGAGCGACGCAGCCTGGAGCGCGATCTGCAACGGTTGGAGATGGACCTTGCGACGGCCGAGGCGCGCGAAATGGCCATTGAAGAACAGATGCTCCGCATTCGGGCTGAGACGGAACGGAAGATGAAGGAAGACCCGGTTGCCCAGGAGATGCAGAAACTGGTCGATCTGAATCAGGCGCGGGCGGAACGGTTCGACGGAAAACCTCCCATGGTAGGGTCCTTAGCGGACGAATTTGCCCAGATTCAAGAGAACCTGGTGCAGGCCAAGATCAGCCTGGCTCGGCGACGGGAAGAGCTGGCCAAACTGGTCGGGGGAGGCCAACTGAACGAGTTCAACAACGAGTTGAGTCGCATGGCCATCAACGCGGTCGAGAAGAAGGTCCAGATGAACCTCATCCGCCGACGGCTGGCGGACGTGGAGGCCAAGATCGCTCGGGCCTCGGTCTACGATCCCAAGGCAGCACAGATCCAGACCGCCCGGGAGGCGCTGGACATGGCTGAGGCCCAAATCATGCGACTCAAGACACGGCTGGCGAGTCTCCAGCCCTCGACGGTCACAGTGATCGGAGCTGATTGAACCCAGCGTGGCCGGATTGAGCAACCAGGCGATGCCGGTGGCCACGTGTTGACCGGTATCGCCTTTCTCGCACGCTGGCTCAAGCCTTCAGTCTGGCCTTGACCTTCTCGGAGTTCAACTCGCGCAGGGCATCGGAAGCAATCCACCGGGCCGCCCGGGAATCAAGCTTTTGGATTTGCCTGCCCGTCCGGATCGCCAGCTTGTTCAGACGACGGTTGCGTTTGCCGATCTGACGCAGCGCCCAGTTGACGCCCTTTTTGACGAAGTTGCGCTCGTCCGTGGCGTGCTCGACGAGATAGGGCAGGAAATCCTCGAAACGATCATCGGGCGCCTTCTTGTCGTGGACGGCTAGCGTCGCCATGAGAACGAATCCGGCCCGCTTGACGTATTCCTCATCTCTGGCGGTCCACTCGATAGCCTTGTCCCAGGCATAGGGCGTCTTATCGAAGAGACAGCCACAAGCGGCGTCACAGAGCCCCCATGAGTTGATGTCCTTGACCCACCGCTCCATCTGGCGCCGCGTCACCTTGGCAGGGTCATCAACAAGCGTCGCGAGCAGGCGGGCGTCGTGTATACCCGTCTTCCACAACTGGCCCGCAAGCCCGTGGTCCTTGCCAATCTCTTTGGCCAGCTTCCTCAAGTTCGGCGCGGACACCCCCAAAGCATTGGGCACGTTGATCCCGAACCGAGCCATACCCTCGACGTTCTTCGGGTCGCCGTATTCCTTCAACTCGGCCAGGACCCGTTCGAGTTGTATCTGCCCGGACATCTTGAGAGAATCGTGCGCCATGATCGGTACGGCGAGGCCCGCGATCAATGCTTGAAGTGCCGCTTGCCGGTGAAGACCATGGCAATGCCGTGCTTGTCGGCCGCGGCGATAACCTCGTCATCCTTCTTCGAGCCACCCGGCTGCACGATGGCGGCGATGCCCGCCTTCGCCGCATTGTCCACGTTGTCGGGGAACGGGAAGAAGGCATCGGAGGCAATCACCGCCCCTTCGGCCTCGTCGCCGGCGTGTTTCATCGCCAGCAGGCCGGACTCAACGCGATTCATCTGCCCGGCGCCGACGCCGAGGACGCGCTTGTTCTTCGCAATGACGATCGTGTTGCTCTTGGTATGCTTGGCAACGATCCAGGCCATGCGCAAATCATCGAGCTGGCTGGCCGTGGCTTGGGCCTTGGTGGGAAAAGTCAGGACATCAGGCTCCCAGCCCACCAGGTCGCGCTTCTGCAGCAGCAACCCGCCGACAATACAGCGCACGTCGTATTCGGAGGCATCGATCTTCGTGCGATCGATCAGTCCCGTCTCAATCAGACGCACGCGGCCACCCCAGGTCTTGAGCGTCCGAATGATCTCGACCGCGTCGGCTTCGAACTTCGGCGCAATGATGACCTCGGCGAAGAAACCGCTGGCCCCGAGCGCCTTGCCGAACCGGCTGTACGATTCCATCACCGTGCGGGCCAATTCCACGTCGACGTTTCGATTCAAAGCGATGATGCCCCCGAAGGCACTGACAACATCACCCTCGTACGCTTTGCGATAGGCGACAGTAATATCCTCGTCGACCGCGCAGCCACAGGGGTTCAGATGCTTGACGACCACTGCAGCCGGATCGTCGAACTCCTTGACCAGTTCGAAAGCCGCGTTGGCGTCGAGAAGGTTGTTGAAGCTGATCTCCGTGCCGCCCTCCAGAAGCCTGCCGTTGCAGACGGACGGTTCCTCGCTGGGCGGCAGCTTGTAGAGCGCCGCCGTCTGATGCGGATTCTCGCCATAGCGGAGGCTCTTCTCCCGTGTTAGAGCCACGGAGACCCGCGCGGGGAACTCGGCGCCTGCTTTGGTGCTGAGATACTTGGAGATGGCGGCATCGTAAGCGGCCGTCAGGCTAAAGGCCGCTCGCGCCAGGTCGCCACGCAGGCTCCCATTGACAGCGCCATTGTTGTTGCGCAACTGATCCACGATCCGAGCGTACTGGCTGGAGCAGGTAACCACCGTGACGAACTTGTGGTTCTTGGCCGCCGAGCGAATCATGCTGGGCCCACCGATGTCGATATTCTCGATCGCCTCTTCAAGCGTGCACTCGGGCTTGGCAATCGTCGCTTCGAACGGATACAAATTGACACACACCAGGTCGATCGGCTCGATCTCGTGCCTGGCCATGGCATCCGTGTGCTCCTTCTTGTCCCGCAGGCCGAGCAAGGCGCCGTGAATCTTAGGATGCAACGTCTTGACTCTCCCATCCATCATCTCAGGGAAACCGGTGACCGCATCGATACTCACCACGTCCAGCCCCGCCTCGGCCAGCTTCTTCGCGGTGCCTCCCGTGCTGATGATCTTCACCCCCAATTGCGACAGCGCCTTGGCGAAGTCGACAACCCCGGTCTTGTCAGATACGCTGATTAGAGCGGTCTTGATTGTGACGTCCATTTCAACTCCTTCTCCCTTGCCCCTTCGTGGGGACGCTCGGGTCCAAACTGATCCACCGCCCTGCCCGGTCGCGCGTTCGGTGCCGCACGGGTCGCAGACAGGTGACACGGCCATGATCGTCAGCGATGTAGATCATGGCATCGGTGGTATTGGCCGCGTGACGAGTCACCGGCCCGAAATTCACGGAATAAAGCGGCTTGCCCTGGCTATTGTCCATGACCGCCAACGTATTGATCTTGGTGAAGACGTACGCTTTGCCGGCTCCTTCGGCGAGCAGATCGACCCCTTCCGGCAGCGACCAGAGCGCCTTTCCGGATCGTTTGTCGATAGCCGTGACACCGCGACCGCGAGCGTACTGATAGACCGCCGTAGCGGTGACGCGCGGAGGCCGATCCAGGATCGCTTCGGTCTGATGCTTCCAAATGAGTGAGGCCGTGGTCGAATTCAACTCATCAACCCGATAGACATACGTGTCCTTGCTGGCGAAATAGAACGACTGACCGTCGCGAACCACCGGACCGGCTATGGACCCGCCGGCATCGAACTGCCACAGCTTCCGCGGCGCATCAGCCCTCACGGCAATCAGGTTGCCGCCCTCAGTACCCAAGACAATCATGTCTTCATCGGCCAGAACGGATGTGATCTCCGATCCGTTCCGGGCCGAAGCCTCGAACATCTGCACCATGTCCATGGCACGCAAGGCGTGCAAGCGATGATCCGCAGCACTGACATAGACAAAACGACTGTTTCGCACGGGCGGCGCCACGATGCTCAATTCCGGATCGCTCACCCGCCGTCGCGTGCCGCTGTCTCTGTCGAATTCGATAAGCTGGTTGTCGATCACCGAGATCAACCGATCGCCGTATGAGGTCCATCCCAGCAGGACAAAGCCCGGCCTCGCGATGGATCGACTGAAGACGACCGTGCCGTCTTCCGGGTCGATCGACCACATGTAGTTCTGGCCCGACCGCACGTACAACCGGCCGTCCAGCAACACCATGCTACCAAGCTCCTCGCCCGCCTTCAGGGGAAGGGTCGTCTGCCAGACTCTGGCCAGATAGGCGTGGTCCAGCAAGTCCTCGTTGATCAGCCCCCCCGACGTTTCAGCCCCGCACACACCCACCGATGCGATCGCAAGCAGACAGCCAGCCAGAAGCCACCATCTTCCGCGTCGTCCCATTCTTCCCATCATCGGTGTCCCTGCAACAAAGGGTATCTTCAGCAATGACTTGCGTCACCTGCCGAAAGCTGTGCTGTTCTCCTCAACTCCAACCGGGGGAAAGCGCCGATCCTACGCCTCACGGCAGTTCGACACAGTCGGCCAAATCGATGTTGTGCTCAGCCTCGAACGTCTGCATCTGCTCGATGCGTGCAATATCGTCCTGGATCCGCGTAGCCAGCTTAATGATGTACGGTTCACCCGCAAGGCGGTTTTGCAGGTCATCGAGCATGGGCTTCCACGAGCCGCCGTACAACTGCACCTTCAGGGCAATCAGCATTTTCTGCTCGTCACCGAGGCTGTTGACGTAGTCGGATATCGCTTTATCCACCTTCTCGTCCGTGCTGTCTTCCCTGGCTCGGGTTGGTTCCGCCATCCGTCGCGACCCTGCTATCGCAGCGTACATTAAGCCGGAATACGTCACGCGAATCCTAACGCTGGCAGCCGGAAAATTCAACAGATTTTCCCAAATTGACCAAGATAATCACCGCCGGGCTTGTCCATCTTGAGAAACCCCACCCGTTCGGGGCAGCCCAAAGTGGCGGACCCGCGTTCGAGAGGCCCAAACAGCAAGCAAAGCAAAGCGCACCGGTTTGACAAAACCACGGGCGAAGCGTTCAATGGTCGGCAAGCATGACAACCGAGCGACATCGACCGAGTTTGGAGACACGCGCATGAATCAGAAGACGGCCATGCTCCTGGCATTCCTGGCGACAATAACAGCTCTGGGTTTTGGCTGTCACGAGCGGTCGGGGTCACTGGTCTACCCGGAAGCCCGAAAGGATTCCGTCACCGAACTCTACCACGGCGTGGAAGTTGCCGATCCGTATCGTTGGCTGGAGGACCCGGATTCGGCCGAGACTCAGGCGTGGGTCGCCCGGCAGAATTCGCTGACGCAGCGGTTCCTCAACGACATCCCCGCCCGCACGCAAATCGCAGCCCGGCTGACAGAATTGATGGACTACCCGCGATATTCCGCGCCCTCCAACCATGGTGGGCGCTACTTCTTCTGGAAGAACGATGGCCTTCAGGACCAGTCTATCCTCTATGTCCAGGAGACGTTGGAGGCCGAACCGCGCGTCGTCGTCAACCCAAACGCACTGAGCACCGATGGCACCGTCGCGGTAGCTACGACAGCGGTGAGCTGGGACGGCAAGCTCCTGGCCTACGGACTGTCCCGTAGCGGCAGCGATGAACAAGAAGTGAAAGTCCGTGACATCGATACCGGTCGCGTCTACGACGAGACGCTGAGTTGGTGTCGATTCACAACGATCGCCTGGCACCACGACGGTAGCGGCTTCTTCTACAGCCGCTTTCCCGATCCCAACACCGTCGCGCCCGACGACCACATGAACTACAACCGCCTCTACTGGCATGCGCTCGGAACGCCGCAATCCCGTGACACACTAGTGTACGAACGACCGGACGACAAAGAACTCGGATTCGCCCCGGCCGTCACCGAAGATGGTCAATACCTCATCGTCTACGTCTATCACGGTACAGACCGCAGAAACCGCCTCTACTACAAGCAACTCGACACGGACGCCCCACTCACGAGGCTGCTGGATGAGGCCGATGCTCGCTACGAATTCGTTGGCAACGTGGGATCGACGTTCTACATCATGACCGATCGCGATGCGCCCCGTAGGCGCGTCATGGCAATCGACACTGAACGGCCCGACCCCGAGAACTGGAAAACGGTCTTGCCACAGGGCCCCGACCTGATCGACTACGTCGGCCTCATTGATGGCCGTTTGGTCGTGGCCTACATGCACGACGTCCACCACCGCCTCGCCGTCCATCGCCTCGATGGCCGGCACGTAAGGGACATCGCCCTGCCCAGCCTCGGGACCGTCAGTGGCCTTTCCGGAAAGCAGGACGACCCCGAAATGTTCTTCACGTTCACCTCATTCCTCTATCCCAGCACGAGTTTCCGCTACGACCTTGGCTCCGACAAGCTAAGTGTACTCCACGAGCCGCGAATCGATTTCGACACGTCGAAGTACGAGACGAAACAAGTCTTCTGCACCTCCAAGGACGGAACGCGCATCCCCATATTCATCACCCACAAGAAGGGACTGAGACGCAACGGCAGCCACCCCACCCTGCTCTATGGCTATGGGGGCTTCAACATCAACATCAGGCCGGGATTCTCCCCCTCCACACTGGCCTGGCTTGAGGCCGGGGGCATCTACGCCCAGGCCAACATGAGAGGGGGCAGCGAGTACGGGGAAACCTGGCACCAGGCCGGAATGCTGGACAGCAAACAGAACGTCTTCGATGACTTCATTGCGGCCGCCGAGTGGCTCATCGACAACAAGGTCACCCGCCCGGAGAAGCTCGCCATTCGCGGCGGCAGCAACGGCGGACTCCTCGTCGCTGCGTGCATGCTACAGCGCCCGGAATTGTACGGCGCGGTGATCTGCCAGGTTCCCGTGATCGACATGCTGCGCTATCACAAGTTCACCGTCGGCCGCTACTGGGTTCCCGAATATGGCAACGCCGAGGCCAGCAAGGAGGAGTTCGATTTCCTCCATGCCTATTCCCCCCTGCACAACGTCAAGAGCGATCTCGCGTATCCGCCCATCCTGATCACCTCGGCCGATACCGACGACCGCGTCGTCCCGGCGCACGCCAAGAAGTTCGCCGCAACCTTGCAGGCCAAAGCGAGCAGCAAGAACCCCATCCTGCTGCGCGTCGAGACCAAGGCCGGACACGGAGGAGGAAAACCCGTGTCCAAGAGCATCGAAGAACAGGCCGATATCTACGCCTTTCTGTTCGAGATCCTGGAGATGCAGGACCACTAGCGCTGGCGACACCGGTCAAAAAATGGTGTGGTCTGTGTCTCCACGCAATGGGCAGCGTACAGATACATGGCCGCCGACCAGGTCTGCCAGTCCTGGCCTTGCGCCGTGCCGTCCTGGGCCCGGTGCCACTCGTTGAAGCCAAACGCAACGTCGGCCACACGCGGCAGACGGACCAGTTCAGCCAGTGCAACAAGCCGCTTCTCCGCCAGTCGATGCCGTTCGGCCGCCACAAGGGCGGCGACGTAGAAACCGCAGATGAAGGGCCAGATCCCCCCGTTGTGATATTCCCCGGGTTGGTTGTACTTGTCGTATCTCGGCATCCAGTCCGGGTCCTCCGGGCGAACGTACGGGAAGAAATTGGGAGGCAGTTCCACGGCGAGGTCCCCATGCTTCCGCAACCCTTCACATTCGGCTTCGATCCATTTGACCAAATAACCGGCCCGTGTCGGCGAGGCCAACCCCGAAAGGATCGCCAGGCTATTGCCCAACAGATCGAACCGTTCGCTTCCATAGACCTTGTACGACCACATGGCATAGTATGGCTTGCGGCGAAGGACCAGACCCTCGTGCACGTGCCGATTCTGCCGCTCGCCCTTGACGGTGAAGTGCTCCATCATATCCCGCAGGGCATCGGCGCGGTCGTGCTGGCCGAGAAGACGCAGCGCCGCGTAGAGCACGGTATTGACATAGAGACCGTAGCCCAACACCCACTGCTCATCGCGCCAGTCGCTGGTGGGAAGCTGCGCCACCAGGACACGGTCACACGGCCCCTGATACTGCATCCACGTCAACGCCTTTTCGGTCGGCCCCTCAAGGAAATCCGATTCCCCTGTCGCCTCCCGGAAGAGCCCGACGGCTAGAAGAAACAACGGGGTGGTGTCACTGGCCCCGCGATCGTCCGGGTCATGCACCAGCGAAGGGATGTGGCCCAGCGGCGTCTGATGCTTGGCCTGGACCTCCAGGACGCGCCGCCACGCCTTTGTGAGCTTACCGTTTCCGGAGACCAACACACCCAGAGAGGCGATCATCAGATCACGGGTATACGGTTCGGGATACCCCCATCCGGCCGTGCGGGGAAGACCACGATAGGGACCGTGCAGATTGTGCAGCAGAACTTCGACGGCGGCGTCCTTCGCGCGCTCGATAACCTTCCAGTCAGGTGAGGCCATATCAGGAGATTCCCAGCTTATCCTTGATGATTTCAACGAACCGTCGGGCCACCACGCGATAATCGAAGCGCTGCACGGCCCGCTCCCGGCCGGCCGCACCCATCCGCTTCCTCAGGTCCGCGTTCTCCATCAGGTCCATGAGGTAGTTCGCAATGTCGTGAACGCTGGCGCGATAATCCACAGTGCGAGGGTGCTTGAAGACCACCCGATGCCCTGATTCGTACCCCGACTCGTCCCCGACGATGGTCTCTCGCAACTTCACCTCTTGCGCGATTGCCGCTAAGAACGCAGTCTCGCCATGCACCATGGTATCGAGCATCCCCATCGCCTTGATGCCGATGACCGGTTTGCCACACGCATTGGCCTCGACCTGAATCATGCCGAAACCCTCCAATCGGGATGGCGCCGCGTAGATATCGCAGGCGGCGAGCAGATAGGGCATGAAATCGCGAGAGATGACATTGGTCGTGTAGACCACGTTCTTCTCGATGCCCAGTTGCGTCGCCAGTTGCAGGTCAATCAGATTCTGCTGCTCCGTACGCGGCTGAGGCCAAACCTTGCAGACGTACTTCCAATCCGGCGCCTTCGTGTCGATCACCGCCAGAGCCTGCATCATCTCTTGGGCACCCTTGCTCGTCGCGTCGCCGCCGATCGTGAGAATCATGACCTGGTCTGGCGCCACCCCCAGTGCTTCCCGAACCGTTGCCACCTTCGGATCAGTTGGATCACGCGGTATGAAGGCATCGGTATCACACCCCACGGGCAGCACTTCGATGTTCTTGCCACTGAGACCATCACGCATGTAGACCTGCTTGACCCACTTCGACGTGACCAGGATAAGCGGCAGTGCTTCGAGCACCTCATGGTAGTTGGCCATGTACCCATCGGCCACCAACCAGGGCACGGGCTGCACTCCATAGCGCTGCGGGTGCAGAACCAAATACGGCGCATGGCCCCAATAGCCGACGCCGATAACAACATCCGGCTCAAACCAGCGATAGTACCACTCTTTCTCCTGCGCCGATTCGAAATGGACGGAATGTACGTCCACCCCGAGTTCTTCCAGACCCCGGTGCAACAGGTGTCCCTGTGTCGCCAAGCCGGCCGGCGATGGCGGATAGTCGTACAGTGCCAGAACCTTCATCCCTGAACCCCTTCAACCAGGCCTGCGCTATTTCCCTTTGCCCAACACCCAGAACGCCTCTTCCTTGGGTGTCGTCTTCGCCTCGAAGCTCTCGGCATCGAAACCGTAAACTTCACAAATGATCCGATACTTCTCCGCCCAGGTCTCCTGAGGCAGACGCATGTACACGTCGGCCTCGGCCATCGCCCTGGGCAGGTACTTCTTGCCACCGTCCTCGTAAGCAAACATCCACACTTCCCCGACCGAGAGGCGCCCGCTTTCGCGCAATGCCATCACCGCCTTGGAAACCTCTTCGTGGCGCCGATGAGAGGTGTACTCCCCCCACAAGCCATGCGTCACAACCAGATCGTATCGGTCGGACGGAAGCAAATCCAGAATCGCATCCTCAACATCCACCATGCGCAGCGGCCGCTGCTCGGGTTCGTCGTCAAGATCCCCCATCACGCCCTTGGCGCCGTAGTGCTCCAGGGCCCGGTGGAACTTGGGAACCCGATCCGGATCGCTCCCACGACACAGCGTCACCACCGTCCAGCAACTATCCGGGTGCATCAACATAGTCCCGCCCGCCCAAAGCGTCTCGTCATCCGGATGGGCAACGATCACACAACAGTTTATGTGTTCGTACGTCAGCCGACCCGCGCGGTTCTGCGCCATCGCCCTGTCCTTTCCAGGATTCTCACCCGGCACCTCAGGCCAGTGCCCACATACCCACGGAACCATACTAGCGAAGCACACCCGAAAGGCAAGACCATTGTCGCCCCAAGCGCTATTGTCCACCACTTAAAAAGCACGCGCAAATCATGCAGAACAAGGACGGTAAGCGGGGTGGCTCAGATCGGTCGCCGGGCGGACCGGCGCAGCTCTCAGGCCTCAGGCCTTGACGAGACGGGACGTGGAATCAGCGTCGGCGCCGATGGCTTTGAAGAACTTCTGTTCGATGTGCTTCTCCATTTCCTGTCGCTCGGTCTTCGTGCCCCTCTTGAGAGGGATCTGCCCACCGGCGTACGTAAGGTGCCCGCCGCCCGTGCCCTTTCGAAAAACCATGCGCTTGATGACCTTCTCCGCAAGGTTCTCCTCGGAAGTCCGGATGGAGATCATGATCTTCTCTTTCCACAGACCGGTACACATGGTCCAGGTCGTTTCGTCCTCGCGCAACAGCAGGTCGGCGACTTCCGCGATCATGTCCGGATTGTCGATATGACCGAGTTCCGTGACGATGGCTGGCCCCTGCACTCGAGCGTTGCGCAGCGCGTTGGCCAGCATCTGGTAGTACACTCTCGGCACCTTCCCCCTCTGGATGACGCTGAGCATGCGCTTGTTGGCAAACGGGTACAGGAAGTGGATAGCGTCGATATCGGCCCGCGCGGCCTCCCGGCCCAGATCCTGCGTATCGGAACGAATCCCATAGAGCAGAGCCGTCGCCAGCGGCGTCTCCGGCGTGATCCCCCCCTCAATGAGATACTCGACGAAGATCGTCGACGTCGAGCCATACCCACTGCGAATATCGGTGCAGGGAACCGCTCGCGTCGCCCGGCGGATCGGATGATGGTCGACGACAATGTCCGGGACCACATCCTGGGGCAACGAGTTGTTCCCCGTGCCCGGCTGGGTATCCACCGTAGCGACAAGATCGAACTTGCTGTAGTCGATCTCCTCGCACGGACGAAGATTCAAGCCCAGATACTTCACCAACGCCCGGTTCTCGCCGCGACCAACCGTCCCACCGCACGCAATCGAGCATTGCAGGCCGGCCAGGTTATTCGCCAGCTTGCGCAGCGCCACCGCCGCCGCAATGCAGTCCGGATCGGGGTTGTCCTGGATGATAATGACCAGGTAGGCCTTGCCCGCGAACAACTCGATCAGCTTCTGAAGTTTTGGGCCGGTCTTCTCGGCGGCTTTCATTCGGCAAACCCGTCACATACGGCTCTGAGACACAACGCACGCGCCAAACGTGGCCACGCCCCTTCACCCATCACAAACGCCTGTATTGTACAAGCCAAACCCGGATTTGAACAGGCCCGGGGTCTCATTGATACTGTCAAGTATTGTGTGTAAGTTTGATTTTGTGTCTTCGTAGGAGTTGTCCGAAGACGGCTCTTTCGATGGCGGGTTCGTCGTGGAAGCAGCCCATGGGCCGCAGGCGCTGACGGAGCGTGCG
>Ga0272442_10009285_pt1 | contig 12320 bp, 11 predicted proteins | sample SSMForm2O_FD_200262 | JGI IMG/M metagenome (GOLD analysis project Ga0272442, IMG submission 200262) | Marine sediment archaeal communities from Little Sippewissett salt marsh, Falmouth, MA, United States - SSM-Form-2O | ecosystem: Environmental > Aquatic > Marine > Wetlands > Sediment ... | reverse complement strand
TCTCTTCTATGATTTTCTCAGCATCTTTTGAAATATCCTTAACATAATCTATTTTGCTTGGTCCAATTATTGCGATTTTCATTTTCTACTCTTTATCCAAAATCTCAGCATTTACTCCCTTTTCCTTGCACATATCAACAAACTCCCTTGCATCTTCTTCACTGCCAACAATACTTCCATAATGCATTGGCACAGCCAGCGTTGGCTTAATCAATGCAGCTGCCTCTGCAGCCTCTTCTGCATCCATTGTAAATCTTCCTCCTATGGGAAGCATTGCAATGAAATTCTCTGCCTGAAATCCAGTGAGTCTCTGCATCTCGTCAATCTTGTCTGTGTCTCCTGCATGGTAAATCAAAGTTCCGCCTTCGCCTCCAAACTTAATCAAATAACCAACCCAGTTACTTGTCCGAGGATGAAAATCCTTGTCAACATTATATGCAGGAACAGCTGAAATCTTAATCATTCCCAAGTCAACTTCCTGCCCTGGCTCCACAATGTCTATTTTAACAGGCACATCAAATCTTGCAATCTTGCTCTGGCAGTCTGCAGTGCAGATAATGCGTGTTTTTTCCTGAACAATTTTATTCAAATCCTCAACACTGCAATGATCATAATGGCTGTGAGTAATAAGTATCAAATCTGCCTTTTCCTTGGCAGCTTCTTCAGAAATATTATATGGGTCAATATAAATCTTTAAGGAATTCCTAATGAAAAATCCTGCATGTCCCAGCCAATGAATTTCCAAGCCCCCTGCTTTCATTAAACAAGAAATAGGTGATTGTTTTTAAACTTTAATGTTATAGTTTCTCAAAAGCCCTCGCAATCTGAAGCATTTTTTCATCTTCAAATCTATCGCAAGCAATCTGCATTCCAACAGGAATTCCATTGATGTCTCCAATAGGAAGGCTCAAAGCGCAGTTTCCATACAAATTATACGGAATAGTCAGAACATCGTAATTATACATGTCTTCAACAGAAATCTTAGCTCCAATCTTATGCGGAAGAACAGGTGTTACAGGAGATACAATGCAATCCACTCCCTTAAATGCCTTGGCAAAATCTTCTGAAATCATTTGCTTGGCTTTCAAAGCCAGATTATAATACCTGCCAGCATGCTCTGCTTTAGTAATCTCACTTCCTCCAAGAACTCTTCTTAAAACTTCAGGCCCTGCAGCATCTTCAATCTTTTTCCCATAACGCCTGCCATCAAGTTTCCTAGTGCCTGAAAAAAATTCAACATAAACTAACGGATAGTAAGTTGCAACAGCCAAGCCAATATTTGGTATCTTAATCTTTTTTGTTTTCCAGCCATAAGCCTTGACAGCATCTGAAACTTTCCTGTCTATTAATTCCTGAATATTTTTATCACTGATTCTAAAATCCAGTATTCCAACTGTCAAATTTTTAGGAACTTTCTTGACTTTGTCCAAATCAATTCCAGAAGATTTCTCTGAAATAGAATCATTTTCATCCTTGCCTTGAATAACACTCAATAGCAATGCAGCATCAAAAACATTTTTTGCAAGAGGTCCAATCTGATCCAAACTCATAGATAAGTCAATTAAACCATACCTGCTTACAGAGCCATAAGTTGGCTTAACACCAACAACCCCACAATGTGAAGCAGGATTTCTAATGCTTCCTCCAGTATCACTTCCTAAAGCCATATCACAAAAACCTGCAGCAACTGCAGCTGCGCTTCCTGATGATGAGCCTCCAGTAATATACCCAGGAGCAGAAGGATTCTGAGCAGGCCCAAAAGCAGAAGTCTCTCCACTCCACCCGCAAGCAAATTCATCCATATTGCAATTTCCAATAATCACTCCCCCTGCATCCTTAATCCTAGAAATAACAGTGGCATCATAAGGAGCACTATAATCTTCTAAAACTTTAGAACCACAAGAAGTTTTCATTCCAAGAACATTAATGTTTGCTTTAACAGCAATTGCCTTTCCAGAAAGTTTGCCTTTTCCAGATTTCAAATCCTTATTTATCTCTAGAATTGCATTTATCTTTTTATTGTTCTTTTTTATTATGTCTAGATATTTCTTCACCATGATTTCCTCTCAGCAATAATAAAATCTTTATTTTTCTTAGGAGCATTTTCAAACATTTTCCTTTTATCTATCTCACAGCCTTTCGCTGTGTCAGACTCATCTCTCTCGCATTCATCCCTTTCAATAAAACTCTCTTTTAATTCCCCTACCTTAGAAAGCTTTTTGGAAAAGCCATCCATAATCTCTTTTGCCTGTTTTTTGATAGTCTCTTTTTCCTTTTCTGAAACTTTATGCCATAAAAAGTCCATAATTACTTCAAGAATTTGATATTTTTAACTTTACCCTTTTCCCCAATGTCTACAATAACAGCCATTCCTTTCCCAGTCTCTCCTGGATTAATGATAATTGTGTTTTTTATTTTATCCTTGCCCTGATTCTCATGAAAATGCCCTCCAAGACATAGAACAGGCTGAAATCTATTGACAATTGTCTTAAACAGCCTGCTTCCGTAATGTTTTCCTCTAACTTTTTTATCTGCCTTCTTAGAAATCTTATCTAATTTAATATTATAAGGGAGATTATGCCCCACAAAAACAACTTTTCCAAGCCTGTTCTCTTTCCTGAATTTCTTAAACAATTTCCCAAGTTTAGCCTTGTGCTTTTTATAGCCCTTGCTCCGAGGCTCTCCAGGATAAGTGTGCCCTCGTGCTCCAATAAAAACATAGCCTTTAAACCTAAATGCCTTGTAATCAAACCTGTGAATGTTCTTGTACTTCTTCATTCTTTCAGCAAAAAGAGTTTTTCTTTCCCAAGAAAGCCTGTGCTCTTTTCCACTAACATTATCCCTGTCGCTTATATCATCTATAGAAGGGTAATCAACATTTCCCAAAACACTAATAACAGGAACAGGCAGCTTGTTTAACTTCTTCAAAATAGCCTCTCCTCTCTTAATATCCTCTAAAACAAGGCTCTTGTATTTTCTTTTACCAACAACCTCCCATAATTCAACTTCCTTGCCATAGCAGTGCTTAAACCATAATTTTCTGTAGAAAAATGGAAGATAATCCCCAACACTGACAACCAAGTCAATATTTTCCTTTTTAATTATCTTCTCAAATTTTTTCAAGGCAAACTTTCCATGAAAGTCTCCGACTGCAAGAATCTTCATTTTTTCTTTTTCTTCCCTTTCTTCTTACTTTTCACTATGTCAAGCTTTATGTGGGCCTCTTTTAGCTGCTGCTTGCCAATTTCAGAAGGGCTGTCAATCATAACATCCTTAGCTTCTTTGTTTTTTGGAAATGGAATCACATCTCTTATTGATTCCTCTCCTGCAAGCATTGCGCAAAACCTGTCAAATCCAAAAGCAATTCCTCCATGAGGCGGAGCACCAAAACTCAATGCATTTAATAAAAAGCCAAATTTCTCTTTTGCTTCTTTTTTGCTTATCTTAAGAACATCAAACACTTTCTCCTGGATTTCAGCATCATGAATCCTTATGCTTCCCCCTCCAATCTCAACTCCATTCAATACTAAATCATAGGCAAGGCTTCTTGATTTTTCAGGATTCTTTTTGAAATCCACCATGTTTGGCATTGTGAATGGATGGTGTGTGCTTTTGTGCCTTTTCTCTTCGCTGCTGTACTCAAATAATGGAAAATCAACAACCCAGCAAAAAGCGTATTTTTCTTTTGTCTCTTTTCTTAAATCCGGAGAGTCAGTCTTGTATTTTTTTATTGCATCTGCATAAGTGATTCTCTTAAAGGGAGTCTTTACACTAACATCTAAAACCTCCTTGAAAACAGACTTAATCATCTTCTCCATCAGTGAAATTATGTCCTCTTGTTCAATAAATGACATTTCAACATCAATCTGAGTAAACTCTGGCTGCCTGTCTTTACGCAAATCCTCGTCCCTAAAACATCTTGCAATCTGAATGTATTTGTCAAATCCAGAAACCTGTGAAATCTGCTTAAATAATTGCGGTGATTGAGGCAAAGCATAAAATTTTCCAGAATAATTTCTGCTTGGAACTATGTAATCTCTTGCTCCCTCAGGAGTTGACTTGGCTAAAATAGGTGTTTCTATTTCAACAAATCCGTGTGAATAAAAAAATTCCCTAACAGCTCTCAAGGCATTGCTTCTAAGAATTATATTCTTCTGCATTCTCTCTCCTCTTAAATCCAAGAACCTGTACTTCAGCCTTATGTCCTCTGAAATTTCCTTTGAATCACTTGGTTTAAATGGAAGCATTCCTGCAATGCTAAAAATTTCAACCTTGCTAATGGAAATCTCAACTTTTCCAGAATCCAAGTCCTTGTTTTCAGTTCCTTTTGGACGAAGCTTAACCTCGCCTTCAATTCCAACACAGCTCTCCAGTGTCAATTTCTTAGCTTTCTTAAACTCAGCGCCAGCTTTCTTAGTAATAACCATCTGCACTTTCCCATATCTATCTCTTAAATCAATAAACATGACATTTCCATGCTCACGAATAGTGTCAACCCATCCAGTAAGCTTAACCTTTTTTCCAGCAAGCTTTTCATTCACCTCATTTAACTTGTGTGTTCTTAGCATTTCATATCAACCTGTTATAATTTAAAATTACTCAGCATACTTTTTAATGGTTTTCATTGCCTGGCTTCCATCAATCTTGCCTTTAAACTCCTTCATAATCAATCCCATGTAAGCATTTGCATTTAGTCCTGGCTTGCTCTTGATAATGTTCCTAATCTTGTTTTCAATATCCTTGACAGCCACTTTCTCAACTTTAACTGCATCCTTCATTGCTTCTCCCTTGGCAACTTTCTCTAAAACACCTTTAATATCAGATTCAGATATTTTCTTTTTTCTTACAGACTCTAAAACAAAGCTTAAAACACCAAAATTAAGCCTTTCTTCAGTCTTCTTAACAGAAATTCCCTCTCTTTTGGCAACCTCCTTTGGATACATGAGCAAAACCTTTGCAACTAACTGCGGAGAGTCAATCACCTTAAGCAACTCCTTGAATTCAGAAAGCTTGTTTTGCTTAAACAGCAGCTTAATCATGTCATTATTCAATCCAGACTTTTCTAATTCAGCAGCCTCTTCGCTTCTAAGCTTAGGCAAGTTTCTCTTAGCCTCATTAATAAAATCTCTGGAAATTTTCAATAATGGCAAATCAGTCTCAGGATACATTCTCGCAGCTCCTGGCATAGGCCTTAAAAATTCAGTGCTTCCATCTCCAATAGAATTTCTGACCTCCATCTCAACCTTCTTTCCCTGAGAAAGCAATTTTCTCTGCCTTGTGATTTCATTTTCAAGGACATTTAAAAAAATCCTCATGTCCTGCATTCCCTTTAATTCAACTCTTTTTCCTCCCCTAATAGACATATTAACATCCTGCCTTATTGTTCCTATTCCTCTCTTGACCTTGCAGCTTCTCAAAATGTCTCCAATATGCAATGCAACTTCCTTTGCCTGTTCAGGAGATTTAATGTCTGGCTTTGTTGCTATTTCAACTAAAGGAATTCCCAATCTGTCCAGCCTGTAGACAATCTGGTTTTCTCCTTGTGAAGCCTTGTCCTTGGAAACAGGACGCGCAGCATCCTCTTCTAAAAAAACCGCATCAACTCCGACCCTGCCATTAGAAGTTTCAACAAAGCCATCTCTTGCAATCATTACAGTTCTCTGAAATCCTGATGTGTTTGAGCCATCAATAACAGTCTTTCTCATAATCTGTGTTATTGGCTGAATCTTGCAATCCAACAGCAATGCAATCTGCAGGGCAATTTTCAATGCATCTGGATTAATGTCATGAGGAGGCTCTTCATCTAATTCCACTAGGCAGGTTGTGTCATCATAACCTTGGTAAACAAATTCCTTGTCCTTGACAGCCTGAAAAGCAGCTGCAATGTCCACTTCACCAGCCTCTCCAGCAACTGCATGTAGTTTCCTTGTAACAATAAAATCAGGCTCGTCGCTCCTTAAAACAGATGGGCAATTGCAAAAAAGCTTGTTTGTGTCAAGCTGCTGGTGTATTTCCAATCCGCATTTAAACCCTAATTTTTTGTAATCAACACTGTCTTTTTCAGAGTCTTCAGCCATAAATAAAGAAATAATCAGTAGTTATTAAAAGTTATTATTGTTTTGCTGTCTCAGCTATTCTCTGTATTTTCTCTGGTGCTTGAAGTTCAAAATGTCCTTTAACCTGAATGCTCCTGTTCCTGTTCCAACAGAAACATTCTCTATTTCCCCTAACTCAGAAATTACTTTTCTTGTATCTGGTTTATTGAATGGAATATGAAGTACAAAAGAGCCTGTTTCATATGGCTCAACTGGCTTGTATCTTGTCTGCTTTGAAATTCGCTTTAAATCAAAAACAGCATTTCCCAAAATGTTTTTTTCCTTGACAGCCTCTAAAAATCTTTCTCTCTTTTCTCTGAATTCATCCATTTTCTTTCCTTCTCCATAAAGTTCTGCATCAATTCCAGAATAAATCAAATCCATGAATTGATTGAAATTTTTTATGTGCGGGTTGTTTTTTCTTGGCCCTAAATCTTCATCAAGCCTCCAGCTCCCTGCCCCAATAAAAAATTCCTCGTCATCAAGCCTAAGCATCTCTCTTGAGGATTTCATAACTGTTGGATAAACAACTGCTCCAACACCCAAAAGAGAGGCATTTTCATCTTCTGAAACAATCCTTGGAATTCTGTGAAAAGAAGCAGTATTGTGAGCTTCCTTATTCATAAGATACCTTTTGAAATCATGCTTTAGTTTGTTTCCATTTTCATCAACAATTAAAAATGCAAAGGGATTTAGATTAGCATTGTCTTTTTTTCTTGCAAGTGCCTCAAAGGCCCTGAGTATATTGTTTGATGCCTGTCCAGAAATAACTGTGTCCATTAATCCAAATCTGCTGATTGCTGGAAAATCCTCATACAATCTTGCAGTGTCTTCTCTTTTTTCCAAATGCCGCAAGACAATGTCTGTAAATGATTTAAAATAAGGATCTTCTTGCCTTTGATTTTTTGGCAGAAACATTGCTGCTGTAACATTTGCCCAGTAATTTCTAGTTTTTACAGTGTATTTGTCAGTATCAACTTCACTGTCGATTTTGCTCATGTCTAAATCAGCTGTAAACGGAGCCAGTAAAACTCTATATGCCTTTTCCTCTAAGTTTGCTTTTTTTATGCCGAAATCTTTTGGAAGCAAAGGCAAAAGGCTTTCCTGCACACCTAAGTTTTTGTAAAATTCCTCACCATGTTGGCAAAGCCCTTCCTCAGATATTTTCCTGATTCCATAAGTCATTCCTAAGAAAAAAGGCACAGCTCCTCTGCTTGGAATAACTAATGTGTCTAGTTTATGAGTATGAAATCTTTCAGGAATCTCCATAGCCAAATCAAAACAAGCCTTTGAGTACTCTCTCAAATTCTCATCTGAAAAAATATTATCAAGTGTTCCCATCTTTCTTAAGGACTTTCATCCAAATAATGTTTAATTGTGTCTCTTAAATATGGAAGATTCCTAAAAACAATTGATTTCTGAAAAGCTGCCCTTATATTGCTAAATTGCCTCCAAATATCCTCATTAGGAACTTCAGTGGTTAGCAGCAAAACACCCTTGTCAGGAAACATCTGTTCTAAAAATCCAGTCAATTCTCTCCATGAATTGTCATCTGGCTTCATGCCAGGCCTTTGAGGAAAAACCCTGTCTAATAAATACAAATCTGCTTCAAGCCCAGAACTGTAAAGGTAATCATGCTTGTTAGTGAACTGCCTTATATTCAAATCCTCTAATGGAGAAAGAGCAGAGCTAACAACATTCAGTGCTTCTGGACTATCATCAATATGAATAAGTGTCTTATTTGCCATGAGGATATTATGAGATAGTTATGTTTTATAAAACTTACTATTGTAACCCCTAAAAAGTTACGAATGTAAGATAAAAGCCAATTCAGAAAATTCAAAATTCACAAAACCTTTATAATCTCTCTTAAATTAATGTAAATATGGCTAAAAAAGAGGAAAAAAAGAAAAATAATAAAAAACAGCAGTCAATATCTCAGGTTCCTCTAACATTTGGGCAAAAAGCAGCTGATTTCATAGCAAAGTGGGCTGGTAGCTGGACATTTATCATAAGCTTCTTTATATTTTTGGGATTATGGATGGCAGTTAACACAACCTGGATAATATTCAGAGATATTTGGGATCCTTATCCATTCATTCTGCTAAACCTGGCACTGTCATGCCTGGCAGCAATACAAGCCCCAATAATTCTTATGTCTCAGAACAGGGCAGCTGAAAGAGACAGGCAAAGGGCAGAGTATGACTATGCTGTCAATAGAAAAGCTGAAAGAGGGATTCAAGAAATCCAAAAGCAGCTGAACAGAATTGAAAGAAAAATAAAATAATAGGACGATTGGCTTATTTCTCTAATCTATCACTGAATTCATGACTGAAATTAGTCAGCATCATCTGCTTTACACTATCTTTGTTACTTGCCCATTCTTCATGTCCAAGCACCCATCCAAGCTTAACCAAGGCACATTCAGCAAGCATATCTTCCAAGTAAATTATTCCAGTCTTCATAAGCTCTCTGCCAGTTGAATAAACCAAAGGATCTAATCTTCCGTAAATTGTCTGAGCAGCAGCGCAGACAACTATTCCCTTGTCCTGCAATTCCTTGATTTTTTTAGTCCATCCGAGTTTTGATTCTCCTGTTGTTGCAATCTGCCCCAATCCAAGCATCTCAATAACAATTCCCTTGTATTTGTTCTTTACATAATAATCCAAAATGTCAGGAGACTGCCCAGGATAAAACTTGACTAATGCCACCTTGTCCTCAAACTTCAAATCAGTCTTGCATTTTTTAGTGTGTCTTAAATCATAATCGCTTATCTTGATTATCTTATCTGGATAAATTTTTGCAAAGGGCTTGCCATTGACAACCTTGAATGCGTCTCTTCTTGATGTATGCAGCTTTCTGACTTTGGCTCCAGGCATTGCAAGGCAATAATCATCATTCTCAGATGCATGCCCCACAAGCATGACTTCTGCAATGTCGCTCACAGCAGCAAGTGCAGCGCATTTTAAATTCAGGTTAGCATCGCTCGAGGCACGGTCAATGCTTCTTTGAGAGTATGTGCAGACAACAGGCTTGTTCAGGTTCTGCAAAAAGAAACTCAATGCAGCAGAAGTGTAATGCATTGTATCTGTTCCGTGAGTTACTATAACGCCTTTTATATTGCTGTCATTAAGAAGCTTCTCAGCAACCCTTGCAATCTTTTTCCAGTCATTTGAATTCATGTTTTCACTTCCTTTCATAAACGGCACTTCAATCTTTACAACATTCACATTATCAAAAACACCAGGATAAAACTTAAGCAAATTCTCAGGAGAATCTAGCCATGAGACTCCTCCTGTCTTTGGATCAAGCCTTGCAGCAATTGTCCCCCCAGTAATAATCATGGCAATATTTGGCTTTCCAGCCTCTTTGACAATCTCAAGCTTCTCTTGCTTTTCCTCTGAAACCTTTAACAGCCTTATTTCAAGAACATCTTTTTTATTAAATCCAATATTGTATCCAGAGTCCAGCTTCAATAAAACAATTCCCTTGTCAGTTTCAGGGCTTTCAAGCAAAGTGCCTAGGTAAATCAATTTAGACAAATGAACCTCTACTCTGTCTCCTGGCTTTGCCTTGCTAGTCTTAGTAACCATGAATCAAGAAACTTAGCAAGATATAAAAAACTATCTTTCTACTTCATATTATGGCAAAAATAGGTTTGGAAATTCACGGATATATTAACACAAAGGAAAAATTATTCTGCGACTGCAAGGCTATCCATGGAGGCAAAAATGCAAAGCCAAACACAAACATCTGCCCAATCTGCACAGCCCAGCCAGGCTGCAAGCCAATGCTTCCAAACAGTTCAGCCATTGACAAGGCAATTCAAATTGCCCTCATACTAAACTGCAGGACAAATCAAAAGCTAGTCTGGCAGAGAAAGCACTATTCATGGCCTGACCTGCCAAAAGGCTTCCAGAATACAATGTCAGGACCTCATGCTGTTAAAAACGGAGAAGCTGGAAACTTTTTAGGAATAGGAATAACAGAGTGCCACCTTGAAGAAGATCCAGCTGCATGGAATCCAGAGACAGGTGAAATAGACTACAACAGGTCTGGAAGCCCATTAATAGAGATTGTAACAGAGCCGCACTTTAAAACACCTAAACAAGTCATTGACTGGCTCAAGCAGCTTCTCACAACTTTAAGTTATATAAAGGCAATTGACAAAAATGCAGGAATCAAAGCAGATGTAAACATCTCAACAAAAGGCCCGAGAGTTGAATTAAAAAACATAAACTCTTTAAAAAACATTCAAGCAGCAATTGAAACAGAAATTGCAAGACAAAAATCCTCGCCTGTAAAAGTCCAGGAAACGCGTATGTTTGATGCCAGTAAAAACATAACAAAATTAATGAGGACAAAGGAGCAGGCAGAGGATTACAGATTTATCTCAGAGCCTGACCTGCCAGCAATTAACATTGCAAAAGAAAGAATTTCTAAGCTTCAGTCAGCTCTGCCTGAAACACCTCAAGCCAAACTCAATAAGCTAATCAAAAAATACAAAATAGATAAGAAAGCAGCAGAAATTCTCACTCAAAAACTCGAACTTGTTGAGTTCTTTGAATCTGTTCTCAAACAAAAACAAGCCAAGGATAAGAAGCTTGCAACCCTTGCTACACGCTGGGTCACTGAAGAGCTTCTTGCTGTGCTGAATTACAATAAAAAAGAATTGGATGACCCAGGAATTAACATTCAGGCAAGGCACTTTGTTGAACTTTTAGAATTAATCCAAAACAAAACCTTAACTGAACTTAAAGCCAAGGATATTTTAAGAACCTGGATTCCAAATTCAAAATCTCCGGGCAAGGCTGCATCCAAGCAAAGCCAAATCTCAGACAAATCAACAATTGAAAAAATAGTAAGCCAAGTCATTAAGGAAAATAAAAAGGCAATTGATGATTACAAAAAAGGAAATCAAAATGCACTGAATTTCCTTGTCGGCCAAGTTATGAGATTAAGCGACAAGCGTGCAGACTTTGCAACAGCAAGAAGAATTCTTATGAAAAAATTAAAATAAAATAGGCCTGGAGGGAATCGAACCCCCATCAATTGGGCCGAAACCAATCATTCTATCCGTTGAACTACAGGCCTAAAAATACTAGCTTTTAGGTAATTTTAAATATTGCCTTTTATTAAATCTCTTATGGCAAAAGAGACTCAGGAAGGCCTGACAGCCACAAGGGAGGGGAACTTCAGTGAATGGTTTGCTCAGCTAATAAAAAAGGCTGAACTGGCTGATTACTCCTCTGTATCAGGATGTGTTGTCTTTAGGCCAAAGTCATACCAAATCTGGGAAAAATTAAAATCTGCTATAGACAAGGAATTCAAAAAAATGGGTATTCAGAATTCCTACTTTCCATTGTTTATTCCAGAAAAGCTTCTTGCAAAAGAATCAAAGCATGTTGAAGGATTTACCCCAGAAGTCGCATGGGTGACTCACGCAGGAAAAACAAAATTAAAGGAAAAATTAGCTGTAAGGCCCACAAGCGAGGCAATTATGTATGATTCTTATTCAAAATGGATTAGAAGTCACAATGACTTGCCATTAAAATTAAACCAGTGGAACAATGTTGTAAGATGGGAGTTCAAGCACCCAGTTCCTTTCCTTAGAACACGTGAATTCCTATGGAATGAGGGGCATAATGTTTATTCAAATGCAAAAGATGTGGAAAAGGACAGAAAAGCTGTCATGAAAATCTATCATGACTTTATGAAAGACTACATGGCTTTGCCTTCACTGCCTGGAAAAAAATCAGACAAGGAAAAATTTGCAGGAGCAGAAGCAACATACTCTTTTGAACTAATGCTTCCAAATGGAAAAGCAATACAAGGCCCAGATTATCATGATGATGGCCAGAATTTCTCAAAGGCATATGACATAAGCTTCTTAGATGAAAAAGGCCAGAGGCAGTTTGCGTTTCAATCAACATACGCAATAACCACAAGAATGCTTGGGGTTATGTTTGCAATCCACTCAGACAACAATGGATTGGTTATTCCTCCAAAGCTTGCTGAAAACAAGGTTGTTATTGTTCCGATTCTGTTTGACAAGACCAAATCAAAAGTCCTTGCAGAAGCAAAGGAAATAAAAAAATCACTTGCAAGATTCAACCCTATTCTTGACATCAGAGAAGATGTCTCTCCTGGATGGAAATACAATGAATGGGAATTAAAAGGCATACCAATAAGAATCGAGGTTGGCCCTAAGGACATAGCAAGCAA
>Ga0272442_10009283_pt1 | contig 12323 bp, 7 predicted proteins | sample SSMForm2O_FD_200262 | JGI IMG/M metagenome (GOLD analysis project Ga0272442, IMG submission 200262) | Marine sediment archaeal communities from Little Sippewissett salt marsh, Falmouth, MA, United States - SSM-Form-2O | ecosystem: Environmental > Aquatic > Marine > Wetlands > Sediment ... | reverse complement strand
CATTGATGAGCATATCACGTTCTGGAAGATGACGTACGATCTGAGCCGCTTTTCGAACCTGGACAAGGACTTTCGCGGCCTGGCGTGGACCGGCCGGGAGTATGTCCTCGGAACCAATAAACGGCACAGCGGCCTCGTCGTAAATCTGCCAAACGGCGCCTGGACGGTTAAGCGCTATGATATCATTAACAAGCAATCGAAGACGTTGAGCACAAGCGCTCGCGGACGCTTCACCTTCGATGCGCCCGACAGCCGGGCGGTTATGTTCCATTTCAAAAAGAATTGAGGAAAAGAAAATGCGTCACTTTCTTTCGCGTCGAGATTTTTTAAAGAGAACATCGGCGATCCCGGCCACGGTGGCATGGTCTCGCGCCGCCGCGTTTGCCGCCGAAAAACCGACGGATTCCAAACGACCGAATCTGGTGTTCATGTTCCCCGACCAGTTTCGCCGGCAGGCGATTGGCTTTATGAAAGAGGACCCGGTTATCACCCCTTGCCTGGATGCATTTTGCGCTCAGAGTCTGGTGCTGACCGACGCGGTCAGCAGCTATCCGGTGTGCAGCCCCTTTCGGGCGCAGTTAATGACCGGTAAGTATCCGATCTCGAACGGCGTGACAACGAACTGCAATTCCGCCCATGACGTCATGCTCAAAGAAGAGCAGCGGTGCCTGAGCGACATTTTACACGACAGCGGCTACAGCCTCGGCTATCTCGGCAAGTGGCATTTGGACAAGCCGCACGAGCCGTACGTCGGACGACGGAGAGGCCGGCCCGGCATGCCGGGAGGCGGCATCGTCTGGGATGAGTTCGTTCCGCCTGAGCGGCGGCACGGCTTTACGTTCTGGCACGCCTATAACTGCCGCGATCAGCACCTCAATCCCCGCTACTGGACGACGAGCGCCAAACGCACCGAGCCGATTTATTTCGACGAATGGTCCACGAAGCACGAGGCCGACGTCGCCATCGAATTCATCCGCAACGCCAACGGCAAATATCGCGATCCCAAGAAACCTTTTGCCCTGTTCATTGCGCCCAATCCGCCGCACACGCCCTTCGACCAGGTGCCCGCCAAGTACGTCGAGATGTACGAGGGCAAGAATTATCGGGACCTGCTCAACCGCCCGAACGTGGACCTTGACCATCCGCATCCGCAGGCGAAGAAACACGTCAAGAATTACTTCGCCGCGGTGACGGGCACCGACGCGCAGTTCGGTCGGATTCTCGACGCCCTCAAGGAGCAAGGGCTTGAGGAGAACACGATTGTCGTCTTCACCGCCGATCATGGGGAAATGATGGGCTCCCACAATCGCATGCACAAAGGAGTCCCTTATGAAGAATCCATCGGGATTCCCTTTATCATCCGCTGGCCCGGTAGGATTCCGCCTCGGCGTGATGATCTGCTCCTTACTCCCGCCGACATGATGCCCAGTCTGTTGGGGCTGATAGGATTGAAGGATTCGACACCAAACGATGTAGAAGGCAGCGATTATTCTTCCATTCTGCTCGGTCAAGGGGGCACGCGACCGACTTCGGCGCTGTATTTGACCTGCTCGGGACCGCACGGCGGCCCCCGCGGCCTACGCACCGGTCGGTACACCTTCACGATCACCCCGGAAGGTAACGGGAAAAAAAGAGTCCTGCTGTTTGATAACCAACAGGACCCTTATCAACTCAAAAATATTGCAGAGTCAAAACCCAAGATCGTTCAAGAACTCACCGACGAACTGGCCCGGTGGCTCGAAAAAACCAACGATCCGTGGAAGACATAACTTATCCGATTAACCGCTGACGTCGAGGCAGACCAACTGCCCGGCGTTATTACGAGCGAAAATCTTGCCGTTCGCCAGAACGGGCATGGTCCAGCATCTTTTCTGCGGCAGAATCTGCGCCGAGGCGTGTTCTTTATAGCCCTGCGGCGAGGCCTCGGCAATGACGAGCTTGCCTTTTTCGCCGAGGATGACCAGCTTGCCGTCGACGAGCATGAGTGAGCCGGTTCCCACGCCTCTCTGCGTCCATTTCTTTTGGCCGGTCTGAAAATCGACACAGGTGAGGATACCAGCGCCGTTGACCTGGCCGTCAAAGCCGTAAATGTAGCCTTGCCACAAAACGGAGCAGTTGATCTGATTCCGCATGTTCTTGTTTTGCCAGACCTCGGTCACTTTGCTTCCGTCGATTTTATACAGCGCGCAACCTTTGTTGTAGCCGGACGAGATGAACACCATGTCGTCCTTGATAATCGTATCGGCGGCGTTGATATCGTAGCTCGTCCTCCAGGGAATCTTCCACATCACTTTGCCGTTCACCGGATCGAGCCCGACCACTTCCCGGGAAACGGCCATGGCCACACACTTTTGGCCATTTAATGTGAAAGGCACACCGGTCGAATATCCGCAGGCGTTTTTGCCGTTTTGCCACACCAGGCTGCCGTCGGCCTGGTTCAGGGCGACGCCGTACGTGCCGACGTTGAGAATCACCAGATTACCGATCAAAAGGGGCGAGCCGGAAAAGTGCCACGTCGGATGTTTGAAGCCCATGTCCTCATTCAGGCGCTTATGCCAGACAATGTCTCCCGTTGCGGCATTAAAACGGATGGCATCGCCATTTTTGCTGAGCGTATAAACGGCGTCGCCTTTCACCGTGGGCGTCGCACAGGGGCCTCCTTCGTGGTTGTTGCTCAACAAAGGACACGGGTATGAAGTCTTCCATATCTCATTTCCCGTTTTCTCATCCAGACAATAAAGAATGTCGTGATCGTCGATGTTGCCCATCGCATAAACCCGGCCTTTAATGATAGACATGGTGGCAAATCCGGTGCCGATGGAACGTTCCCACAGCACTTTCGGGCCGCTTGCCGGCCAGTTCGTCGTCCAGCCGGTCTCGCTTGATATGCCGTCGTAATTCGATCCCCGGTAGTTGGGCCAATCCGCCGCTCCGGCGACGCCGCAGAAACATACTGCCAGGACACCTGTAACGAGCACCAACAAAAATCTTCTTACATTGTTTTTGTTCACTTTTCTCAATCCCATGACGCTTCTCCCAAAAAAGTTCATACGATACTTCACACCAACGGTAAGATTTCATACAGGACTACGCTCTGACGGTCAATCTTGTTCGGTTTCCTGTTTTGTGGCAAACGCCAACGCGCCCGTCGGGCAATTGGCGACGCATTGAGCGGCGGCGTGTTGGAGCCCTTCCGCCAACGAGTGGTCGAACGGCACCTCCACCCGAACGTCGAACCCGCGCCCCACAAAGGCCAAACCAAGCGCCTCACCCGCTTTGGCTGCGGTTTGGATACACAGGCCGCAGTCGATACACTTACCGGGCTCGTAAATGACTTCCGGATGCTGAACCCGCTGAACGAACGAGCGTCGCTCGCTCTTAAATCGGTTTGGCCGGGCCTCATAGTGTTGGGCGTATTGTCTTAGCTTACAATCGTCTGCCTTGCGACAATCGCAATGCAGGCACCGAGCCGCCTCCCGGCGAGCCTGTTCGTCCGTCAATCCCTCGCCGGCCTGCGACACCGTCACACGAGAATCCCGACTGGCACATACGGCAAAGGTTTCTTTTTCCTCATCCTTTATCTTGCCGATGCGGGTGTTAAAGGGCTTCACCGGTCCGGCAACAGACTCTCCGGACAGGTATTGAGCGATGGATACCGCCGCCTCCTTGCCGTCCGCGACGGCTCGAACGGTGAGCTTTCGCTTGCGAACGGCATCGCCGCCCGCGAAGACCCCGGGCAAATTCGTCTCGTAGGTTCTGTTATCAGCCACAATACCATTCGGCCCCGTTTGGAGTCCCAACGGCTCGGCGTCGGCGCCCACGGCGACGAATACGGCGTTGAAATCCTTCTGTAATTGCTCCAGCGATACCTTATCACCGATACGCGTCTTGCCCTCGAAGCGCACACCTAATTTCTCAATCAGCGCCATTTCCTTATCGAGCACGTCCCGCGGCAACTCTTCTTCCGGCACGCCGTATTGCAGCATGCCGCCCGGCTTCTCGTGGTCATCGAAAACGGTGCAGGCCAATCCGGCCTGCTGGAGATAATAGGCGGCGGCCAGGCCGGCCGGCCCGGCGCCGACAATCGCCACCCTCTTGCCTTGCGACGGCTTACCGTCCGGTATGTATGGGCTTGCCGATTGCAGATCGACGTCGGCGACATATCGCTTTAAAAGGCAGATCGAAACCGCCTCGTCGAGGGCCGCGCGCCGACACCCTCGTTCGCACGGCTTCGGGCAAATCCGCCCCAGGACCGCGGGCAGGGCAATATCCTTTTTAACGGTGATAATGGCATCGCGGAGCTTTCCCGATGCGATTTGACGAATCATCAACGGAATGTTCATCTGTGCGGGACAGATGACGTGACACGGCCCGAGACAATCACCCACGTGATCGCTGAGCTGCAATTCCAGCGCCGCCTTCCTCGCCTCTTGAACCTGCTCGCACACCGTATCCACTCGCATCCCTTCCTCGGCAAGCGTTCCGCAGGATGGGATCAGACTGGGCCGGTCATTGACCTTCACCACACACACCATACAACTGGTCGATGGCTCGTAGCCTTCCTTGAAGCACATCGTGGGAATCTCGATGCCGAGCTTTTTTGCGGCGTCGAGAATCGTCGCGCCGTCATCGACCTGCACCTGGCGATTATCTATGAACAGCTTGGGCATAACTTAGTGAACCTCAACCGCATCCGCCGGGCAGACATCTTTGCACGTCCCGCAGCGAATACATTTTTCGTCGTCTATCTCGTGCTTTTCATAGGGCTTCATCGCAATCGCGTCCGTCGGGCAGCGCTGCGCGCAGATCGTGCAGCCGATGCAATCGTCCGTGATCGAATAATGAATCAGCGCTTTGCACTTTCCGGCGGGGCAGCGTTTCTCCACGTGGGCCTCGTATTCATCCCGGAAATACCGAAGCGTGGACAGGACCGGATTGGGCGCCGTCTTGCCGAGGCCGCACAGACTCGTCGTCTTGACCATCTGCGCCAACTGCTCGAGATCGTCGATGTCGGCCTTTGTCGCCTGGCCCGCACACAAACGCTCCAGAATATCCAGCATCCGCCGGGTGCCGATTCTGCAAAACGTGCATTTGCCGCACGACTGGTTCTGGGTGAATTCCAGAAAATAGCGGGCGATGTCCACCATGCAATCGGTCTCGTCCAGGGCGACCAAGCCGCCGGAGCCCATCATGGTCCCGATTTCAGTCAGCGTTTCATAGTCCACGGGCAAATGAGCCAATTCCGCCGGCACGCATCCGCCGGACGGCCCCCCGACCTGCACGGCTTTCAGCTTCAAGCCGCCCGCAATCCCCCCGCCGATGTCCTCGATAATCTGCCGCACGGTAATCCCCATCGGCACCTCAATGAGGCCCACGCGATCCACCTTCCCCGCCAGCGCGAAGACCTTTGTCCCCTTACTGCTGCTCGTGCCCATTTCGGCGAACGCCTGCGCGCCATTGCGGATAATCCACGGCACGGCGGCGTAGGTTTCGACGTTATTGATGAGCGTCGGCCGGCCCCAAAGACCGCTTTGGGCGGGATACGGCGGCCTCAAACGCGGCATCCCGCGGCGTCCTTCGATACTCGCTAAAAGGGCGGTCTCTTCGCCGCACACGAAGGCGCCGGCGCCCGGCACGATTTTCAAGTGGAGCGAAAATCCGCTATTGAGAATGTCGTCACCAAGAAAACCACGCTGCTTGCATTTTTCGATCGCCTGGCTGATGCGCTCGGTGGCCAGAGGATACTCGCCGCGGATATAGAAGTACCCCTGATTCGCCCCGACCGCGTATGCGGCGATGACCATCCCTTCGATGATGCGAAAGGGATAGGACTCCATCAGCATCCGGTCCATAAAGGCGCCGGGATCGCCTTCGTCGCCGTTGCAAACCAGAAACTTCTTTTCGGATTGCATACGGCGTACGGCGGACCACTTAAGATGCGTCGGGAAACCCGCCCCGCCTCTTCCCCGCAAGCCGCTTCGCTCGATCTCCCCGATGATTTCTTCAGGGCTCATCTCTTGAATGCATCGCCGGAGCGCCTTGAATCCACCATGCGATACGTATTCGTCCATATCCACCGGGTCGATTTCGCCGTGGTGCTCGGTTGCAATGTGTCTTTGCCGGCCGAGGAAATCGGCCACCGGCCGGTCCCGCACGTCGATGGAATAGCGCGTCACCGGTTCTGTTTTCTCATCCGTCAACAAATGGTCGAGGGCCTGCGAGACGGTGTTGGTGACTTTCTTGATCCCGCCCAGCTTGAAGTGCCGCAGGACGATCTCTTTGGCATCCTCCGGCTGCACTCGGGCATACAAGTACGATTGGTTGTCGGGCATGACGATTTCCAGTAATGGCGTCTGGTGACACATGCCGACGCAGCCGACGCGTTTAACCTGCAGCTCGATGCCGGTCTGGGCCAGGGCCTCCTCCAGCGCCTCGCGCAGCTTGCCGCTGCCCCGGGCCACGCAGCACGAACCCAGGCCGAGACGCACTTCGCCGCGGGAATCGAGCTCGCGCGCGCCATGGTCCCGGAGTTTTTTCTGCCGGGACGCACCGGTGTCGGCGTATCGGAGAAAATCACTGACGACGGTCGATACGGTGTTCGGAGTCAGGTGGCCGTACGTGACCGCGTCGATCTGGACCGCCGGAGCTAATGTGCAACATCCTAAACAGGCGATTTTCTCAACGGTAAATATCTTCTTGGCGTCCGTATCCTCGCCTTCGGGGATGCCCAGATGACGCTGGAACGCTTCATAGACACGGTCCGCACCCTTCACGTGGCAGGCCGTGCCGACACAGACGTGAATGATGTGACGGCCCACCGGACGATGGCGAAACTGGTTATAAAACGTTGAGACGCCCGCTATGGCCGACGGTGTGATCTCTGTTACCTCACAGACACGCTCCAGCGCTTCCTTGGGCAGATAGCCGTAGTGGCCCTGAACGGCTTGCAGAATCTCCAACACGTCTTCAGCGCCCGTGCCGATTTTTTCTACGACCTGGTTTACAAATGTCAAATCCGGCTTTTCCATCAATCCCGCTTTCCTATACAGTACAGATGCTCAACGCCCCGAATATACATGCGTCCGTCGGCGAAGGCCGGTGTTGCGTGACATTCCTCGCCCAACTCACATTTGGCCAATTCCTTATATTCATCCGCCGCCTCGATAATAAACATCAGCCCCTTTTCGCTGAGCACATACAGGTTCGTGCCCACCAGGCTCGGCGAGGCCAGGCAAAATGCCTCCAAATCATGCTCCCATAATCTCGTTCCGTCGGACGTTTTGTAACAACTGAGAAAGCCTTCGGTCCCCAGCATGAAGACCCGCTCACCATCGCTGACTGGAGAGCAGATATCCGGCCCCCCCTCATCCATTCTCCAGGCGATGTGGGTTTTCGTCACATCGCCTTTTCCATCCGGCTTAATGGCGATCAGGCTGTTATAGGGTTCGATGACGAAGACCAACCCATTGGCATAGATCGGGGATGGCGCCATCTCGCCCGAAAATTCGCCGGCCCGCCACAGTTCCGTTCCTCTGGCCGGTTCGTACGCGATGACCCAGGGCTGGGAAAGGGTGAGAAGCTGGTACTGATCGTCGATACGGACCACAATCGGCGAACACCACGCATTATCGACCGGCCGTTTCGTCTGCCAGGCCACCTGGCCGGTCAATCCGTCCAGAGCCATCATCTTTGATAACCCATCTTCGGCCATGCCCTGGTCGTATTGAATCAGGACCAGATTTCGGTAGATCGCAAGCGACGAGGCGTGTCCATAGGCATTCTCCGGGAGGCCCAAATGCTTCTCCCAAATCTTTTCACCTTTAAAGTTAAAGCCGGCGACATCCCCGGTCACAAACATGGCATAAACATGCTTGCCATCAGTTACGGCTGTCGAGGCCGCCCAGCCGGTATCTTCCATTGGTTCGAGCGGCTCTTGATCGGCTTTCATAGGCGCTCGCGTAACGTTCCCTCTCCAGAGAAGTTTTCCCGAAGCCGCATCGAAACAGAAGACCGCCAGTCCGTTCGGATCGCCGCCGGAGAGGAAAACACGATCGTCCCAGACGATAGGCGAGTTATGGCCGAGCAGTGGAATTTTGGTTTTCCAGAGTATCCCGTCACCCGTCTGGCCGTCCCAACGAGTCGGTATGTTTGTATAGGCGCTGACACCGTTTCCCTCGGGACCGCGAAAGCTTGGCCAGTTTTTGCTCGGATCCTGTGATGAGGCCGATGCAGAATCCTTGTTTTCTATACAATACAGATGCTCGACGCCCCGAATATAGATACGTCCATCGGCGAAGGCCGGCGAGGCATGGCACGCCTCGCCCAGCTCATATTTGGCCAATTCCTTAAATTCATCCGCCACCTCGATAACAAACATCAAACCCTTTTCGCTAAGCACATACAGGTTCGTGCCCACGAGGCTCGGTGAGGCCAGGCAAAATTCCTCCAAATCATGCTCCCATATTCTCGTCCCGTCGGATGTTTTATGACAGCTTAGAAAGCCTTCGGTCCCCAGCATGAAGACCCGCTGACCATCGCTGACCGGAGAGCAAATATCCGGCCCCCCCTCATCCATTCTCCAGGCGATGTGGGTTTTCGTCACATCTCCTTTTCCATCCGGCTTAATAGCGACCAGGCTGTTGTACGGTTCGATAACAAAGACCAATCCGTCGGCATAGATCGGGGACGGCGCCATCTCACCCGACAGGCACTCCGCCCGCCACAGTTCCGTCCCCTTAGCCGGTTCGTACGCAATCACCCAGGGATCGGAGCAGGTCAGGATTTGGGCCGTATCCCCGATACGTGCAACCACCGGCGAACTCCAGGAATTGCCAACCGGCCGTTTCGTCTGCCAGGCTACTTCGCCGGACATTCCGTCCAGAGCGATCATTGCAGACAATCCATCCTCGGCCATGCCCTGGTCGTACTGGATCAGGACCAGATTTCGATAAATCGCCAGGGATGAGGCGTGCCCGTAGGCATTCTCCGGAACGCCCAAATGCTTTTCCCAAATCTTTTTGCCGTCGAAATCAAAGCCGGCAATATCCCCGGTCACAAACATGGCATAGACGCGCTTGCCGTCGGTGACAGCCGTCGGCGCCGCCCAGCCGGTATCTTCCATCGGTTCGAGCGGTTCTTCACCGTCTTTCAAAGGCGCTCGTGTGACATCCCCTCTCCAAAGCAGCTTTCCCGAATCGGCGTCGAAGCAGAAGACCGCCAGTGCGTTCGGATCGCCGCCGGTCAGGAAAAGACGATTGCCCCAGACGAGGGGGGAACTGTGGCCGGGCAGTGGCACCTTGGTTTTCCAGAGAATTCCTTCGCCCGTCTTGCCGTCCCAGCGGCTCGGCACGTTCGTATAGGCGCTAACCCCGTTTCCCTCGGGACCACGAAAGCTTGGCCAGTTTTGGCTTGGATCCCCCGCTGAAGCAACGGAGGTCCCTTGAGCATTAATCCCGGCAAAATCAATCGACGGTTTCAAAGTAAGCAGCAACGCCCCGACGGCTAAAACAATCAGCCCGGCGGTCACCGACCACCGGGCGAACTTCGCCTCGTGAACCTGCTGATCCGGCCCCTCGGCGCTCAGTCCGGGGGTGGGGAGCTTCTTTTTCAGCGCACCGGCAACCCCGATACTCACCAGCAGGACAACAACGCCGCCCAACAGCAGATAGCCGCCTTTGCGAGAGCGATCCACCGCTCGAAGCCGGCGCTGCCTGATCTGCAAATCCAGCGTGCGCACCTGCGATAGAAGTTCTTCATTATCCGGCTGCTGGTACACCTGCGCTCTGAGATCCAGTAGCCGCGCCTCGTCCTCCGTATCGACGATCGTGCTTTTGCCGTAATTGAGAGCAAGAAACACAAGGACGATAAAACAAAACGTCCCGCCGACCATCGCCGTGGCCACCGCGCTGCGATACCAGGGATTCGCCGCCCGGACCTGCTCCGGGATATCGTTCTTTTGAGTTTCCATTAGCGTTTTCCGTTGGCCTCCTTCGCTTCCTTAAGCCTGACGTGCTCTCTGGGACAGTACGCAAAGCACCGCCCGCACGCCAGACAGCTCGCCCTGTCGGCCTCGTAGTCCTGCCTTCGGCGCCAAACGGAAAGGCCGATCAATTTGAGCCCGATCACCAGCCCGACAAATCCTCCGAAGATCCAACCGCCCAATCCGAACTGCGCCCGAATCTTCGAGGCGTCTTCGTAAAGCTCCGAAATGTCCTTGCCCGTCGCCCTGAAGGCCACGCTGGCGTCCGTGGTATCTTCGACCTCGCCGGCCTCTTCCAGGTATATCCGTTCCGCCAACCGAACGGTCTCGTGTGCCCGCGCAGTGACTGCCTTGATGCCGGATCCCAAACATCCACCAAGAAAGATCAATACGGGTATGAGCAAGATCAGGAACACCAATCTCTTTTTGGCGACGTGGTATTCCTTTTCGGGCCATTTCGTGGTTGGCTTTTTGATGGCGCCGAAGGGACACGCCTCCTCGCACAATTTGCATTGAATGCACTCATCCGGCGTAATCGTCACGCGCCATTTGGATAGGCGAGAAAGGTGTCTGAGAATGACACCGTACGGACAGAGGAACCGGCAATAAGGACGCCCGATGAACACGCCGATCAGCAGAAGGCAGCCGCCGAGGATCAGGACATTTAGATTCCCGGTCAGCCGAAAGATCGACACAAACGGATCATATCGGCAAATCACAAAGGCACTGCCGGTAGCGGCGAATAAAACCGCGGCGCCCAGGTAAACGTAGGCCAAAAGTCGCAAACCGTTTTCGGCCCAGCCCGGTATCGAAACCGGGTGGGACAGTACCAAATCCTGGACGGCGCCGAGAGGACAGACCGCGGCACAGAAACTTCGGCCGAAAAAGAGCGTGAACACAAGCGGCAGCAGGAAAAACGCGGCCACTGTGATCGGCACGACATACTCGCTGTCGAAGATGAACAAGATAATGTTCTGGATCGCTCCGATCGGACAAACACAGCCTTCACGCCAAAAGCCGAAATAGAGCAATGAAAACACCATGAGAACAAATATCGCCCGCCGGCTGCGTTGTTTCAGAATAAGATACGACGATACACCCAGCGCCGCCAAAAGCACCGCCACGTCGATATATTCGTAGATATCCTGGCGCGCATGGGGCGTCGTCGGACTCGGCATCTCGTAGCCGCCCTCGAAATCGGGCGGAGGAAATCGCTCCACGCCCCCCGCAACACCACACGAGATCAGAAAGACAGCTATGCTAATTATGACGCGGTTGGAGCGGTTCATTAAGCGTGGTCCACCTTCTTGAGTAAATACGGCTGGTCTGCGGGTACCCGGCGAAACGCTCCCGAAGGACACGCGACGGCAATGGAACATTCATTGCAATTCAAGCAACGGTCGTGGCGGACCTGGAGAAAGAGCGAGCCGTTCCCAAAGGCGGCGCAGCCCTTGACGCACTTGCCACAGGCGATACAAAGAGGCTCATCGATGACATACTCGTAATAAGGCTCCTCGACAAAAGAACGGATGATCGCCCCGGTCGGACAGAGTTCGTTTTCGGCGCCGGGCTCCAGCACATTCGCCCCCGGCTCGAAATAGCCCGGACAGAAATCACAGTATCCACATATCTCGAACACCTGAACGCACTTGACGGCGGATTCCTCCAAAACGCAATAGGTCGCGCAGTTGCCGCACGCCACGCAGGTGTACGGATCGATCTGCCAGACCATTTCCGTCTCCTCGTGCTTGCGGGCCGCCGAACCCGCCACCATTCCTAAAGCGGCGGCACATCCGCCCCAGAGGCTGTCTCGGAGCAATCGTCGCCGGTCGAATCTTCGATTATTATCTGTCATGAGTAGTTCGCTATATATATTTGTAAGTTGCCGACCCGAGTTTGGGTGGCAGCCTCCGCCGTTAGGCGTCCCCAAGGGAAAGCGAAGCTTGGGGATGGCTTTTCCAGCATTGACCATCCCCAAAGCCTTCGGCTTTGAGGCTGCCACCCTTCTCACGTCTATACATAAATTCAATTTCCATAACGCATCAACTTTTTTCACTTTGATTCTTGGCCAACCAGGCCGGGGGTAAATCGCAGTATGCTAAAGCTTTGCAGCCATCACAGATCCCGTCGTTCATACAAATCCCCTCCCGAATCAATCGTTGTCTTTTTGCCAAAAGGGCCGCCCCCCCTGCTGTCAGGAGTCCCAAGGTGGCGTATCGCAACGCCCCGATGCAAAGTTCTCTGCGGCTGCGAGTTTGTTCCGGATGTCTTCTCACGATGGGCCTTTCACTTTCGTAAATGTTCGTACCATATTCTTGATCGTATCCAGCACGAAGATACGCCC
>Ga0272442_10009279_pt1 | contig 12326 bp, 6 predicted proteins | sample SSMForm2O_FD_200262 | JGI IMG/M metagenome (GOLD analysis project Ga0272442, IMG submission 200262) | Marine sediment archaeal communities from Little Sippewissett salt marsh, Falmouth, MA, United States - SSM-Form-2O | ecosystem: Environmental > Aquatic > Marine > Wetlands > Sediment ... | reverse complement strand
GAAGTCGGCGACGACGATGGCGGCCTGCTTCTCCAGCATTCCCTTGGCCACCAGTGATCCCACCGGGCCAATACCCCGGTTCCGCATGAACATGAAGCCGGTCGTGACGGCCGTGAGGAGCACAAAGGCGAGTGCGCCACCGACCAGGGCGTTGCGCCACGTGAACAGCCGGCGCGAAGACAGCTCGGACCCGGCGGCTGACATCGCCTGGGATTCTGAAGCAGGCGACGACCCAGGTTCAGCGGGGCCGCCAGCCGCGTGCCTTCCCTGCACCACCGCCGTGGCCACGATGATCGGAAGGCCGACCAGCAGCAGGAGCAGGGCGAATGGGAACACCCAGTCGGGCAGACCGAGGTTGTCTTTCACCACGTCCACTACTTGCAGCACCACCCACGAGGCGGCGGCGTAGAAGGCCAGGATCTGCCACAGGGAACGGTTCTTCATCCGCGCTCCCTTATGATCTCTTCAAGGCGTGCCCGTGCGACTCCCACGCGGGGTTGCAACTCGGCGTCCGCGTCGGCCCAGAGCTCGACGAAACGTGCGTAGTACAGGGCCGCATTCTCGAGGTCCCCCTGCTCGTCGTACAGCTGACCCAGGCGCTCGAACAGGATGGGACGGTTGGGCGCACTTAGCTGTGGCGTCTCCAGGTCCCGTCGATACCACGCAACCGCCGAGTCCGCGCGGCCTGCCAGGTCATGCGCCTGCCCGATCTCGTCCAGGCCACAAGTGCTGCAGCGGGGCTGCAGGCGACGCAGCTCCTGGAAGTGGTCGATCGCCTCGTCGTACTGCCCCCTGTTCAGGGCGACCAACCCGTCCACACGCGCCTGGTCGTCCGACCAGCGATCCTCGGGCGCGTCGGGCACGGCTGCGCGGAAGGCATCCATCATCCCCCGGGCCCGATCCGCGTCGCCAAGGGCGGCGTAGCCGACCGCGAAGCCGAAGTAAGGTCGGTCGAGGGGCTCTTCAATGTCCTCCAGCGGGTGCTCGACCAGCATCCGCTCGATAAGCGCTTTGGCCGACGCCGTGTCATTGCGAACGTCCAGCGCCATCCAGAACTCCCCCTGCGCGTAGTCGCCGCCGGGAAGCCCCATCTGCCGCAGATAGCCACGGGCCTCCCGTTCGAGCGCCGCCGCCGCCGCCAAGCGACCTTGCAGTCCGGCGCTCTCCGCCAGGTGAAAACGCGACACCGCCTGCGCCGGGAGATCCGAAGGAAGCGCCTCCTGCATGTCGATCGCCAGGGCGTCCATGCCCTCGTAGTCCTCGAGGTTCATGGCAATGTCAATGGCGCCGATGTAGAAGCGTCGATCCTTCGGAAAGAGCCTGCGACCGGCCTCGACTGCCTGCGTTGCCTCTTCAAACCGGCTCATGCGGATCAGCGTGAACATGATGTTGCCCAGGGTGATCGAGCTCGAATCGACCGCCACCGACCTCTGGTACAATTGCAGCGCCCGCTCCTCGTCCCCGAGGTTGCCGTACACGATCCCGAGGTTGTTGAGGGCCCAGTCGTCGTTGGGATCGAGATCCAGCATGCGTTCGTACGCCGTCATGGCCCGGGCTTCGTCGAACTGGACGTCCAGGTAGTACGCGGCCTCGGCCAGGTAGCGTTCCCTGGGAGTGAGGCGGTCTTTCAACTCGTACGCGCGGGTCACGGCGTGTGTGGCCCGGGCCCGCTCGCGGCGCGCATTACTGAGTTCGATCCCAAGCTTGCGCCAGGCGCTCGCGAACTCGGGATCGATCTCCAGCGCCTCCTCGAGCAGCCGGATCGCGGCCTCGGCGTCACCCCGATGATCCACGGCCTCGAGCGCCTCGGAGTAGAGCTCCAGGGCCTCGAGCGACGAAGTCGTGACCGCGGCCAGCGGCGCGTCGGAGCGAAGTGATGTGAACGATTCCCCGATCTTCTCGCGGATCTTGCCCGACAGGCGGTCGATCGCGGGGATGATCTCGGTCTGATCGCGGGCCGTTTCCCGGTGTGAGGCGAGTTCGAGCCCATCCCCGGCCGAGACGATTCGGGCGGTCAGGACGTAGCTGCCCCCTGCCTGAGTGATCTCACCGGAAATCACTGCCTTAATTCCTTCGCGAACGGCGACCTCTCGCGCCACAGCCTCAGTCAGTGTCTGACTCGGATCGACCTGCATCCGTTCGAGTGCCGGCTCCAGGCTCGCGCGCTCCGCGACCTTGATGATCCGGGTCTGGGAGAGGTCTACCCTGAACGCCTCGGTAGCGGCCCGTGACAGCCCGGCATCGTCAGCGACGAAGTCGGCGAGGATCACTGGGCTCCGTTCGTCGAGCAGGCCCTTGGCCACGAGCGAGCCCACCGGCCCAATGCCCCTGTTCCGCATGAACATGAAGGCGGTGGTCACGGCGGTCAGCAGGACGAAGGCCAGTGCCCCGCCCACGAGTGCGTTGCGCCACGTAAACAGGTTCCGAGGGGTCATGTCGGCGTCGGCAACGGGCGCGGGCCGAGACTCGGTCGCGGGGGTCGACTGCGCGGGAGCGACGTCCGCGGCCGCCCCCGGACGCCCCTGCAACATGGCGGTCGCCAGGATGACCGGGAGTCCGATCACGAGCAGCACGATCGCGAACGGGAACACCCAGTCCGGGAGCCCCATGTTCTGCTTCAGGAGGTCCACCACCTGAAGCGCTACCCAAGACACACCCAGGTACACAGCCAGCACCTGCCAGACCGAGCGTTCCTTGAGTCCGTCGAGCAGGTTCATCGGTCCGCTCATCCGCGCTCCCTCGCGATTTCTTCCATTCGGTTGCGTGCGGCCGTCACCCGCGGCTGCAGATCAGGGTCGGCTTCAGCCCACAGATCCACGAACAGGCCATAGTATCCGGCGGCTCGCTCCAGGTCGCCCATTTCATCGTACAACTGGCCGAGGCGCTCCAACGTCCAGCCCCTGCGCAACCCGTCGACCCACGTCCGGAAGTTGAAGGCCGGTGTCAGGTACTTCTCGTAGTAGACGGCGGCCGAGTCCTGCTTCCCCCACAGATCGAACGCCATACCGACCGCATGGTCGGCGCAAGGCTGACAGCCATACCCCGCGTCGGCGTTCCGCAATGCAGGGATGGCTTCGGCATAGCGTCCCTCGGCCACCGCGATCCAGCCGTCGGCCACTTCAAACCCGAGGCGCCTGCGTTCGGCGAGCGGACCCAGCTCCTCCCGTTGAGCCGCCAGCAGCTCCCGAGCGGCCTCGACGTCTCCGGCTCCAGCGAGAATGGAGGCGACCCAGGCAGTCGGCCGGTCGAGCGGCGGAATCTCGTCCAGGGGGTATTCTTCGAGCGCGTTCTCGACGATGCGGACCGCCTCGGCCGGTCGGTCGAGGGCCATCACCAGTTCGGCCATCAGCAAAGACGTCCCAATCGGAGCGGCTCCACCCCGGAGCTCGTCCGCATCGATCGCCGCTGCGTACGAAGCGCGACCACTTGCCAGCTGGCCCGTTTCGATGTCCAGAAGCCAGTCGATCGTCCGCGTACGGCTCACCCAGTATGGATCGGCGCTATGAGCTTCCCGGATCGCCCGGTTCAGGCGACGTGCTTCCCCCGCGTCCCCACGCAGATGCTCGAAGTTAACCTGCCAGTCCTGCCAGCTCGGCTCGTTGGGCTCGAGGACCGTGGCCGAGTCGAGCCACTCGGCCGCAGAGTCCAGCTGCCCGAGGTTCGCATACACGACGCCTACGTTGGCAGCAGTGAGTCCCCTGGGCTTCATCGCATGGGCGCGCTTGTAGAACTCAAGGGCTCTATCCCAGTTGCGTTGGAAGTAGTAGACAACTCCGATATTGTTGACCGCAGACATGTTATCGGGATCTACCTGGAGTAGATTCTCGTACGCGGTGATCCCGGCCCCCGGGTCGTCCATCACATCGAGGTAGTACGTGGCCGTTACCGCCCACTTCTCCCGCTCGGTCAGACGGTCCCGGTACTCGTACGCCTTCCCGTGGGCCCAGTATTGCCGGGACCACTCCTCGAATCGGTTCTGGAGGAAGATGCCGAGGCCACGGTAGGCCATGGCGAAGGTCGAGTCGATCTCGATCGCCCGCTCCAGCAGTTCGATCGCCGCGTCGAGGTTGCCCTCGTCCCGCTGCACGCCGGCCTCGGTGTACGCCCGCAGCGCCTCCAGCGAGCTGGTGCTCACCTGGCTCAGCGCCGGGCTCTCGCGCATGCTCGTGTAGGACTCGCCGATCTGCTCGCGCAGGCCCCGGGACAGTTCGTCGATCGCCTCGATGATTCGGCTCGAATCCGCCGCCGTGACCCGCGCGTTGCCGAGCAGGTCTCCCGCAGGAGTCACGAGATGCGCCGTGATCACGTACGACCCGCCGCCAGACAGGATCTCCCCGCCGACGACCGCCGCGAGCCCTTCCCGCTCGGCGATCTCCCGGGCCGTGGCCTCGTCCACACGGCCGCCCCGGTCGCGCTGCATGCGAGCGAGCGCGCCCTCGACGGTGCGCGGGCTGACGAGGCGCACGATGTCCGACTGCGACAGATCGACGCGCAGGGCCTCCGACGCCATGCGGCCCAGCATCTCGCTCTCGGCCTCGAAGTCCGCGACCAGGATCTGGGACCGCTCATCGATCAGTCCCTTGGCCACCAGCGAGCCCACCGGACCAATGCCGCGGTTCCGCATGAACATGAAGCCCGTGGTGACGATCGCGAGGAGTACGAATGCCGCGGCCCCCCCGAGGAGAGCCCTCTTCCAGGTGAATATGTGGTGCACCTCGAGGTCTGCGGCTGCTGAATCGGCCTCGACACCAGCGGCCGGTGCAGGCTCCAGCGAGGTCATCGGTGTGTCGTCACCGTACGGCTGCCCCCCCTGCGCCGCGAAGCGTGCCTGGATCGCCGCGGTCCCCAGCATGATCGGAAGGCCGATCAGGAGAAGCACGACCGCAAACGGGAACACCCAGTCAGGCAGTCCCATGTTATCCTTCAGAACGTCGACCACTTCCAGCACACCCCAGGAAGCGCCCATATAGAGGACGAGGACCTGCCACACAGATCGGTCTCCGGCCTCGCCCAGCAGCTTGCTGACCCCGCTCTTCTCCGTCATCACCCGCGCTCCCTCACGATTGCCTGCAGTCTGGCCCGCGCCGCCTCGACACGCGGTTGAAGCACGGTGTCCGCATCCTCCCACAGGTCGACGAACTGGGCGTAGTGGAGGGCAGCGCTCTCGAGGTCACCGCGCTCATCGTAGAGCCGTCCGAGGCTCTCGTGCGCGGGAGCACGCACCATCGCATCCAGCCACAGCTGGAAGTTGCTCGGTGTCTCCAGGTACTGCTCGTACCTGGCAATCGCGGAGTCTGCCTGGCCAGCAGCCTCGAAAAGGTGTGCGAAATCCGCCGGCAGACACCGCGGGCATCCGCCGGCCGGCTGCTGGCGCATCTCTGCGACCGCCCCGTCCGCGTCTCCCTCGGCCAGCATCAACCAGGCCCGAAAATCGTGCTCGTAGCGACGCTCGATCTCCAGGAAGCGCGGGCTCACTTCCGCGTCCCGCTTGCCTATCAGCTCGCGGGCGAGCGACGCGTCCCCGGCGCGTGCGGCGATGGTCGCCGCCCACACCCAGGGCCGGTCCAGCACGGGCAGACGATCGAAAGGCGTTTCGGTTAGAGCACGATCCAGCTCGCGAAGGGCCGCGGCGGTGTCCTTCGCTGTGATCAGCAGGAATGCCGCCTTCTCCAGGCTGCGCTCCAGCGCCGCGCCCGCGTCTCCCCGCTCACGGTCCAACTCCACCGCTTCGGAGAACAGCGCATCCGCGGCCCTCATTCGCCCGTGCACCAGCTCGAGTCTCCCCGCCATCCCCCTCGCGAAGGCCACAACCTCGGCCTGCGTCGCGAACTCGTCTGCCAGCGCCGAGATCTGAGATCGGGCCGCCTCTTCGTCGCCCCGCTGGTACTCGAATAGCGCGCGCCATGGTTTGAACTGCGGGCTTTCCGACGTCTCGTCGAGAGCTTTGTAGGCCGAGTCAGCCCTCTGAATGTCGCCGACGTTCGCCCAGGCCGCGGCCACGTTGGCGGCGTAGATATCGGGGGACGGATCGGCTTCCCGGGCCCGCCGGTAGTACTCGCCGGCGCGGTCGAAATCGCCCTGCTGCCAGTAGTTGAACCCGATGTTGTTGAGCGCCTGCGCGTCGGTCGTATCGAGCCGGAGCATGGCTTCGTAGACCTGGATGGTCCGCGGCCGATCGTCCAGCACATCCTGGCTGTAGGAGGCCTCGACCAGATAGCGCTCGCGCTCCGTCAGACGATCCCGATGGCGGTACGCACTCTCCAGCGCCTGGATCTGCCGGTCCCAGTTCCGCCTCTGGTTGCCCAGGATCGTGGCCAGGTCGCGGTGGGCCAGCGCAAACGTCGAGTCGAGGGCCACGGCCTCTTCGAGCAGCCGCACGGCCGCGTCAAGGTTCCCCTCCTTGTGCCGGGCGTCGTCGGCCTGCGTGTACTTCTTCAGCGCCGCGAGCGAGCCTGTCGTCACGTGCGCAAGCGATGGCGTCTCTCGGAGGGACGTGTAGGACTCACCGATCTGCTCCCGCAGCTTCGACGAGGCCTCATCGATGGCCTCCAGCAGAGCGTTCTGGTCCCGAGCCGAAGCGCGAGCCGAAGCCAGCAAAGCGCCATCGGAAGCGGACACCAGCCGGGCGGTAAGCACGTAGCCGTCGCCGAGCGGTGCGACCTCGCCCCCTACGATCGCGGGGAAGCCGTCGCGCAGGGCGAGTTCCCGGGCGGTGTCCTCGGTGAGCTCGGTGTCCGGCTCCAGGCCCATGCGCGAAAGAGCGTCGGCGATCGAGTCCGGCTCGACCAGGTGGACGATCGTCGACTGCGTCAGGTCGGCCCGGAACGACTCCGTCACCGTGCGGGCGAGAACCGGATCCTCGGCATCGAACTCCGCGAGCACGATGCGGGAGCGCTCCTCGAGCACGCCCTTGGCCACCAGCGATCCTACGGGACCGATCCCGCGGTTCCGCATGAACATGAAGCCCGTCGTAACGGCGGCCATGAGGACGAACGCTGCGGCACCTCCAAGGAGGGCGTTACGCCACGTGAAGAGGCGTCGGGGCGCAGGGTCGGCTGGCGCCGCCCGGGGGGACGATTCGGCAACGGTTCCGTCGTCGCGGCCTGGGCGAGCCTGCAACACCGCCGTCGTCAGCATGACCGGAAGCCCGATCACCAGCAGAACCAGGGCGAACGGGAACACCCAGTCCGGGAGGCCCATGTTCTGCTTCACCACGTCCACGACCTGGAGAACCACCCAGGACGCGCCGAGGTAGACGGCCAGCACCCGCAAGGCCGCGCTGCTCTTCAGGCGATCGCCGAGCCCGCTCATCCGCGCTCCCTCACGATGTCTTCGAGCCGGGCACGGGCGGCCTCGACGCGCGGCTGCAATCTCGGATCCGCTTCGTCCCACAACTCCACGAACCGGGCGTAGTGCAGGGCCGCGTTCTCGAGATCGCCACGGGCGTCATACAGCTGGCCGAGCCGCTCGTGGGCCGGGGCGAGTTCCCCCGAGTCGACGAAGAACCGGAAGTTGAACGGTGTTTCCAGGTACCTCTCGTAGTAAGTGATCGCCGAGTCGGCCCTTCCGGCCTGGTCGAACAGGCTGGCGGTCTCCTGATAGCGACAGGGCGTGCACACCGTCGGGGGCAGAGCCCGAAGTCGTCGGAGGGCCTCTTCCGACCGGCCCTCGGCGCGCGCTACCTCGAGGCTCAGCCAGGTGTTGCGCTCGAACTCCCGCTGCTGCCTGCCCCGCTCCGACAACTCCTGCCACCGGCGATCGAGATACGCGACACCCCTTTCTACATCCCCCGCCCGGATCAATAGCCGCCCGACGGAACCCAAGGGCAGATCGACCATAGCCTCTGTGCCCGACTCCATGAGCGCGATCACCTCGTTTGCAGCCTTCAGGGCCGCCGACGTGTCTCCGTATAGCTCCAGCTCCAGCCACGCTGCGTCGAGCCGCGAGCGGAACGACTCTTCGGTGTTACCCCGCGCCCGCTGTCTCTCGGACTCTTCCGAGAGTTCGGCCATGACCCCTTCCCCTCTGCCGTGCAGGATCTCGAGATCGTCTAGAACTCTCTCCGCGCGGGACGCGGCGCGAGCGCCCGGGAAGGCCTCGCGGTACCTCTCGATGGCCTCGCGGAAACCGGTTTCGTCTCCGGTCATCCACCGAAAGTGCGCGCGCCAGTCCTCGAAGAGCGGGTTCGCAGGGAACGAGTCGAGCTCCGCATACCGGGCGGCCGCGGAATCGACGTGGCCGAGGTTCGCACTGGTGACCGCGACGTTCGCGACGTGCAGGGACACGTCTGGCGCAGCCTCGTGGGCTCTCTGGTACCAGACCAGCGCATTCTCGAAGTCGGCCTGGCGATAGTAGTTCACGCCGATGTTGTTCATCGCCTGCGCATCCAGCGGATTCAGCCGCAACATCGCTTCGTACGCCTCGATCGCCTTCTCCCTGTTCTCCGTAACGTCACTGTGATACGAAGCCTCCACCAGGTATCGCTCGCGCTCCGTCAGCCGGTCGCGGTGGCGGTAGGCCGCCTCGAGCGCCTCCACCTGGCGTTCTCGATCCTCTCCCAGGTTGTCGAGGACGGTGGAGAGGTCGCGCCACGCGAGCGCGAACGTCGAATCGATCGCCACGGCCTCCTCGAGCAGGCGGACCGCCGCCTCGGGATCCTCCTCGCGGTACCGGGCCTCGCTGGCCTCCGTGTACTTCTCGAGTGCTGCCAGGGAGCTCGTCGTCACGTGGGCAAGTGCCGGCGTCTCGCGAAGAGACGTATAGGATTCGCCGATTCGCTCCCGCAACCTGGCCGAGACGTCATCGATGGCGTCCACGAGCCCCTCATCATCCCGGGCGGATGCGCGGGCCGAGGCGAGTACGGTCCCGTCGGCGGAGGCGACGAGGCGCGCGGTGAGGACGTAGCCCGACCCGAGCGGCGAGAGCTCGCCTCCGATCACGGCAGGAATGCCGTCACGCCGGGCCAGCTCGCGGGCCGTCTCCTCGTTCAGTGCCGCGTCCGAGGAGCGCCCCATTCGGCCGAGGGCATCAGCAATCGAGTCCGGCCCGACGAGCGTGATGGCCGGCGACTGGGCGAGATCCACGCGGAACGACTCGGTCACGGTGCTCGCCAGCAGCCGGTCTCCCGCCTCGAAATCCGCGAGCACGATGCGGGAACGCTCCTCCAGCACGCCCTTGGCCACCAGTGAGCCCACCGGGCCGATGCCCCGGTTCCGCATGACCATGAAACCGGTCGTAACGGCGGCCAGGAGCACCAGCGCCGCCGCGCCGCCCAGGAGGGCGTTGCGCCACGTGAAGAAGCGTCGGGGCGCGAGATTGCCCGACGCGCGTGGTGCCGACGAGTCGGCGACTCCACCGGCCGGCACTTGAGAACGGGCCTGCAACACCGCCGTGGTGAGCATGACCGGGAGCCCGATCACCAGCAGCACCAGGGCGAACGGAAACACCCAGTCGGGCAGGCCCATGTTCTGCTTGACCACGTCCACGACCTGGAGCACGACCCAGGACGCGCCGAGGTACACGGCCAGCACACGCAGGGCCGCGCTGCTCTTCAAGCGATCGCCGAGCCCGCTCACCCGCGCTCCCTCACGATGTCGTTCATGCGGGCGCGAGCCGCCTCGACACGCGGTTGCACGTCGGAGTCCGCTTCCGACCAGAGATCCACGAACTGCGCGTAGTAGACGGCGGCTCTCTCAGTGTCGCCCTGCGCGTCATGCAGCTGACCGAGGCGTTCGATGACGGAGCCGAGTGTCCAGGCATCGACGATGCTCCGCACCCACCAGGGCCGCCCTACATACCGCTCGTAATAGGCGATGGCCTCCTGCGGACGACCCGCAGCATCGGCTGCCTCACCAGCCCACAAGTACCCGCAGGCGGGACACACGGTGCGCTCCATGCCGTCCAACATGCGGATGGCAGTATCGTATTCACCCTGGTGGACAGCGAGCTGTGCTTCCGTCATTATGGTGATCGCCACTTCCCATCCTCCCGTCGCATACGAAGCATCCGCGTTCCGGTGCCGCTCGAGCATCGCTTCCGCCTCTTCCTCGCGTCCCAGGGCGGCAAAGACGTTGGCCATCGGAAGCACGGGCGCATCACCGTCGGGAACCGCATCGACCGGGTAGCGGCTGAGGGCATCATCAAGGATCCGGTTCGAGCCGGCTGGATCCCTCTTGCCCATCAAGTAGCCCCACGAGGCCCACCCTGCCCTCTGCAGGTAGCTGCCGGGCCAGCCCTGCTCATCAGAGATCCGGGCTGCCTGCTCGCGCCTGACTTCCGACTCGGCGAAACGCCCCCGGGTCGCCTCGAGGAGCGACATCTCCGATTCGGTCGTCCAACGCCAGTACGGGCTCCCCCCGCCCAGGTCCTGCAACGACTCGTAGAGAGCAGCCGCTTTCTCGAAGTCGCCCAGCGTCAACTCAAGATCTGCCAACCGTTTGACCATGGAGGGAGCTCCGGGGGCCACCTCGAGAGCCCTCTCGAGAGCCTCCCGAGCCTCCTCCGGACGATCGAGGTCGCGCAGGGTGCTGGCCAGGTTTCCGTAGGCGGTGGTGTTGTTGGGCTCGGCCGCTACGGATCTCTGGTAGAACTGGAGTGCCTTTTCGTCGTCACCACGGGCGCTGTACAAGATCGCCACGTTGTTCAGGGCCCAGGCGTCCTCGGGATCGTGCTCGAGCAGGTTCTCGTACGCGAGGATCGCGCGGTCGAGATCCTGCTCGATCGCCATGTAGTACGTGCCCTCGGTCAGGTAGCGTTCGCGTGCCGTCAGCCTGTCCCGGTGCTCAAAGGCCTTGGTCTGGGCCTCTGCGGCCTCGGCGCCGCTGATGCCCAGATTGTTCATGATCGTTCCGAGCTTGCGCCACGCCATGGCGAACGCGGAATCCCTGGCTATAGCCTCCTCCAGCAGCCCGATCGCGCGCATATCCTCTCCGCGGTCGTCCGCATCCAGGGCCTGCGTGTACAGCCGCAACGCATCGAGAGAACCGGTCGTGACCTGTTCGAGAGCGGGCGAGGCCCTGAGAGATGAGTACGACTCACCGATCCGCCCGCGAAACCTCGCCGACAGGCGGTCCACCGCGGGGACGATCTCTGATTCGTCGGCGGCGGTCTCGCGCACCGACAGGAGCTCAGTGCCTTCAGCTGCCGACAGTAGTCTCGCGGACAACACGAACCGACCGCCTGCCTCGTTGATGTCACCGACGATCACGGCCGGCCACCCCTCCCGAATGGCGACCTCGCGAGCCAGGGACTCGTCTACTGAGGACGGTGCGCGCTCCATGCGTTCGAGCACCTGTGAGATCCGCGCGGTTTCTACCACGCGCACCAGGTCCGACTGCGACAGGTCGATTCGAAGGGCCTCGGTCGCCGTCGCGGCAAGATCAGGGTCCCTCGACTCGAACTCCGCCAGCACAAGCTCGGACCGTTCGTCGAGGACTCCCTTCGCGACCAGCGAACCAACCGGGCCGATGCCCCGGTTGCGCATGAACATGAAACCCGTGGTGACGGCCGTCAGAAGCACGAAGGCCGCCGCACCTCCGAGAAGCGCATTCCGCCAGGTGAACAGGCGTCGCGGGGAAAGTTCGCTGTCCGCAGGTGGGCCAGACTGCCCGGAGGCTGCCGGGAGGGAATCCGCCTGTTCCGCCGCCGGTCGCCCCTGGATCATGGCCGTCACCAGCATCACCGGCAGCCCGATCAGCAGGAGCACCACGGCAAACGGGAACACCCAGTCCGGCAGTCCCATGTTGTCCTTGAGCACATCGACAACCTGTAGGACTACCCAGGATGCACCGATATATACGGCGAGGACCTGCCATGAAGAGCGCAGCCGTCCGTCGCGAGAAGCCTTGTTGGATCCCGTAATTCCGATCGTGTATTCCCTGTATAGAGTGCGCAGCCGGCCCTAATGTGTCCAAAAGCCCGTCAAATGGGCAAGGATAGCCATTTCTCAGGCACCGGACGGCGCCGAGTTGGGCAGCGTCAGGAGAAGACGCTGGAAGGCGTTGCTAGCACCCGGCGGTGGCCCCGGCTCGACCGTCGGATCAGTCCTCTGACTTCTCCGCCAGCTTCTCGTGGAAAGCCACGCTCTCCAGGAGTCGCACCTGCTCGGACTCGAGGGCCTCCAGCCGGGCGGCCAGCATCTGTATCTCGGGCCCGCGGTTCTCGGCCTCGAGGCGGCGGATCGCGGTCCACTCCTCCAGGAAGGTGCCGAGTTTCTTCGAAACCGGCCGGAGCAGGATCACCCCGCCGATGATGCTGGCGATGACGATCCAGAACACCACGGTAAGCGCGAGCAGCAGTGGATCCAAGGTTCAGTCCCTGTCAGTTCA
>Ga0272442_10009278_pt1 | contig 12326 bp, 10 predicted proteins | sample SSMForm2O_FD_200262 | JGI IMG/M metagenome (GOLD analysis project Ga0272442, IMG submission 200262) | Marine sediment archaeal communities from Little Sippewissett salt marsh, Falmouth, MA, United States - SSM-Form-2O | ecosystem: Environmental > Aquatic > Marine > Wetlands > Sediment ... | reverse complement strand
TGCGTATATTTATCGATCGAACGTTCTTGATTATTCTGATGGAAGCAATGGTCAACCCTATGATCAGAACGATTGGGAAAACTTATATCTTGGCGGATGGAGTCGGACATCCCTAGAAGTAGAGGAAGCATATTATTTAGTCTATGGTGATGAATGGGAAGAAATCCGGGAGAAACTCATTGAAAAAGATATAACTCTCATTGAAAAACCACCAATAGCAGGTTATGTGTATGATCAGAATCTGACGGATGAATTCACTCGATTAATGGGCGATCGGTCTCCAAACCCTCGTTGGGATGTAGAATGGGCAGTGCATCGGTTGGTGGATATGGACAGATTCCCTGAGTATAGAGATATTAAAATATTGGTTTCTCCAAAAGATATCTCAAATAAATATGAGACCTTTTGGTCATTATATTTGGAAGGTGATCTGGATGCAGAAGGTAACATGATCATCTAACCCTTAAGAATGATGGTCTACTGATAGTAAATGCTTTGAATAGAGTTGACATGAACAGCTCAACTGGTAGAAGAGTAAAAAACGATGAGTGATAATGGTGCAGGTGATTCTAGATTCTCTTAGTAACTTGTACAATCATATGCCGCGAAACGAAATGGCTAATCAACACCTTCTTCTTTTTTTTCAAACCATTTTCCTGTTTTTTTCCTGGTAAATTATGATCTAAGCATTTGATGTGCATGAAAAGCTAACTCTTTTGACTATATTTTTAAGGAGAAAATAAGGGCATTGGTAAAGAATGAAAACAAAAAGTGTTGAATCGTTCAAAACAGATAGGAGAAATATTAAAATAATGTAATATATATATTATATTTTTGATGATGTATCATGAATAAGATGTTAATGGTAATTGGAGCTTTCTTAATTTCATTATTGATCGTATCTAGTGCAACAGCGGTACCGCAAGCCAAAGCCGGTAATCTTGATCAAATTCTAGAGAAGAAAAAAACCATGGATGCTTTAGAAAAACAACTAATTGACATCAATGATTTATTAGAATTAATACTGAGGATAATGCGGTTTTTACAGAACCTAACCTCTGTTATTCTGGGATTGCTTAGTCCGCTTCTCCCTCTTCTTGAATTAATTGAAACATTTTTGACTAATCTTTTAGAGAAATTGCAACCCTGGGGGAGTCTCGTAGGAGCAATAATAACTGTTATCGAATCGATTTATGCGTTAATTGAAGCGATTCAAAACTTAATAAATCCTCCTGCCTTAAGTCAATTGATATAAACCGTTTTATCTTCATGAAACCCTTGACTATATAGACTACTTTTAATATGGAGAAAACACTGAAACGTTATGTTGGATTAAAAAAATATAATTTAAAGATCTAATTTCCAAATAATTGATTTACTAATTTTATCATCTGATTTTTTTGCTAATTCAATTCGCTCATCAAATGATAAGGGGTAAAAGCGTAAGTAATAGTAAATATCTCCAATACCGCCAAAAATGTTAACAATAGGAAACATGAGAAAAAAAATATCCCCTGGATTAATGAAAACAACAAAACACCAAATGAGAGGCGAAAAATGTAATAAGGTCATTATTTTATCATTGCCTAAATAGCACTCATTATCCACCAGAAATCCAATAGCACTCCATCTTGTAATGATTATCGATTGTATGGGAATTCCATAATAGGCAATCACCAGTAAATGGGTCAATTCATGTAATATGACTGCAAATAGAAATCCAAGTAAACCCATTAGTATATAGTCCATATTATTTATCAAGTATTATTTTTATAATTACTAATATATATAATTATCTTTATTTGATTATAAAAACATAGAAAAATTAATCTTAAAACCCAAATTTATATACATTATAACAAAAATTAAAACATACATTACTTTTTTTTATTTTCAGTTAAAAGAGCTGCAAAACACATTATTTTATGAAAAAAACAAGATTTTTTGTCATAATTAGACATTTTTGTCGTAGAAATAAGATAATAGACTATTTTTAAAAGGAAAGCTTAATAAATAATACATTAGTTAATTTAAATTGGGAGATATTATGAAAAAAATAATAATTTTTAGCATTATTGCAATGCTGATAGTTTCAATGCCGTTATCAACATATGTTTCAGCAGGGAATGAGGAAGATCCTGAGATAGTGGATGAAACAAATGATCTATTTGGAATATTTGCCTTAAAACCAAATGTATATAATTTTTTCACAAAATTAAAAATTTTTAACATGGAATCCTTAGATTTCATGGATATTACATCAGCATGGTTCTACGAAAACCAAGATAAACCAGATTATTTATATACCGCTATTAAATTAAAAAATCTAGAGTTAATAAACCAAAGAACAATATATGCGATGCATTGGGAATTTAATAATAAAAACTATGCTGTTGGAGTCCATGTATATTCCAATGGTGAAACTCAAGGCTTTTTTGCAGGTCAAACTTTTGGAATATTTAATAGATATGGACCGAATCATAATGCAAGTGGCATATTTGACATAGAAAATGATGTAGTACTGTTTGAAATATCTAAAGACGTTATCGGAAATCCAGAACCAGGGGATATATTGACTAAAACAGATGCATGGACTGGTCTTAGATTCATTTTTGAACCATTAACAATCCCATTTGGTGGAGAGGTTGCTAAAGATTGGGCAGGTTATGGAACTGATTATGTTATTCAATATTGAGATAGAATATTGAGATAAGAAAAAATATGATAATTAATTTGTATTCTCTAACGAATTAGAATGAATAATAACCACAATTCGATAAGGTCAAATCCATATCTGGTATACCTAAATATTTATAGATTAATAATTGCAAGTATTTATATTCCTCATAGCTTCTATTTGCATATTCCATTTTTCTTCACACTCCATCTTCATGAATACTTTTTGTCTTATGTAATATTTAAAAGATGTTTGCAAAATTATCATTTCTGATATTTTTTCTTTAATTAATAAATTATTATTTGATGATGATAAATTATTTAATCATGAATTTCCTTAATAATTATCAAATTGGGGGTTTGAAGATGAAGAAAATAGGTGTTTTGATAAGTCTAATGGTATTGATTACGATGTTACCATTGACTTCTGCAATGACTATTCCATTGGATAATATAATTATTCCCAATACAGTTGACTCTGATCCACCAGATTGGGCAACTGGAGGTTTTGTTGGTGTTCTTGGTTTAACCAACGAAATGGGACGTCCAGAATCATATCGTGGATACGTAGCAGGATACTACGAAAAAGAAAAGTTCAATGGACGATTTGCTGGAGTGATTGCACAAAGGAATGCTTCTGAAGCAACAGGATTCATCGGCGGATACATAAAAGGACCCTTCCTGATTGGCATCATTGGCAATTTATCCACGAGGGAATATAAACCAATAGTCGGTATTGGATCAACAAATCAAACTCATGCTTATTACCGATTGATGAGTCTGATTGGCCCAACAATGTATATTGCCTGTCGATACAATTCACTTTAAAACAAAATTTAATTTTATGGATAGAGATTAAAATAAACGATTACATACGAAATAAGAACGGTAACATACAAACTGAGCCAGAGAACCTTACTCCAATGTCTAACCTCATATCCATCCATAGGATTCAGAGGAAACAAATCAATAAACAAGTTGAGAATATTAACAATAATAATCATCTGAAGGATGGTAGATGGATAAATAAGATTGATGATAAAACAAATGGCAACGATGATAAACACTACTAGTGAGACAATAAAGCTAACCTTCCCGCATTTCTTCAAATCCTCCTCTTCATAATGATGATTTGAAGCAAGTGAAAACGTATTACCCAACGCTGTGGAAACAAACATCATAACTGCACCAATTGGCCAGATATAATATTTTGAATGAAATCTAAGTTTTACACATAAGATTGCTCTCAATACTTCTCTAATAAACATAAAAACTAAAATGATAACAAGAAAAATGATGAATGGTTCCCAGAAAATCGATAGATCTGGTGACCAACCCCAAGTTAACACAAGTGATAAAATAATGGACGAGGTAACAATAGCAATTATTTCACTTAAATTAAGAAAACTACTCTTTGATAGAATCGTTGATGTTAATGGTGGTAATTTATTTTTTATGCTTTTACGAAATTCTATCGTTCTTTCACTGAAATAATCACTAGAGAATTCAACCAGAAAATTCAATAAAAATAGAAGGATCAAACTCAGGAGTGTGGCAATAATTTTAGAAAGATGTTTTTCAATGAACTTTCCTATTAATGATCTTTGATCTATTTTATTGATTAAAAATGGTTGATCAAATGGTTCTTTGTTATGGATAATTTTTTCAAACCAGTTGATATCCGAATTATTTTTTTTATCATCAGTTTCTTCTTCTTTTTCCTTTTGCTTCCCTTGTAACGCAACAGCGATACTTTTTTCATCAATGGTTACTGTACTGCTATCATTTGCAATGACTTGTATGGAGTATGTTCCATTTGATGCATAGGTATGTGGTTCTATGATTGTCTGATTATTTGTTAATTCACGAGAAGTTGTTGAATTATCGTCCCAATCGATAGTAACATTTACCAGATCTCCATCTTTATCTCGTATTGTTACGGTAAGATTTACAGTAAGATTTTTTGTCGAATTTTCATAGGTGAAATATAACTCTGGCGGATTATTTGCTTTTACGATGGTAACAGTTTTACTTACAGTATCACTTGCTTTTTTATTATCAAAAACAGTTAGAGTCACGGTGTAATTACCATCGTTTGTATATGAATGATTTATAGAGTCTCCTCCAAGAATCGTTCCATCATCAAGATCCCAAGTGTAAGAGGTAATAAATCCGTCAGCATCATAACTTTTTTTTGCATTTAAATTTATATTTTCTCCAGGAAAACCTGTAAAAAATCCTTCAATAATCGCAACTGGATCAATATTCTCATCGATGATAATTGATCTTGATTTCGTTTTAAAGGAAAACGATTCATTTGTCCACTGATACGAATCAGTAACATTGACCCAAATCGTATATTTTGTATTATAGGATAGACCGCTTACCTGCAAAGTTTTTGTCCCATTGGAATCATAATTTGATGAACTATATTGACCATTATTACAAGTTATACTCCAGTTAAATAAACCTGTTTCAGGATCAGTAATTTGAATTGACCAATCCATTTCAAGAGGATTATTTTTACTCCCTTGAGCAGGTTTAGGCTTCGTAATAACCGGTGGTTGATTAGTCTTGTTTGTTAACGGCAAACTATCAATAAAATAAATTGAATTATTAACTAGATACGCTTCGTCACCAAGTCCATCCCCATCATAATCCATACCTGTATAATCACTCCAATAATTACCTCCTAAATATGAACCTCCAAAGATATTTGATGAAGAAGTTTTTGTAATATTAAAATAATGAATTATTTCGTCATCCGAATGAATTTCACCATTTTCAAGATTATCAAAATAATTATTATAAACAAGCGGTGAACCAGAGTCAAAATAATGTAATCCTACCGTATTATCAGAAATGAAATTATTTGTAATAATTGTACCAGCGGATTCAGATGTTAAAAAAATTCCATAGGTATTATTATAAATTTTTAGATTGCTATAAATTGCATTTAATGATTTATCATAAATCGCTGATCCCTCACTCGCACCAATAAGGTTATCTTTAATAGTCAAATTAGTAATAATAATATCTGGACTCATAACAGATATGGTATTTCCCCATTCCGCATTGGAAATGATGACATTATCAATATTTTCTCCAGAAATTGTCACTGTTTTTGTAATATTTATATTTTCAATATACGTACCATTAAGAATCAGTATTTCTCCTTCGGAACTAACATTATTGATACCCTCAGTTATTGTATGGACATGACACCAATCATACCATGAAGGATCTGCATCATCATCAACAAATAAAGAAAAAACCTCGTCAATTTCCCCATCACAATCATTGTCTTTTCCATCATAGAGTTCCATGGCTCCAGGGTATACAGTAGGGTCGTTGTCATCGCAGTCTGTTCCCATGGGGCAGTCTAATGTTTGGTTATAGTATCCATCAAGGTCATTATCGATACAATCATAGCAATCTTCGTCAATGAGTCCATCACAATCATTGTCTTTACCATCACAAAGTTCTAAGGCACCAGGGTGAATAGTTGGATCATTATCATCACAATCCGTTCCGCTTGGACAGTCCAGTGTTAGATTATAATACCCATCATCATCAAAATCAGTACAATTACAAGAAGTAAGAAGAAGGGGTTGAGTTTTTAATAGCGATTCAAAAATAGATAACTTAAGAGTACTACTGGAAAAATATAAATGAAGAATATTCCGAAGTTTCGGAAAAACAACTCTCCCATTTGGTTCTAGATTTACATCCTGGAATGAATCAACATTTTCATCTTTTTGACCATTTTGATCTAGGATAGATGAAGGAGCACTATAAAATAAACCGACTGAACATTTTAATTTTGAAGAGCTTTCTAAAAAATCATTATTATTATACGCTTTCAAATCGAATAAAAAAATTGAAGCAACTATAAGACAAGATAATAACGTACACAATAGCAATAAATTAAATCTTTTTTTTGAATTTGAACTATTCATGTTTTTATCTCGTTTTTATTACTTAATTGAAGTCGCCGACATTCTTAGTGGAAAAAATCCAATTATATTTTTGAAATAAACTGGTAATTTCAGGATTTTATTATGTAATGATTAAATGATTGTAGTTTTTCCACAATACCTTTATTATTCTTATGATTTAATAATATTGTTGAACATATATTAAATTATTTGAGAAATTAATTAGACTTACCATATTTAACTTTCACCATATTAAGAGATTTTTAACTACAATTTTCCAATTTTTTTTAAAGCTACTGAACATAGTGATAGAATAAAAAACAAAGAGATCCTCGATAATTTCTAAGATAAGTTAACTTTATTTATTGATATCGACTTTACGATACTTATGCAATATCATTCAAAAAAATGGATACTGTTCCTTTTTATACTTTTTACAATAATTGGTTTAATGAGCTTTTCACCAGCGGTTACATCTGATGAAATCGAATCTCTCATCGGTAATGATGATATTTATGAAAAAAATGGATTCGTTGGTAAATCGGTTTATTTTAATTGGACACTTTCTAAAAATACAGATACAAATTATATAGTCATGGTTCATGTCGATGATTTTGATAATTGGGAATATAGCATTTCTCCAAATTATTTTTTTCTTGATGAAGATAATCCACGTGAAATTGTTACTCTAAAGTTAACCATTCCACAATACCCAGAAGAGATTGAAAAAAATACCATTATCACCTTTTTTGTTAGACCATTAAATAGCTCAGAAACAATAAACATTACACGGAACACACAAATTTCTATAGAAGATTTGGTCTTACAACAGGAAAATAATGCGATTCTAGGTTTGTTTGCCAATCCGTTACCCAAACCCTTTGATTCTCCCATTCCAACATTCATTTTAAACGTATTCTTATGGATTATTATCGCGATTTTACTCTATTATTTTATCAAAATTATTTTAATTAATCTAGCAAAAAAAACAAAAACACAGTTTGATGATAGACTAATTGAAATAGTACGACGACCTTTTTTATGCATCATCGTCTTGTATGGTGCAGTAAAATCTATTTTTAACTTACATTTTACAATCGGTCTTCAAATCTATATTTTCCGAATTTCACTATTTGTCTTTTTTATCTTAAGCATATATATCATCTATAAAGTCTATAATGAAAGCCTTGAGGCATGGTCTGAGCATAAAGGAGGTAAAGCATCCATGTTTGATGCTGTCCTTAAACCAATTCTTAAAAAAATTGGAATTTCTTTCATCATTGTCGGCGGATTAATCTTTGCATTACATGCAACCGGAATAGAAGTTACAGCACTCCTTGCAGGTGCAGGAATCATGGGATTAGTTATAGCATTTGCCGCCCAGGATACGCTATCAAATTTTTTCAGTGGTATTCACTTATTATTAGATCGTCCCTTTAAAATTGGCGATGTCATATATATGGAACCAGGAAATTATTGGCAAGTATTAAACGTTGGAATGAGGTCTACGAGGCTGTTAAGTATTTTTGATAATGAACTAGTCATTATGCCCAATAATACTGTTGCAAATCAAAAGATTATTAACATTGTGAAACCCGATTCAAAAATCCGGAAACGAATAAAGGTTAGTGTTGCCTATGGCACTGATTTAGAAAAAGTATGTGATATCCTCCTTGAAATAGCCAAGAAACATCCAAATGTATTGAGCGGTGAGGGATCTGAACCTATCGTGAGAATCACAGATTTTGGAGATTCAGGAATAGAGGTATTGCTTGTCATGTGGATTGATGAAGTCATGAACCAATGGCTGGTACTCAGCGATATTAGAAAAGAAATTGATATTCGATTTAAAAAAGAACATATCACCATTCCGTTTCCACAACGAACTGTATGGTTAAATAATGTTGATCAACCAAAAGAATCACATAACGATAAAGAACAGAAAAAGAAATAAAAAAAGTAATGGAGCTATACTGCTCCATTACCAACCAGGTCCGTCTGAGACGCCGTCATGTGAATTTGGAGCTGGTCCAGGTCCATATGCTGGTCCTATGCCACCAAATGAATCAAATCCGCTACCATCCGATACTCCGTCATGTGAATTTGGAGCTGGTCCCGGGCTTTTCATTTGACTTTGGTTAGCTGCTGTTGCAACCGCGATTCCTACTATAGCTATAGCAATTATCGCTGCTACAATTAGTATTTTTTTCATGTTTTTTCTGACTCCACCTTATTAATTAACGCGTGTTAATAGGTATTATTATATATAATTCAATTTGGCATGTACTCAAATTTGTACGCATTAAATTAAAACAAGAAGGACGTAATCTTAATAAGCATAACTATAAATAGATACTAAGTATAATAGATTACTATAACAAAACATTACTTTTAGGTATTAAAGAGTACCTAATTTGTAATCAAATTTCACATGATGCTTCTTTTTTTAAGAATTGAATTGTGGGGGAGTAATGCAATAAAAATTAATTCGAGGTGACAATCAGATTATGCAAGCGAAAACAGTTGAACTACAAAAGTTGGCAAAGACAAGAAAAATGAAAACTGTTGTTTTTGAACAATCACGATCTGCTAAAACAAATCGATTCGTTAAATAAAACACAAAAAAATGGTGATGCTATAATCAATAGCAAGATATTATAGACTTTTTTTAAAGACAATAATTTCAGTTACGGAAATTGGAAACTTTGGATTTTTTTCTAATAATAACTACTTTTTTATAGCAATCTTATTAAAATCATGTTGATATAAAACAGCTATGTTAATTAAATCAATTGATGCTATTCCAAGACAATTGAAATTAAAAGAACCATTTACTATCGCCAATGAAACCGTAGAATTTGGGGAGAATGTATTTTTAAAAATTGAAACGGATGCGGATATCATAGGCTGGGGCTGTTCAACACCGGATAGCGTCACCGATGAAACAATGGAAACGGTGTTAACATGTTTTCATGATACTATGAAAGATCTTCTTATTGGAACGGATCCCCTCCGAATTCATTATCTTAATGAGATTATTGAGGGGAAAATCAAGGGAAATTCTTCCTTGAAAGCTGGGATTAACATAGCATTATATGATATTCTTGGTAAAAAAGCAAATCTACCCGTATTCAAACTTCTTGGAGGTTATAGAGATAAAATTGAAACATCTGTCACTATTGGGTTAAATCCTATAGACACTATGGTTGAACAAGCTAAAGACTATCTAGCTAGGGGGTTTACTTCTTTAAAGATAAAATGTGGAATGGATACTAATCAAGACATCGAAACCGTGCTTGCTATACGAAATGCAGTTGGTCCGGATACAAAAATCAGATTGGATGCAAATGAGGGATATACTCTAGAAAATGCATTACGAGTTATTGAAACTCTAGAAAGACTTGGTGCAGATATTGAAATCCTTGAACAACCCACACCTGCGAAATATCTCTATGCACTTAAGGAAATAACCTCACAATGTCCGGTACCAATAATGGCTGATGAGACTGCACTTACCTTGCGAGAAAGTTTGAAAGCAATAAAAATGGAAATAGCTGATATGATTAATATTAAGTTAATGAAGATAGGTGGAATTACCAACGCGATAAAAGCTAATACGTTTGCAGAAATTGCAGAAATTCCTGTCATGGTCGGTTGTATGAATGAATCCATGGCTGCCATGTCCGCTAGTGTTCATTTTGCCTGTGCATTTAAAAATGTACAATATGCGGATTTGGATTCTGCATTAGATTTTGAACAGGACTGCGTTAAAGGTGGTGCACGATACGAAAACGGGTTTATAATTCCATCAGATAAACCTGGGCTTGGAATAGAAGTGGATCTATAAATGAAACAGAATTATAATGATATTTTTAAGGATATACCAACCTATAGCAGGTTTCTTAAAGTTGAAGAAATTGATAGATTAGTTGAATCAATAATACATCTTTCTAATGTTAACTATAAGACTATTGGACGAACTGTTGATGATGAACCACTCAAATTACTTGAAATAGGAGATGGAGATAAAACTGCTTTAATCATTGGTGTTCCTCATAGTGATGAACCCCTGGGAAGTCTGGTTGTCACTTTTTTTGCTCGATGGCTTGCATTGCATCCTGAAAAAGAATATTTCGGATGGCGTTGGCTTTTTATTCCAATTCTTGAACGAAGAGGGATGAGATTAAACGAAGGATGGTTCACCATGTCACATTCATTTGCGAATATGGCAAAACAAAATTTTAGAGAACCCACGGAGGATCAATATGAATGGACATTCCCCATTGAATACAAGGATTATAAATGGATTAAATCACGTCCAGAAACCGTATTAGTGAAAAAAGTACTAGAAGAAGAAAAACCTGATTTATTATGTAATCTGCATCATTCAGGGTTTCATAATGCTTATTTTTATCTAAGTGAAGATTTCCCAGAAATATATACAGATTTGAAGAAACTCGCTCGATCTTGTCGAATACCTCTTTCTGATTCTGCTCCAGATGTACCCTTTGGTAAAATGTTTGCACCAGGATTTTATCAAATGTATGGACTAAAAGAGTACATTGATTATTACAAAACAAAGGATCCCATGGTACTTACAACGATTAAACGAGGAGCTTGCAGTGACGAATGGTATAAACAAAAAATTGGTGGTTTTAGCTTTAACTGTGAAGTACCGATGTATCTCTCCTCAAAATTAACGGATAAAAGGCCTTCAACCAAAACCAAAAAATCAGTGATTAAAGAAAAATATGAACGAAACAAAAATCTGGTGAATTATTCGCAACGTATTTTTAATCTTCTCAAAGAATATGCAGATTTAGCAGATCCGCTTTTATGGGATTTAGCAGAAAAACATTTAGCAAATGCAAAAAATTCGATTGAACATGAGAAACGCCTCTTAAACAAATTGGATGATAGTATTGTAACAAATGCTGAAGTGTTTGAAAATGAGGTGTTAGAAGACATCTTTGATTTATTCTTTTTAGGGCAAATCTGGAGAGTTACAGAAAGCATCTGTATCAAGGGAGGGCATCCAAAAATTTGCCGTTTGATGGATTCTGCAGATATCGAAATAAAAAAACTGGGAAAATTAGTTCAAGAACGAGGAAATTTCTACCACTTTCCCCTCAGAAATTCAGTGAAAATGCAACTTGGAAGCATTCTTATTATTGCTGATTACTTGAAAAATGGATAATTTGCAGTAGCATCGTATGATTTAAGAGTTTTCAATCCGAAAATGAATATAAGGAAAAAATCAATTATAGCATAATGAGCCAAGGTGTTATACGGATCTTCCAACCAACTGATTTAGATCAGATTGTCGAGTTGGAAATAAAGTGTTTTGGAGAAAAAAATGCGTATGCTAAAGGACAATTAAAGTACCTTATCCTCAATGCTCATAGTTATTGTTTAGTAGAGGAACAAGAAAACCACATTCGTGGATTCATCATTGTGTTATTTCGAAAAAAATCTCACATTGCAGGAATAGAGACTTTAAATGTCGATCCGGCTTATAGAGGGCTCGGAATCGGGAAAAAACTATTATTAGCAGCGGAAAGTGAAATGAAAGCCAGATTGATTAAAAAGGTGCGTCTTGAAGTTTCTGCGGGAAACACTTTTGCAATCGGACTCTATGAAAAAGTAGGGTTTAAAAAAATGGAAATTCTAAAAAAATATTATCATAACATATCCTTTGAAACCTATGATGCT
>Ga0272442_10009276_pt1 | contig 12327 bp, 7 predicted proteins | sample SSMForm2O_FD_200262 | JGI IMG/M metagenome (GOLD analysis project Ga0272442, IMG submission 200262) | Marine sediment archaeal communities from Little Sippewissett salt marsh, Falmouth, MA, United States - SSM-Form-2O | ecosystem: Environmental > Aquatic > Marine > Wetlands > Sediment ... | reverse complement strand
TCATCAGAACCGGTATCGCTAAGGGCTTCCAAATCGGGTGCCGCCGCCGGGGTATTCGCCGCAGTATCGAGTACTATGGTCAAATCATCGGACGCCACCGAATCGAAACCGGCCAAATCAGTAATATAGACATCGACCAGATTGGTTCCTTCATCCAAATCATCAACGGCATCGAAGGTGTAGCTCCAGTTGCCGCTGCTGTCGGCAACGGTGGTTCCCGCGTCCGTCCAGCCGCCGCCGTTCTTGTTGGTCCGCACGTGAACCGTGGCGCTGCCTTCGACTTCGTTGCCATCGGCTACCGAGCCGTAAACCGTACCAGCAGCTACATAAGTAATCCCGTCGGCGTCACTGCTGCCGCTATCACTGGATGTCTGTAACAACGGAGCATTGGGAACCGCCCCGCCGCCATCATAAGTCACAATTAATATTTCCGATGTTGCCGTATTTCCGGCAGTATCGGTTGCCGTGGTGGTGAGATCATTATCGCCAACCGCCAGGTCTCCATTATTCAGTTGAATCGACCAGGCCCCGGTCGCAGCATCGGCGGTATCAGTGCCTTTACCGGCCGCCTCCACAAACAATTGCACCGTCGCCCCCGGTTCGGCGAAACCGTCAAACCAGGCGGCGGCGTCGCTGGTGATATTATCCTTATTGGATGATCCGGTATCGCTGGCCGCCCGCAAATCCGGGACCGCCGGCGTCGCCAAAATCGTATCCAGCGTAACGGTTAAATCCGCCGAATCACCGGAAGTATTTCCCGCCGGATCCACATAGATAATATCGACGACATTGGCGCCCTCCACCAAATCTCCGGCCTGTAGCGTCACCGAATACGAACCATCCGGTGTCGTGGTCGTCGAACGTTTATTGACTCCGTTGACCCGCAAATAGACTTTGGAATTATTAGGAACGGTGGCCGCCGGACCGGTAAAAGTGGGTGTGGTTATATTGGTGATATTATCATTGTTGGTCCCGCTGTCACAGGCGGCTTCCAAGTCGGGCGCCACACCTGGGGCATTAGCCGTGGTGTCAAGAGTAACCGTCAGAGTCCCTGAATCGAGAGTATTGCCGGCCGTATCGGTCACTCGAATGTATACATCGTTATCGCCTTCGGCCAGATCGCCGGCGGAAATCGTAATCGAATAGGAACCGTCGCCATTGGCGGCAGTCGCAGCCAAAGTCGCCGCTCCCAAACGAAGGCTAACCAGCATATTATTATCCACACTTCCGGCCGCCCCCACAAAAGTAGCCGTTGTGTCGTTGGTCAAATCATCCGTATCGAAACCTGGTAACTCCGCATATCCGGTGTCGCTGGAAGTATCCAAATCCGGTACGGTCGCTAACGCAGGATCGGTCGTATCCAGAGTGATCACCAGATTGTCGCTGGCGACCGAGGTAAATCCTGAAGAATCGGTGGCGGTAACAAAGATGGTGTTGATCCCTTCGTTGAGCCAACCGTTGGTAATATCATAAATCCAGTTTCCATTGGCATTCACCGAAACGGTATCAGTATGCGTGCCGGCGTTGATATCGATATTTATGGTGGTATTGGCTTCTGCCGTACCGGTAATCGTCGGATCGGTGATGTTGGTAATATCATCGGCATTATCGCTGCCGCTGTCATCGGAACTGCTCAAATCGGGCGTCCCGGGCTGGGCCGGTCCCGCATCGTCAAAAGTCACCACCAACGCCGCCGACGTATCAGTATTGCCGGCGGTATCGGTCGCCGTCACAGTGATATTATTAGCTCCCGCCGCCAAATCACCATTGTTCAATTGAATGGACCAGGCGCCCGTGACGGCATCGGCGACATCGGTGTCTTTACCGGCCGCCCCGACAAACAACTGCACCGTCGCCCCCGGTTCGGCGAAACCGTCAAACCACGCCGCGTCATCACTGGTAATATTATCCGTATCGACAGAACCGGTATCGCTGGCCGCCCGCAAATCCGGAGCCGCCGGCGTCGCCAAAACCGTATCCAGCGTCACTGTCAAATCAGCCGAATCGCCCGAGGTATTACCCGCCGGATCCACATAGATAATATCGACGACATTGGCGCCTTCCACCAAATCCCCCGCCTGCAAAGTCACCGAATATGACCCATCCGGAGTCGTGGTCGTCGAACGTTTATTTATACCGTTAACCCGCAAATATACTTTGGCATTATTGGGTACGGTGGCCGCCGGTCCGGTAAAGGTCGCAGTATCATCATTGGTGACATTATCATTGTTGGTTCCGCTGTCACTGGCGGCTTCCAGGTCCGGAGCCACCCCCGGCGCCGCAGCCGTGGTATCGAGAGTGACCGTCAACGTCCCCGAATCCAGGGTATTGCCGGCCGTATCGGTCACTCGAATATAAACATCATTATCCCCTTCGGCCAGATCACCGGCGGCAACCGTAATTGAATAGGAACCGTCGCCATTGGCGGTGGTCGCAGCCAAAGTCGCCGCTCCCAAACGAAGGTCCACCTGCATGCTGTTATCCACACTTCCGGCCGCCCCCACAAAAGTGGCCGTCGTGTCATTGGTCAAATCATCCGTATCGAAACCGGGAAGCTCGGCGTATCCGGTGTCGCTGGCCGTATCCAAATCCGGTACGGCCGCTAACGCGGGGTCCGTCGTATCCAGAGTAATCACTAAATTATCACTGGCGATGGAAGTATTACCCGCGGCATCGGTGGCGGTGACAAAAATGGTATTAACATCTTCATTCAGCCACCCACCGGTAATATCATAAGTCCAACTGCCATCCACTCCAACCACAACTGTATCGGTTTGTGTACCGGCGTTTATGTCGATATTAATTGTGCTGTTGGCTTCGGCAGTCCCGGTTATCGTTGGACCGGTCACACTGGTATTATCATCTGCATCATCGCTGCCGCTGTCGTCGGAACTATCCAAATCCGGCGTACCGGGTTTGGCGGGATCGGCATTATCATAGGTTATAGTAAAAACAGATGACGGATCACTAGTCTCATCCAGCCCGTTGGTCGCGGTGGCTATAATATAATTGGCCGTACCGGTCTCCGAACCAACCAGATCGCCAACATCAAAATCATAGGTGTAAAGCCCGGAGCTTGTACTCTCGGCGCCTCCGGGATCGACCGGCGCCACCGGATTGGTGCTAAGCACAATTCTATCCAGTTTTGCATCATCTTCACGCGTATGTACTTCCAGAAAATGCCAACCTGCCGCCAGGGTCCAGGTCTTTACCGCCGCCTGGTTTACCACCTCTACGGCCGTATCGAAATGCCAGTTGTTCCATCCGGCCGCGGTGCTCCAAACTCCCGGACCCGTCTCCGGGTTGGTCCACACATCATCAATATTGATATAAAATGAATTGGATGATGAATTCGGGTAACTGGTTCGAGCATGAACATAATAAGTCCCTGGAGTTGTGACATAAAAATGATAAATCCCGTCACCGTTGGTATTGTTATCTGAAATATAACTGCCTTGCGAACCACCCCCGGCCGTCGTTTGCCAGCCGCTTAAGGCGCCATTCTCCGCTTCGATAGTCACTTCCCCCCCCGCTTCCAACCAGACCGTCTCGCCGGTGTCGGTGGCGTCATCCAAATAGCCGGCGTCCGATATATTATATATCTTCACCGTATTGCCGGCGGCGGCGGCCAACTTGAGAACTTCCGTATCGGAATCGGTGACACTGCCGCAGGGACCGCTGTCGTCGGCATACCACAAACCCAGGCTCAAAGGCTCGCTTGGCGCAGCCAACAGCAATCGCGCTTCCAAGTGTTCCAGTTCTAATCGTTTTTGTTTCATATTGCATTCCCCAACACTTACTCCGGCGCGTACTCTATGCTCGTATTCTTACATAACATTTATCGGGCAGAAAAAATCCACCGGTTAGTAAACCTTATCGATAATCAGGATTAACACGTTTTATGTTTCAGACAAGGATAATCCTAACCCAAATGACCCATTTAATCCTATATGGATTGATTTTATCGGCCCACCAAATAGCTTTAACGCCATTAAATCTTAAACAGAATCTACAAAAACCATTATCGGCCCTATATTCACCGAATTGTCTCTATGCCTCGCCAGAGAAAATTGTTTGCCTTAACCCCCTCAATAATGATAAAATCGTGATTGATATAGGAGTAGTACTTATGGCGAAAATTAAAGTCACGGTCGAACGAATCGACGGCCACTGCAATATACCGATGCTCATCGGGGATTATTTCTACCTGGAAGACTCCCGATTGTATGTCCCCGAGGGCAAATTTATCTGTTTGTGGGCCCTGCAGAGCATGATGCCGATTTTTCCCATCATGGCCGCCCGCGACAAACTGGACACTCATCATTGGATCAAAACCGTAAAAACGTTCTCCTGCCCCGACCCCAAAGGTCTGGTCCAGTATCGAATCGATATTATCAAGTAAAGGTGTTATCAGTGATTCAGATAGATATGGAAAAATGCACCGGGTGCCGTCGCTGCGAGACCGCCTGCGCCTTTTATCATACCGGAAAAATCAGCAACCGCCAGGCGCGGATCAAGGTGTTAAACCTGTATGAAACCGGTATTGACGGCCCCAATGTCTGCCAACAATGCCAACAGCGATACTGCATGAACTGCCCCGTCGATGCCCTTACCCTCGGTTCGAATGGCCAAATCATCGTTTCGCCCACCGTTTGTATCCTTTGCGGCGCGTGTGAAAAAGCCTGCCCCATCGGCGCCATCGAACTTTTTGATGGATTCGTTTACGTCTGCGACCTCTGCGGCGGCGATCCGAGATGCGTCAAAGCCTGCACCGAAAACGCTATTACCTATCAACCTGATATCACAGAAAAAATTTCCCTGGCTGACATCAAAAACCAAGCCGGCAAAATGAATCCCAGTCAAAAAAGACATTTTTATCTCAATCAATTGGGCGTCGAGCTAAGAAAAAAATGGAGCAAACACCATGGGTAAATACGGCTATGGTTCAAAAATCCTCCGGGTCGATCTGACTCACCGCCGGTTCCGTATTGAAAATCTCGATCTCGCCTGGATCAAGGACGTCATCGGCGGCCGCCCCGCCAACACCAAACGACTCGCCGAAGAGCTTGATCCCAACTGCGACCCTCTTGGACCTGACAACCTCCTGATTTTCGGCGTCGGCCCATTGACCGGATCGCTGCTGCCGGCGTCCGCTTATTGTACCGTCACCGCCAAATCGCCGCTCACCGGCATCTTGGGCGATTCGGCCGCCGGGGGGCAGTTCGGCGCTGAAATGAAACTCACCGGATTCGACCAGATTACCATCACCGGCCAAGCCGACAAACTGCTATATTTGATGATCACCAATGACGCCGTTGAATTTGTCGAATGCCCCACTTTAGCCGGGCAAAATATCGTCCGGACCACCGCCGCCATCCGCACCGAACAAAAAGACCACGCCGTCCAGGTCGCCGCCATCGGTCCCGCCGGCGAAAACCAGGTGCTTTTCGCCACCATCGTCTCCAGCGGTAACCGCGTTCACGGGCGCACCGGCATGGGCGCGGTTATGGGTTCCAAAAACCTCAAGGCCCTCGCCGTCCGCGGCCGCCAACCATTGCTCGTCGCCGATACTCTTGCTTTCCTGGACGAAGTTACAAAAATCGAACAGAAAATCCTCCAACACAACGAATATCAAAAACGCTATCACATGGGCACCACCATGCTTATGCAGGACCTAAACGGCATCGGCATTCTGCCCACCAACCATTTTCAAAAAGGCGCCTGTGAATATTTGGATGAAATTTCCGGTGAAACACTCGCCAAAAAATACAAAGTAAAAAACAAGGCCTGCTTCAACTGCAACCTGCACTGCTCCCGCTATTACATCACCGACACTCACCAGGCCGAGGGGCCCGAATTTGAAACCCTCTGCAGTTTCACGTCGCGATTAGGCAATCGCGATCTGCCTTTCGCTTTGGAAATGAACGCTTACCTCAATCAAATGGGATTGGATTCGATCTCCACTGCCGAAGTCATAGGCTGGATTATCGAGTGCCAGGAAAAAGGACTCATCTCACCGACAGACCTCGACGGCCTGCAAATCGGCTGGGGCCAAACCGGCAAAATCCGCGTGGCTGTCGAAATGCTGGCTAACCGCCGGGGCGTCGGCGATCGGCTCGCCGACGGCGCCACCAAATTATCCCAAAGCTTCGGCCCTGAAGCACAAACACTCGTCATGCAGGTCAAAGGTCTCGATATTATCTGCGGCGACCCGCGCGGCATCAAAGCCTATGGTCTGACCTACGCCATCGCTTCCCGCGGCGCCGACCATCTCCGCGCCGAACCCTATTTCGAACTCACCGAACGCCGCCAAGAAGCCAAAAAACGCTTCGGCACCGAAAAAGCCGCCCAACGTATGGAAGAAGAAGGCAAAGCCGCCCTGGTGACATATTCAGAAAAAATCTCCCTGCTTTGCGACGCTCTCACTATGTGCAAAAACATCGGTCTCTGCATGGACATCCTTAATTTCGAATCGACCGCCGCCCTGCTCCAAGCCGGAACCGGCGTCAAATATTCCCCCGAATACCTCCAGGAAATCACCCACCGCGCCGTCAAGCGCGATCACGAACTAAACAAAAAATTCGGCATGAAAAATGAACAGGACACCCTGCCCGAACGCTTCCTGAAAGAACCCCTCACCCAAGGCCCCACCAAAGGTTCAACGGTAAATATCAAAAAAATGGTCGATGAATACTACCAACTCCACCAGTGGTAATCACGTCATAGGAACATAATCTTGGCTCAAAAACGCGAAACCTTCACCTCCAATTTCGGCCTCCTCATGACCATGATCGGCGCCGCCGTCGGCCTGGGCAACGTCTGGCGCTTCCCCTACATGGTCGGCAAATTCGGCGGCGGCGCTTTTGTCTTTATCTATATCCTGGCGGTTTTAGTCATTGGCATCCCCGCCTTGATGTGTGAGTGGACCCTCGGACGCTACACACAGCGCGGCACCCTTGGCGCCTTCAAAAAAGGCGGTTTTCCCGGCGGAAAATACGTCGGCGTCTTCTTCTTCTGCATCGTCATCATCGCCGCCGGATATTACTCGGTCCTTATAGGATGGGTAGGCTGCCATGCTTTGGGAGAAATTGCCAAAGCGTTCAATCTTGATTTTAAGGCTAACGCCATCTTGCCTCCTGGGGAAGGATTTGTTCCAACTTCTTTTATATTGCAGCTTATTGCAACCGCGATTGTTACTGGTGCTTGTGGCCTGGTTCTGGCCTTCGGGTTAAGAAAAGGTATTGAAAAAGTCAGCAAGTTCATTATGCCTTGTTTATTCATTAGCCTTATTATTCTTATCATCCGCGCCGTTACCCTTCCAGGGGCATCCGAAGGACTCAAATGGTATATCTGGGATTTCCGGATTTCAGACATCAACAGCTCCACCTTCGCCTTTGCGTTGGGACAGGCTGTTTTCTCAATGTCCTTGGGCGGAACATTTATGGTCATTTATGGCTCCTATCTGAACAAGTCCGCTAATATTCCCAAAAATGCCATTTTGACCGGACTCGGAGATACTTTTGCCGGACTTCTTGCAGGCCTGGCCATTTTTCCTGCGGTTTTCGCGTTAGGACTTGAACCAACTGCCGGTCCGGGGCTTATTTTTGATACTCTGCCCAGTACCTTTACAAAAATGCCCATAGGGTGGCTTTTTGGCGCGATCTTTTTTGTCGGACTATTAGGCGCAGCTATTCTGTCAAATATTGCTGCTTTGGAAGTCTTGGTGGGAGGTTTGATCGATAATACAAAAATCCGCAGAGTCAAAGCCGTTCTCCTTATATGCTTGATTGTTTTTATCTTTTCTGTACCTCCAATGATTAACATGAAAATATTTATCCCCTGGGACCTCACTTTCGGCTCCGGCATGCAAACTCTTGGCGCCCTCCTGACTGTCATTACCACCGTCTGGTGTATCAAACGGTCTAACGCCTTAAAAGAATTCGCCCTGGGCGGCGGCAAACCATTTCCCATATTTTTGTACTGGTGGATGAGATTGGTAATTCCCGCTGCAATTATTTTCGCCGCCATTTGGTGGATGCTGGAAAATGTTTTCCAGAAAATCAAATTAACTTAATTTAACCACTTCCAAAACGCAATATATTGCATCTCTATCCATCAAATTACCAGAAAAACCCATCTTGACCTTTCTCGCCGGTTTAGTTATCATCTGTCTTTTCAAGATTAACTAAATATAGTGACTTTTTTGCCACCTGGAGAAAATCATGACTATTGCCCATGAATTAAACCCGAACGCCCGTATCCTCATGGGACCCGGTCCCAGTGATGTCCATCCCCGCGTCCTCAAAGCCATGGCCACCCCCATGATCGGCCATCTCGACCCCCAGTTCGTTCAGATCATGGACGAAGTCAAACAAATGCTCCGTGAACTGTTCCGCACCAAAAACGAACTCACCTTCGCCGTGTCAGGCCCCGGTTCGGCCGGCATGGAAATCTGCTTTGTCAACCTCCTGGAACCCGGCGACCAGGCCCTCGTCTGTGTCAATGGTGTTTTCGGCAACCGTATGTGCGAAAACGTCGAACGATGCGGCGCCAAACTCATCCGCGTGGACGCCCCCTGGGGAAAACCCATCGATCCCGCCGACGTCAAAAAAGCCCTGGCGACCTGCGAGCCCAAGCTAGTCGCCATCGTCCACGCCGAAACCTCCACCGGCGTGCTCCAGCCCCTCGAAGAAATCAGCCAACTCGTTCATGACGCCGGCGCCCTCTTCCTGGTCGATGCCGTCACCTCCCTCGGCGGCATGGATGTCCGCGTGGACGAGTGGGGCATCGACGCCGTCTATAGCGGCACCCAAAAATGCCTCAGCGCCCCGCCCGGTCTCTCCCCGGTCTCCTTCAACGAGCGCGCCCTCAAAGTGATTACCAACCGAAAAACCAAAGTCCAAAGCTGGTTCCTCGACATCAACCTCATCCACTCCTACTGGAGCGGCGCCAAACGCACCTATCACCACACCGCCCCGGTATCCATGGTGTACAGTCTTCACGAAGCCTTACGATTAGTCTTTGAAGAAGGCCTCGAACCACGCTTCGCCCGCCACCGGCGCCTCCACGAAAAACTCCGCGACGGACTGGAAGAACTCGGCTTCGAATTCGTCGTCGATCCCCAGTACCGCCTGCCCAGCCTCAATTCCGTCAAAATCCCCGCCGGATTAGACGACGCCGCCATCCGTTCGCGCCTGCTCAACGAATACAACATAGAAATCGGCGCCGGCCTCGGCGATTTCGCCGGCAAAGTCTGGCGCATAGGCCTAATGGGCTGCAGTTGCACCGAAAACCACATCAACATGCTGCTCTCCGCCCTCAAAACCATTATGAAAGAAAAATAATTTTATAAACCTGTTAACATATTTATCAACTTGTGCCCCGGTTGAATTAATTTCGTCATTCGTTATTAAAAATGTCCCCTCTGGAAAGGGGATAAAAACTTCATTCTTAAGTCCCCTCTCGAGAGGGGATTTAGGGGTGTGTTTTTCTCGGATATACCATGAACCTGAACCAACTAGCCCAAGAAGCCGAAGCCAGAATCAGGCCTCACATTCGCTCAACACCACTGGAATTCTCACCCTATCTGAGTCAATTGGCCAACTGTAAGGTCTATCTAAAACTGGAGAACATACAAATCTCCGGCTCGTTTAAACTCCGCGGTGCAACCAACTTTTTCTTGTCCATGACCGACGCCCAAAAACAACAGGGCGTCGCCACCGCCTCTTCCGGCAATCACGCCGCCGCCGTCGCCTACCTGCTCGACAAATTCAACGTCCCCGGCATTATCTACCTGCCCGATTACGCCTCCCCTGCCAAAGTCGCCGAACTGCGTCTATATAACGTCGAACTCCAATTCCACGGCAGCGACTGCATCGATACCGAAAACCACGCCCGCCAACAGGCCCAAAAAAACAACCAGAGCTACATCCCCCCCTACAACGATCCCTTGATCGTCGCCGGTCAGGCCACCTGTGGCGTCGAATTAACGCAACAACTACCCGAACTCGATACTGTCTTGATACCCGTTGGCGGCGGCGGACTCGCCTCCGGTATCGCCGGCTATCTGAAATCCCAAAACCCCAACACCGAAATCATCGGCTGCCAACCCGAAAACTCCGCCGTCATGTACGAATCCGTCAAAGCCGGACGCATCCTCGATCTGCCTTCCCAGCCCACCATTTCCGACGGCTCCGCCGGCGGCATCGAAGCCGATTCCATCACCTTCGAACTCTGCCAAAAATACCTCGACGAATTCATCCTCGTCTCCGAACAGGAAATTATCAACGCCCTGAAACTCCTTATCGAAAAACATTACCTGCTCGTCGAAGGCGCCGCCGCCCTCTCGATCGCCGCCTTCCTCAAAGAAAAACAACGCTTCGAAAACAAAACCGTCGCACTCATCATCAGCGGCAAAAAAATCGCCTTCGACACCCTAAAACAAATCTTATCCTGAGAACTTAAACATGGAACAAATATTCACCCTGAATCAAATAAAAAAAGTTTTACCCCAGCTCGACCCTGTCTCAGCTATCGAACAAGGTTTCGTCGCCTATTCTCAAGGAAAAGTCGTCGTCCCCCCCGTCGGTGAAATGATCTTCCCGGACCCACCCGGCGACGTCCACATCAAATACGGCTACATCAAAAACGATGACTACTACGTCATAAAAATCGCCTCGGGCTTCTACCACAATCCCCAACTGAATCTGCCCGCAACCAATGGCATGATGCTCCTGTTCCATCAAAAAACCGGGCAACTCGTCGCCATCCTGCTCGACCAGGGCTACCTGACCGAAATCCGCACCGCCGCCGCCGGCGCCGTCGTCGCTAAACACCTCGCCCCCAAAAAAGTCAACCGCATCGGCATCCTCGGCGCCGGAACCCAGGGCCGCCTCCAACTCGAAATGCTAAAACCCATCATCGAATGCCGCGACGTCATCGTCTTCTCCCGCACCCAATCCCGCCTCGATCAATACCTAAAATCCACCCAATCCCTCGGCTTCAACATCCATACCACCCTCAACCCCACCGATGTCGCCGCCACCTGCAACCTCATCGTCACCGCCACCACCGCCAAATCACCCCTGCTCTCCGCCGCCGACATCCGGCCCGGAACCCACATCACCGCCGTTGGCTCCGACACCCCCGAAAAAATCGAACTCGATCCCACTATCCTCCAAAAAGCCGACCTTGTCGTCGCTGACAGCATCGAACAATGCCTCATCCGCGGCGAAATCCACCAGGCCCTAAAAGCCAACCTCATCCAAAAAGAAAACCTCCTCGAACTAGGCGACATCATCAACCATCCGAAACTATCCCGGCAATCCGACGACCAAATCACCGTAGCCGACCTCACCGGCGTCGCCGTCCAGGACCTCCAAATCACCAAAGCCGTCTATCAAGCCCTGAAATGATAAATTGTAACAGTTAAAAAAATTATTATTGATGAAATAGTCCCATGCTACTTTTGTTAATTATTGAAAAATCAATATTGATTTCTGCTATGGCACACCGCACCGAATATGTTTTAAACCAGCTTCGAGCAGTGAAACCTCCAAGTCCCCTCTTGAGAGGGGATTTAGGGGTGTGTTACTCATATACTCATCTACTCTTTAGGGAGGCTCCATGAAACTCGAAACCTTCGACCTGGAACGAATCCAATCCCTTTGGGAAAACACCGTCAAATACAACCTCACCGAAAGCGGCCTGCACCCCTACACCATCACCGAACTATTCGACCAAAACGAAATAAACACCCTGCTCAACCTGCGACTCGGCTACGGCCAAACCAACGGCTCCCACGAACTGCGCTCCGCCATTAGCACCCTTTACCACCCAGCCGATCAAGACAACGTCCTCGTCACCAACGGTTCTTCCGAAGCCAACCTCATCGCCACCCTCAGCCTACTCGAACCCGGCGACGAACTCCTGTTCATGGTCCCCAACTACATGCAAATCTGGGGACTCGCCCGCACCCTCGGTGTCATCGCCAAACCCTTCCACCTCCGCGCAGACCTCAACTGGGCCCCCGACCTCGACGAACTCAAAAGCCTGGTCTCCCCCCGAACCAAAATGATCGCCGTCTGCAACCCCAGCAATCCCACCGGGGCTATCATTTCACATTCCGACATGAACGAAATCGTCAATATCGCTCAATCTGCCGGCGCCTGGATATACTCCGACGAAATCTATCGCGGCGCCGAACTCGACGGCAACGAAACCCCCACGTTCTTCGGAATGTACGATAAAGTCGTCGTCAACGGCGGTCTAGCCAAAGCCTATGGCCTGCCCGGCGTCCGCATCGGTTGGCTCGTCGGACCAAAATCA
>Ga0272442_10009275_pt1 | contig 12330 bp, 13 predicted proteins | sample SSMForm2O_FD_200262 | JGI IMG/M metagenome (GOLD analysis project Ga0272442, IMG submission 200262) | Marine sediment archaeal communities from Little Sippewissett salt marsh, Falmouth, MA, United States - SSM-Form-2O | ecosystem: Environmental > Aquatic > Marine > Wetlands > Sediment ... | reverse complement strand
TATATCGTAATCTAGGCTGTTCTCTTTTACGCATCCCATCATTTTCAAAAGAAGAAATGCATTTTTAGTATATTAAATAATTGATGAAAAAATTATTATTTTAAAAAAACGGACGCGGCGGAAGGTAAACCTTTTTTCTTCTGGGAAAAAGTTTAATAAATTTGTCGAAGAAACCCTTATTGATTTGTCGATATTTCTCACTAAAACTCTTCTTATTTCTTTTTACTTTTTGGAGGTATTATTTTGCAAAAAATTTCAATTTATGATAAAATGACAAATGCTGAAAGAGAAGTAGCCGAATTGTTAAAAAATATGGATGTTAGATGGGCTTATGAAAAACCTGTTTTTATATGGGACGATAATAAAAGACCACGCGTATGGGCGCCAGATTTTTTTCTTAAACAATTTGGAATTTATATAGAAGTATGCGGATCTGAAGATTTTAATTATGAATATAGACGAAGGATCTTTGATAAGAATGGCTACAAAGTGATTTTTTTACATCTATATAAAGAAACAAATAAATGGAGGAACCATCTAATATATTATTTAAAGCAAATTATGTCCTATAGATCTCAGAAATTAAATGAAATTTTAAAAGATGAAAATAAAATGGATTATAAATTCCTTTTTTGAATTTGTTCAATCCTATTTAATATTTCATCAATATATCCTAAACTTTCATTATATCTAGGGCAATATTTCCCTGGATGAGCACACTCATTTCTTTTAGATAAAAGTCCTTGTATTGTTTTTTTCTCTTGCTTCTTTAATAAAGAAATATCATAGGCTGCATCAATTATTTGATAATCTGGTATATTTTCTCTCAATTCATCTATATTCTTATATTTTTTCCAATTTTTTCTAACTGATTTAATTTTTATTAAATTATCGGATGCTATTTTTTCTTCTAAAAAATCCATAAAAGCAGCCCAAGCAAGAACGTAAGACCCCAGATATATTTCATTTTGTATACACTTAAGTGCATCTCTTAGTAATTCATCTTGATCTAAAGATAAAAAATTTAATCTTTTTTGAGTTTGTATTAATGTAACGGCGCTAGATTTTGAACCTTCATGTTTAGAAAAAATTTTGTGAGACTCCTCTGCAAATTTAGAAGTTTTTTTGATGATGTCTGGTAATATGTCCATGTTACACTCAGGAAAATAGATGTTTTTTCATTGCTTCAAAAAATTTTTCATACACTTTACCATCAGTCGTTTCTGGAACGGTTAGTTGAATATTTATATTAATTGTATACGGTGAATTACTGACTTTAATCGCTCTTTTTTTAATTACTTTATCTCCAGGTTCATCAATTGTTTCCTCTTGTTCTATTTTATTTCCAAAGCTGTTAAGATCTGCCAAAGTACATAATTCAAGAAATGTACTAACAGTTTTATCGACTACTTGTTTTCCTGCACCCATTTTTTCTGAAAAAAAGTTATATAACTCTTCACGAGATCTATTTCCTGCATCTGGATACATTTTAAACAATTCTGAATATCCATCATTTAATCCTTCAGCCATTACTTTTTTTGATTTGGACTTATTTTTATATCTTTTCCATCTATCTGTGGGATTGCCTGATCCGTCAATAAAACCGATTGATTTTAAAACAGAAACGATCTTGCGGTCATTAGTTGATTTAAAACCAATACTAGCAAGCCATTTTTGTGATACTTTTTCAGGTTTTCCAATATCTTGGATTTTTTCAAAAAATGGTTTTATTTTATTAATTACTGTACAATATTGATATTCATTCATAATATACCTCCATAATATATCTATAACTACTAATGCTTTATAAAGGTTAATGATAGGTAATTTAAAGTATTCTACCAGTATTTATTGACAGTATAATACTCTATATTATTCCTCTAAATATTCCTAGAAATAAACAAAACAATAAGAAATATACCACAATTTTTGGACTAATCTCACCAAATTGTGCAGCTCTGCTGATATTTGCGCCTATTAAATAGGCAAGTGTTGAAAGAAAACCGATAATTATGCTTCCAATAAGCGTCATTGTCATATTTTGTAATGTAACTGCTCCATAAAACAAACTAAAAACCAAGATTAAAATACCAATTGCTGAATAAACTTGATCAACACCGCCCCAATAATTCTTAATTCCATGTACTTGGAATACAACTATTCCAACTAAAAACCATATAAACAACCATATAATATCTAGCGGCGTCATCCTAAGCTCCTTTCTTTTTTATCTACCTTTTCTTGTGTATCCTTTATTTCTCATCCTATCATTGATGGATCCATCTCTATTTCGCATTTCAACAACAGATCTACCAAAGCTTTTTGATACAGTTTTAACGTTTACATAACCTCGTGAACGCCCTGTCATTCCTGATGCAGTTTTAGTGGCTTTTGATCCACCAAATTGATGTTTTTCAGGAGCTCTAACTCTGGCAAGTCTAAATGTTGAGCCGTCTGTAAATTTTCCGGTATCTCCATCTATCCAATGGTTTATTTTTTTCCTTTTCATTTTTAGTTCCTCCCCTTTAAAAAGGTTCTTTATATATTATTATATGCAAGTATTCTTTATATATTTTTCTGTAAAAGATGGATATTCTTTAGTTTTTTAATAAAGATTATTGCAAAAATCGTAAAAAATATCAAAAATATTAAATACTCATGAAAGCTAAAGGATATTATTGGGTGTGGAGCTTGGATATATTAATATCAACTATTTATGAGGGCAAAGCTGTTGTTCAAGCCGTCAAATTTTTTTCCCCTGAAAAAATATATTTTATTGTTGATAATCCAATTAATAATACGAGAAAATTAGCAATAGAAATGATAAAAGATCTTTTTCCAGATATAGATATAATAAATAAAACTGTCAAAACTTATGATATTGTTGATATAGCCAATAAAACAATTGAAATTATTAAAGAAGAAAAGAATAACAACATTAAAATTCATATTTCTGAGGCTAGGAAAACAATGGGTCTTGGTTTATTATTTGGAGCTTATGTTTTAAAAGACTATGTAGATTCTGCTTACTATATAATTGAAGAGACAAATGAGCCACTTACACTTCCTCTTATAGAACTAAATGTCTCAAAAAAGAAAAAAGAAATTCTTAATCTAATTAGTAGCGGAATAAATTCAAGTCAAAAACTATCTGAGGAATTAAAAATTAAAACATCAACTTTATATGTTCATTTGAAAGAATTAAGAGATAATGGACTTATCACAAAAGATACAACTTTGACAAATATGGGAAAAATTGTAATGCTTATATAAAGAAACTAATTCGACTCAATATATATGTTAGTATTTTTTTTCTTTTAATACTTATATACCTTTTTTATATTCCTATTTATTACAAAACATTAGGTTTGATTGTATTATGGGTTTAAATGAGGCTGAGACTCGGGCTAAATTGATAGATCCTGCTATTCATGGTTTAGGTTGGAGTGAAGATCTTATTCGTAGGGAGGTAACAGCAGGTACAATTGAGATTATTAATGGCAGATCTAAGCGTAAGAAAGGTCGTGCTGATTATCTTTTATGCCTTCCTGGTGAGGATGGGCAGAACCCTTTGCCTATTGCTATTTTGGAGGCAAAAAAGGAAGATGAACATGCTACTCTTGGTTTAGATCAAGCTAAGTCTTATGCAAGTGTTCATCAGGTTCCTTTTATGTTTTCTTGTAATGGTCATTTGTTTGTTGAGTATGACTCTTTTAAAAAGAAAGTTAGTAATGAGTTTTCTTTAGATCGTTTTCCTACTCCTGAAAAGTTGAAGGAGCTTTATGAGAAGGGTAAAGGTTTTTCTCTTTCTGATGAAAAAGCTAAATCTCTTTTTGTCCCTTATAGAGGTGGGCAATCTGAACGTCGTTATTATCAGGATGCTGCTATTCGTGCTGCGTTGGAAAAGGTTGCTTCTAATGTTTCTGATTGGAATAGGGTTTTATTATCTCTTGCGACAGGTTCCGGTAAAACAAGGATTGCTGTTCAGATGTTGCATAAACTTGAACGATCTGGTCAGCTGAGAAGAGTATTATTTGTTTGTGATCGTAATGAGTTGAAACGCCAGGGTTATGGTAAGTTGTTTTCAATTTTTGGGGACAACGCTGCACCAGTTACCCAGAACAATCCACAAAAGAATGCAAGAATTATAGTTGCTACGTATCAGTCTCTTGGTATTGATGAAGAAGGAGATCAATCATTTTTTGTAAAGAACTATCCCAAGAATTATTTTAGTCATATTATTATTGATGAATGTCATCGTAGTGCTTGGAATAAGTGGAGTATTGTCCTTAGTAATAACCCTGATGCTGTTCATATTGGCCTTACTGCTACTCCTCGGAAAATTTCTGGTGAAAAAACAAAAGAAAAGGATAAAGATGAGGAGATTAGTAGGAATAATATTAGGTATTTTGGTGAGCCTGTTTATGAGTATCCTTATATTAAGGGATGGGAGGATGGTTATTTAGCTGCTTGTGAAATAATTAGGGGCAAGGTTGATATTGATCAGTTTTGGCTTGCTCGTGAAGAGCTTGCGGAAAAAGGTGTATATGATGCTCGTACTGGTAAACCTATGGTTCTTCGTGATATGAAGGATGTTTATACTAAGAAGGATTTTGATGGTTTGCTTATTTTACCTGATCGTAGGAATGCTATGTGTAGGGATTTGCTTGATAAGTTTGAGGAAACTGGTTCTATTCGTCAGAAGACAATTATTTTTTGTATTAATGATAAACATGCTGAGGATGTTGCAAATGAGTTAAATAATTTGTATAAAGAACGGAATTATCCTCCTTGTGAAAAGTTTGCTTTTAAGTTTACTGCAAAGACTTTTGAGAGTGGTGGTTTTGATGAGGATCATGAATCTTTAATTGCTAATATGCGCGCTATGAAGAATTCTCATTTTATTGCAACAACTGTTGATCTGCTTTCAACTGGTGTTGATATTCCTTGTATTCAGAATATTGTGTTTTTTTCCTATGTACAATCTCCTATTAGTTTTTATCAGATGGTTGGTCGTGGTACTCGTATTGATGAGGCTTTTGGTAAGTACATGTTTCGTATTTATGATTATACAAATGCAACACGTTTATTTGGTAAGGAGTTTATTTCCAAGCCTCTTAGTAGTCCATCTAAGCCTAAGAAAGAACATGAAAAACGAAAGATTGCAAAGGTTCATGGTTTTGATGTAACTATAAAAAATGAAGGTACTTTTATTTTAATGGCTGATGATGAAACTGGTAAAGAAAAACCAGTTACTATTGAGGAGTATAAAGAGCGTCTTGCTGCATCTTTGGTTCAGAATGTTGAGAATATGGATCTTCTTCGTGAGATGTGGATTCATCCTGATGAACGGAAGCATTTAATTGATGCTCTTCCAGGTGGTGAGAAAGGTGCATTGATGCTACGTGAACTGCTGCATCTTGAAAATTGTGATTTGTTTGATTTATTTGCAGAAGTTGGTTTTGGTGTTGCAGCAAAAACTCGTGCTGAAAGAGTTTTGGCATTTGGTTATAAAAACAAAACTTGGCTTATGTATCTCCCTACTGACACATCAGCAGTTATTTCTCTTCTTGCAGAACAATTCCGTGAAAATGGTATTGAAGAACTTGAAAGCAGTAATATTTTTGATGTCAATGAGATACGTAAAGCAGGTGGCATTAAAGCACTGAGTCAAATTGGAACAGATATTGCAAAAATTGTATTAGATGTTAAAAAGAGGTTACTTACAACATGAACGATGAAGAGTTAAAACAAATCCTGGAAGAAGGTGAAGGACAGTTTATCGAGTTTAAAGAAAAATTTCATAGTAGTATTTCTAAAGAAATTGTTGCATTTGCAAATGCATCGGGTGGAAGAATCTTTCTTGGAATAAATGATGATAACAAAGTTAAAGGAATAAATATTGATAATACTCTGAAATCTCAGATTACTGATATTGGTAATAACTGTGATCCAAAAATTCATTTGAAATTAGAGAAATATAAAGATATTTTAATTGTTCATGTTGATGAAGGTTCTGATAAACCTTATCAGTGTTCATATGGTTTTTATCTTAGACTTGGTAGTAACTCTCAAAAATTAGATCGAGATGGAATTATCAGTTTTAGTATTAGAGAAAATAAGATAAGATTTGATGAACAGATTTGTGAAAAATTTGATTTTTCTGATTTTGATGATGATAAGTTTGATAATTATCTCAAGCTTGCAAGTATTTCAAAGAATCTTAATACAAAGGAGATTTTACGAAGTCTTAAAGTTTTAACAGACGAAGGTATGACTAATGCAGGTGTGTTGTTTTTTGCAAAAGATCCTTATAAATATATTATGAGCTCAAGGATTCGCTGTGTTTTTTTTAAGGGAAATGATCGAGTAAATATTATTGATAAAAAAGAAGTTGATAAAGGAATTATTGGTAATATTGAATTTGCTGTAAATTATCTTGATGAACATAATCCTGTTCGCTACGAAATTAAAGGGCTTTATAGAAGCGAATTTCCTCAGTTTCCACAGGATGCATATCGTGAAGCAATTGTAAATTCAGTTATTCATCGTGATTATTTTGAAACTGGTGAAGTTGTTGTTGAAAAACTTCAGGATTATATTTATATTAATAACCCAGGTGGAGTGGTTTCTGTTCTTAAGAAAGAAGATTTTGGAAAGATGAGTTTTCCAAGAAATCGGCTGCTTGCAGATCTATTATCAAGAACTTATTTGATGGAACGAGTTGGTACGGGTATTAAGAGAATTCAGGACTCTTGTAAAAAGAATGATCTTCTTTTTGAACTTAGTGATAAAGTATCATATTTCTTCGTAACTTTTGATGCAACCAAACATCATGATGAGTATTGGGGGCAGAAAAAGATAGGGGGGGAGGGGGTAGAAAAGGGAGTAGATAAGGGGGTAGAAAAACTTCCTGAGAAACAACAGGTAATTTTATCATTGATTATGAAAAACCCGAATATCTCTAAAAAACAAATTCAAGTAGAGGGAGATTTAACAAAAAAAGCAGTTGATTACAACATTAGAAAGTTAAAAGAAGCAGGCATAATAAAACATGTGGGGCCTGCAAAGGGTGGCTACTGGGAAGTCGTTAAACAATGAGTCAGAAGGATACTAAAGTAGAAAATAATGAATTACCTGATGGATATAAATTAAAAAAATTAGGAGACTTAGCTCAATTCATAAATGGGAGAGCATTTAAACCTCAAGAGTGGGAAAAAGAAGGATTACCTATTATCAGAATCCAAAATTTGACAAATTCCTCAGATCATATTAATTATTATTCTGGAGATTTTGATGAAAAGCATCTAATAAATAATGGAGATCTTTTATTGGCCTGGTCAGCGACCTTAGATGTTTTTATATGGAATAAAAGTAAGGCGATACTAAATCAACATATTTTTAAGGTATTACCTGACGAGAATACAATTTCAAAAAAATTTCTATACTACTTGCTTAGAAATCTTATAGATAAGATGAAGTCACATACTCATGGTTCAGGAATGGTTCATATAACAAAACCAAAGTTATTATCATTAAAAGTTAATATACCTTCTTTGATAGAACAACAAAATTTTGTTGAAAAACTTGATATACAATTAAAACAAATTGATTTGATAAAAAAAGAAGTTAAGAAACAAAAAAATTCAATAAATGAATTTTATAGGTCCTTTCTTCAAAAACAATTTATTAACAAAGAGAAATGGAAATCGTTGAAATTTGGTGAATTATTCGATACAAAATATGGTATATCAAAAAAAGCTGTAAAAGATATAAGCAAAATTAAAGCATTACGAATGAATAATATCTCTTATGACGGAGAATTAAATACTGAAGATCTAACATATTTAGATTTATCTAAAAAAGAAATAGAGAAACATCGTTTAAGAAAAGGCGATTTATTGTTCAATAGGACTAACAGCTCTGAATTAGTAGGTAAAACTACTGTATTTAATGAAGATGATCTATATGTTGCAGTTTCTTATATCGTTGTAGCAACACCTAAAATTAAAGAGATAAATAGCAATTTTGTATCATTTTATCTAAACGCTCCTGAGATGAAACGATACTTTTATGAAAACTGTAATAAGGCAATTTCTCAGTCAAATTTTAGTGCTTCAAAATTAAAAGAAATTTATATCCCTTTTCCATCAGAAAATGTACAAAGTGAAATTGTTAACAAAATAAATTTAATGAAAAATAAATTGGAAGAATTAAAGTTAGATATTAATACTCAAGTGTTCGCAACAGATTACCTATCTAAATCAGTTCTAACAGAGGTATTTAAACAATTTAAAATTATTGGGGAAAATTAGAATGACAAATTATAATGGTAAACAGGTAAATGATCAAACAAGTATGAACTCCTACATAAAATCCATATGCGACATCATGCGTAGAGATAAAACTAAGGGAGCTCTACAATACATTCCTGAACTAACGTGGATGATGTTTCTTAGAATTCTTGATGAAAAAGAACAAATCGAGGAATTAAAATGCAACGCTGTTGGAGAAACATTTACACCATCCTTAATTTTTCCCTATCGTTGGCGAGATTGGGGGGATCCTGAAGGAAAGAAACGAAAAGAATTACAAAATGCAAACTTTGGAGATTTTCTAAGTTTTGTAAACAATGATTTAATACCTTATCTTAAATCATTTCAAAAAAACCAAAATGCAACAATTAAACAAAAAATCATATCACAGATTTTTAGAAATCTAGATAAAACACAACTTGCAAGTGAAAGAAATCTTCTAGACGTACTTGATAAAGTCCATCATCTCACATCTGAAAATATTGATGATACACATCAATTTCCACTTTCACAAATCTATGAAGGATTACTATTAAAAATGGGTGAGAAAAACAATGATGGAGGACAATTTTTCACGCCAAGAGAAGTCATACGCGCAATGATAAATACGATAAAACCAAAAGTAACAAACAAAGGAAAACTTGCAACATTTTATGATCCCTGCTGCGGAACAGGAGGTTTTCTTGCAGAAACATATGTATATCTTACAAAACAAAACCTTGCAGCAACAGAAATAGGATATCTAAAACATGATGCATTTTGGGGTGTTGATGATAGCAACGATGCTTTTTCAATATGTCTTGCAAACTTATTCTTGCATGAAATCGATTATCCACATATAGGGCTAAAAAATAATCTTAGTGGAAGAATAACTTATGTAGATTTGTTCCAAGGTGCACCAGCTCAATATGATTATATTCTAACTAATCCGCCATTTGGGGGAAAAGAAGGTGAAGATGCAAAAGCAAACTTTTCATACAAAACAAGCAATACACAAATTCTCTTCATTCAGCACATCATTGATCATCTAAAAGATGGTGGCACCTGTGCAATGGTAATAGATGAAGGAGTCCTTTTTAGAACAAATGAAAAAGCATTTGTACAAACAAAGAAGAAACTCCTTGAAGAATGCAACCTATGGTGCATAGTAAGCTTGCCACATAATATTTTTATAAATGCCGGAGCAGGATCAAAAACAAACCTACTATTTTTTACCAAAGGCAAATCAACAGAAAAAATCTGGTACTATGACTTATCAGACATAAAAGTTCTTAAGAAAAACCCATTCACACTTGATAAATTTGATGATTTCTTTAAAAGAATCGAAACAAAAAAAGAAGAAGACAAAATCAGTGAAAAAAGCTGGTATATAACAATTGATGAAATCAAAAAGAACAATTATGATATAAAAGCAGTAAATCCAAACATCAAAGAAAAAGTAATACCAAAACCAGAAGAACTCATAAAAATAATAGAAGAATCACAAATAAAAATAAACGAAGGACTAAAAAAACTAAAAGAAATCAGATAACACCTTTTTCTTTTAAACTAACAAAATCATCTTTACCAATAATCACATGATCCAAAACCTTAATTCCTAATAACTCACCCGCATCAAACAAGATTTTTGTAACTTTTTCATCATCAACACTTGGCTTTGAATCACCACTTGGATGATTATGAACAAGAATCACAGCATTACAAGATGATTTAATAGCAGGATTAAAAACCTCACGAGGATGAATCAAAGATGCATCCAATAAACCAACAGACACGAGTTCTTCACCAATAATCCTGTTCTTAGTATCTAACAACAATGCAAAAAAATGTTCTTTTTTCTTATCAGAAATTTCATCAACAAAATAAGAATAAACATCCTTTGCAGTTTTAATCTTCTTTTTAAAACCCTTCTTCTCAAGTTTATTTGTTCTTCTAAAAATCTCATACATAGCCTGAATCTTCATAGCAGGAACCTGGTTTTTAAACTCTTTATTCAACTCATGAAAAGAAAGATTTGAAAGCTTATGAAAATTAAAAGACTTCAAAACCCTGTTAGAAATATCAACAGCGTTTTCTTTTTTATTCCCACGCCCAATAACAATAGCTAAAAGTTCAGAATCAGAAAGAGATGATGGTCCTTTTTTCTTTAACCGGATACCGGGTCTATTATACCAAGGTATATCATTAATCTTCATAATATTAAACATTATAATTATTTCATTTTAATATTTTATGTATAAAATAATAACAAAACATCTATTTTTTAATAAACTTTGAAGTAAATTCTACAATATACTGGTAAAAAACCAGTATAGCGTCGAAAACACATCAAAATTATTTACCTAATTTTCTTTTTTTCATCTCAGAAGTTATTGTTAATTCTTTAAGATAATTTGCAATAGCAGTTTTAATTACATCACTTCTACTGCTACCTTGACCAATTTCAATTGCTACATCTATTCCTTCAATCATATTTTTTGGAAGTCTCATGTTTACTGGCACTGTTTCAGTTCGTTTTATAGGTATTTTACCACCACCAAGTGTAAATCAAACGTAAAGTATATAAAGGTTTATGATATACTACCATATGTAAAGTAAATGTAAAGCATTTAACGTAACTTTATGGGGTTAAGGCTTTGAATATAGTTGGAGAAAATCTAATTAATAATTCACAAAATTCATATTCGACTAATTCACAAAAAGAGTTAGTGGGAGGTAGAAACCAAGAATGGAAAACAATTATAGAAAGCATATGCCAGAAATATATCGAACAAAGAAAACCACAAACAGATGTGGGGGAAATGGGTGAACTGGCAAATGTAAAAAAGAAATTAAATGTTGAACAAATCAAAAACCCATACATCCTAATCCCGGAAGAATACGAAACACAAGAACAACTCTTTGAAGCAATACGTCACTGGTGGATTTTTAAGAAAAGAAAACACAAGAACACCGTGAAAAAACGATTGCCATCAGCAAGAAGAATGAGCAAGCATCTAGTATTTCCAATAAATTGGAAGGACATCAACCAAAATCAGATCATAGCTTATCTAGAATACCGCGAATACAAAGAAAAAGCAGGAAAACATGCAATAAGAAACGAATGGGATATCGTAAACATGTTTGCAAATGCTTATGGAATAAGCACAGAAACATGGGGATATACACCACCAAGCAAACCACCAGCCAAAGTCAGAATAATACCACTACCACACACTACACATCAAATAATTCATAACAAATACTCCAAAGACAAATACACAAATGCACTCTATCAATACATACTAATGCATGGATTTCTAATTGGATGGAGGCCAAGTGAACTTGTTATACAAAAAGTATCAGATATCAACCTAGATGAAGGATACATGATAATAACAGAAACAAAGAAACATAATCAACTAAGACAGGTCTTTCCAGAACAACACATTCTCATAAACAAAAGAAGAAAATCATTAAAGAACTGGATTGAAAAATGGCGACCAAAAGTAGCAAACCAATACAGCAAAGACTATCTTTATCTACAACCAAATGGAAGACCTTACACAGTAAACTATCTAAGAAAACAACTAACACCACTAGTAAAAGAAGTATGGAAACCATACAGTCTTTACACAATGAGGCACTGGTGCGCAACAGCAAGGCTCATCACAAGTAAAGTAGACACAGACAACTGGGATATCTGGGAAGTAAAGGATTGGATGGGACATGACAAATTAGATACAACTGAAAATTATGTCAAATACGCCAAAAAATACTACCGAAACGCTCCTTTTGACTGGATAAAATCCGTCCTTAAACATCATAAAATTTTGGAGGAAAACGGACAAAAATCCTTAACAGGAGAAACGACCTTTGTTTCGAGTGGAACTAACAGGAGTGGAGAGGTACGGACGCGGCGGGATTCGAACCCGCGACGTCTGGCTTAGAAGGCCAGCACCCTATCCAGGCTAGGTCACGCGCCCATTTTATAAGCTATGTAGATAGTTGTGTATTATATAAAAATTGATAAAAT
>Ga0272442_10009274_pt1 | contig 12331 bp, 22 predicted proteins | sample SSMForm2O_FD_200262 | JGI IMG/M metagenome (GOLD analysis project Ga0272442, IMG submission 200262) | Marine sediment archaeal communities from Little Sippewissett salt marsh, Falmouth, MA, United States - SSM-Form-2O | ecosystem: Environmental > Aquatic > Marine > Wetlands > Sediment ... | reverse complement strand
ATCAAAATTGTTATTCGAATGTTCTGCATCATGAAAACTGCTCAACTATATGGGCAAGCTTTGGCTGGTCATAGTATTTGCCTTTAGCTGTTGCCTTGATTTTACCGTCCTGGATTATTTCAGCCTCTAATAAATACAAAGGATGCGAACTCCGCGTGATCCTTGCACAGACAACCGCCTTTTGTCCTGTTAAAACCGGATGTCGAAATCTTGTTATCATTTCGACGGTCACTGTTGCCAGGCCATGCGCAAACATACAATTACCCATCGCTCCATCTAAAACCGACGAGATAACACCACCATGCAGTATCCCCGAATAGCCTTCAAAACTTTCTTCACATTGAAACACGGCTGTAACACTTTAATCATCGTTAGATTCAAATTGCAAACCAAGTCCGCTTAAATTCTCAGAACCACATACCACACATTTGGGATGAACAGAATCACTTATATTAGCAATGTTATTTTGAATGGATTTAATATTCATGATCGACCTTTCGTTTAACTCTATAAATAAGCGAATTCACACTTGCTTATTATGATCAGTGGTCACAGATATTAGCCCCTGTCTGCAGCGTCCCGCTCAAATAAGATTCTGCTATTTGCTGTGGAATGTCAACCTCAGCGCCCACCATCACCTCTATGCCGTATTGTTCAAACAGCATCTGCGCACGCCTTCCCATACCACCTGTAATGATGAGGTTAACCTGTATGCCGCTTAGCCACTTTGGTAATGCACCCGGTTCGTGTGGCGGCGCATCAAAAATCTCGGTGTTAATTATCTTTTTTTCGGTTGGGTCCACATCAACGACAGCAAATTCTTCACAATGCCCGAAGTGAAGACTTAATTTTCCCTGTACTAATGGAATCGCTATTCGCATAAGATTTCCTTTCCAAACGTTAATTTCTTATTCCAAGTCCATAAATTGCAGGACACTCTGTTTAAAAGCCAGAGCTGCCTGACTGTCCTTGTATTGTTGAATATACGGTTTGCCGGAATCACAGGCTTCAACGATTGCAGGGTCGATAGGGATCCTGCCCAAAAAAAGAACACCCATTTCTTCTGCCATTTTTTCCCCACCACCGGATTTAAATATATTCGTTTCATGACCGCATTTGGGGCAGATGAACCCACTCATATTTTCTATTACACCCAGAATATCTACATCAAGATTTCTGCAAAAAGTAATGCCTTTGCGGACATCAGATAAAGCCACTTCCTGTGGTGTGGTAACAATTATCGCTCCGGTACAATTTTCAAGGAGTTGTACTATCGAAAGAGGTTCATCACCGGTACCGGGAGGAGAATCAATAATCAAATAATCCAGGTTTCCCCACTGAACATCTTTTAAAAATTGTTTGATCATATGGTACTTTCGCGGACCTCTCCAGATAACCGCCAAATCTTTTCCCTGCAGTAAAAAACCAATCGACATAATCTTAAGATTATTCGTCATCTCTACAGGCAGTATGTCCTGGCCATCTGAACTGATCCTGGCGTCTTCGAGGTTCAATACTTTCGGTATGCTCGGGCCATGAATATCAATATCCAGCAACCCGACTTTTTTACCTGCAAGTGCCAGGGAAATTGCCAGATTTACCGATACGGTGCTTTTGCCGACCCCGCCTTTGCCGGAAAGGATAAGTATTTTATTGTTTATCTGAGACATTCTCTGACGGATTTGCTGCTGTTCGATCTCCATTTGTCTTTTCATATCCTGCTGTTGTGTTTGTGAAGTTTGCTCTGCCATATTTATTCCTTTTTTTATTTTTTTGCAGCCTCTTTCGGGCAGGCATTTGAGATTTTAAAGTCCATAACAATATTGTACTTTTCAGCTATTTGTTCGAAAGCTTCTCGCACAGATTTAAATATAGTATCTGATTGGCCAATAACCAAGCTATCCATACTCCGTGTTTGGACTTTCAAACCTTTGTCTTTCAATATTTTGCAGAACTCATCAATCGGTTTAGAAAGAGATTCTATTCTCAATGGATAAATGCTTATTTGCACCTGGACTTTCATAACTGAACCTCTACAGCTATAAATGTTCCTTTCTTGCTGCCCACAAGTTGGAGTAAAGAGTCCCAAAATGGTGATAACCATATCAACCATTTGTTTCTAATAACAAAGCCGGCTATTCTCATCGTTATGATACCGTATTGCTCAAACAAATTTTGCAATTGGTTTGGAGAAAATAGTTGTGCATAAGCATACACACTTTCTGGATTATTTTGTCTTTTCCGATTACAAGCAGATAAGGAATTCAATACACCAAACAGAAGTTTGCCTTTGGGTTTAACGCATCTTGCCATTTCAGAGATCATCTTTTGCGGATTTTCACTGAATTCAAGGGTTGTAACTACCGCTGCAATATCAAAGCTATTATTAAAAAAAGAAAGATTGTGGCCGTCAGCTACCTGGAAATGACAATTTGGTATGTTTTTTTTACTTGCAGTTTCTATCATTTTCCCCGATATATCTAAACCTGTAACCTCGAATCCCTTCTCACTGAAATACCTGCTCCAATGACCTGTGCCACAACCGATTTCAAGAAGCTGTTTTCCGCCATCATAATCTGCGAGTAATTCATCAAAAGCTTTTTTCTCAAGTTTATCATACATCGAACCAATTGCTGAGAAATACCAGCTGTCATAACTGTCTGCCAATTTGTCGAAATCAAAGGTTTTCTTTGATTGATTTAACATGTTATGGATGTCCCTAACCTAAAGCATACGTAATTTCTCTGAACATTGATTTTACTTTTTCAGCTATATCACCACCAGTATATTCAATCAGTGTTGCTTTCATTATCTGTGCTTTGGTGAAAGATTCATCATAAGGTATCTTGCCAATAACTCTTAAGCCTTTGTCTTTAGCCTCTTTTTCGATTTGTTCTGTCATCTCAGGATTAATGTCCGCTTTATTTACACAGATCAGTGTTTGAATGCCGAAATTTGATGTAAGCTGCGCAACTCTATCAAGGTCATGGATCCCTGAAAGTGTAGGCTCTGTAACTACGAGAACCAAATCCGCACCTGTAATTGAGGCAATCACAGGACAGCCGATTCCCGGAGAGCCATCGACAATCAATAGATTTCTATTTTGCTCTTCGGCAATTCTTTTTGCTTCTTTGCGAATCAGGGTTACGAGTTTGCCGCTGTTTTCTTCTGCTATGCCTAATTTTGCGTAAACCATTGGGCCAAACCGGGTATCTGAGATAAACCATTGACCGTTAATTGCATCGTTAAATTCAATCGCTTCTACCGGGCAAAACTCAACACAGACCTTACAGCCTTCACAGGATACAGGGTCAACGAGATATGTTTTTTCTATAGTGTCGTTACCAGAACCATTAAGACTAATTGCGCCAAAACGACACATATTGGCACATATACCGCATCCGACGCATTTTTCAGCAATAATAGAGGCCTGTTTACCGCCGGAAAAATCCTGCTTTTCTTTAATGTCAGGTACCATAACGAGATGTAAATCTGCAGCGTCCACATCGCAATCAGCTAAAACAAAGCTCTGTGCAAGAGAAGCAAAAGCTGCTGTTATACTTGTCTTACCTGTTCCGCCTTTACCGCTTATTACCACCAATTCCTTCATAAAATTTTCCTTTTTGGTTTATATATTCTCATAATTACAAGCTTGTTATTAAACTCACGCTCACATTCGGATTATTTTTCCTTGCTTATGGCATTTTTCATATCAGTTATCTTGACTATGGTCAGGTCAGCGACCTTTTTCTCTTTGTTGAAGTAGCGAATCATCCGTTCGTAAAATTGGCCCTGTTGTTGCGGCGAGTCAAAATGCTTCAAAAGCTCTTTCGTCTTTTCTATGTTTGCTTCAACTTCCTGAGGGATCCTCTCACTGTCATGTCTTACAGCGCCATGAGGACATACATCATGACATTTGCCACACCGGATACACTGGCCATCATTAATAATGGCTTTACGATCTTCTTGCTGTGTAATCGCCTCTACGGGGCACTCATCTACACAAGTGCCGCCACCGACACATAAATGCTGGTTTACCCATGGCATGGTTTTCAATCTCCTAAATGTGTACTTCCTTTAATTTCGATTTCTAACTGATAATTGACGGAACAGGCGACAGACTTAGAGATAAGGCAATATTTCTCAGCCAGATGGCCTGCTTCCTGAATTTTTTCAGTGAATTTTTCTTCAGGCAATTGAACCTTTGCCATAACTTCGACATTGGTGAACCGAAATCCATCAGACTGCTTTTCAAGCTGACCTGAGGCCTGTGAGTTGTATGATAAAATGTCAATTTCAAACTTTCGTATAAAATAAAGGAACGTATTCATCAAGCAGCTGTTAATTACAGCAACGAACATTTCCTCCGGATTCAGACCTTCTCCGCTGCCGCCAAATTCGACAGCAGCTCCAATTTCCATTTGACCGAGACCGCTGAAGGTTACCTTTGCCGGTTCATTTTGCTTTCGAGACACCGCATTCTTAAATATGTACGTTCTTTCATGCTTCATGTACTTTTACCTTTGCTTGCTTTGATTTTGGGTTTTTTGGGGCACAGCGATATCCGCTGGCCCAGAGTATTTGCTCATTTTCAATCAGCCTGGCCTGGATGTCCTCAAATCCCGCATCGTCCAGATATTTCATTAATTGTTGTTTGCTGAAATACTTTTCGTTCCATAATTTCTGAGCCAGCGACTTGTACGGAAATTCAACGATAAGCATTTTTCCGACCGGCTTTAGAACTCGATAAGCCTGCTTTAAAACCGCTTTAGGGTTATTCATTTCGTGTAAAGACCAAAACATTACGACCGCATCTATTACCTCATTTTGGATAACATCAAGCTTTGAAGCGTTCCTGCGAATACACTTAATAAGCGGCCAATCTTTATTGATCTTCTCTTTGTCCGGAAAACTTCCAGAAGATATATCAATACCGATAACTTTTTGCCCATAGGTTTTGGATAGATATCCTGCAAGCTCACAATTGCCACAGCCGATATCTAACACATGATTTGCCGAACTCAATTCTCTACCCACACGTTGATATAAACGCGGTTTAATTTTGTCGTAAAAATTGTCAGATAGCTTTGCAAGGCTCATCAGTAACACCTAAAATGAAATGACTTTATCCGCATCTACAACCCACTGCGCCAATTCAGTCATCTTGGCTTCCTGGGCACCTTCAAAATAAGGTTCGCCTTTGTGGATACCGCAGCGTATTTTACAAGTGCCACATACCTTAACAGGAATATTTTTGGTGATTAGTTCCTTCAGCATTTTTCCCAAATCAAAATAGCCTTCCGGTTGCTCAGTCATGTCACGAGCCAGATCCACTGAATCATTCATTAAAAATATATTTACCTCCAAACCGGCATTAAGCAGTTGATCTGCCAATCGAAGACCATTCCAGGTTACATCCGTACCGTCATAAGGATTTCTGTTAAATACAAGAAGAGCGTTTGCTGCCATGAATTTGTCCTTTTTCTTTATCAAGTTCAAAAAATTTCTCCCTCCACCACAAAAAACGGCCCCAGGGATTGTCGATTTTGTATTTGCCGTCTTCAGGCGCACCAGGCCAGGAATCAATCTCTTCCAGGATTTTATCGCAGGGTTTATCAAAAGCTAAAAGTTCATAGGCACACTTTATGAGAGTAAACTTTTTATTTGCCTGGGGGCTGCTTTCGTTATGATCCGGATGATATTTAATAGCTGCCCGGCGATAGGCCTTTTTGAGTTGCTGCTTATCAGCCATTTCCTCAACATCAAGGATACTGCAGGCTGCTTTACGTGCCTCCAGATCCCCGGTAATCTTTTCCATAAAATCCAAGTCGTGTTTCAATTATCTGCTACACTTTCTATATCTTCATACAACTTCAAAAATTTTTGCTTATAATCAGGCAGTGCCTCAACGATCATAATGCCTCGTGAGTAGCTTTCGGCAATTTTTCGGTCGTTAGGTATTTCAAGCATTATTTTTATGTTTTCTTTTTGGCAATATTTCATAACCGCATCATCGCCAATATCACTGCGATTGATAGCAACTGCAAAAGGCAGTTTTAACTCTCTGACCATTCCAACCGCTAATTCCAGATCATTTAAGCCAAAAGGAGTTGGTTCGGTAACGAGTAAAACAAAATCACTTGCCTTTATCGCTTCAATTACGGGGCATGACGTCCCAGGCGGCACATCAAGAATAGTCAAGCCATCATTGATTGCTTTCTGTTTTACATGTTTGATTAATGCCGGGGTCTGGATAGCTCCGATGTCCAGCTTGCCATGACCAAAATACATACCATTTGATTTACCAAATTCAGCAATCCCTATTTTACGCTGTTTTTCAGCAATGGCATCTTCCGGACAAACCGCCATACACCCGCCACATGAATGACATAATTGCTCAAAAACCATAGGCTTGTCTTTCAGGCAGATTATCGCACTGTATTGGCAAAGCTGATCACATTTGCCGCAACCTGTACATTTATCCATATCAACTTCGGGTACACCAACAGTAACATCTTCTGTTGCTTCAATACTGGGTTTCAAAAAATTATGGCCGTTAGGCTCTTCCGCATCGCAATCCAGATATTGAACCTGCTGTCCTGAATGAGAAAGCGAAACAGCTAAATTCGTGGCAATTGTGGTTTTACCTGTTCCGCCTTTACCGCTTGCAACTGCTATTTTCATTTTAAGCATACTCCACTGTAATAGTATCAGATTTGTCCCAGTCAAACTTATCTTTAGCGACCCATCCTTTTGGGGGCAAAGAATCGAAGCAAACCGGCTTCGGGTTACACCAGTGACTTCCTGTGATATCCCATTTTGTATACCGGTTCATTGGCGAAGCTGTTGTATCTATTCTATAACCGTCTGGATGAAATCCTACAACGACATCCTTGGCATTAAGTACGGGATCCATCTTTTGACTCCTTTGGCTTGTTTTTTTCATCGACAAAGACTTTCTTTATTTGCAGGTCTCTGGCTTTTTCAATAGGTACCTGACAGTAAGATATGATTATGAGTTTATCACCGACAGTGCCTAATCTGGCTGCCGGCCCGTTTAATAAAATCGTCCCCGAATTCTTCGGTGCTGCAATGGTATAAGTTATGAAACGCTGACCATTGTTTATGTTCAACACATGAACTTGCTCATCCGGTAATATATCAGCTTTTTCGAGAAGATTTTGATCAATGGTTATACTGCCTTCATAATCCAGCTCGGTACCGGTTAATGTAGCACCGTGTATTTTGGATTTGAGCATAAGACGTTCCATTCAATAGCCCTTCATAATTACAATGACGTTAAGATATTTTGCCTGGCTGGATACTTTTTCTTAGCTGCCAATTTTTTGCTGGGTAATTGTAATCGCACCATTTGGACATTCAGACACACATACGGCACAGGCGGTACAAAGTTTGAGATCAACAACAGCATGCTTGTTCATACTAATGGCATTGGCTGGGCAAACATCTGTGCAAATACCACACCCGGCGCATTTGTCCGTTTGTACAAAAGCAGCAGCTTTACGACCACTTTCAAGCTGAGCCATTCGTTGATCAAGCTGCTGTTTTTGCTGCTCAAGCATCTGGACCTGTTGCTTTAATGCGGCTAATTCCTGCTCCGGGTTCTGCGGTTCAGCATTTTCCGGCAGGCCTGCTGCTGGACTTACTTGAGGCAGCCTCATACCTCGGCCCTTACCCATTCCGCGACCCATCCCTCCGCCTTGACCCATACCTCTACCCATTCCCATACCTCGGCTCATTCCTCTACCACCGCCTCTGCCCATCCCCATACCAGGATTACCCATCCCCGGATTAGCTGAAACAGAAGGCGGTATTTGATCTGGTTGTTGTCCGGAACCAATGCCAAAGTGACTTTGTACATTAGGACCATCGGCTGAAGCATATCTGCCTGCTTTGAACTGCTCAATTGCATTGCGTATATTTCCGCTGACGCCAACAATAACCTGTATCCCCGCCTGGCCAAAGACATTGAATGCGTTAGGGCCGCAGTTACCGGTCAGGACCGTTGTCACACCTTTTTCTGACATTAATTGAGCGGATTGAATACCTGCACCGCCGCCTAATGCTATGTTTGGGTTTTCAATCGCCTCCAACTGCATGGTATCGGTATCAATGATCAAAAAATAAGCGCACCGACCAAATCGGGCCTCTACATTGTTATCAAGTGTAGGCCCTGTTGATGTTACTGCAATTTTCATGAGTCTTCCTTTCTAACTTAACGGACATGTCCCGGTTGGACAGCTGTCACTGCCGGACGATTTTGAGCTGTTTCCTGCAGAAAATGTTGAAAAAAGTCTCTGCATCTCATTGCCGCCGCATTTTTCACAACTGTGTTTTTTGTTGCTGCCAGCCTTTTCCAGAAACTCTGTTTTATGTCCGCATTTTTTGCATTTATACTCAAAAATTGGCATTGTTGGATCTCCTTTCAGATTTCTCAATACTACTTGTCTTTATTCAAGCTATCTATCATCTCCTGTACTTCTTGAGCGCCCTGGTCATATAGCTCCTTCTCGTCCGGGGCTAACGTATGCAGTAACTGCAGAAATTCACCTGCGTGAACTCGCTCTTCATCAGCTATATCTATAAGCACATCTTTGGCCAATTTGTTTTCTGTAGACTCGGCCAATTGCATATACAGTTGAATTGCTTCATATTCAGCCGATATCATAAAACGGATCGCTCTAACTAATTCGGCATCTGTGAGCTTGCGGTCTTTTGCAAGGACGCTGAATGGATTTCCAAATTCCGGCATAATCATTTTCCTTTCATTATTTTATCTTAAAATCCTGTGCAGAATTCATCTCGCAATTGCTGGCCGGTTTTACCTTCAAGCAGTTTTTCGCTGGTGTGGGAAAAATAGCTTGAATAGCCACCGGATAAATTCTTGGCGTCAAATCCTTGTTGTCTTAAGATCCGTGAGGCAATGTAACTTCGAATACCTACAGCGCAGTATATATTAACGGCTTTGTCTTTGGGCAGTTCATCCAGTTTTTCGCGAATTTGATTAACAGGTATATTAACTGCTCTATTGATACTTCCACGCTCAACTTCGGCAGGCGAGCGAACATCAAGTAAAAAGTCATCTTTATTTAGTTGTTCAAAATGCTTTATAGCGGCAGTATTATCCAGTATGTTACCCGCTACGAAACCTGCCATATTGACCGCATCTTTACCACTTCCATAAGGAGGAGCGTAAGCTAATTCCAAATCCTGAAGTTCGAAAACCGTCGATCCGAAACGGATAGCAGTAGCAAACACCTCAATTTTCTTATCAACACCGTCTTTGCCTACAATTTGAACTCCCAAAACTTTTCCTTCAGATCTGCCGAAAAGAATCTTAATATGCATCTGCTGGGCTCCCGGATAATAACCAACATGGTTAGCAGGATGAATGTAAGCTTTTTCGTATTCTATATCTGTTTTTTTCAAATCCTTCTCCGTGGCTCCTGTCATCGCTACCGTAAGGTCAAATACCTTAAGTATGGCTGTCCCTTGAGTGCCTTTATATTTGACATCCCTTCCTGATATATTATCTGCCGCTATTCTGCCTTGCCTGTTGGCAGGACCGGCCAGAGGAATCAAAACCGGCTTCTTTAGCACAAAATGTTCAACCTCGATTGCATCGCCAATTGCAAAAATGTCGGGATCGGTTGTCTGCAGATGTTCGTTGACCTTTATACCTCCTGTGCTGCCAATCTGAAGACCCGCTTGTTTAGCTAGTTTGACCTCTGGTTTCACTCCAATCGCCAGTACTACCATATCGCAGGAAAGTTCCATCCCGGATTTGAGGGCCACTATCAACTTCGAATTACTCTGACGAAATCCCGCAACTCCGTCACTTAACCACAATGCTACGCTTTGTTCGTGCAGATGCTCATGCAAAGAAGCTGCCATTTCCTTGTCTAAGGTTGGCATTACCTGGTCGAGCATTTCGACTATAGCAACCAACAGGCCACGATGTCTGAGGTTTTCAGCCATTTCCAGACCTATGTAACCGCCACCGACGACAACCGCACGTTTAGGTTTTTGTTCTGTAATAAAATCATTGATCACGTCTGCATCCGGTATACTTCGCAGTGTAAAAATACGGGATGAATCGATACCTTCTATAGGCGGCCTGCTTGGTTCTGCACCCGGCGAAAGAATCAGCTTGTCATATTTTTCACTGTAGGTTTCCTGTGATGATAAACCCTTTACAGTGACCTGTTTATTCTTACGGTTTACCTCTGTTACTTCACTGTTAACTCTTACATCAATGTTAAATCTGGCCTTGAACTTTTCCGGCGTCTGGACCAATAAATCATCACGGTTTTTTATAACCTGGCCTATGTAATACGGCAGACCGCAATTGGCAAAAGAGATATATTTGCCTCTCTCAAACAAAACTATCTCAGCATTTTCATCCAATCGCCTCAATCTGGCTGCCGCTGATGCTCCACCAGCCACGCCGCCTACAATGATAACTTTTTTAGACATTCGATGTGTCCTTTAAAAAACTTAATAGACTTTCATCCTTGACCAAAACAAAAAGCCAGGAAGGGCGAGCAATTCGCCCTTCGCTGTTTTCTCGCGTGGATTTTTATTCCTCTGACTTTTCTTTTTCCAGCTCTTCGATGCGCTTGTTAATGTCATCGAGTGACTGCTGAAGGTATTCTGATTGTTGTTTTAAAGCCTGCTGTTCTTGTTCGGCATTGGGCCCAGTTGGGAAACCGCTTGGATATGCAGCTGGATAACCGTAAGTGCCACCGGTATATTCACCCCAGGCGGGCATGCTGTATCCGGCTCTTGCCCAACCGGGAAGTCCAGTCGCATAGTACCAATTACGACGACCCCAGCCACCACCGCCAAAACCACGGCCTCGTCCAAAAAATCCACGTCCATCAATAGGATTGGCATAACCCGGCATTGGATAGCCCGCACAAAAACCAGCGGCTCTACCTGTCATTGGTCCTAACCCAGCAGGACCTGTTCTGTCTCCACCTGGCATAGTCATTTCCTTTCAAAAAAATGTTAATTTCTCGTCATTAAAGCACCACATTTTGGACAACTTAATTGATTGCAGGGTTGCCCGGGAACATGAGGGACTGTCTCGCCGCAACTTGGGCATACACAATTTCCGCCCGGACCTGCGGCAAACGGTCCACCCATCCTGCCTTTACCTTGTCCCTGTCCTTGGCCCTTGCCACGACCTGAGCCCCGGCCTTGACCAAGGGGACCTTTACCATTACCTCTTGGCATAAAAAAGCTTCCTTTCTGCAATTAATCCCTTGGGGATTTCTTGCCAATCTAAATTTATCATCACAATCCAAATCGACCGCGGCCTCTGCCCCGGCCACGACCACACCCTCGACCAAAGCCAAAGCCTCTGCCCAGCCACGGATTGATACCTCTGCTATAAGGCAGTCCGTAGCCATAGGCCGCTCCAGGCGGCCCAACTACTGGTGCAACAGGGCCGTAACCGGTTCTGCCTGCAACCGGGTTCATATAACCCGGCATTGGGTAGCCTGTACAAAAACCAGCTGCTCTGCCAGTCATGGGACCCATTCCAGCAGGGCCTGTTCCATCTCCACGAGGCATCGTCATCACCTCCTTTCTTTCTATCAGATCATCATTCTTACTTATTGGTGTTCCCTGAATACCCGCCAGACCTTCAATCTGGCCTGGGTTATCTTTCGATTCTTTCAATACACAGAAACCCATCCTTTGTCCTGTCATAGGTCCTTTGCCCTGTGGGCCTTTACCGTCAAATCCGGGCATTTTTTACCTCTCTTTTAAATGTTGTTGATTTTTGCAAAATCATTCCACCAACCTTACAACCCAAATCATTTGCAATGACAGGACATTTGGCCTTAAGTATGAAAAATATTTTTTTATCCATATCACTCAATGTCTCATAATTACCCTGTCCCTTGGCGATAACTAAATCCGCTTTATCAAAATATTCTCTGAAAGATTGGGAGCAGCTTTTCAAAATTGTTCCGGGGGCATCCGATCCGTTATCAATAACAGCCACAATTTGAGGCAATCCGGCGTGTACAGCATCTTCCATGATAGCATCATTGATGACCGGAGAACCCTTGACAGCCACAGTGATTTTATCGACGGGCAACTGCTCGATTAAAAGTCGGTCAAATATAATTTCACCGGCATTATCAGTCAGGTAAAGTATATTTTCAGCTTCATATACGGCATTGCGAAAATCATCCACCTGTGCATTTGAAAACTCGCCAGAAAGACACTGATCGATTGTTTCCTCCAGTTCTGTTTGGCTTAATTGACTTTTGACGCCAAAATCGATGATATTCCCAGC
>Ga0272442_10009273_pt1 | contig 12331 bp, 14 predicted proteins | sample SSMForm2O_FD_200262 | JGI IMG/M metagenome (GOLD analysis project Ga0272442, IMG submission 200262) | Marine sediment archaeal communities from Little Sippewissett salt marsh, Falmouth, MA, United States - SSM-Form-2O | ecosystem: Environmental > Aquatic > Marine > Wetlands > Sediment ... | reverse complement strand
GGGGAGAGAGGATTGAAGTTGAACACCTAACAGAGAACAAAGAGCTGATCAAAGATTCAGACTTCTTGATACTGCATACAGGTTGGTATAAAAGATGGGACGATGAGACCTATTTTTCAGATTTTCCTTCTTTGACGCCCGGGGCGGCAGAATGGCTTTCGGATATGAATTTGAAGGGAATTGGCATCGATGCCATCTCTATCGACGATATAAAATCTGAGGAACTGGAGATACACAAGATCCTGCTCAAAGAGGACATCGTGATAATAGAGAACTTGAACTCCCTTGATCAGATCAAATGGAATAAGTTCCTATTTTCCTGCATGCCTCTTAAATTCAAGGATGCTGATGGTTCTCCAGTTAGGGCATTTGCAATAAAAAAATAAAATGAAAAAGAAAAATATTAATTATTTCTTCTTCTTTTTATTCTTAACTTCATTATTTGTAGTAATTGTTGATTTTTTTGATTTTTTAGCACCCATTTTTACACCTCCTCTTAATTTAATAATATATATCTAATTTATAAATTTTTCTATTATCTTTTCTTATATAAATTAATAATAATAGTTTAATTTTTAATATTTATATTATTATATAATATTATAAAATAAAAAATTATATTCTATAATTAATAAATAATAAATTTATAATATTAATCTTATAATTAATTTAATAAATTTATATTCTATTAATAATGAATTTATATACTTATATTTATCTAATATACCAAAAAATTTATATATAGCTACGATTTTCGATTTATTTAAAATTTCAATGGCTAATCCAATGAAAAATGATAATGGTAACTTAAAATCAAAAAGTGACCGTTGGTTCTATTATTATATGCCTTTTAAGATAGGACAGGCCAATCTGGGAGTTTTAATACCGTTATTAATTCTCGATCTTGGAGGAAACGCAGGGGCCATTGGGATATCTTCCATGCTATTTTCTTTGGTTACAATCATGGCCACAATTGTTTGGGGGAAGTTCTCTGATGAGACGGACAAGAGGCTGCCATACATCCTTTTGGGCTTTATAGGCGTATCGGCCTGTCTCTTATCAATCGCATTTGCAACTAGCTATGTTTACGTTGTGCTGGCATACTCTGCCCTGGCATTCCTTATGGCGGCTGAGCTGCCCATAACACCATTGTTCTTACTAAGAAGCGTAAGGAAGGACAGTTGGAACGACTCTTTCAGCAAGTTCAATCTGATATGCAGTTGGGGGCTCACGATGGGACTGGTGTTGGGAGGGATATTCATAATGTTCTTTGACTCTACCATCACCTCGCTGATACTGGCATTGATAACATTCATCTCAGTGATCTTGATCAAGGTGGGCTTGAAGGAGCTCAACACAGAGCTCAATAGGTCGAAACTTGGCATTTTTCCCAATCACATTATAGAAAGAAAGCGTTTTAGCCCAAACTTCATTCTTCATCTTCCTAAGATCCCAAGATCAAGCAATGTTAACAATAGAAACTTCTTCATAGTCACTATCCTGCTCTTCACAGGAAGCAATTTCTTTTTTATCCCCATAATTCCCTACCTAAGACATATCGGAATAGCTGATGGGCCTATATTTGCTGTAAACATCTCGAGTTTCGTTGCAACTTCGTTAGTATATATGCAGGTTTCAAAGGGCCTAAGAAAAAAAGGATGCGTAGGTCTGCTAAAAAATGCGATACTGGCCCGACTGATGATATTGGCCTTGATGTTAGTCAGCTTGACCTTTATAACAGAATATAAATTCCTTATAGTATTGGTGTTCTTCACGATGATAGGCGCCATATGGCCCTTCATATACTCTGCATCGGTCACATTCGTTTCTGACTCTTCCTCAGACAACAATGGCGGAAGCCTGATGGGCATGTACAACGCGGTTTCAACTTTTGGATTAATGATGGGAAGCATGGTAGCAGGCTATGTCTTTGATATTCATTCTCTGGAACTCTGCATTGCAATTTCTTTGGCATTCTATATTCTGGCCTACGCGGTTTTGTTCAGGCACGTCAGGATACCTGGAGGCGTTAATGTCATTCAAGCCGGTGAAGTCCATCAATGATGCGTTGGAGCGCCATTTTCTCGATATATGGCATGATTATGAATCTGTCCAATTTAAGAGAGTTTTTTAGCCATATAACTCACAAAATTTATCAAAACATGAGAATAGCTACTATTTAATAGTAGCTTACTAGATAGGCATCGGAAAACCACCATCTTCCTACTTTTGCATAATAGTAATCATTGTACACCGAGTATAGTATCCCTGTGTTCTTGTTCACCGTTATGTTCCATCCGTACCAGCCCATATATATCCTTTCTTGGATGTTCTTGATGTATATGACACCATCGTAATCCTCATAATAGCCATATTCATAGCCATTTATGTTAGCATCCCATATGTCGGGGTCCAGCCCCATGTCCTCGAAGCATCCGCTACCCTCTGTTATCGTGCCTCCTTCGTTGAGGACCTCCCGTGCCATTTCTGCGAGATATTGGGCGTTTGTCGGCATATCGTTGGCATAGGGGTCATATATCGAGCCTTCGACAGTGGTCAATAGAACGGAACGGTCCATGTTGTAGATATCCTGATCGTCTTGGTAAGCGATGATATTTATAGAATCAAGAAGGCTTACATCCTCAAGGCCAGTCGCATTTATGTTTAGGTCTACATAGATGCTGTTCCCAACAGATATACTCCTTCCTTCAGATTCCAGATTATACGAATCTGAGTAGAAGTGTACCTTATGGTCATAGTCGCCGGTGTCTTCTATTTTCACTGTCACAGGATTGTTCAGATTATTGGTTATCGTCATCACGTTATCATAGTACACATCTTGAAGTGGGATATCCGATATGTTGAACTCATATGTGCCGTCATTGGCCTCATCCGTGAAGTATATGCCGTTCTCTCCGTAAGGGTCCAAAGAAATTAATCCATAACGGTCATCGGCAGTTTGAAGTGAAACATCCCTATCGCTGCTAAAAGTAGTGAACGCCTGAGTGTTGAACACAAAAATTGTAAACACCAAAAAGGTGAAAACTAGCAGGACATGACGGTATCTCATCAGATAAAAATCAAAAAGATGTTTTTTAAGCTTTGCTGAACACAAGTAAGTACCTGTGTCTTTTTGAATATGATATAGCTATTTATATTATCAAAATCATATACATATTAGGTGTTTTTATGGCAGGTAAGTTTGAGATATTTCAAGACAAATCCGGAAATTGGAGATTCAGGCTCAAGGCGCCCAATGGTCAGATAATAGCTAACAGCCAGGGGTACAGCTCAAAGGCTGCATGCATGAAGGGCATTGAGAGCGTAAAGACCAATGCTCCCGGAGCTACTGTTGTAGAAGTTGAGGAATGATACCTCACTTTTCTATTTTTTCTGTTTCTTTCTATGGATAATTATTTATATTGATTGATTGTATCAATTAAATATAGTTGATATAATCAACTTAATGGTGATATATTTGGAAGGAATAGGAGATTCTTTAAAGGCGGGCATATTTGGGGGAATAATGGGTTTCATTATTAGCTTTTTAATGACATACTTCATAATACCCATGGCTACTGAGAGATTGGCATTTGGACTAAGTAATGGCATGTCAGGATTATTGAGCGGCTTCATGGGCGGCTTCATGGGACTTGTCATGTATTTCAGGATGTCAAAGAAAGCATAATTTTTTTTATATCATCTTTTTCTTTATCGCTACAAGGGTTATAATTCCCATAGACAGGGACAATGCCGCCGAGAAAAGGAACACAAGATCATACTCTCCGACCGAGTACAATATTCCCATGAGTATGGGTCCAATGCTTTGGCCAAGCCTTAGGTTGGACGAGAAGAGGGCCGACACAACGCCACGTGTATCGTCGGACACCGAATTGAGAAAGATTGTTTGCAGGATGGGAACGTTCACTCCCTGCCCCACACCATAAAGGCAAGCTGCCACTATGCCCTGATATGCACTGCTCATTAGGAACATCGCTATCATGGCCAGCGCATAGAAAACGAACCCTATTATGATCGGGACATTGTTGCCAAGCCTCTTGTAGATCCTGCCTGAAAAATAGGAGATTGTGCCTGTGGTGATGGACATGAATGCCAGTATTATACCTATGTTGAAGGAGTCCGTGCCGAATACCTCATCTAGGAATAGGGGAAAGTAGGTCATGTAAGGCCCATATAGCATGATGAACGTGACTATGCATGCAGGTATCAATATGGCGAATCTGGCATTGAAAAGCTCCCTCATCGCCATCACCAAGTACTCTTTGTAATCCCCATCGTTCTTTTCATGCGGGATGTCCATGTACTTGAGTATCAACAAGCATATGGGTATTGCAAGGAAGAAGAAATAAAAAGGAAAGTACCATGCTATCGATGCCATCATGCCGCCTATGACAGGATACGACGCGGCCCCAACTGAAAGAACGCTGGCGTTATATCCCATTGCCACAGCGCGGTCATGTCCCTTGAACGCATCGCCGATGAGTGCCATCGAGAGGGTCGAGAGGCCAGACGCCGCCCCTCCCTGGAAGAATCTCATAACCAGGATCAGATTATAGTTGTCAAGAAAAGCTATAGAACCGCCGCATATTGAGAACACTATCAGGGAGAGGGCCACCATGCTCTTCCTGTTCCATTTGTCTGAGACGAAACCCACCAACGGGCTTGTTAGTACTCCTGGCAAGGTGAATACTGTGACCATTAGGCCTATCTGGGTCTTAGTAAGGTCGAAAGCATCCTGGATCTTTGGCAGTGCGGGGGATATCAAAGAAAGGCCTACTATGGCCATTAGTGTCACTCCAAAGATCATCTGGAGATTCCGATTCCTGTAAAGGGATGTCATGATGCACCTAAAAAAAGGATATAGACCAAAAAACAAATAGTTTTCTACTTTGTTTTAATCTTCGTTAACATTTCATTGGCAAAATTCTTGGCTTTTTCCAAGTCCCTTTCATTTGGTTTCCCTTTGTTGAGGCCACCGAGGAGGTATTTTGTAAAGCTGTATGTCATAAAGCCCCTGCACTGGAACTCACCTATTATCTTGAATCCCTTGTTGTTCAATGCGGACAAGATGGTCTCATGCATCCTCTTTAGGCAGATGGTAGATGTAGAGAAAACAAATGCCCTCTTTTGAGGGTGGTCACCGATCCTTTCTATCATCTTCAGGATTGTAGGATGGTGCGCGCCATTGTATATGCCTGATCCAATCCCTATAAGGTCATGCTCATTCAATATATCATCGTTCACTTCAGCAGGTTCAATGATATCACAAGCTAGCACCTCTGCCATGGCCTGGGCCAGTTTCATCGTGTTATTATGGTGTACTGACTTGCATATGATTAAGGAAGCCATAATAGTAGTATGGTTCTTTAATTAATAAGTTATTTCTATGTTTCATGAGGGGGTCTTTCCTTCATTAACAATGATGAGATGAAAGCCACTATCGTAATGGCCAAAAGAACCAACAAGGCCTCTGTGTAACCTGCTACAGTATAGGCATCGCCCACCTTTCCGTTCATCTCAAGAACATATCCCAACACTGGCTGAAAGATTGCCCCACCAATAAATGGGAAGAAGTTGGCCAATCCTGTCGAAGTGCCGGACAGTTCCAAGGGAAAGGCGTCTTTGATGGAAGCATAGACCAGCGGATTCACACCTATGGCAAAAATGCCTATACTAAAGAAGCAGGCATATAGCACCACTGTGGGAAGGGAATCAATAAAGAATGTCATTGTCGACATTACGGCCATCAGCATTGTCCCAGAGAAGATCATCACTATCTTTCTCCTCTTAAGCACCTTGTCGGATATATATCCCATAAAGGGACTTCCCAGGATCATACCGAAGGCTATGGATGAGAGGATCTTTCCCGCCTCTACCTTTGACATGCCATATATATGGATCAAATAGGGTCCTCCCCAAAGGGCGCCAAATGATATGAATATTGACATCGAGCAAAAGAGCCAGATCGAAGGTGGCCAAAACTCCCAGGTCTTGAAGATCTTGACGAACCCCTTTAAAAGTGAAGAGTTGGATATCTTCTCCCTATGCTGGTGGATGGGTTCAAATCCTAGGTCCTTAGGATGGTCCCTTGCAAGATAGAACATGAAGAGGCCCAAAACGAAGCTTATGAGGCCTACTATAAGAAATGGCATCCTCCAACCAAATCTGTCAGAAAGAAAAGCCAGGGGCATGGTGGATATGAGCAGTCCAACTCCACCCAAAGCGATGAATATCCCGTTCATGGTGGCGAACTCATCTTTCCTGTACCACTGTGATATGAACTTCAGGCCACATACATAGACAGTGGACACCCCGACACCAACTATCACCCTTCCTAGGATCGCCATCTCAACATCAACGGCCATGCCAAAGAATATGGAACCCACCCCTGCGACTATTGTCGTTACCGCAACGGTCTTCCTAACGCCCCAGGAGTCTGAGAGCATCCCGGTCGGCAGCTGCATGAAGGCGTATGAATAGAAGTAACCTCCGGCAAGAAGCCCAAGCAAAGCACCTTCTGCGCCTAGGTCCTCCATAAGGTCCACAGCCACTACAGCAGTGCCGTTCCTGTGGATGTATACAAATATGTATATCAATCCTATTAACAGGAAAACTAGAAGCCTGTATCTCTTGAATCCGAGCGATCTGTGCCTCTCCATCCTATTCAAGGCGACATTACGACTATAAAAGATTGGTGTCAAAATCTGAAAAGAAGAAAAAGAGAGAAATCTTAGATCCTTCTCTCGAATATGTTCGCCTTCACTGGCATTATGCCCGGTCTCTCGTCCGTAGTGAAGTTTGTGTAGGACAATACATGAGTCTGATATTCGAGATATCCTTGGACAATGTCGTGAAGGCCTAGATTTCTTCTGCCCAAAATAAGGATATGAAACCATTGCACGAACATGCATAGCGATGCTATAAATCCGTAGATGGCCAATACTATCGATATCAGAAAACCATAGACTATCCTAACGAACAGCTCCAATCTGCTCGCATCCTCGTTATAGCTGAACAATTGTTTTGTCCCTGTGTTCTCTTCTTCATTCATAATGAAAAACTCCTTTGACTTTTCTACGATTAAGTGAACATTTTATATATTATTGGTGGACAGAAGTGACCACATCTTGGCACATAGAATGATTTTTAAAAAAAGATGGGATATGGCACGATATGGCGGTCTTGGAGGCATTACTGGTTAGCATAGGTCTTGTGGGTCTTGCCGAGCTGGGAGACAAGACACAGATAGCACTGCTGTCCTTGTCATGCAAGTACCAAAAGAAAATGCCACTGCTGATCGGATCATTCTTCGGATTCGCACTGGTTGACGGCATCGCTGTGGTCTTTGGAGGTACCATATCATCCCTGATACCTGGTAATGTCATTACATATGCCTCAAGTATCGCCTTCATAATCTTTGGGATATATTTTCTATTCGAGAAGGAGGAAGAGGTAAAGGATTCCAAACATCAATCGCTCATGCTGAAAAGTTTTTTGCTGATAACGCTAATGGAACTAGGAGATAAAACACAACTGCTCACCATAACACTTGCTGCCAGATATGATTCGGTCTTAGCAGTGTTCTCAGGCGCCATGATTGCATTGATGTTCATATCGTCTGTGGCGATAATCATAGGAAAGGCGCTTTCTGAGAGGGTACCAGAGAAGAGCCTTAAAAAAATGTCTGCTGTTCTCTTCATATCTTTGGGATTACTTGGACTATTGGGGGTCTGGTAGGTAAGAAAATAATAAATATGGCCCAACCCTATTATTTTCATGCACAAAATACCCCGTTGCATGAGCACACAGCACCCTGACAATGTCAATCCGCCTTTCTTCTCGAACGCCCCCGAACTAGGAGGGGACGATGAGATCCAAGAGGCCTACTATGTTTTCTCACACCTTCAGTGTGACGAGCAAATGTGGGACTGCGAGGGAAAGGAGGTGGACAACTTTGTTGTCAAGAAGCTATTATCAAGATATGACGAATACTTCATGGAGAACGTCATAGGGGAGGATGTCTTCATTACATTTAGGGTCCCAAACCCACAACTAGAGAAGACAGAGGCCAAGATCCTCCTTGAGACCCTCGAGTCAATACCAAGGTCATTTGATACGGCATCAACGTTCTATGGAAAGGATGTGACTCCGATTTTTGAGATCATACAACCAATGACCACGTCAGCGTTAGAGCTCAACAACATTTACAATTATTACAAGGAGTTCGTATACGGCAAGCAGAACAAGATGGTGTCACCGAACGTGGCCATTAAGGACTGGATAGGCGAGTTCCAGCCAGAGGAGGTCAACATAATACCCCTGGTGGAGGATTATGAGCATATTATGAACGTGGACTCCATAGTTGGCGATTACCTTGAGGGCAAGGAAATTGAGGACCAACGTGTGTTTCTCGCCAGAAGCGACCCTGCGATGAACTATGGATATTTTTCCGCCATAATCCTGACCAAGATGGCCTTGCAGAGGCTCAAGGCGCTTTCCAAAGAGACTGGAGTAGAAATACATCCAATAATAGGTGTGGGCACAGCACCGTTCAGAGGCAATCTCTCCCCATATACTGTAGAGAAGTTTGCCGACGAGTATCCGTCCTTGAGGACTTTTACCCTCCAGTCCGCTTTCAAGTATGATTACCCGCCCCAGGATGTGGAAGATGCTATACAGAAGCTTCACAAGACGCCTGTGAAGAATCCAAGGTACATAGATGAGGAATCAGGCATCAAGTTCATGGGAAAATATTCTGAGCAGTACAGGAAAGAGGTCATGGAACTTGCCCCCTTGATCAACAGGATGGCCAAGTACATACCCGCAAGGCGCATGAGAAAGCTGCATATCAGTCTGTTTGGATATTCCAGAAGCATGGGCGGCATCACCCTTCCAAGGGCGATAGCATTCACCGCAAGCCTATACTCGATAGGATTCCCTCCTGAACTTATGGCCATACAGTGTCTGGATGAGGGCGACCTTGATGTGATAAGGCGCATCCATTACAACTTTTATGACACCCTGTCAATCGCCCTTTCATACTATAATCCATCTTCTGCCAATGTGACAGGAATCGACCTATCAACAAAGATCGATATGCTGGATGTTGAATATGAGACAAATCTTGAGCACCTGAACTACACGAATACAATTTTGGATTGCCTTAAGAAGAATCAGATGGAATTGGTGGAGCGACTTTGTCTTCAAGCCGCCCATGTAAGAAAATTCCTAGGATGATCTTCCATTTTTTATTTTAATAGCATATTGCCAATCCCGACCTTTGGGAAACGCCAGGGGCGGCGATACTGAGAATTCCTAGAAAAATGTCTAGGAAGGCATAGTATACGGCCAGATGACGGACGAACTTTTCCAAGGATCCATTTTTTTCATACACTTCAGCATATTTTTTCTTTGCTGCTTCGCAGGGCATGGAAAAGTCACTGACTCTGAAATAGTTGAGCGTTTGGGACACGTCCACTTCGCCTTCAACTATCTTGTAGTATATATCATTTCTTACAGCGTAGTTATACGCTATCTCAGACATATACCTCATTGAAAGGTCCTTGCTATATCTTTTACTCATTTTTCTCCCCTAAACCCTGCTAAATAGGATTATTATAAAAAGCTTTTGAATGTGTTCACACATATTTGAAGTTATAGTTTTAATTAAATCATAATTATGAATATAATCAAAAAATAGCATAGAAAAGTTTTAAAAATTGGCGTTTCCACGTATCAACGATAATAATGAGGGCCAATATTGTGATAAAATTCTTCCTTTTTACTTATATCTGGTCTTTTTCTTTATGGGCGCTAACGATTTTTACTTCTGATTCGCTTGACGGGCCTTTTTCATATGGGACATACATACTCGGGGGATTGGCCCCAATGCTCTTTGGTCTGTATTTCAGCCATAAAGACGGAGGAAGGATCCGCCTAGTGAACCTGTTCAACAGCGCAATATGCCCAAAAAAGATAAAGGGCAAATGGTATCTGGTAATCTTTGGTCTCGTCCCCTTGGCAACGGTCTTGGCAATAGCTCTCTTTTACATTTTAGGATGGGGCACATACGATACTGGATCGATGGCCTCACTTTTGTCCAATCCCGTCTCCGTTCTCTCTATGGCCATGTTCCTTTTGTTATTTGGGCCTGTCCCAGAAGAGCTGGGCTGGAGGGGATTGGCAATGCCCCAGCTTGTAAAAGGGATGGACTGGGCCAGGGCGAGCGTAATTGTAGGGATTGGATGGGCGATTTGGCACATACCTCTTCTATTCATCAACGGAACATATCAAAACGGGCTTTTGGACATCTCCTCAGTGATCGTGGCAGACTTCTTTTTGCAGTTCATAGCTCTTAGCGTGCTTACTGGATGGATTTGGCACAATAACGGTCAGAGCGTCCTTTCAGCGATTCTGTTCCATTTCTCTACAAACTTCTATGGTGAGCTGTTAGAACTGCCGCCAGGGATAATGCCAATTAGGACCCTGATCGAGTTCATCATATTATTTATTATTCTACTTCACAATAAGAGGCATTAATGTGTTATATGGATATTGAACCTTACAGTTAGATTTATTAAAAAACACCTATTCAGTTCAAACATGCGATTAAGAAAAATATACGCTTCAACGATCATTTTACTCTCAATGTTCGCCGTGATCTTTGCTTTTGCAGATTTTTCATTATCTAAGAGCAACACGGTCTCGGACTCTCAAACAGACAAGTTCATTTGTGGCGATCCTAAATCAGACTTTTGTGATGTGCTATATCTTTATGTTGAACTTGATGGTGATATTGATAGCGACTTGATAGATGGTCTCGTTAGGGGAATTGAGAACAAAGGAATTGACATAAGGCTACTTGAGGAGCTTGGAGATGTTGATTCACAGGTAATGGCAATATACTTAGAGCGTAATGATTTCAGCTATACGCCATTTTATTGTAGCTCATCAATCGATATCGTTTTAGGATATTCATCAGATGGGAACACTGAATACTTCGATGACTGGTCTGAATATCGATCACCGGAAGTTTCGACCGTCCAAGGCACAGTATATTACAAATGCAACATTGCAATTGCCGACAAATCAAAAGGACTGATGTCCTATAAGGGTTATGAGAGCATTCTGGATAGATCTATAGTAAATTGCGTTTGCTCAAAATTGCCTAAAGAATTGATCTAATCCTCTATTTAAAACATAGGAGTATGTATTTTCTTTACATTATTTATCATCTCGCTAGGCGCTGTATCATAAATATTATATTATTGGAAGTAAAATCCATATTGGAAGTTGGTCGACAGTCTGTTATTCATGATTATTTGGCATTATGAGAGAATCCCATGACAGAGAAATTTATGAAAAAAGTATATTCCCCTGAAATATTTTTTGATGATCTACATTTCCTCATTAATAACATTTCAAAAATCATAGGTGCATTTGGAAATAAAGATATCAATAGGCCCTTCATTGAAAAAATAATGACCGTGACAACCGCAGTTAACGGTTGTGTTTATTGTTCCTGGTTCCATGCAAAGCAGGCCTTGGCAAGCGGTATCAGTGAAAAAGAGGTCCAAGACCTTCTAAATCTGCAATTTCATACCACAGCATCCAAATTTGAAATAACGGCACTGATGTATGCTCAGCATTATGCGGAGACAGATAGGGGCCCGGACCCAGAAATGACATCAAGACTATTTGACCACTATGGTGAAGAGACTGCTAACGACATTTTATTGTTAATACGAATGATAACTTTCGGTAATCTTTTTGGCAACACATGGGACGCTGTTATAAACAGATTAAAAGGAAATACTGCAGAAGATGGCAATCTGTCATTTGAATTGTTATTCTTCTTGGTGTCATTTTTGTTCATGGTGCCCATGATGCTCATAATTGGGAAGAGCGATGGAAGCTCAGGCTAAGTTCATATTTTCACTCTTCCAGAAATTCAATGATCACGGGTCGTGATTTGTAGATATCTTGTAGGTCCAATCCAAATTTGTATGTGTCTTCGAGCCATTCATACAGTTCTTCAAGGTCCTCGTTCCATTCGCTCTTTACAACTTTCAATGGCGTCTCGCCAATATTGTTGGCGATAGACCTGTCAGCCCCATTTTCAATAAGCAACTTGACAATTTCCACACGGCCTAAAAATGCAGCAAGATATAGGGCCGTGTTGCCATCGTAGTTTTGAAAATCAATGTCAGCCCCATTTTCAAGCAAGTATTCCACCGTTGACTCCCGGCCATATGCCGCTGCCACGATGAGGGGAGAGGAACCGTTCGCTGGCTCCCGGGCGTCCACATTC
>Ga0272442_10009272_pt1 | contig 12331 bp, 5 predicted proteins | sample SSMForm2O_FD_200262 | JGI IMG/M metagenome (GOLD analysis project Ga0272442, IMG submission 200262) | Marine sediment archaeal communities from Little Sippewissett salt marsh, Falmouth, MA, United States - SSM-Form-2O | ecosystem: Environmental > Aquatic > Marine > Wetlands > Sediment ... | reverse complement strand
CGAATCCCGCGGCATAGATCGTGCGGTAATGCATGGCGCGCCTGAACAGCGGGTAGCAGAACGAAGACAGGGCTCCGGTGAAGGCGGCGAAGGCGATGCCGACACCGGTCACGGCGCTTCCCGCGCCGAACCGCTCCTGCAGCACGAAGGGCACCTGCACGGGAATCATGTAGTAGAACACCATCAGCAGAAACACCAGGAAACAGACCGTCGCCACGACACGCATAGGCAGGCGTCCTGCCAGGCCCGCGTCCTGCCGTCGAGGGTGGGCGGCACCGGCGGGACCTGCTATCCAGGCCACCGCCATGGGCGCGACGATGAAAGCCGAAAGGTAGCAGAGAAAGGGGCCTCTCCAGCTTACAGCGGCGAGAACGCCTCCCAGGAGAAGCAGCACGACGCCGCCGACATACATGAAGCTGGACTGGATACCCGTGAACCTGCTGCGTTCGGAGCCCGTGAAACAGTCGCCGATCAGCGCGGTCGTGGCGCTCATGATGCCCCCGACCGCCAGGCCGAGGACGGCGCGGCTGAAAAGCAGCAGGAAAAGATCGTCGAGAAAGAATCCGCTGAAACCGGCGATGCCGTAGAGAACGAGGGAGAGGACAAGCAGCGTCTTGCGGCCGAACAGGTCGGAGAGGTGTCCGGCGGCAGGCGCCGAGAGCGCGATCATGAGCGCCGGCATGGTGAGCACGAGCTTGCGAAGCACTTCCGGCGCGTCGTCCGCGAAATGGCGGCTGATTTCGGGAAGCGCCGGGGCGATGATCGCTCCCGACATGACGGTCATGCCGCTCGAAAGCAGCAGCACGGTCTTGACTGCGCGCAGGTTCATCGACGGCCGGGAAGCATCACGCATCCGACCCCTCACGTTTGCCTTTTGTCCTTTTGCCTTCCGCTTTTTGACTTTTGCTTTTTGACTTCCGCATTCTGCATTCCACCTTCTGCATTTATCAAAAGATACTCATCGAGAACCGGAAGGTCCGCATCGGGAAAACGGTAGTGAACGATCTCGCCGACAGTGATCCACCGCAGTTCCTCGTGTTCGAGAGGTTCCGGTTCGGGACCGGAAAGAACGCAGCGGAACGGCACGAGCGTAAGGGAAAAATCCGCGTAGGCGTGAAACCTCGGCGTCAACTGCCCGATTACGCCGATCGTGGTGGCGAGCTCCTCGTCTATCTCACGGTGAAGTGCCTCGCAACGGGTTTCGCCGTCGTGCACCTTGCCGCCGGGAAACTCCCAGAACGACGCGAGGGATTTGCCTTCCGGACGCCGGGCGATGAGAAACCGGCCTTCTTTCTCGATGATGGCGCACACCACGTCTCCGATATGGGGAACCCCGCCTACGGTCTCCACAGCGGCAGCCCCGTCTCTTCGTCCAACCCACGCTCAAGGGAAGGACCGTCGAAGGCCTCGATGATCACTTCGCAGGCGAACACGACGGTTCCCGGCGCGAGATGGCCGCCATGCACGGCGCCCTTCCCGTCGGAAAGCATGACATGGGCGTGCACCATGGGTTCGCCGTCCTTCAGCGAAACGTTGCCCATGAGGGCGGTTATTTCATGCGGCCCGTCGAGCGGGAAAAACTCGTACTCCCGTTTCCGCTGATGATAGTACCCGAGCACGGCCCTCTCGACCGCCCCTATCGCCTCGACCCTGCCGAGCCGGATATCGCGTTCACGGCAGATCACCGACAGAGCGCCGAGCAGGTCGTCGCCCCGCTCCAGCCTGCCCATCCAGCGTTCGCCGGAACTCACCCTGTGTATGGATGCCATTGCAAAGATGATTTTTGTTCTGAAACCGGATGATGAAAGAATACACCGAAACGACGAACGAGGCAAGAAAAGAAACATGCAAAGCCAAGAGAACCGCAACGGCTGCGGGCGAATGTTTCCAATTTGGCGGAATATGCCTACGTTATAAAAACCCAATCACCTGTCTTCTCAAGGGAGCCTCCATGGAGGTAGTGCTCGGATTACATCTCGACGGCCAGCGAAGCCTGAAAAAACAGAACTCCTTCGACCGGCTCGTGCTGGGTCCTTCCGGATTTCTCTCGCAGCTCGAGCTGTATGTGGGGCTGTCCGCCCGCCGGCCGGGAAAGCTGCTGCGGGTAATTCATTTCAGAAAGGCCCTCCGCCGGCTCGACAACGGTCGCCGGTTTTACAGCCGCTCCCTGAAGATCGACGATTTCGGCGTGGCGGCCGAACTGCTCGAATGGAGAGACGATCTTTACCTTCACGGCTGGGACGGCACGTTCCGGAACACGCCCGTTTCCCGACGGCTCGCGGACCTCGCCGAAGTGGAAACCTGCCTACGCGGGGAACGATTCGCTCCCGGCAACGGCGAAAGGCTGGCGGCGGTCGCCGCTGCACTGGAAAAATTCGAAACGCCCGTCACCTCGGTCGAACTGCTCGAACCGCTGGAACGTCATCCCCCGCTGTGGCGACGGGTGCTCCGTCTCCTGCCCTGTCGTTACCGCGAACCCTCCGCCGGACCGGCGGCGGCGGAAGGCACCGCGCTGCATGCGTTGCAGCACTCGCTTCTGTCGCCCTTGGGAAACGATCTCCCCGGACCGTTCGGGCCCGACGCCTCCTTGCGCGCGGTGACGGCCGATACTCCCCTCGCGGCGGCTGGCCACGTGGCCGGCGAGCTGCACCGGCGCGGCGATGTACTGCTCATGAACGGCGGCGAATCGGGCGTGCTCGACGAGGTTCTCGAAGCCGAGGGGTACCCGAGGCAGGCCCTGCAGGCTCCCGGAAAGAATCTTCCCGCGCTGCAACTGCTCCCCCTTCTCCTGCGCCTGCGGCGCGAGCCTCTCGATGTCGACGCCCTGCTTGCGTTTCTCACCCTGCCGGAACAGCTCAGCCCGCTCGATCCCGAACTTTCGGAACCCCTGGCTCGCACGCTGGCAGGCTCCCCCGGAACCGGAGGCTCCCGGTGGCGAAAGGTGCTCGACGAATACCTTCGCCGGGAAGACGCGCGCGCCGGGGAGACCGTTTCCGAGCTGCACCGATGGATCGACGGCCGGAAAGCCCGCTACGACGAACCCGCATCCCTCGAAGAACTGAAATCCTGCGCGGAGCTGGTGAGGGATTTTTTCAAATGCCGGAAGGAGGAAAGCGAACAGAGAGCGCTCCAGATCCTCCATGGCGGCGGGTACGATCAGGCTTCGGCCTTTGCCGATGCGATTGAAGCCCTGCTCGAACAGGGCGAAACGACGCTCGGCAGTCATCAGGTCGATCAGCTGCTCGCGCAGGCGTCGGCCGGCACAAATAACCTGCGGCCGCGCGAAGCCGGGTCGGTGCCCGACACCTCCCATCCTGGAGCGGTCGGCGAGCCGTTCGACCACGTGATCTGGTGGTGGGCGGCCACGCCCCCTCTGGATCAGGATAGCGCTTGGCTGACGACCGAACGCCTGTTTCTCGAACGCGAGGGGGTGGCGGTCCCCTCGCCTGAGCAGGTGCTCGCATGGGAAGCCTCCGACTGGCTGCGACCCGTGCTTGCGGCCAGGGGAAGCCTGCTGCTCGTGCTGCCGCCGGAAGGAGAGGAACGCCATCCCCTCTGGCTGAAAATCGCCTCGATACTTCCTTCTCTTTCCGTCGAACAGATCGAAAGCGGCTTCGAGCGGCCGGAAACGGAAAGAAAAGCCGCTGTCCCGAAACGCGTGCTCCCGAAAAAAAAGGCCGTCTGGAAGCTTTCCGGGGGAAACCTCTCCCCCGAAGGCGTTTTTTCTCCGACGTCGCTCGAAACGTTCATCGCCGCTCCCTCGCGCTGGTTTCTCGAACATGTCGCCCGCATCGTCCCCTCGCGCCGGATCGAGCCTGCCCGCGGTCCCCTGCTCTACGGCAATCTCGCCCACCGCCTGACTGAAGAACTGGTCGCGCTCTTCCGGGAAGAACGTGGAACGCCCGCCGATTTCGGCGGCTGGTTCGACAGCGCGTTCGATCAACTGGTCCGAAGGGAAGGCGCGGTTCTCCTGATGCCCGGCAGAAGCGCCGAACTGGAGAATTTCCGTTTCCTCCTGCGAAACGCGCTGCAGCGGCTCTCCCCGGTGCTGCTGGAGCAGGGCCGGAACGGCATCCAGGCGGAACACGCTCTCGAGGGAAGCGTGAACGGGCACCGGATGCGGGGACGGGCCGACCTGCTGCTGTTCGACCGCGACAACGAGCCTTCGGTTATCGACATGAAGTGGGGACGGGCCGAGGACCGGCGCAGGAGCATGCAGGCGGGCCTGCACATCCAGCTGCTCGCCTATGCGGCCATGGTTCACGAGCTGACGGGGAAATGGCCGACGCTCGCCTACTTCATCGTGAAAACCGCCCGCATGCTCGCCGCCCCGGCCGAAGCGCGCCTGCCCGCAGAGACGGTCAGGAGAGAGGAGGACGAGCCGTCGGCGCTCCTCTGGCAGCGTCTGCTCAAAAGCTTCGACTGGCGCATGCAACAGCTCCGAAGGGGCGTCCTCGCCGTCGGCGACGCCCCGGAAGGCGACGAATCGATCCCTCATCCACCGGCCGACGGCCTGCCGCCGGTCGCGCCCGGGCGGCGCCATGACCCCTACCTGCACCTCGACGGATGGGAGGAGACCCGATGAGCGCCATCACCTTTATCAGCGCCGGCGCGGGTTCCGGCAAGACCACCCGCCTGACGGAGATCCTCGCGCAAAAACTGCTGGCAAAAGAGGTGGAGCCGGACGGGATCATCGCCACGACCTTCACCAACAAAGCCGCCGCGGAACTCAAGGAGCGGGTGCGCGCCGCGCTCCTCAAACAGGGCCGTCAGGATCTCGCCCTGTCGATTTTCGAAGCCCGGATAGGGACGGTGAACAGCGTCTGCGGAGGGATGCTGCACCGTTTCGCCTTCGAGCTGGGGCTCTCGGTCGAGCAGAAAGTGCTGGACGAACACGCCGCGATGGAGCACCTCTCCAGGGCCCTCGACACCGCCGTGGGCTCCGAAAGCCTCGCGGCGGTCACCGCCCTTTCCCGCAGGCTCGGAAGAGCGGACCGGCGAACCGGCGAACTCTTGTGGAAAGACGACGTCAAGGCCGTTATCGATCACGCCCGCTACAACCATATCGATCCGGAAGCGTTTGCGGCGTTCGCCCGCAGGAACGCCGACGAACTGCTCGCCCTCTTTCCTCCCGCGGCACAGGGAAATCTCGAAGAGCGGGTTCGTTCGGAAATCGCCGGACTGATACCAATTACCGAAACGCACCTTTCGACAAAGCCGCAGAAAAACACCGCCGCCTACCTGGAGCTGCTCCGGCACTTCGACCAGTCGCTCGAGACCGGCCGCTTCACCTGGAGCGCATGGCTGAAAATGGCGAAGGCAAAGCCCGCCAAGGCCCTGCACGATGCGACACTGCAGATCGAGAACCTCTGCCGCCAGGTCGCCGGTCATCCGGGCCTCCACCAGGACATCCGCGACTATCTCGACACCGTCTTTTCCATTGCCGCAGGAGCGCTCGACATCTACCAGGAACAAAAACGGCGGCTGGGGTTCGTCGATTTCGCCGACCAGGAATCGATGCTGCTGGACGGTCTCGACAATCCGGCGGTCAAGGAACGGCTTCGGGAACGGCTCGACCTGCTGCTGGTCGATGAATTTCAGGACACGAGCCCGATCCAGCTCGCGCTGTTTCTGAAGCTCTCGACGCTTGCGCGGGAAACCTACTGGGTCGGGGACAGCAAACAGGCGATTTACGGTTTCCGCGGGGGCGACGCCCGGTTGATGAAAGCGGTGCTCGATTTCCTGCCCGGCGACGGCAGGGAGATTCTCGGCCGATCGTGGCGCTCGGTGCCGTCGCTCGTGAACGCAATGAACGCGGTGTTCGGCAAAACCTTCTCCTCCGCAATGGAACGGGAAGAAATCGTGCTGCACCCGGAACGCGAAGAGCACCCGTCGCAGCCGTCCTGCTTCCGCTGGGAGCTTGGGCCGGGTCCGCAGGAACGGCAGTACAGGGCGGTGGCGACGGGGATTGCCCGGCTGCTCGAAAAACCCTGCGAGGTGTTCGACAAACAGGAGCACGCATGGCGTGCGGCCCGCCACGGCGACATCGCGGTGCTCGCCCGGACCAATGCCCATGTACGCAGGATTGCGGCCGTGCTGACGGAACACGGCATACCCGCCGCCACCGAACAGCCGGGGCTGCTCGACACTCCGGAAGCGCTGCTGGTCACGGCCGGCCTGCGGCGGCTGGTCGACCCGTCCGACACGCTCGCGAGCGCGGAAATCTGTTCGCTCGTCACCTGCGCCGAGCCCGAAGAGTGGCTGCAGAAAAGACTCGACCATCTCGCCGGGGATCGCGACGGCGACCTCTGGCTGGAAACGGGCGACAACGCTCTCCCGGCGCTCGGCGAGATCGCACGGCTGCGGGAGCGTTCCGCCGAACTGTCGCCGTCCGGAGCGCTGCTGGCTGTGGTCACGGCCACGGACGCCGTCCGCCACGCCCTCGCCTGGTGCCGCAACGCCGATCAGGCGAGAATGCGCCTGTCGAACATACAGGAACTGGTGCGGCTGGCCGGAGAGTATGAACAGGAATGCGCGACGGACGGTTCGACGGCGACCGTGAGAGGCCTGCTCGGCCGGTTCTCCGAACTGGCCGATTCCGGGGAGGACCTCTTCCCGGAACCTCCGCTGCATGCGGTGCGGGTGCTTACCTTCCATAAGGCCAAGGGACTCGAATGGCCGGTGGTGATCCTGCTCGATCTCGACTCGCAGGACAGAACCGATATCTCCCGGCCGATGGCCGAAAGCCCCGGCGGCATCAAGGCGGCCTCTCCGCTGAACGACCGTTTCATCCGCTTCTGGCCCTCACCATTCGGCGAGAGCGAGCCCTTCGGCGGCCTGGATGCCGTCGCACAAAGCAGGGTCATGCAGGATGCCCTGGAGCAGTCCCGCGACGAATCCGCGAGACTGCTCTACGTTGCCATGACCCGTGCGCGGGACTGCCTCGTGCTGGGCGCCTCTTCGAAAAGCGCTTCGTTTCCCTGGCTGGAGCAGGCCGGCGCGGACTGCTTCGTGAAAGGCAGTGGAGACGTTGTCGCGCTGCCCGACGGAAGCACGCTCCGCTGTGAACGATGGGACGATCTGGATGACGAAACGCCGGTTCCGCAGGCTGGAATTGAACGGGCATCCCTGTTCTGGTACGCGCCCCGGGAGAGCGTCCCCGAAAGACTGCCGGAGCAGCTCTCGCCGTCACTCCGTGAAGCCGCGCCCGATGTCCCGGTGACGGAAACGGTTCGCTACGGAAGCATGCTGAAGTTGCATGGTGCGCCGGAGCCCATGGAAAAGGGAACGGTGGTTCACGACATCCTGGCGTTCTCCCTTTCGCAGCAGCCCGGAACCTGCGACGCCGCGTCGGTGGCGGAAATGCTCGAACGGCATGAAATGCCTGGATTGTGCGAAGCTGAATCCATCGCGAGGCAGCTCGGGGAATTCCGCCGGATACTCTCGGAGCGCTGGCCGGACGGAACCCTGCATGTCGAGGTCCCGGTGGAGCAACTGCTTCCCCGCGCCCAGGTGCTCAAGGGACAGATCGACCTCGTGCTCGAAACACCGGAAGGCTGGGTGATCATCGACCACAAGATCACGATGATCGGCAGGACGATGTGGAAAGCAAAAGCCCTCGAGTACAGCGGGCAGCTCCTCGAGTACAAACAGGCCCTCGAAGCCGTGACCGGCAAAGCGGTCGAAAGCTGCTGGATCAACCTCTTCGCATCCGGCGGCCTTCTACGCCTCGATGTGTAGCGACGCGCCGCATCCCTTTGACCCGCTGCGAAAAGACGTTGCCGGCGCGTGAAGCGCGGCAGGAACAGCCTGCGGAGAAAAAATAAATTGCGAACATCCTCAGGGATGGATTTATTTAAAAAAACGTCCCGGCATAGGTCCGGAAAGTCTCCCCCAACGAACGCAAACGGAGCCCCCCCATGGCCCAGGCAAAGAAAACCTTCACCGAACTCCTGGATATCAGGCCGCCGCAGCCTCCGGAACCGGACATGCAGCCGGCGACGGCATCGTTCAGGAAAAAGCTGCGCAAGCAATCCCCTGCAATGGAGATACGAAAAAAGCTCAGGTTCAGACCCGTCGACATGGAGGTGCTCGACCAGCCATGGGTGCCGGAAAAAGACCTGCCTGTCGCCCGCGACTGTTTCGGCCTCACCGTCGCCAACGGCCGGGTCTACGCGATCGGGGGGCGCGCGGCGATCGGCGAGGACTCCCTTTTCCAGACCGAAGCCTCACTGGTCCATGCCTACGATCCGGCTACGCAGACCTGGTCAACGAGAAAAGGAATGCTCTATCCTCACGCCGGCAATGCCGCCGTCACCGCCGCCAACGGCCGGATCTACTCGTTCGGCGGCTACATTAAAATGACGATGGAAAACTACGACGACCCGCTCTACAAGGTTCTGGCGGCAGCGGGCTCGACCAGCAATCTCGTGCAGGAATACGACCCGTCCGCAAACGTATGGTCGCTGAAAAACAACATGCCGAGGGAACGCGCCTTTCACGCGGCGGTAGCGGCAACTGACGGCGCGGTGTACGTTTTCGGAGGATACGGCATCGACCATAGCTGGCCCGACCCCACGAATCCCGACCCGGAGATGGACATCAAGCTCGGGGACGTGGACCGCTACACGGTTTCCAGCGATACGTGGACGATGATGGCCCCGATGCCGACCCCGAGAAGCGGCCTTGCCGCCGCGCAGGGAAAGGACGGAAAGATTTACGTCATGGGCGGGCTCGGGGAAACCTGCGAGTGGCTGCCGACCGTCGAAGCGTATGATCCGGCAACAAATTCCTGGGAGAAAAAAGCGGATATGCCGACCGCACGCGGCGCCTTTTCAGCCGTCACGGACAACGAGGGAAACATCCACGTCATCGGCGGCGTCTGCGAGTGGGACTCGATCAACACGGTCGACATCTACTCCCCCCAGTCCGACAGCTGGCAAAGCGGTTCGCCCATCTCCATCCCGCGGCTTTCGCACGGAGCGGTCGTCATGCAGCAGACGCTGTACGTGATGGGAGGATCAAAACACGATCATGCCGCTGACATCAGGGAACTGCTGTCCTCGGTCATCAGTTCCGCCGTCTGAGCGCGGCCCGGTTACCGGCCCCCGGAAACCTTCCTGCAGCCCGGTCCGGCAAGCGTGCTTCGGCCCCCGGAAACGGGTGTTATCGTTATCTGCGTGCCGATCCGTTCCTTCAGCGCCGGCACGTGGGAGATGATGCCGATCAGCTTGCCGTCCTGCCGGAGTCCTGCCAGGGTTTCCAGCGCGGTCTCCAGCGCCTCTTCATCCAGGGTGCCGAAGCCCTCGTCGAGAAAGAGCGAATCCACGCGAACGTTGCGGCTGGCCATCCTGGACAGCCCAAGCGCAAGTGAAAGACTGACAATGAAGCTCTCGCCCCCGGAGAGGTTCCTGGTCGAGCGGATTTCGCCCGCCTGGTAATTATCGACGACGTTCAGCTCCAGGGGCTGCAACTCGTCGCGAAGCAGCAGGTAGCGGTCGGTCATTTTCTCCAGCTGCCGGTTGGCGTGCGAGACCATCAGCTCGAAGGTCAGGCCCTGGGCGAAATTCCGGTATTTTTTACCGTCCGCGGAACCGATCAGGCCGTGCAGTTTCTCCCAGCGACGGCACTCTTTCTTTTGGGCCTCGACGGCGGACTGCTTTTCCTTCATTCGCTCTCTGGCTGCCGTATTTTCATTCAGCTTGTGTTTGAGACCGGCAACGGCATCACGCAATGCTGAAAGGGATTCTTCAAATTCTTTGAACTGCGGTTCGAGTTCCTCAAGCGTCCTTTCAGTGAGCTTTTTGGCGATCTCCGTGTCCAAACGAGTCTCCCGGTCTTTCTGTTTGGCTTTGAGTTCCGTTCCCGTATCATCGAGCTCCTTGGCCCGGGAAGATAAAGATTCCCGATCTTCCTGTGACAGTCTGGCTTCGAGGAAGGCTTTCTCATCCGCAAAACCTGCCGGAATCAGAGCTGCTGAAAAGTCCGCTTCCGCTTTTTTCAGTTCAGGCATTCTTTGCTCGATACGCTTCTTCAGGGACTCAACATGGGTCTTGGCCGTTGTCAGTTTCCGCTGCAGCCCGGTGTTCAGGTCTCTGGCTTTCTTCTCTGCCTCCTCGGCATCAGCAATCGCTTTGTTCAGTCGACTTTCTTCATCATCAGGCTTTTTATCGCCGTATAGTTGCTTTCGCTCTTCTGTTCCGTCGGCCAGCGCCTTTTTGAGACGTTTCAGATTTTCCTGTTTTTCAGCCAGAGCCTTGACCCGCGTATCAATCACGGCCTCCAGACGCTTCACCTCACTGTCGATGACGGCAATCTGTTTATCGATGTCGGCCTTTTGTTTTACCTGTTCCTGCCATGCCTTCAGCCTTGATTTGAGGGATTCAAGCAGTGACTCGACCTCTGTCTCCGGTATTTCTGTAATGCCAAGTGACTGAAGTTTTCCGGAAACCGCCAGCTTGAGTTCATCAAAGCCGGTCCGAAGCCTCGTGAGAGCATCCTTCAATTCCGCAAGCGTCTTTTCAGCGGCCCTCTTGTCATTGGCCGCTTCGGTTTCCAGCTTCTCGCTGTCATTGAGGTTTTTACGGGCAGTGCTTTCCTCCTGTTCAAGTTTTTTGATGGCGGCTTCCTGTTCGTCTGCCTGGTCGATCAGTCTGGTCAGCGATTCGATTTTTTGCTCGATTTCATCGGGAACCGGAACGTTGCCCTCGGCAAAGGGGTGCTCGGTCGAGCCACAGAGTGGACACGGTTTGCCTTCTTCCAGCCTGGCCCGATGGTCTTCAAGCTCCTCGATTTTGCTGATAAAAGCCATTTCACGCAGAAGGGTTTCCTTCTCGGTGCGATATTCCCGGAGCAGTTTGTCGCCAAGCAACCCGCTCAGGGCATCCTTGCCTTGCTGAAGATTTTTAGCAGCCGACTCCAGCTCCTGTTTTTTGAGGGAACACTGCCTGGAGGCTTCCTCCAGTTTCCTTGCGGCATCTTTTACGGCCTTATCGGCTTTTTCGAGATCGGCTTCTTTCTGCGTGGTTTCCTGTTGTCTGGTGAGCAGGTTACCGAATTGTTCCTCAACACCGGCCAGTCCACTGATCAGCCACTCATCCCGCCCATTCTCTTTGATGTACAGCTCTGCAGCCTCCAGCATTTTCACTGCGGCAGTCCGTTTTTCATGTTCCTTCACCCGGGCCTGCTTGTCGGTCTCAATCTTTCCGGCTTCCCTGGTGCAGGCATCAGCGCCTTCTGATACAGCCTCTGTCTGTTCGGTAATCTTTTGATCAAGCGACCGGATTTTCTGGATCAATGGGGCCGCCGTCTTCAGTTCCTCTCTGGATTTGAGAGTGAGCTGTTCAGCAGCCTTGAGAACCTCAGCTTGTGTATTTGCAGATGATTCAAGCTCAAAAAGTACGGCTTCATCCGTTTTTAAGGATATCTGATCGTCAGCCTGCTGCTTGCGCAGGGACGTGAGCGTTGCGTAAGCTCCATCCAGTGACGCGGCCTTGGTGGCCTGTTCGAGTTTGGCCCGTTCCGGTTTGAACGCCTCGGTGTCGACCTTCAGTTTGGCGGCTTCATCCGTAAGGCTGAGAATCTCCTTTTTCAGGTTCTCAATTGTGGTCAGCCATGTGATAGCTTTGCCTGTTTCGGTTGATTTGCCGGCAAGCTCACTCTCCTGTTTCTGCTTGGCTGCAAGGTCATTTAGAATTTCCTGTTCCTGTTCCGGCTCCAGGATCGGAATGCCCGAGGTTTCAGCTTGCAGCAGGTTCAGCTTTTCCCGCTCCTCGCGCAGGCGTTCGTGCACTCGCCGTGAAATTTCCGAGTAGATACCCGTGCCGGTGATCTGCTCCAGAATCCTGGATTTCTTCTCGGCATCGGCCTTGAGGAAGGTATCGAAACCGCCTTGCGCCAGCAGCATGGAGCGCGTGAAGCGCTCGAAGTCCATGCCGGTTTTTTCCTCGATAACCCCCGACACCAGGCTTTTTTTCGTTTCGATGGGTTTGCCGGAATCGGCATCGGTTATCTGATGCTCCTGGTCCTGCAACGCTCGCCCGGCATTCTTTCGCGCACGGCGCTGCTCCCAGTGGCAGCGGAAGCGCCCGGCCTGGGACTCGAACACCACCTCGGCATAGCATTCGCCGGTCTGGCGGGACATGATCTCGTTTCCGCTTTTTGTGATCTTTCCGAGTCGGGGCGTGGAACCGTAGAGGGCGAGGCAGATCGCATCGAGAACGGTCGACTTTCCCGCCCCGGTCGGTCCGGTCAGGGCGAAGATCCCGTCGGCCACGTATTCCGGCGCCGTGAAGTCGATGCACCATTCCCCGTAAAGAGAATTGAGGTTCCT
>Ga0272442_10009271_pt1 | contig 12332 bp, 4 predicted proteins | sample SSMForm2O_FD_200262 | JGI IMG/M metagenome (GOLD analysis project Ga0272442, IMG submission 200262) | Marine sediment archaeal communities from Little Sippewissett salt marsh, Falmouth, MA, United States - SSM-Form-2O | ecosystem: Environmental > Aquatic > Marine > Wetlands > Sediment ... | reverse complement strand
AAGAAATAAGCAAAAATGCTTAAAAGAAAGTAAAAAATTCAGTTTTATTTGTCAAATTTGTGATATAATCAATAATGAGTTTATTTTCGATTAGGGAAGAGAAATAATCAATATGGATGATAAAGTTAACGTTAAAATGACCATCGAAGGCGACGTTGCAGTGGCAGTTTTTGAGGCGGTTTCCATAAGTAATACGGAAGGAGTTACGGCTGCTGCAGCACAAATCAATAAATTTATCGAGGAAAAAAAGCCGAATAAAATAGTGTTCGATTTCGAGTGTGTAAAGTTTTTCTCGTCGCAGGTGCTCGGGTTGCTTTTGGACGCCCGGGCAAGGTTGAAGGCGTATGACGGAGAAGTTGTAATAAGTGCTATAAACCCGCAGCTGCACAGAGTTTTCAAGATAACAAACCTTGATAAGGTTTTTAAATTTTTTCCGGACAAGGCAACTGCGCTAAAAACAGTGGGGACAAATTGAGTTGTTATTGATTGGGAGAGACAGGAAATGCATATTGCAACACAATTTTCGATTTTTATGGTTAATAAGCCCGGAGTGCTGGCCAAGGTGCTGGGGGAATTCGCTCGGGCCAAGATTAATATCATAGCGATGACAATGAGCGATTCTGTAGAGCACGGTGTAATGCGGGTGATTTTTGCGGCACCGAAAGGGGCGAAGGAGGCGCTTTCAAGGTTGAATATGCCGTATAACGAGACGCAGGTTTTGTGCGTGAACCTTGCCAATAAGGCAGGTGCACTGGCGTCGGTGGCGGAACAACTGGCTAAAAGACATATCAATATAGCTTACGCATATTGCACAGCAGGGGCCAAGGGCGGCCGAACAACCGGCGTCTTGAAAGTAGCCGATGTTAAAAAGGCGATGAAAATTCTTGAACAGGGACAAAGAAAGTCCAGCAAATCACAGCCGGTCGTGAGGCGCTCACAATCGTCGAGGAAATAACTGCTGCTTGAATGTAAAGGGTATAGGCACGCAACAAGCAGTATTTAATTAATATAAAAACAGTTGACATAACAGGCAAACGGTTTGTATAGTGCTTGGTTTGGTTCAAGTAACGGGGCCGTAGCTCAATTGGTTAGAGCATCGGACTGTCGATCCGAAGGTTGAGGGTTCGAGTCCCTTCGGCCTCGTTTTTGTAAGTGATTGGCTGGCAGGCAGTTATGTTTGCCAGCCTTTTGCGTTGAGCACCAAAATGCCCCAAAAATACCCAATGGTGTCAGTATGGTGTCAGTTTGTCGACGCCTCAGATAAGATGTGATTTAGTACCTCACTTGCTGAACTTAAGTCCTCGTCTCTTACCGCCAAGTAATGTTTCCTTGTCGTCTTTATGTCAGCATGTCCGGCAAGTGTATGGACTACCTGGATAGGCAATTGCCAAGCCCAGTTTGTAATCGCCGATCTACGAAGGTCATGCATTGTACACTCTGCTACGTTTGCATGACGGTGGATCGTGTTAAATCTTTCACGAAGATTATTGATCACATCTGACCTCGGATGCCATTTGCCTGTTGTACGGCGTTTCTTGATTCTGGCAAGCCGCTCCGGTGTAATAAAAACATACGGGTGAAATTCGGGTGCAACAACCTGCATATTAACCAATACCCGAGAACTTTCATCAGACATTGGAACAACACGGTTCCTGCGGTTTTTGGGTTCCCATGCAAAAATATTAGCAGAGCCTTTCTTTGCCCGTACTTCTATACGAAGCCGATCAAGATCAATATCCGCCCAGGTTAAATGCAAAATCTCGTTGCGACTCAAGCCACTGCCGTATGCGATGGAAAGGAATGTTTTCCACCACAGTTTTGCTGCAGCATCCATTAATGCACGGTATTCCTGAATTTCAACGTATCTTAAAGGATTTTTCTTTATCTTTCGCTGTTTGATTTTAGCAAATGGATTTTGACCTTCTGCCAGATAACCCCTTGGTTCTATCGCTTTGTTAAAAATACCCCTCAGGGTGCGAATCCACTTGTTGACTGTGCCAATGGTGACTTCCTTTGAAGCCAGCCTGTCTGCAACAAAAGCTTCTGCATGTCGAGGTTTAATCTTGCTCAATACAATCGAACCACTTATGAAATTTTCAAATAGCTTCAGAGCCTGCATATGTTCCTGTATAGTTCCGTAAGCCACCTGGGCTTTCATGACCTGTTCGTGCTCAAGCCGAAATTCCTCCAAGGTGATATTTTGGTGCTTATCGGCTTTACCTAAACATACACGCCTCTGCAATTCCGATGCGTACTTTTTGGCCTCCTTCTTTGTTTTAAAAACCTTGCCATACCTTTGGCCGTTGGTACCATACCATCTTGCGATCCAGTGATGACGTCATTTTCTCGGCCATTCTGACTCTGGAATTGGATTGCCATTCTTATCCTTCGGTACGGAACCCAGCCATTTACGATAAACACCGACTTTTTCTATTGCCATCGGTAACCTCCTTTCCGTCCAAGATAAGTGGTTACCACTGGCACAGTCGCAACATCTTGATAATAAGCGAGTTATAAATATTTTCAGAAAAATCAAAAAAAGAGCGCCGGATTTTAGCTGTTTCTGCCATTAAGTAATAGAAAAACAAGGTTCAGCATTTGTAGGCTTTTGCGCCCCCAAATGTTGGACTAATACTGAGTGTAAAAAATATGTATTATTCAACAAACAATAAAATGACATGCTATCAGGCACAACTGCTAATGTGGCCGTATGCAGGCAATGATCCTGATGTAACAGCCGAAGAACACCTGGCGTTCGAGGATCATCTTCACTGTTGTTCCGAATGTGCCAAAGAATATGAGGAAAGTAAACGTCTTTTTGGTTTACTGAAGAGATACTGCTCTGAAAAACGTGAAAATCAAGTTCTATCAAAAGATATAAATCGTTCTTATAAATATCCCATGACAGTTGAAGAAGGCTGGCAGGACCTTTGCAGACGCTGCCCTGATCTTGCCCGGAATCCAAAACGCCAAAAATATATTCGTTTATTTTATAAAATTGGTGCAGGAGCTGCCTGTATAGCTATTGGTATATTTACATGGACGACCTTTTCGATTTACTTAAAACCACAGGTTGCCCCAAAGCCAACTCCTCAACAAATCGCTTTTGCTCCAAAACCTTCTGTCAAAATTGAACTGGCGTCGGAAACCGGCAACATTATTATTCCGGCCAACCAGCAAATAACCTCTGGAGATGGATTAAAAACGCTGATTATCAACGATAAACACCAGATGGTAATGAATGTTGATACAACTCTTGCTGTTAAACCATTGGTAGAGGATAGCCAAATAGGTTGTTTGGTAACACTTAATTCTGGCCGGATTTACACTCACGTTGAACATGACGGCAACCCTTTTGTTGTAGATACTCTTAACAGCAAAGCAATAATTACCGGCACCACATTTGATGTTGAAGTAACTGATATATTTACAACACTTGTAGTTACTGAAGGTAGTGTTCAGTTTAAGTCAGAAAAAGGTACAGTGAAAGTAGGAGCGGGGCAACGATCTCAGATAATTGGTCGGTCGATACCGAGCAAGCCTGTATCGTGTAATACTACTGAACTCACGAAATGGGCAACTGGTTATAAGAACAAAACAGCATTAACCAAGATTAATTCATCCACGGATTCTCATCTGTTTGATGATCTTGAAATAACTGTGACCACAGGTCCTATCAATCTTGAAGACATAGATTATGACTCCTGGGTCAAAGAAAACAGAGATTGGTTTAGGAAGGAATTTCCGGAGATTTTTCAACTTAAAGAGGCGTTAACAAAAGAAGGAATTGGAGTTGATTATCCAGAGCTTCTGACTCGATCCGGAGATATCTGGCAATTCGTTTTCCCGGAGAGTACAAAGCAACGAATTCCTGTTCTTAGCCAGAAGTCACTTATGAGAATTTGTTCTCATCATGGCTATGATGACAAATGGTTGCTTAAGAGCGTTCCTGCAGTTAAGTATTTATCTGCCGACAATGCAGCGACAAAAAACAAATTCTTTGGCCTGGAAGCATTTGAGCAATGGTATAAACGCTTTGAAAAGGCCAAACAAGTTTCTGCTGAACTTGATTCAGACATACTACGGTATTCCTTTCATGCCGGTTTTTATATCATCAAAACCAGGAGTTTAGCCTGGTTATGTATACAGAAGGATATGTTTGAATGTCAAGTGCAAGATGAAGACAAACTATTATCACTTCTCCAGGACGAAGTTAAAGCAGTTGATGATTTGGTTCAAATAACCAGGAAGGCAATGGCTTCTTCCAAGAATCCATGTACAGGGGAAATACCACATTTGAATGAGCAGATAGAATGTTTAGAGCGCATAGGCGACATTGAAAGACAACTTACAAAATACAAAGACGAAATTATAGGATTTGAGCCTTTTAAAATATAGAGGCTTATTTTTTTGTTATTACAGGTACTTATAAAAAGGAAAATACGATGAAAACTCAAAAAACAAAAAGCAGGTTTTCGTGTTTGTTAGTATTATTTGCTTTCCTTGCAAATTTTTGTACTGGTACAAGTGAGCGTGCTTGTGAATCTACACCGGAAGTGAATCACGGTAATGAGCAGAATGAAGTGCTCTTCTTTGATTACACAATTGGTGGCTGTTATACAGGGCCAAAGCCAAAAGTTTACAAAGGTAGTGGTATTGGTGTTGCTGACAAACCAGATGTATTAGCAGAGGCAGAATATAATAAAATTCGCCATCATACTAAACGCTCTGGCTATAATACTTTTGCCAGTTATAACAAACCAGAACCAGCCAATTACAGCAATAATGGGCAGGATAGCTTTGCTGGCAGCGTTATTTATTCTACCGATAAAGATTACGCCCAGGACTCATTCCCATTTGAGACTCTGGTTCATATCCTTGATTTAGATTCAGACAAAACTGTGGGAACAGAACCGCAGATTGTTGATGAACCAGAACTAACTACACAGGTATATACAGAATCTTACGATGTTGGTTTTGATACCGATTACCAAAATCTCCCTCAGGAAGTGTTAGAGGTACTGGAAGGGTATGTACCTCCGGAACTGCAGCCGTTTTCAATTGAGGGGGGCGAAATTGTGTTGATTGGTCAAGGTTGCCCTCCCACTCAGGCACCTGCTCTTGTAAGTCCTTATGATTATAGTACATGTATATCTTCCAGTGATGTCACCTTGGACTGGAATCCTGTCTATGGTGCAATCGGCTACAAATACTACTGGGGCACCAGCTCTCCCGGCTCGTATCGCGGTTATACTACCAGTACTGCTAAATGGACAGATGCTTTAAATGAAGGCACACATTACTATTGGAGTGTTATAGCTTACAACTATTATGGAGACGGCCCACGCAGTGCGGTTTGGGAGTTTACTACAGAGCCGGGCCAGGCAAGCAATCCAAGTCCACAGGATGACGCTAATCAGGTGGATTTAGATGACGATTTGCAATGGGATGCCGGTAGCGGGGCTACCAGCCATCATGTATATTTAGGTACAAGCTTCAGCGATGTAAATGATGCCACTACATCGTCAGATGAGTACATGTGTGAACAAGCAGGAACAAGTTATGAACCCAACACCTTAGATCCGAACATTACATATTACTGGCGTATCGACGAAGAAGATGAGAATGGCTGCGTACGTAAGGGAGAAGTCTGGCAGTTTACAACAGCTAAAATATGGTATGTTAATAATGCTGTATCTGGCGGCAATGATAACGGCATGTCTTGGGATGATGCATTTGATGATCTACAAGCTGCAATTGATGTCGTTAATGCCAATGACCAGATATGGGTAGCTGATGGCACTGAGCCCTATTTACCTTCACAGCAGGTCGATCCTTGCGATCCTAATTCAGCAACATTCCAGCTGGTAAGTGGAATTGCAATTTACGGCGGATTTGCAGGTATCGAAGATTCAATTAGTCAACGAGATTGGACCAAAAACGTAACCATCTTGAGTGGTGATATTGGGGTCGAAGATGATGCCAATGATAATTGCTATCACGTAGTTACCGGGGCTGATAATGCAACTCTGGACGGTTTTATAATTGAGGGGGGAAATGCTAACGGTACCGCATCGTACTATGAGACTTGCGGTGGCGGGATGTTCAATTGTGGGACGTCGGTTTATAATAAAATTTCGTTGAGAGTCAGCAACTGTACTTTTAGAAACAACTATGCGCTGGCTGATGGCGGTGGGATGTTCAACCAGTGGTGCAACTCAACGAACATCATCAGCGGCTGTACTTTTTCCAGCAATACCGCCGGGGCTAATGGTGCTGGTATGTACAATGAATCAAGCAGCCCGACGGTCTCCAACTGCGCCTTCAGCAGCAATACGGCAGGCAGCAACAGCTACGGCGGCGGGATGTCTAACTTTTACGACCTGCCGACACTGAACAACTGCGTATTCACTGGAAATACAGCTAGAGAAGGCGGTGGGATATGCAACTTCGCTTGCTATGGCGAGGATTCAGAATTTACCAACTGCGTTTTTAGTGGGAATTCCTCAACAACTTCCGGCGGCGGTATTAGCAATCTTCTGTCAAGTGTCCCGGAGATTATTAACTGCGTCTTCAGTGAAAACTCGACGAGCATGGGCGGCGGTATATTCAATATGAAGTCCAGCCCAACGATTACAAACTGTACTTTCAGAGAAAACTCGGCAAACACGGGCTGTGGAATGTTCAATGACGATAATTCTGATACGACGGTTACTAACTGCATCTTATGGGATGATATTGACGATGAGATATATAACTATGATTCAACTCCGACCTTTAGTTATTGTGACATAGAAGGCTGTGGCGGCAGCGATAATTGGGATGAACCAAATTTCGGCACCGATGGTGGAGGTAATATAGACAGTGACCCATGTTTCAATAATTCATCTTTGCCTGCAGGGACAGATGGCATTTATGGTACATATGATGATGGTTTGCGGATTCGTTTAGACAGCAATTGTGTTGATGCTGCAGACGGTAATACCGCCCCTGAAACTGATGCATTGGGTCTTTTGCGCGAAGATATTAATGATGTCAATAACACGGGTATTGGCGTTCCTAATTATACCGACATGGGAGCTTATGAAGCCCACAATTTTTCTCCGGTGGCGCAGGAAAAATATGTCACCATTAATCAAGGCGATTCAGTTGGAATTACCCTAACTGCCACGGATTCGGAATATGACTCTCTTGCATATAGTGTAGTAGATAATCCAAGACACGGCCAGTTAACAGGCACAGCTCCGAATTTAACTTATACTCATGACAACAGTGATTTCGGTGACAGTTTTACATTTATAGCAAACGATGGGGATGTTAACAGTAACATTGCAACTGTGCACATAACCGTTGTTTTAGGCATTATAGATAATCGATGGGAAACAGAATTGACTCCTGCCGATAGTAATACAGGCGATCAACTTGGTATTTCCGTATCGGTCGAGGGCGAAACAGCTCTAATTGGTGCTTATAAGGATGACCCATGCGGCGCAGATTCAGGATCGGCATATGTATTTATTAATAGCGAATTAACATGGAACCAACAGGCTAAGCTCATTCCGGATGATGGTGCAGCAGCAGATTACTTCGGTTATTCCGTGGCTGTAGATAGTAATACCGCAGTGATTGGAGCTTATCAGGATGATCCTTGTGGTGCAGATTCTGGTTCTGCGTATGTTTTTACACGAATTGGCTCAACCTGGAGCCAACAGGCTAAGCTTGTTCCGGATGATGGTGCATCAGCGGATTACTTTGGGTATTCAGTAGCAATAGATAGCAATACCGCAGTAATTGGGGCTTATCAAGATGATCCCTGTGGTACAGATTCAGGTGCAGCATATGTATTTACTCGCAGCGGCTTAACGTGGAGTCAACAGGCTAAACTGGTGCCGGATGATGGGGCGGCAGCAGATTACTTTGGCTATTCAGTAGATATAGATGGCGACACAGTCATCATAGGTGCGTTTAAGGATGATTTTACCGATAGCAACTCTGGTTCTGCATATGTATTTACCCGTAGCGGCTTAACATGGGGTCAGCAGGATAAACTGACCGCCTTAGATGCCAACACAAATGATTATTTCGGCTGTTCTGTAGCTGTTGACGGCAATTCAGCTATTATTGGAGCAGATGGAGTTAATGGTTCTACAGGTGCAGCATATGTATTTACCCGTAGCGGTTTAACCTGGAGTCCGCAGCAGAAATTAACAGACGCAGAACCGCATACTTCTGAGTATTTCGGCTGTTCTGTTGATATTGAAGATAGCCAAATTCTGGTGGGTGCCAAAGAAGATTTGATAGACGCTAACCGGGTAGGGTCGGTTTCAAATTTCGTCATGGAAAATGGTACTTCGGCGTGGACTAGGGATAATCTGATAATAGCCTTGAATGGTGAACCGAATGATTACTTTGGATACTCAGTTTCTATATCAGCAGAAAATGTTGCTATAGGAGCTCCGGGCAATGATAGTGAAGGAGACGATTCCGGCAAGGCCTATCTCTATAACACTGACGTATATCGGGAAATAACTGCAGAAGATATAACCGTAGAAGTATATCCGGGGGTTTCTGAGACAATTGAACTTCCTGCGAGTGACCCGGATGGTGATACCCTTACCTTTGTTGTAACATCTAATCCGGCGCATGGCGAAGTTGAAGAATCGAATGGTCTTTACCTGACATACACAATGGATATAGATTATTACGGCACTGACAGTTTGAAATATAAGGCTTATGATGATGAACAAAATTACAGTAATGAAAAAACCGTTACATTTATAATGGCAGATAACCAGGCTCCAGCGGTTGACGCCGGAGACGATCAGGTGGTTACTCAGCCCAGTGACGGAAACACAGTAGTGACTTTGTCTGCGGATACCTCTGATGACAGCAAGCCTTCATGGAATTATACAACAACATGGTCCACAATCAGTGGGCCTGGCACAGTGGACTTTAATGACACAAGTTCTGAAAATACTACTGTTGAATTTTCAGATGTGGGAACATACGTTCTGCAATTAGATGTTAACGATGGTGACTTAACCACAAGCAGTAAGGTCTATATTACAGTAGTTCCAGGATATGGGGGAGAAGAACAGAAGATAACAGATCCCAGTACAGATGAAGATTTTGGCCATTCTGTAGCAATAGATAGTAGTATGGCTGTAGTAGGCGCACCTTTTGCCGATTCGTGTGGTGTTGAGATAGGTTTAGCCTATGTATACGATTATAATGGTTCAACATGGTCCCAGAAACAGACGTTAATAGCTTCAGACGCTAATTCAAATGACCATTTTGGTTGGTCAGTTGCAATAGATGGTTCTGCACTTGTGGTTGGAGCTTATCTAGATGATGTACCTACTAACGATGAAGGTTCTGCCTATGTATACGATTATAATGGATCGACATGGAGCCAACAGCAAAAATTGACTGCTTTAGACGCTAATTTAAATGATTATTTTGGCTGTTCTGTGGCTATTGATGGTAATACAGTTGTGGTTGGCGCCTACAGAGATGATCATTCCGGCAAATCAGATGCTGGTTCGGCATACGTATATACTTTTAATGGTTCAACGTGGAGTCAGCAAGATAAACTGACAGCTTCCGATGCTAATTCTTATGACCGGTTTGGCTATTCTGTAGCAATAGATGGTGATACGGCTGTAATCGGGGCTTATAAATCAGATAATCCTTGTGGTAAAGATTCTGGTTCTGCATACATATTCACTCGTAGTGGATTAAGTTGGAGTCAACAGAAAAAGTTGACAGGTTCAGACAGTAGTGCATATGATGAGTTTGGTTGTTCCGTAGCAATTAATAATAACACAATTGTAGTTGGAGCCCGCTTCAACGATCATTCCGGAAAGTTGAATCCAGGTGCAGCATATGTATTTACAGGTAGTGGCTCCGAATGGAGCGAGCCAAAAAAGTTAATTGATGGAACGGACCCGTGTAGTGAAGAATATTTTGGTTATTCGGTAGATATTTATGCTAATAGGGCCATAATTGGTGCTGAGCGAGATTTCATTGATGGTATACAGAAAGGCTCTGCCTTTAGCTTTGTGCGAAATGGAACAAACTGGACTCAGGAAAATTGCATAACGGATGCTAATGGGGTATATGATGACCGTTTTGGATGTTCAGTATCTTTGTCGGGTGAGTATGGGGGGTATCTCATTGTGGGATCATGTGAGGAGGGTAGTGCCATGGGTTCTGATTCTGTGTATTTTTACCCCATTCTCATTGATGCTGGGATACCAGTTGCCAATGACATAAGTATTGTAGCAGATCAGGGTGTACCTGAATCGATCACACTTAATGGTTACGACTTAGACAATGGTCCGAATTCCCTTTCATATGTCATCGTAACGCAGCCATCACATGGTACACTTACAGGCACTGAGCCTAATTTGACTTATACGGCGGATTTGAATTATAACGGTTATGATTATATTAAATTCAGGGTGTATGATGGTTTGTATTATAGTGCGGAAGCAACCGTTACAATCAGTGTGCTTTATGTCGCCCAGAATCAGCCGCCGGATGTTAACGCAGGTCCTGATTTTCCGCTTACATTACCGAATCAGGCATATTGGCAGGCTGAAGCGAGTGATGATGGTTTGCCTTTCGGTAATCTTACAACCACATGGTCTGTTATAAGCAGTCCTAATGATAGCAGTGTTACATTTGAAGATAACACATCACTTACACCGCTGGTTACTTTCTCGAAAAAAGGTACTTATGTGCTCTGTCTTACAGCAAGTGATGGAGAATATGATGTTAACGATACGATAACGATTACAGTTAAACCCGCATGGCAGATTAATGGCGGTGAGCATTGCAGCATGATTTTAACCGAAGATGAAGTATTGTCTGCTTGTGGACAGAATATTTTCAATTATGTTATATCTGGATTACTTGGCGTGGGAGATATTGATGAGTATCACACTATTTTAAAAGATGTCAAGGATGGCGATATGAATACAGCTGATGATCGAATACATAATGTCGAAAATTTTGACATAGGTGTTTATCATTCAATCGCATGTGACTCCAATGGCAATGCCTGGGTCTGGGGAAATAGGCGAAATGGTCAATTGGGTGATGGCATTACCGATACAAGTTATGAAACACAACCTATTCAGGTACACGCCGGAGCACAAGATCCTGATTACAATGATCTGGATCCGACATATTTACAAAATATTGCAAGGGTCAGCACGAACGGTAATGGAGGATGGCAACATTACTCTAGTTTTGCAGTAGAAAACTTAGACGATGACCCTAATAATAATGGTTATGTATGGAGTTGGGGCAATAATAGTGACGGGCAACTTGGCATAGGATTCTCTGGTAACCCTAACTCATTACCCGTTCAGGTTCTTGCTGGTGAGCAGGAGAACATTACAAATGATCCAAATCTAAAAGGCATCGTTGATATAACCGGTGCCGAGTTCCACACTTTAGCACTGGATAGTAATGGTCGTGCATGGGCTTGGGGGTCACAGTCAAGTGGCAAGCTTGGTAATGGTGAAACTACAGGTAACAGTTATGTACCTGTCCAAGTTCATTCAGGTGAACAACCGGGTAGTGACCCTAACTTACGAGATATTGTTGGAATCGGAGCCGGAGTATCATGGAGCATTGCGGTCGAAGATCTCAATGATAGTGATCCGTGTTGCAATGGCATGGTCTATGCATGGGGAAATAATTCAGGTGGGTGGCTTGGCAACGACAGCGATACTTCTTCAAGTACTCCGGTGATGGTGCATGGCGGCGAGCAAGGGGGTGCATACCTTGAGAATATAGTTGCTGTTGGAGCTGGTGATGATATTTGCATTGCTCTTGAGAAATTAGATATTACAGGCCGGGATCCTAACTGCAAAGGCAGGGTTTATACCTGGGGGCAAGGTGGATATGGTCAACTCGGTAATGGTACAAGAGACAACAGTGGCACACCGGTTCAGGTTGTTGGTCCTGATTTGAATGGGAACGATATACATGATGCAAGTGAAGGCTACCTTGAAAATATCGTATCAGTTGATAATGGTCATCATCATTCACTGGCGGTAGATAAAGATGGCAATGTATGGGCTTGGGGTATGAACAATTATGGTGCATTAGGGAATGGAGAGGTAGGCGGTGATTCTATTTTCCCATTACTTGTAAAGACCGCAACCAAAGTTCATAACCCGCGCATTCCTGGCAAAGATGGATGGTATATTACTATCCAGGAAGCTGTTGATGATGCTAATGACGACGACACAATAATCGTACACGCCGGAATTTATTATGAAACGGTGGACTGCAATTCAAAGGATTTGATTATAACG
>Ga0272442_10009269_pt1 | contig 12332 bp, 19 predicted proteins | sample SSMForm2O_FD_200262 | JGI IMG/M metagenome (GOLD analysis project Ga0272442, IMG submission 200262) | Marine sediment archaeal communities from Little Sippewissett salt marsh, Falmouth, MA, United States - SSM-Form-2O | ecosystem: Environmental > Aquatic > Marine > Wetlands > Sediment ... | reverse complement strand
ATACCCCTTAAGAGAGGTTGCCGGGCGGCATATCCCCCCTGAAATCGCATGGTACGACAAAAAGGCAATGCAGTACGGGAGCGGGGTATGGAAGGCCATAAGGGACCTGGCACGTCACAATGGTTATTATTATGTTACTGACTACGTGAAAAAGTTATTATAAGTAGAAAACATACACTCTATTGTGAACGTCGATGAGTACACGCATCACCGACTTTGCCGGGCTCCAGGGTAACCCGAGCACCCGAAGCAGTTACCAGAGTGCGGTCCGTCGGTATCTGGATTTTATTTATGAGCCGGTCCGGAAAGGCCGGATAGTCACCCGGGAAGAGGCCCGGCGCTATGAGGAACTGGCAGAAGACTATTTTAGCACGGATCGGAATTACTCCGTCGATCTCCAGCGGTTCGCCGCGTCACTCAACGCCTCGAAGTCGCCGCCAAAGTCTGCGCAGTTCTGGTTATCGGTTATCCGCGAATTCCTGAAAGTCAACGGCATAACCATCACAGACGACCAGTGGAAAGATGTGAAGAAGAGAAAACCAAAGGGGCGGCTGGCACGGACCCGGGAAGGGATATTCTCCCGCGAGCTCATACAAAAAATTCTCCCCTATATGCCAGTACAGACCAGGGCGGTATTCCTGACCATGCTTTCCAGCGGTATGCGGATCGGTGAATGCGTCCGGCTGGAGATGGATGATATCTTTCTTGATGAAGAGCCCGCCCGAATCGAGATCCCGGGACATATCACAAAATCAGGAGATCCCCGGACCGTCTTTATCAGCCGGGAAGCATCAACGGCGATCCGGGCCTGGCTCGATGTCCGGGACAAGTGGTTGAGGTCTTCAGTGAATCGGAATAACGGCCTGCTTGCATACCACGGCAAGGAGCACCTGAAGAAAGTTATTGAAGACGATAACCGGATCTTCCCGGTCCATGATTCAACAATACAGGAGAGCTTCAGCCGTGCCCTGGAGAAGGCAGGGGTAGATGATATCGACCCGAAGACGAACCGCCGCCGGATACACCTGCACATGTGCCGTAAATTCTTCAGAACCCGCATGGCCCAAAAGATCCCTGTTGATGCGGTCGAATTGCTGTTAGGGCACAATGGATATCTCGCCGCTGAGTACGTCCGATATACAACCGAAGAGTTACGGCAATACTATTTCCAGGCGGAAGGTGCGGTTACTGTCGGTGTCTCGGATGAGATCGCCGCCGCCATAGTGGGTGAGACCATCGGGCAGGACCTAGAGCGCCTGCGTGATGAGAACAGCAGTCTTCGAAACGAGTTATCACAGATACAGCAGGAGTTAGCCATCATGCGAGCAATGCAAAACGATATCTCCCGCCATCCCGAAGCTCTCCAGGCACTTATCGATAAAAGGATAAAAGAGTTGCAAACTCCCAAAAAGAATGATTAATTTTTTTTATACGTTCTTATTTTCCTTTTGCGCGACAATGCTTTTTTGCAAGCAGAAAGCGAACACGATCGCGCATCGTTGCGATAAGCAATAAACTCTCTTCCACAATTTTCACATTTTTTTATTTGAAACCACCGAATTTTCTCACTCCCTCGCCATTCTTGTGAAGATTTTTTAAAATTTTCCTTTGTCTCTTTACGTTGCTCAGAGAAAACCCGTTTAACAAAATCCAATTCAAGATTTTTATCTTTATATAAAATTGTTAGTGGTTTTTCCATACTTACAATATCACCCCGACGATGATGAATACATTTTAAAGAATAAACCAATGCCAATCTAGATGATTTATTTGGAGTCGGTAACTTTCCAAACCATCCAGCAACAACCATTGGTACTTCCGTGGTTGGATAGAACCATTTTTCACCATTATCGTTTACTTTTACATATGACGAAATATCATGAGTCGGAACGAAGTGTGAAAATTGTATATTCGATTCTCGTTCCATCGACGAACTGATATTCGATACACTTAAAATCCACAAGAAAGTCGGGATGACAAAAGGTTTATCGGACTCGGATATTTTACCGATCTGCCTGTCACTATGAATAAAATGCTTGTCTAGAATGTGAAATATCTCTGAACGTTTTTTCTTATCATAGTAATTGGAGAAGTCAAAGGGTTTATCGGACTCGGATATCTTCTCGATTTGCTCGCCACTATAAATTAATGTCTTTGAACGTGTTTTTGAACGTTTTTTCTTATCAATCGAGAAATAATCCGATAGCAACCTATCAAATATTGAACGATCTAAGTCATTATTCATGTTTTGTCCAAATTATATCCAATATTTTTCATTATACATTATAAATATTTTATCATGCGGTAAGTGTAATCTATGCAAGGTATACAGAATACGAGGACCACAATCGCCGTTCACCAAAATACATTAAACCGGCTCGGTGAGGTCGGGGCATTTAAAGAAACGTATGAAGACGTAATCAATCGTCTTCTGGATGTAAATACGGAACGCATGAGGGATGAGCGGTGAATTCGACTTGCAGGCCGTTCACCTCATCCCCAATACAGCTTCACAGTGAGAGGGAAATAATCTCTCATTCTAACCCCGATAGGGATCACCCTCGAATAGTAACACAACAGCAGATCGAGACATTCGAACGATTAAACCCCTCTTTGGCAGGGATAGGGCAAATCATGATTGATCTCGGAATCTGGGTCGTGCTGTTCCCCAAGGAGGCGGGATAAAAAATGGATAGCCCCGGCGGTGGAACCGGGGTGAGAAGGATCGCAGAAGCGAGGACAGCGTCCTTAAAATATCCTTTATCACCACAGGTAATAAATACTTCGCCCTATTATGAGCGATATTGGTATAGCTGGAGGAGACTCCGTTACCTCGTTTCCGTCATAAAGGCACGCGGAATCGAAAACCGCGGCGAATGGCTCCGATTAAGGGCAATTATCGGGCTTGTATCAGTAAGAAAACGAGCATACTTGTTCCGCGAGCTGCAACCGCTCCTCTCTCCTGGCTCGATAGCCTTCTTATTCGCTCCTGAAGAGATTCCCGGGATGGGGGGATTGACCGTATGAACGGGACCGAATCACCGGCCGCCAGTAATATCGATCCGCTCCTGGACCGGGCCGCGGACCTCATGAAGATGGGTGCGATCTGCACAGACGAGATCCTGGCCAACCCCTACCGGCTGGAGCGATGGGTCCAGGAAGTCTCTCGGGATCCTACCATTCGTGCACGTGAGGAAGAGACCGTGGACCTGGCCAACCTTGATGGTCAGATTGCCGTGCTCACCCGGGAGAACGCGAAGGGAAACCGGGTCCTCGAGCACGGTGAGATCGCCAAGTACCTGCGAGACCGATTTCATACCATCTCCTTCAACAAGACCGTTTACATTTATGAAGGGGGCATATACCGCCCGAACGCCGGCGACCTGGAGGCCAGGGTCCGGGAGATCATTGATAGAGGTGTAGTGAAGTGTTCTATATCCCGTGAGACCCGGGACATTCTCGCATACGTCGCAACGTATAACAGGCACCTGGAATATCCGTTCAACCGGCAGCGGGACCTGATCCCCGTTGAGAATGGAACCGTGAGGATCGATTATCCGACCGGGACCGCCGCGCTTCTTCCCCACTCACCAGAGTTCAGGTTCAGTTTCAGGCTGCCGGTCGTGTATAATCCCGCTGCCGATGGCCAGGTGTTCCATGATAACGTGCTCTCGCAGTATGTGGAAGAGGAATACCTGGATACCTTGTACCAGGTACCCGCACAAGCCCTCCTGCAGGCACACGGGACCAAACCCTTTAAGAAGTCATATATTCTGCAGGGCGACCAGGACGCCGGGAAGACGACATACCTGGAATGGCTCACGGCGCTTTTCGGGCCGGAGAATATCGCTCATGCGTCTCTTCACCAGATCGGCCAGGACAGGTTTGTGAACGCCGTGCTCGAATCCAAGATGGTGAACACGTATGATGACCAGTCAGATGTCCTCCTGGAGAATACCGGGCCGTTCAAAGCACTGACCGGGGGATTCGATCACCAGGTGGAACGCAAGCACCAGCAGCCATACCAGAGCCTGATCACGGCCGTGCACGTGTTCTCCTGCAACGCCCCGCCGGACGTGCCGGAAAAGATTCTTTTCGACTCTGCGTTTTGGGGCCGGTGGGAGTACGTCCACTTCCCGAATGTCTTTGAGGTGGACCCGGGATTCAAAGAGCGATACTTCACCCCTGCCAATCTCTCCGGGTCGTTCAACCGTGTCATTGAGATGATGATCAGGATCCACCAGGAAGGGCTGGTGATCAACCATTCCCCTTCAGCAGTGAAAGACGAGTGGCAGATCTCTTCGGACCCGTTCGCCATGTTCTGCCGTGATCACCTGGTCGAGACTTCCGATATACACGACTTCAACAAAGAGCACCTTCTGGACTCGTTCCAGGACTACTGTTACGAGGAGGAGATCAACGAGCGGAAGATCCCCGCGTCCTTGAAGGCACTCACCACCATGGCATTCAAGAACGGGTTTAAGGAAAAGAAGGCCGGCAAGAGAGGTGATCGCGTGCGGGTCTATGCCGCTCACCGGATATGGAAACCAGATAGCAAATATCGACCAAGCAAGGAGGGCCCCACAGATGCCGGGAACAACCACACACTTTGAACAAGCGTGTCCGGGATGTCCGGGATTATCCTTTATACTGGGATATAGACGTGTGAGAAGTACTATATATATAGGGGTAAGTAGGGCACGTTTATCCCGGACATCCCGGTCACAATTTTCTATCAACCAGGTCTCTCGAAGAGACCCGTCTTTATCACCCGACCATACACGAAAGGTGCATCCCGGAGGTCAATCGGCATGACAGAGAAAGAGAACACTGCAAACAACAGCCAGGGAAAGAACCGTGACACAGAAAAAATATCGCGGGACGAGCTCCTCGGGAAAGCATCGGAGCTGATCCGGATTCTCCACGAGAAAACAACGCGGACCAGGTTCAAAGAGAGCAAGCACGACCGGGCCCGCCTGGCATATGCCCGGGCAGCCGTGGCGGCCATTACGGCATACGGGGGCCTCCTGCGAGATGCGGAACTGGAGGACCTCAAACAACGGATCGAAAAACTCGAACAAATCAAAGAAAACGGAGGTAAAAAACCATGACAGTAAGCGAAATCAAAAAGAAAATTGATGAGGTATACGACAACCTATCCCCCGAAGAACTGGGAAAATACGTAAGTAAAGAATTTTGGAGTATTGCGGATAGCATGGCCCGGGGCGAAGATGCTTCTCACCAACAGAAAGATCTTGAAACAGTCATTGATAAGTATGTCTATCCTCTCAACGAATGGGGTTTTATCAAGTATCTTCGTTCAGTTTGTGAAGCCGACGAAAAGGAATGGGGTAGGCGATCCTTTAACACCTATCTTGAGGGGTTGGTCCGTCAGGATGCATTAATATCACTTCTGCTTATCCAGTTTGACACTTCTTGGAGATATGAGATAATTCTTCGCGGAAAGGACCTTTCTGGACTGATGGATGATGCGGAATGGATCGAGCATCGCGAACACACCAAAAAAATGATAAAAGAACTCCGAGAGCGGAAAAGAGAGATTGCTGAAGAGATACAGGATATACTATCTTCAGAATTTTGGGATATACGAGGAATTCCTCGCCCTGACGTGCCAGATATAGATCCTGAAGAGCATCAGACAATTTTAGAATCGCGGAGGCTCGCAGATCGGGAGTTCGCCGTCAAGAGTGAAAAGGATATTGAGAATGAGAAGCGGCGAGCGGACACCAGGGTTTCGAAAAATTATACGAAGGCCATGGCGAAAGGCAGGTTTGAAGCAGCCGTGCGAGCGGAGTCAGAGCGATCTAAACTCCTCGGGCTTAATGTTTCGACGAAGACGGAGCATGCAGGGAAAGATGGCGGCCCGATCCGGCCCGAAGTGACAGTAGCGGACTTGCTCGGGACGGAAGTCTATTATGAACTCGAAAAGAAGGTCAGGGAAGCTCTTGCGAAAAAATACGCGAAGGAAAGAGCGAAAGAAAAAGATTTATCGGATTTAGGAGGGGGTTTGAAATGATCACAAGAGATCTCGTTCGTAGAGTGGACGCCTTGGAACAGCAGCATCAGAGATTCAAGGACATTCCACCACCGGCAAAACCCACATTAATAAGGCCCACACCATAATACTGCATGACTGTAGCATCCCGAATTACTTCCTCGTCGGGTTGCAAATAAAAAGGCAAATCGGTTGACATTTCCCCCTCACCTATTGAGAAACTGTGCGAGCCTGCTTACCCGTGGGGTATATGACCCAACCTGGATTTGATACTTACTGATCCGGGCTAATATGTTCTCTCCAGTCAAGGTCTCCAGGACCGGGCGGGTATAGGGTTCCGGCGGGATATATAACACCCGATATCGGGGATCAAGTTCCTCCCCAAACGGGTCCACATAATCATCCGGGATCGGTGTGCCGTTCGGGAATACTGCCGGACCGTAAACCCAGCCATTCTCATCGACCGTATACCCGGGTGCCGATGGTGCCGGTGTGGGCTCACACCACCCACACTGACTACAGAGCGATGCCGACGCGATGCCGACTGCAACCAGCGTCATGATGATCAGCACGGCGATAATTTTTTTCATAGGCCATCAGGTATCAATGTTGTATCCCGGTTAATATATTTTTGTAGGGGGATTTTTTTCAAAGGGCTGGAAGAAGAAATTTCCGGAGTTTTCAGAGGCCCTAATGGGGGTGACGCGAAACAACTCCAGGCAGAGAGTTAACAGAGTTAACGCGGACAGAGCCCCATCATATTTTTGACGGGATTGCCCCGCCTTCTGTTCTATCTTGTATCACCGCGTGGCGGGTAATGGTTGGGATGCCCGCTTGCATATCGCCCGTTATCGTTATGATAAATCGCCCGGAAATTAGGTTTTTTATTAGTCGGTGTGGATGGCCTTCTTCCCAGTATCAATCTCTTTTATGAGTTTTCCTGCCTGTTCGTCACCCTCTTTTGCCTTATCCCAGATTGTGCGGGCCTTGTCGAATGTGCGGGGTTTCATCCCGACTTTTTCAGAAACGATATCGCGGGTTTTAGTGCGGTTCTCAACTTGTGGCAACGTTGCCACAGGTTCAAGATCGGTTCTCTGCCCCTGCCTCTTTTTATGAATTCCCAGAAGGTGATCGGATTCCTTCATCTTCTGCGTGAACGTCTTCTCCCGTTGCCGGTTGAACTCGATCAATGCCTCTTCTTCATCGAGTATATCAGAGAATGATAGTGACGCCCAACCCCTGAAACTTGTTGTTGATATCAACCGGAAGTGAGAGATCGGATCTGCAGAAATATATAGATTCTCCTATTTCTCTATAGTCATTCAAATAAACGCATTTATCGTTCGCAGATTAATAAAATATCACCAATTTGAAGGATTGCGCAGAATAATGGTTCTACGCAAAAATACCTTATATTACCAATAAATACCTTTAAATACTTTGATGATCCTATTGGGATATTGGTGAGAACTCATGAACACGGTTGAACCAAAAGACACCCCCGGCCTGGTTCGAGAGGCTTTAGAGAGTGATGAAGTCCGGGCACTAATACGCAAGATTGTGCAGGAGATCGATCAAGAAAAACAGGGGAGGCAATGACAAAAGATTGTTGTTTCACAAGAAGCCCCGAGGACAGGATATCGTAATGAATAACATTTCGAGTATCCAAGAGGAAGGTATGGTAATTATCGACCTTCTTACTCCCAACGAAGTAGCGAAGATCCTTAAGGTGAACGTCCGGACAGTAACAAACCTAATCCGGGCAGGAGAATTGAAGGGGGTGAAGGTTGGTCGGGTCTGGAGGATCAAAGAAGAGGACTTACAGGCCTTTATTGATGAGAATCAGTAACAGCAACCCATTTCAAAAAAATCTCTTTTTTCCAGCCGTTTTATCTTAACGAGAATACAAGCTAATTAATTCTGAATACTATCTATCCTTGAGATTTCGGTAGATCCCAGATAACCAGGGCCGCCGAAGGTAAGCAATGCAATCCAAAAACCGACAGCGAACAAATAGGCACCCGGACCGAGGTCCACCTTGGAGCCCCGTCATCCCCGCCCCGCGCAACCGGCGGGAGACAAATATCCACCAACGAAATAAATATTAATATTCCCTATTGTCTTTAAAACGAGTTGATTTATGGATTCTAGTTTGATAGGGCCAGTTATAGGGGGTATCATTGCTGCGGCCGTAGGGTTTGTATTTACAATATGGATAGACGAACGCCAAAAACGGAGTCATCAAAAAATTGTTGAAAAAGCATTAAAAATGGAATTGACAAAATACGAACGTTTTATTGATTATATTCAACAAGAAACAGGATTCTTTACGAAGCTCGTTATTACACATCAATCAGAGATTTCTCTATTGACTCGTAAAATAAGGGATAATCCTTTTTTCAAAATTGATGTAGATTCGCCTTTTCTCTCTAAAAAAAGCGCATTTGAAATTTTCTATCAAGACATTTACAAATTTAACAATGAGTATTTAATTAACGTATTATTGGATTTTTATCGAGCGATATATGATGCAGACATGAATTTGAGGGGTTTTTTTACTGCTACAAATGAAAGCGAAATGAAACATAATCTATCACAATTCTTGAATAATCTAAAACGTGCGGACGACTGTATATTTACAATACGCAATGAAGGGTGGCTCGATTTTAAATTTTTCTAAAAGAGACAGCAGATTACGGGCTATATCAGCATCGCGGTATACCTTTTTTTGGTGTGGTTGATCTTCTACTTTCCTTCCAGGTGGTGGGAGGGGGGGGTCTCTGTGCGACATTCGTAGCGCGGGTAATCTGGAATCTGCATAAATCATGGCAAATGACGGATTATTTCAAAATGTATTACAAGATAACTCAATAGGACTGTCAACATTGTTGTCCCAATGATGAAGATTATCAGATTAAACCGTTTTTTATTGGATATACTCCAGTTTTCAATACCATCATCAAATACCCTGAATAAACTGTTAATGAAAAAACTTCCAATAACGCCAACCGATAATCCTAGTGCGGCGGCACCAAAAAAAAGGAATGCGTCTGGTGTTGAAATAGTTACCATGAGAACAAATATAAAATTTTATAAATATTATTTTTCCTGCATTGTTGGGTGTATAAAGATAACCATCTGTCTAAAGGGCTATTTTGATAATGAGATTCGATTATGCGATTATTCCAACTTTTTATCCTTTTTTAGTTCAGAAATGGCGCTGATAACTTTACTATTTGATAAACCTGGAAATTTCCATGTAAGGAGTTCGGCTAATTCATTTTCAGATTCGCATTCGTGGTAAGCTCGAATTATTTCTTTCTTTATTTCGTCATCACCCATTTTATTGCCAGGTAATTCAACAACCTTCTTGGTGTCTTCGGCATTCTCTTCTTCCAATTGGTCGGTCAAGTAATCCATTAGTTCGGCTGTTTTCCTCACATTATTGTTCATTTCATCTAATACGCCAGCAAAACCCCACAATATTGCAATAGCTGCAAAAATGGTAAAAAGATACATAATTGCAATTCCAGTAAATGGATTGCCAGAACTCATCATCGACGCTCCGATTAATCCTCCGATTACTCCTATTACTATTCCAATGAAAAGAAATGGCTTGAATTCAGGCATAATTTCACTAAATTCGCTATATTTATAAAATTATAAAACTATCTATTTTAAAATCGATCCCATAAAAAAAAGGACTGATGTAATGTGAATCGGAATTCCTGCCATAATATCGAAATAAAAATTTTCCAATACATCAACAGCACGCGGATTCATCGAGGTCTCCAACCAGTTCATTCAAAGAATGCTCTCGTTCACTGCGCAAAGAAACATAGCTCAAGGATGGCCGTGAATGGGAGAATATTCCACGGTGATTGCGGTCCTACGATGGGAGGCTATGAAAACTGCGGAATGATGTATAAAGGACGCGTGAAGGGATTCAAATATGAGATAAAGACCGATGCTGATATTGCCCGGGCCCTTCATGATATGTGGATGCGAAGTAAGGCAGGCCATCGGGAGAACATACTGGACCCAAGGCATAGATATGTGGGAATTGGAGTGAAAAGGAGCGGAAATGCGTTTTATGCAACGGAATTATTCCATCATTAACGAATTTGCCAGAAATATGCGATACCCATGGATATTGAACTAATAATTATTGGTATAAGCCTGTTAGTAGGATCAATATTCCTGATATATTTTGCTATTTTCCACCAAAATCCCCAAAAGTGGAAGCTTTTATCCAAAAAGGTAGCATATAACAGGGATCATGTGTGGGAGGAAATTGAAAATCCTCCTATATGGGTTCAAAATGCTATCGCAAGTCTCCCTTATCGATTATATGATCAGACAAAGTATTTCAAAGGAAAAACGTTTATTTATCGAATAGAAGGCAGAATGATAAGACAAGGTGAATGTAGTTATACCTATTACCGGCGGTTACGATATAGAATAAAAAGGAAAAGATAATTGTTACAACTCATCCGATTAGATACCCATAATTTTCAATATAATCTTCCCATGTTTGCGCAATCTCTTCCAGTTGTCCGATGAGCTTTAATTGTTTCCTGCGTTTATGCCCAAAAATATCTCTTTTTTGGGGTCTATGCTTCAACCGTTCAGCATGTCGTCGTAAATAATAAATTGCAGCCTCTAATTCTTCTCTACTGCCGACGAATTTCATCACTGCCTTTTCTCCGGGGACTATTTCATAGTAAATAAATTTACGAGCTACATTTTCGACAAAATCTTCCTCAATCATGTCATTCTAACCTAAATTTTCATTCTGATTTAGTCATTATAATAAAATCGACGCTATATTCCCAATAATCAATATGCTATATATCACGAATAACCAGCCAGGCAAATGTTATCACGGCGATCCCGCAACCGGCAGCGAGCAGATAGGCCCCGGGCCCGAGTGTCCATCCCGGGAATCTGGCAGGGGTAAGAGAAGATATCCCACAACAGGAATATGCATAATAACGCCATGATAAGCCGAATTAAGATCCAAATCCTTCCATTGGTCTTATCGAGATCTAACATTTTATGTATCTTTTATCAATTTCATCCCAGTAGAAAGTATAGTTAAAGTAAGAATTACAAACAGGATTACTGCCACTGCGCATGTGATAGCCGAAATAGACTTGGAGGGAGTAAATACTTCATAATATGCGCTAACAGCCCAATTTCCAACAATCCCCATCGCTGCGCCCAAACCTGTCCCTACTAGTAAGTACCCAATTTCTCTCTTTTTTTCATTTTTCCCCGACATAGATTTCCCTAGATTTCTCGTTTCCCCGCATCAGTTAATTTCTTATTAATAGCATCCTTTCTTGCTTGGTTTCTAGCAGGCATAACAAAGTGATAATCGAAAAGTGCTTCAATAATTTCAAGACACAATTCGGCTTCACCTGGTTCAACTATAATAATTTCTTGTGATTTATCACTCTTTTCAGGATGGGCAGCGAAATTCCCTATCCATTGAAGTGCATGCAATAAATCTGAAATAGAAGTTGGATATTTCTCTTTTTCTATAGCCTCTTCTATTTCAGATTGCAAATTACCTTTTCTCGCGCCCACAAAATCTCGTAACAGTAATTGTAAGCATCTTCGGCTTAATGCAGCTGATGCTTTGGGGCTATCTGCCAAAACAAGACAGGCTTCCTTATAATCTTCTTGGTATTTTGGATCAACTTCAGAGGGACAAGGGGTTCTGGAAATATTTTTTGGATATACAAGAATTTTCTTTAATTCAGCGTGAGGCGGAAGTCCAGAAGGGAGAGGAATAGTCGTGCCTTTAAGATTAGATCCAGTCTTCCACAAAATAAGATATATAATAATATTTTTACATTCTGGACAATTAACCCTATAATAATACCAATAACCTTCGGAATCTTTGCCAATTAGGTTTTCATGATTGTCAATTGGATTAAAAGCAACCAAACAATGTGGACATATCATAATTATTTCAAATATTATTGATAAGTTATAATAAAAAAAATATTGGAGAATGTCTTGCGCACCCTACATTCAAAATGTAGATATATTACCGGTGATGAATGACATAGTCGATCACCTTTATTAATCAAGGGTATCCAACATTCAAGATAAAAAAAATCACACCTTTGTTTAACCAAAATAATAGAGTTATAACATCAATTTCGCTCTGTTGTCTTGGTCACAATGGTTATAAAAAAGCGGTACAAGACTACATAAATCAGTTTGGTTGGCGATAATAAGATGATATCAGAGAGGGAGGTTGAGCATATCGCGGAACTTGCCGATATCGGGATTTCAAAAGAGG
>Ga0272442_10009266_pt1 | contig 12336 bp, 12 predicted proteins | sample SSMForm2O_FD_200262 | JGI IMG/M metagenome (GOLD analysis project Ga0272442, IMG submission 200262) | Marine sediment archaeal communities from Little Sippewissett salt marsh, Falmouth, MA, United States - SSM-Form-2O | ecosystem: Environmental > Aquatic > Marine > Wetlands > Sediment ... | reverse complement strand
CGGGACATTGAAGAGAAAAATATGGGCGTGGTGGCTGTCGGTGACAGGAATTGCCGCTTTTATGATCTCCAGCGGCCTCTCGCTGGTTTCAGGCGATATTCAGTCGCTTGTCCGCGTTCTGAAATTCCCTGAAACCGAGGCCGGCATGTTCATGAACATGCCGCTCAAAGGATGGCATCTGTGCACGATGGCCTGTATACCCCTGCTTTTTTTACTCATTGCCGTGCTGTATTCCAAAAAATCCTTTCATGAAACGGACCGGTAAATTTTTTCTTCAATGATACCGGGCCGGAATGAAAATTTATTCGCTGTCCGTAAAAATTTCCCTTGACTTTTTCCCGTATCTGTATTATAATCTATACATTAAATTACAGGAAGGATCAATCCAGCCATGCAGCATACATTCGCTCATCATCACCATCATCATGTACCGGTTTATCCAGAAAACCGCGGTGGGCGTGCTGCATCCTGATCTGAAGCGTCAAACAGAAATGACCATACAACAGCCCGCCGGAACCGGTGGGTTTTTTTTTGATATGACAGTGAAAGGGGAAAAAATGAATCATCCGCACAATCAGAACAGCCGGGCACTCAAACTGGGGCTGCCCAAGGGCAGTCTGCAGGAATCCACATTCCGTCTTTTTGCCAAAGCCGGATTTCATTTTTCAACGTCCAGCCGTTCCTATTTTCCTTCCACGGATGACAATGAACTGGCCGGCATTCTGATACGGGCCCAGGAAATTGCCAAATACGTCCAGGACGGCGTATTCGATGCGGGGCTCACCGGCAAGGACTGGATCATGGAAACCGATGCCGATGTGGTGGAAGTGGCGGACCTGATGTATGCACGGGCCAGCCTGCAGCCGGTGAAATGGGTGCTGGCGGTTCCCAATGATTCCCCGATAAAAAAAGTCGAAGACCTGCAGGGCAAACATATCGCCACGGAAGTCGTCAACCTCACACGGCAGTATCTGAAAAAATTCGGCGTCACGGCCGATGTGGAATTCTCCTGGGGCGCCACGGAAGTCAAGGCACCGACCCTGGTGGATGCCATTGTGGAGGTTACGGAAACGGGAAGCTCGTTGAGGGCCAATAACCTGAGAATTGTGGAAACCATACTGGTCTCGACCACACGTTTTATCGCCAACAAGAAAGCCTGGGAAGATTCATGGAAGCGCGAGAAAATGGAAAACATCGTCACACTGCTCAAAGGCGCGCTTCAGGCGGAAAACAAGGTGGGTCTCAAGATGAATGTCAAGAAAACCCAGGTGGATGCCCTTGTAAAAATGCTGCCGGCCATGAAAAATCCCACGATCGCGCCGCTGTACGATCCGGAATGGGTGGCCGTGGAGATTATTGTGGAAGAAAAAACCGTCCGTGAGCTGATCCCGCGTCTCCGGAAAAGCGGCGCGTCGGACATCATCGAATATCCGCTGAACAAAGTGATTCCATAACATGAACGGAGCCGCATGTGATACCCATCATCAAAAAAAAGGACATACCGGATTTTCTGGAACGGTTCAATTCACGGAGAACCGCCGCAGGCAGTGATGTCACCGGCGTGGTCCGGAATATTCTTCAAACCGTCCGGGAAAAAGGGGACCGGGCCCTGATTGATTACACCAGACAGCTGGACGGCGCCGATACCGGTTCAGCCGGCCTGCGCGTATCCGGGGATGACATCGTGACAGGCGCCGATGAAACAGGCACTGCGTTCCGGGACATCATCATGCAGGCCGCGGCGAACATCAGGACCTTTCATGAAAAGTCAAAACCTGAAACATGGATATCCTGGGAAGCCGACGGTGTGCTTCTGGGGCAGCGGGTCACCCCGCTGAAACGGGCCGGCATTTACGTGCCCGGAGGACGTGCCGCCTATCCCAGTTCCCTGATCATGGCCGCCGTGCCCGCCATGGTGGCCGGCGTGGCGGAAATCGCCATTGTCTCTCCCCCGGATCCGGGCGGCCTGATACATGCGCCTGTGCTGGCCACGGCACAGTGTCTCGGAATCACGGAAATATACCGCGTCGGCGGCGCCCAGGCCATCGCCGCCCTGGCCTGGGGAACGGAAACCATCCCCGCCGTGGATATCATCGTGGGTCCCGGCAATGCCTATGTCGCGGAAGCCAAACGTCAGGTGGCGGGGACAGTCCGGATCGACATGGTGGCCGGTCCCAGTGAAGTGGTTATCCTGGCCGATGAACATGCCAATCCGGATTATATCGCAGCGGACCTGCTGGCCCAGGCCGAGCACGATCCGCTGGCCTCCTCCATACTGATTACGGACTCGGCGAGGCTGGCCGCGAAAACAGAGAAAGCTGTCACAGTCCAGGGCCGGACATTGAACCGCAGGAATATTTTCGAACAATCCCTGAAGTCCTACGGCGCCATCCTGATCACGGACCATCTGGATGAGGGGATTGATCTCGTTAACAGTCTGGCGCCGGAGCATCTCGGGCTGCATGTGGAAAAGCCCTGGGATATGCTGGGTAGTATCAGGAATGCCGGCGCTGTCTTTCTGGGCGCATGGTCCCCCGAAACGGTGGGCGATTACTGGGCCGGCCCCAATCATATTCTGCCCACAAACCGCACAGCCAGATTTTCCTCTCCGCTTGGCACGGAGGATTTTCTGAAACGGTCCAGTCTGATTCAATACAGCCGGACCGCGCTTGAAAAAAACGGTGAAAACATTATCCGATTTTCAAATATGGAGGGTCTTGATGCCCACGCCAACGCCGTCCGGCAGCGTCTCCGTTGACGCTTTACTCAACCAGTTCAAGCCTGAAGTACGCAAACAGGCCGGTTACTCGGCACCCCCGCAGATCAAGGTGCGTGCCAAACTGAATCAAAATGAAAATCCCTTCGACCTGCCCGTATCCTGGAAGGACCATGTGCTGCACGAAATCAGGTCTCTCGACTGGTCCCGCTATCCTCTGTATGAACCCCCGGAACTGCGCGCCCGGCTGGCTGACAGGTTTGACCTGAACGCAGACCAGATTCTGCTGGGCAACGGTTCCAATCAGCTGCTCTATACAGTGGCCAATGCCCTGATCAGACCGGGTGATTCCGTGGTAATCACACCGCCCAGCTTTTCACTCTTTGACCTGGTTGCGGAAATCAACGGCGGCATCCTGAATCCGGTCATGCAGAAGGCCGATTTCACATACGATACCGGACCATTGCTGAAAGCCTGTGCCGGCGCAAGGCTCAGCATGTTCTGCTCTCCCAACAATCCCACCGGCCGATCCATGGATCCGGATCTTCTGAAAGACATACTCGGGGTGTCGCCCGGATTTGTTCTGTTCGACGAGGCCTATGGGGAATTCAACCATACAACAGCCGCCCCACTGATTTCAGAACATCCCAACCTGCTGGTCATGCGGACATTTTCAAAGGCCTTCGGGCTGGCGGGGTTCCGCATCGGATACCTGATGGCCCATCCGGCTGTGGCCGAAGAGATCCGAAAAGTCAATCTGCCCTACAACCTGAACCTGTTCAGCATTCTCATCGGACTGCGGATTCTGGAGTCCGGCGAGTGGGTGAATATGCATGTCGATGAAATTATTGCACAGCGGGACCGGCTGTTTGAACGCATGAAGAAAATCAGGGGAGTGACTCCCTTCCCCAGCGAAGCGAATTTTATCAGCTTCCGGGTTCCCGATGGTCCCCGGGTGCTGAACCGGCTTCAGGATCTGGGTATTCTGGTGCGGAACATGGGGTATTACCCGCTGATGGAAAACTGCCTGCGGGTCACCGTGGGCAGTGCTGACGAAAATGACATGTTTATCGAGGCCATCACCCGGGTGATGAGTCAATGACCACTCCGGCCGGCCGGCGCGGTACGCCCCGGGCGCAAAGGCACCCCTGGTGCCGGCCGGTTCATGAACGGAAACCATCCCGGTATTCCGGGATGCTCTGAAGATCAATCAAAACCAGTAAACGGGGAACTGTCATGACGCGCAAAGCGGAAATGAAACGAACCACCAAGGAAACAGCCATCACGCTTTCACTGAACCTGGATGGAGAAGGACATGCGGAAATAAAAACCGGAATCGGTTTCTTCGATCATATGCTGGATTCCCTGGCCAGGCACAGCGGTATGGATCTGAAGATTCAGGCCAAAGGGGACCTGCACGTGGATGATCATCATACCGTGGAAGATGTGGGGCTGTGCCTGGGAGAATCGCTGGAAAGGGCCCTGGGAGACAAAAAAGGAATCAACCGCTTCGGATGGGCACTCTGTCCCATGGACGAGGCCCTTGCCAGGGCCGCACTGGATCTCAGCGGACGCCCCCATTTCGTCTTTGAATCGGTCATGGATCTCGAAAATGTGGAAATCCTTCAGGGTGAAACCGTGCCTGAATTCTTCCGGGCAGTGGCCACTGCCGGGAAAATGACCCTGCATCTCGAACTCCTGAGGGGTGAGAACACACATCATGCCGTGGAAATTCTGTTCAAGACCTTTGCCCGGGCACTGAAACAGGCCCTGGCCGTGACCGGCGATTTCCTGCCCTCGACCAAGGGGGTGCTGTAGATGATCGCTATTGTGCATTACGGTGCCGGCAACATTCGCAGCGTATCCAAAGCCTTTGAAAAAGCAGGAGCGGATGTTCATGTCACGGAAGATCCTTCCGATGTCCGGAAAGCCGATAAAATCGTACTTCCGGGTGTCGGAGCATTCGGCAAGGCTGCCCTGGCCCTTTCCGAACGGCATCTGATGACACCCATCAGGGAGGCCGTAAGCAGCGGCAGACCTTTTCTGGGTATCTGCCTGGGCATGCAGCTGTTGTTTGAATCCAGCGAAGAGAGCCCGGAGAGCCGCGGCCTCGGCATTTTTCGCGGCCGGGCCGTGCGGTTTCCGGCCGGACTGAAAGTGCCCCATCTGGGATGGAACCAGGTGATACAGACCCATTCATCACCCCTGTGGAAAGATGTGCCGGACCGCTCTTTTTTTTATTTCGCCCATTCCTATTATGTCCGGCCGGAGGATGAATCGATCGTATCCGGCCGGACCGAATACGGCGTATCCTGCACATCGGCCATTCAGCGCGATGCTGTTTTCGGCGTCCAGTTTCACCCGGAAAAATCCCAGAATTGCGGCCTGAAAATACTGGCGAATTTTATCAACATATAGGGAGAATGTATGCTGGTCATTCCGGCCATCGATTTATTGAACGGCAATGTGGTGCGTCTTCGTCAGGGGGAAGAAAACTCGGCCGTTGTCTATTCAGAAAGCCCCCTGGAAACAGCCCGCTGTTTTGAGAAAGCCGGCGCCAGATGGATTCATGTGGTCAATCTGGACGGCGCATTCGATCGTCCGGAAATGAATCAGGAGATGATCAGGACCCTTTGTGATAACATATCCGCACCGATTGAACTCGGCGGCGGTATCCGGACCATGGAACAGATCGGATTCTGGCTGAATCGCGGAGTGGGCCGGGTCATTGTGGGGTCGGCAGCCGTGCACGATCCCGATATGGTTCAAAAAGCGGTAAAACGCTACGGAAATGAAGCCATCGTGGCGGGAATCGACCTGCGCGATGGCTGCGTGGCGGTACATGGATGGACGGAAAAAACCGGCATGACCGCCGTGGATATGGCAGCCCGGATGTGCAATCTGGGCATCTCCCGAATCATTGTGACAGACATTGCCACGGACGGCATGCTGACAGGCCCCGCATTGGACATCATGCTTGAAATCGCCGACAAAACAGGTCTCATTGTGATCGCGTCCGGCGGTGTGGGCAGCATGGACGATATCGCCGGCATCAGCCGTTTTTCATCGCACGGTATCGAGGGAGTCATTGTGGGGCGGGCCATTTATGAAAACCGGCTGGACATCGGGAATGCCATTCAAAAATTCCAGGGAGAATAGCTGCTGATATGCCGCCTTTCTGCATGGTTCACCGCTTCAAAGCGGCCGTAATATGGCTGACAGCCTGGCTTGCGGTGTTGTGCAGCCCGGATTTCGCGGCCGGCAAAGCGCCGGCCCGTATGACGGACAGCCTTTCTGTTTCCGTAATCGGTGACATCATCATTCACGACACCCAGCTTGGCGCTGCGTATCAGGCATCCACGGGCACCTGGCAGTTTGACCCGGTGTTCAGAGAGGTGCGCACCCTCCTCTCTGCAGCCGATATCACTGTCGGCAATCTGGAAACGACGCTGCCGGGGGATCCGTCCATGTATTCCGGATATCCGCAATTCGGCGCGCCGGACGCACTGGCGGCGGCCCTTGCCAACGCAGGCGTGGATATCCTCTGTACTGCCAACAACCACGCCTGTGATAAAGGCAGGATCGGTCTGGTACGCACACTGGATGTGCTCGATTCTCTGAATATGCTGCATCTGGGCACATACCGCTCTGCCGCCGAGTACGAAAAACACCGGATTCTCCTGATCCAGCGCAACCATATCTCGATCGCCATGCTCAACTATACCTATGCAGTCAACGGCCTGCCGGTTCCGGACGGCACCCGTGTCAATTTTCTGAGGCGACCGGTTATGGCAGCAGACATGGCGCTGGCCAGAAAAGCGGATCCCGATTTTATCATTGTCATGGTGCATTTCGGCGGCGAATATCTGCGGCAGCCGGATGATTTTCAGCGACGAACCGTTCAATTTCTGTTTCATGAGGGTGCGGATATTGTTCTCGGCAGCCATCCGCATGTCCTCCAGCCCTACGAAATCATCCGTATGGCCGATAAATACGGACAGATCCGGCCCAGACTGGTCATCTACTCACTGGGAAATTTTATTTCGAATCAGCGGGAACGATACCGGAACGGAGGGATCATTTTCAATTTTACACTGATCAGGGCAGAAACGGATGATGCCCGCAAAATCACAGGGATTGCGGATATCAGCCACGAGCCGGTCTGGGTTTATGCGGGCCGGACCCGCAAAAACAGGAAAGACTTTGTCATTCTCCCGGTACGGGATTATATCCGCAACGATCAATCCATCCGTCTCGATTCGGCTGATTACCGGACAATGATGACATTTTTCTGGGATACCAACAGTCATCTGAAATCCAGCGAGGAACTGGTGCGGAAGGCATCCGGGGAACACGGGAATCACTTCATTCATATAAGTGAGTAAACATCCACCGCCAAAGTCGCAGATGCGTCCCGGGCCTCGCGGTGCTGCGACCCGGTCGCAAAGGCACGCAAGTGACAGCCTGTCTTACAATCGAGAGCCATCCCTGTTTGTCGGGAAGGCTTGAAGATCATGAACCGGAACCGTTGCTTTATTCCCGACAAAAAGGAGCAGACCATGCTGGCAAAACGTATCATACCGTGTCTGGATGTCAAGGACGGGCGCGTGGTCAAGGGAATCCATTTTCTGGATCTGACCGACGCGGGCGATCCGGTGGCACAGGCCCGTTACTATGACCGGGAAGGCGCGGATGAAATCGTATTTCTTGATATCACGGCATCCCATGAAAGGCGCAGCATCATTCTGGATGTGGTCAGCCGGACTGCGGAAACCGTATTCATCCCACTGACCGTAGGCGGCGGTATTCAGACGGAAGAAGATGCGCGTATTCTGCTGGCAAGCGGCGCCGACAAGATCAGTATCAACACATCGGCCGTCCGGAATCCGGATCTCATCAGCCGGTGTGCCGTCCGTTTCGGAAGCCAGGCCACCGTGATCGCCATCGATGCCAAACGGCAGGACGGACACTGGACGGTCTATGTTTACGGAGGCCGTGAATCCACCGGTCTGGACGCGGTGGAATGGGCCCTCGAATGCGAAAAAAAGGGCGCGGGCGAGATTCTGCTGACCAGTATGGATTGTGACGGAACCAGAGACGGATATGACCTGGATCTTACCCGGACAATCTCGGATTCGGTTGCCATTCCCGTCATTGCCTCGGGCGGATGCGGCAGTCTGGATCATATTTATAATGCATTTCAGGAAGGTCACGCGGACGCGGCGCTGGCCGCTTCCATTTACCATTACCGCAAATACAGCATCCGGGAGACCAAGGAGTATCTCAGGGACCGGGGCATCCATGTAAGAATATAAACCAGGAACTTCATCACACATCACAGGAGCAACCATGAATCATTCAAACGGGCTTTTGCCCGATGAAACAGTGAAAAAGGAAATCAAATACGATGAACGCGGTCTTGTTCCGGCCATTGCCCAGGATTTGTATTCGGGTGAGATCCTCATGATGGCCTATATGAATGAGGAAAGCCTTCAAAAGACACTGGAAACCGGCAATGCCACCTTCTGGAGCCGTTCCCGGCAAAAACTCTGGATGAAAGGCGAAACATCGGGCAACGTGCTTCAGGTGCAGCGCATTATGATGGACTGTGACGGCGACACACTGGTCATGCTGGTCAATGCCGCCGGTCCGGCCTGTCATACCGGCGAACGAACCTGTTTCCACCGTGTTCTTGCCAAAAAGGAATCCGGGCACCATTGCAGCGGATGCAGCGGGTGCAGCGGATAGGAATTTTTTTTACGCACGCACCGGTTTAAAATAAAAATACGGATGACCGGCGCGATGCATTCATGGTTTAAAAACAGCTTGCATATTTCCGTTTTCTTTCCATAAATTGCCTGTAAAAGGAAGAGCGGCCGAATATGAAAGAGAAAAACCGGTATTTAAACGATTTTCATATTGGCAAATATTTCGCGGGTATCCTGATTGCCGCGTACCTGTGCCTGCTGCCGGCCGGTCTTTGCGGCCAGACGGCTTGGTACCGCCGGGGTTCCTTTTTTGATATCAGCACCATCAAGGCCCTGTTCGCCTGGGACAGCCACCGCGCCATCGCAGCGGGAAACGGCGGGACCATCATCCTGTGCCTGGATGGCGGCAAGGAATGGCATTCGCTGTCCATCAGGGATAAACGTGCCATTGATTTTAAGGACATCTTTTTTATCAATGCGGATACCGGATGGGTGGTTGGAGATTTCGGCCAGATTCTGAAGACGGAAAACCGGGCGCGGGACTGGAAATTACTATACAGCGATCTCGAGACCAACCTGATGACCGTGCGGTTTTTTGACATAATGAACGGAATAGCCGCAGGGAACCGCAACAATGAAGCCGTGATATTTCACACCGCAGACGGCGGTGAAACCTGGTCAGAGCAGACATTCGGCAACACCAACTGTTTTTGCGATATTGCCATTGTTTCAGAGGATATTGCCTATGCAGCGGGCAATTACGGTGTTATATATAAAACCACCGACAGGGGTGACTCATGGAACCCGCTGAACAGCGGTACGCTGACCAATATCAGTGACCTCTTTTTTTTAAATGCCAGCACGGGCTGGGCCGTGGGAGGCCTCGGCCTCATCCTGAAAACCACAGACAGCGGAAAAACCTGGATCATCCAGTCCGGCGAAACCGTCGAACCCCTGTTTTCCGTCTGCTTCACGGATCCGGTACACGGATGGGCAGCAGGCGATAACGGCACGCTGATTTTCACCGGGAACGGCGGCAAATCATGGACACACTATCCAACACGGACCCGCCAGTGCCTGGTTGCCGTTCAATTTCCGAAGCAGCGAACAGGATGGGTCATCAGCAGCATGGGCATGGTTTTCAGGACCCTGATACCGGAATAAAAACCGCATTGTATCCCCGCCGTCATGACATCCCGCCGCTCAATTGTCCGTCCCGCAGGCGGTGATAATATATCCTCCCGGGCAAATCAACTCCCGCGTGACAAATTCAACGGAACGATTTCATGACAGAAAGACTATAATTGAGATAACCGGGCACTCACAGAGGAACGGAAATGAATATTGCTGTTATCGGAGCAGGCGGTTCCATCGGTCGCCAGATCGCCCAGATGATCGTGACGGAACAGCTGCTGAAATGTGACGAGCATCTCATTCTTGTCGGTAATCCTGTCGGGAAAAGCGCCAGAAGCCTGTATGGATATGCCGTGGATATAATGGACGCCTATGCGGAAATCAGTCCCCGGATCGACGTCGTTCTTGATCCGGGTGAGATCAGGGGGGATTTAATCATCATGGCGGGCGGCGCCACCATCCCCCTGGAACAGAACAGCGGCAAAACCAGCCGGGACGATCTCGCGGCAGGCAATCTGCCTGTTTTTGAAACCTATGCAGAGGCACTGAAAAAATACGGCCACGGCCATGAAATTGTGATCTGTGTGTCCAATCCCAACGAACTGGCAGTGGCGGTATTTGCCAGGCATCTGGGCCGCAAGCGGGTTATCGGCATGGGGGCCTTTCTGGACTCCCTGCGATTCCGGAAAGAAATCGCCCAGGATCTGGGCATCCGGCGGCAGCGCATTCACGGCTACATGGCCGGCGAGCACGGCTTGCACGCCGTGCCGCTGTGGAGCAGCATTCATATTTACGGGTATGAACCTGAAATTCTTGAGAATGCCATCCAGGGCATCCGGCGGGGGTATGAGACGGTTCATTTTCACCGGGACGCGGCCGAGGCGGGCCGTCATCTCACAGATCTCGTACTGGCCGGCAAAGTAAAAAAAGCGTACGGGCTTATTGATCAGTACCCCCCGGATATCCGCGCGGTTCTCAAACCTTTTATTACTCATTTCAGCGGATCCAAAACCGTAACGGGCACCGCACGCGCCACCATGGATTTCATCCGGACGATTATGATGGGCAATGACGCCCTGGTCCCGGGTCAGATTCAGCTCGACGGAGAATGCTACGGGATTCACAGCACCATCGGAGTTCCCTTTGTCATCGGCAATCAGGGTGTCGACCGCATTTTCGAGATACCCGTCCATGACGATGAAAAGGCCCTGATGCTCCAAAGCGCCGCCCTCATCCAGGAGAAGCTGGACGCCTGTCTGTCGTGAAGACATTCCGGCTTCAGTGACCGGCTGCTGTCTTTGAAGTGAAGCGCAGCGGAAGGCAAGGATTGAAGAGCGGGTTGAAATGTTTTAAGAAAATTTTTCCCGGGGTTTCCAGACAAGGGGACATTACGGAAAAAGATACCTTTGGCTGAGTATCATTCCCGCCTTCTGAAGTCCCTGCTTTCCCCGGATGGTCAGCGGCCGCCGGTTCTTGCTTTACGTCTTCTGGCGGCTGCATACTCCGGCGCCTCCCTGACAGCCATCCCCAGAAGCCCGAAAGACTTGAGCATATGCATCAAGGCGTTTCGTTTCAGCCTGGCCGGGGCCCTGCCCACATCCTTCCAGCCTTTGGTTTTCAAATCATCGGGGGGAAGCTCCTTATCTTCCCAGTTCGCAAAAAGCCGGCCCCACGAACTGGAAAGTATCTTTTTTACCCGTCTCATGTGCAGGGGATACCAGAAAAGATCATGGTACGTCACGCTGGCAAGGTAGGACCAGGGCGCAAGAACGGTTTTCAGGGTCCATTCGAGGGGTTTTTTGAGAGGGCCCCAGTAAATCTTGTGCTGCATCCGGGACGCAAAGGTCATTTTGAAAAAGGGGCCGACAAATCCCCAGTTGTCTTTCAGGACATCTTCATCTCCGGCGATTTCCATCTCTCCCAAATCGCCTGTGCCGAGTCCTTTTTCATGGGCCAGCCGCACAAATTTCAAATCCGACAGGGGATCAAATCCCATCAGCCTGGCGGCCACCGCATCAATGGCCACCTGATCGGCGGAAGCCAGAATCACATTTTTAATATGGGGGACCATGCAGCGCGGACCGGGGCCATCTCCTGTAAAAGTGCCATCCATAACGGCAAACAGCCCGGGGTGTATTTTTTTCTGAATCATGAGCAGATCAACCAGCGTCTCGTGAATCACCGGATGGGTCCAGTGACGCCGTTCGTTGAGCAGACCGCCAAACGCATTCTTCATGGCGCCTGTCGTGGTGGTAAATATATGGGTTTTTATGGTCGGCAGGTGAATAATGTTTTCACCGATGAACCGTTTCGGTATCATAAAACCTTTTTTATATACATCATTCAGCACCAGGAACGAATCGGCCAGTTCACCCACGGCATCCCGGATATGGATCCATTCCTGGCCTTCATACAGGTGGATATTGCGCAGTCCGTGCAGATCCGTGACATTCACCTGCTTGTTTTCCCTTTCCCCGAGATGAGCGTCAATAACCACTGTCCGGTTATGGCATCCATGAATCCGTTCCGTCCGGTATCCATCCCGCTTCATGGCCCGGATCACACCGTCCAGCTGCCATGGTGTCGTGGAACTGCCCGGATAGAAAAAATGCCAGCTGATATTGATTTTCAGAGCCGTGTCATTGGCTTTTGGAACCTGCTTCTGATAACCGGCCAGATTCATAACACGGTGATAATCTTCCAGTACAGTGGCCGGCGATGTCCGCAGAATGGCAACTTTTGATTTTTTCATATTCACCTCATGCATCCTTGAGTGAA
>Ga0272442_10009264_pt1 | contig 12337 bp, 7 predicted proteins | sample SSMForm2O_FD_200262 | JGI IMG/M metagenome (GOLD analysis project Ga0272442, IMG submission 200262) | Marine sediment archaeal communities from Little Sippewissett salt marsh, Falmouth, MA, United States - SSM-Form-2O | ecosystem: Environmental > Aquatic > Marine > Wetlands > Sediment ... | reverse complement strand
GAGAGTCTCGGGTTCGTCGATGTACCTGGGCCTCAGCTCGGCCAGCGAACGGGGCAGCTTCTTCTTCTCGTCGGAATATGATTCGACGGCGTCGACGACATCGTCCAGCCTGTTCCGGTTCACCTGAGACACGCTTGCCTCACTATGGCCGTGGTCCTTGATGCTCTGCACGATCCACCTGTCCCCATCGTGAGTCATCTCGACCCTAACCGCCTCGTCCACGTCCATGTCGCTGTCGAACGACAGGGCCTCGATGGAAACAACGACCTCGTCGTTCACCGTGCGCCGAGTGAGGTTCATGGCAAAGGCACAATAGCCCTGGTCATCAAAGCAAAGGTTGTCGTCAAGGATGTCCCTGACCACTTTCGGCGCTGCTATGCGGCGCAGGGCCGGCCCGTCGCCCGACTTGCAGGCCCGGTAGAACTTCCGCCAGGCCCAGAGCGGAGTGCCCTCCTGGTTGGGATCGTCCCCGAAACGATAGATATTGAAACGGACGCGCTTGATTGTGTCCAGTTCGAACGCGGCGCGGCCGAGGTTGTCGCTCGCCAGCTTGATCTCACCGCCCTTCATGCCGGCAAAGCTGCCGGTGACGCGTCCGCCGTCCCGGAAAAATACCAGCACATCGGTCGGTGTCCGGCGCGCGCGGGCACGTGTTTCCTCCGCGAAGCGAATGGATTGGACCCGCGCCAGGGGAAGCTTGACGGGGGCGAAGGTGGACTTTATGTCGAGGTTCCCTCCGGCTATCGAAGCAAAGGAACCGGTTATCCGGTCGCCGTTGTTCAGGTATACGGCATCGACCTTGGGCTGGTCCGCGGTCTTCAGCGGCGGCGCCTTCTTGTCCCGGACGAACACCATGCCCGAGAGCATGGCGGCGGGGAAGGTGACCTTGCCCGCGTGCCGGACACTGGCGACACAGTTGGCGTTGTCCACGCTCACGAGGTCTGCCGACAGCTTATCGCCGTTCGTGAAATGGAGCCGCACTCCGGCCTGGTCCTTCGCGGCCGCGCGTTTGCCGATGCGGATCTCCTTGATGTCGGTTATCTTCACCGAGACGATGCTTCCCAGCAGTGGATGGCGCCAGACGAGCCGGCCCGCAGCGTTGACTTCCACGGGTTCGCCCTGCAGGCTGTCGCCGTTTGCGAGCTTCAACACTCCGGACGCGGCAGCATCGGCACCGGGTTCCCCAAACCCCAGTCGTGGCACAGAGAGCATTATCAGAACGGTAGCGAGAAGTAGTGGCACACTTGATCGGATGGCAATCTTCATGCTGGCTCCCCCTGAAACCTGAAACCCGAAACCTCTCTACCCTTTCAACCCCTGCAAGGCGATATAGCCTCCGAGTACGGACGCGAGACCGGCGATAATGATGATGATGATGCGAATGAGATCGTACAGGGTCTTGCGAAACGGCTTGCGAACGGACTCAGGTATCTCCTTGTCGAACGACATGTCGATGTTGCGCCGGTCCTGTAGTTCTTCCGCCGGCTCATCTGGTGTTTCGTCTGTCATGAGAGCAGTGCTTTCAGCAGGAACTGTGCGGCGGCTTTGTCCGCTATGCGGCCGCGTACCGAGGCGTCGAGATCGGTCATTGCCGACGGCGATACGGCGGACCCGACGCACGACGGGCATCCGTCGTCGCATCCGCAGTCCTGCACCACGTCGGCTATGGTTCGGACTATCTCGTCAAAGTGGTCCAGGCAACGGCGCGCGTAGCCCATTCCGCCGGGGTACCTGTCGTGCAGGAACACGGCGGGTCGCCCCAGGCTCTTCACGTCAACCACGGTGCCGATGTCCTGGGTGTCGCACATAACGAACAGCGGCGCCACTTCGATCAGCACGTTCGCGATGCCTATGAGCGCCTCGCCGATGAGCAGGTTCTTCTTCGCCATATCGTCGGCGATGTCCTCGGGCGGCGCGAACCAGAAAGCGACGGTTTCGAGGAGCTGCGGGGGCAGCTCGAGTTTCTCGAAGCCGAGGCTGTCGCGCGAGTGGAACCGGATTTTCTTGAACATGGGGATGGTCGTTGTGACTGTGACGTCGCCGAACCCGAGCAGGCCGCCGCACCATTCGTCCTCCGTCTCCTTCTCGTCGACGCGGATTTCGGACACCTGCACGGACTGCGTGTAGTAGTCGAGATCCTTCTTCTGGACGAAGGCTATCTTCTGCTCGATGTCGAGCCGGTTCACGAAGTAGGTCTCGGCCCCGTGCAGGTAGACCGCGTGACTGTGGAGCTGGGCCATGGCGCTTATCTCGTCGAGCGTACCGATCACGCGTTCGCCCTGCGACTCGTCCTGGATGGTGTAGACGGGGCCGGCGATGTTGCGCAGGTTGACCTCCGCCGCGGGATACTCGGAGCTCGCCCAGTACCAGCTGTTGTCGATGTTCCGCACGCACTGGTCCTCCTCGAGCACTTCCATGACCGCCGACGCGTAATCGCCGAATCCGTCGGTCTGTGTTTCCTTGAGCGGCAGCTCGTTGGCCGCGCACTTGAGGTGGCCGACGACCACATGCGGGTTGTCGGGATCGACCACGGCGTTCTCGGGGTTCTGGTCGAACAGGTAGCCCGTGTGGGCCATCAGGTACTGGTCCATCGGCGAATTCTGGGCGAGCAGGAACACGATCGATTCCTCGGCGCCGCGCCCGGCGCGGCCGGCCTGCTGCCAGAGGCTTGCGATGGTGCCGGGATAGCCCACGAGTATGCATGCCTCGAGGCTGCCGATATCGATGCCGAGCTCGAGCGCGTTGGTGCTGGCCACGCCGAGTATCTTGCGCTCGGCGAGCTGTCTTTCTATCTTGCGGCGTTCCTCGGGCAGGTAGCCGCCGCGGTAGGCGTGTACTGACGAGGCCAGCTTCCGCGAGATGGGGCGCAGCCGTTCGCGGCAGCCCTTGAATATCAACTCGGACGCCAGCCTGGTCCGGACGAAGGCGATGGTCTGAATGCCCTCCTTTACGAGGAACGCCATGAGATGGACGGCCTCTCCGATCGGGCTGCGGCGGTCGCCGCCGATGCGCCAGTTGGCGGGATTGCCGGTGGCGGCGTTCTTCAAGGGTGGCGGGTTCCAGAGGACGAACCGCTTGGGGCCGCGTGGCGATCCGTCGTTGTCAACCAGCGCCATGGGCACGTTGCAGATGCGCTGCGCGTGATCGCGCGGGTTGGCAATGGTCGCGGAGGAGCATATGAACTGTGGCGAGGACCCGTAGTGCGCGCAGATGCGGGAAAGACGGCGCATGACGTTGGCGAGGTGCGATCCGAACACGCCGCGATAGGCGTGGACTTCGTCGATAACGACATAGCGCAGGTTGGTGAAGAACCTGTTCCAGCGCGCGTGCTGGGGAAGAATGCCCTGGTGCAGCATATCGGGGTTGGTCAGAATGATGTTGCCGCCGTCACGTATTTTGCGGCGCAGGTTCTGCGGTGTGTCCCCGTCGTACGTCCCGGCCATGAACTCGATGGGGGGAGCATCTGTGCTTGAGATCCCTTGACTGCGCTGCGCTCCGCTCGGGATGACAGAGGGGAGCTCGGGATGACCGGAGGAAGAAAGACCGAATTCGGAGTCATCTCGAGCGGAGTCGAGAGGTCTCACGTCGGAAGGCGAAGCATGGAACACCTGCAGGCCGCGGAGCTGGTCCTGCGCCAGGGCTTTCGTGGGGTAGATGAAAAGCATTGTCGCCTTGCGGTTGTCGAGCAGTGTTTCGACGACGGGTATCGTGTAGCACAGGGTCTTGCCGCTGGCCGTTCCGGTGACGATCACGATGTTGCGGCCGTCCCGCACGTGGTCTATGGCCGTGGCCTGGTGCGAGTAGAGCTTGTCGATGCCGAGACCGTCCAGGACGGCGCGAACGGACTCGTGCAGGCCGCTCTTGAGCTCCTGGTGGACGGGCGGCCGTTCGGGGAGCTCCTTGACCGAAACAACCTGGTTCTCGAAGAACCGGGTGCCGCGGAGCTGGTCGAGGAATTCGCGGGCATTCACGTAGGGGAGTGTTGCGTGTCGCGTGTCGCGTGTCGAGTAGGAACTGCTACTTGCGGTTTTGAACGGGCGGTAATCTATTCATCAGGTCGGCCATGGTCACCAGGTCGAGCATATTGTGCTTGAGTACGTCGACCATCTGCCACGCGTCCCTGGTCCGGACGTACTCGTGGTAGGCATCGGGTATTTCGCTGCCGGGGATGTCGCCGTGTCGCACCCTGTTGCAGATAAACGTTTCCAGCGTCTGCAGCTTGCAGTCCGGCAGCCGGCGCCGCCAGATGCGCCGGCAGACGTGCAGCATGTCCATGTGGTTCGGATCGACGTCGAACCGTATGCCCGTGGCGGCGGCGCGCGTGCGGATGTAGGGGAAATCGAACGACTTGCCGTTGAAAGTGACGAGCAGCTTCCTGCCGGCGCATGTCTCCAGGAAGAGGCGGATCACGGAGGCCTCCTCGGCATAGTCGCGCGCGAAGAACTGACGGGTTTCGAAGCCGTCGCCTTTCCAGACCATCACGCCGATGAGGAAGAGCGGCGAGTTGCCCAGGCCGGTGCTTTCGACATCCATGAAGATGACGTCCTCGTGCGAGATTCCCGCTGGATCGCAGACCCGGGCTATTCGGCCGCACAGCGCCGAATCGTTTGCCGCCATCAGCTGCCTGAAGCGCGGACCCACATCCCCGGCATCGTCGATCCGGCTCACGGGGGTGGTAACGACGAACGTTCTCCCGGGGCCGTGCTCGACCTCGACGCCCTGGACTACGTCCTCGAGAACCACGCGCGCGCCGATCGAACGGCGCGTTGGCTTCGGCGCGGTCGCCTGCCGCGGCAGGTCGCGTCGGTAATGGATCTCCTTGCGGGCCGGGGCCGGGCCCGGCACCGGCGGGCGTTGGCCCCGGCCGGGCGACGATTTGCCTTTCACGGCCTTGCGGATCTCGTCGCGGGAGAGCTCGCGTTTCTTGCGGCGTTCCGCGTTGTAGCCGAGCCGGTCCAGCTGGGCGCGAAGATCGTTCCGTTTCTTCTTTTCGTCGGACATTGCGCTACCTGCCGTGGCGGAGCTTGACGAGCACCTTAGCGGCCCTGTTGCGGTCTATGACCTTGGTTGTTACGTCGTTCCGATCGATCTTGACGTTGCCCTCGTCCTCGGTGATGGGCACGATGCGCAGGCCGCGTGCGGCGAGGAGCTTCGCGACCTTGCCGCGGGGCTTCGTGGTGGAAACATGCAGTGCTGACAGGTCGGGCTTCATGGTCCGGCAATCCTAGCGGATTGGGCTCTTCCGCTCAAGCTTGGCGTTGGCAGATGGCGGTCGGTGGGGAACGGAAAGGACCTAAAGGACCAAAGGGACCTAAAGGACAGGTAGGACAAGGAAGGTGCCAACTTGCGCGATGGCCTACGATGGCCCCCGGTGAACCCATTAGTGGCGATTAGTGAAGATTAGTGGTGGCTTTCCGTCTGAAGGAGGCTATCGTCTGGGGAGGAGGGGTTGAACGGTGGATGTTGAGGGATTTCTTGACGAGCTCAGGCGGGACGGGGATTACGCGGGGCAGATCGTTCACGTGGAGACGATTCCCGCGCGCGAGGCGAAGCTGGCGGACCTGCCGGAAGACCTGCTGCCGGGAGTTGCCCGTTTCCTGGACAGGCTGGGCATAGACCGGTTCTACACGCACCAGGCCGAGGCGATCCGCAGGCTCCTCAACGGCGAGAACGTGCTGCTGGCGACCGGGACAGCCAGCGGCAAGAGCCTGTGCTACCAGGTCCCCGTGCTGCAGGCAATGCTGCAGGACCCCGACGCGACGGCGCTGTTCATCTTCCCGGCCAAGGCGCTGGCGCGTGACCAGTCGGAAACGTGGAATCACGGCGTAAAGGGTTTGGCGGATGCGGCGGAGGCCCCGTGCAGCAGGCTGAGAAGCCACTGCAGGGCAGGCCGCCGCCCTCCAGGGGATGTGCGTGAGTTCTTTGCCGTGCCTTACGATGGTGACTCGAGCGCCGCGGACAGGCGGGTCGCCAGGGCTTCCGGGCGCATACTCGTGACGAACCCGGAGATGATCCACGCCAACATGTTGCCCGGACACGGCAGGTGGCAGCGCTTCCTCAGCGGACTCAGGTTCGTGGTTGTCGATGAGGTCCACACCTACACCGGCTTCTTCGGCGCGAACATGGCGAACGTGCTCAGACGGCTGGAGCGGCTCTGCGACCATCACGGGAGCCGTCCACAGTACGTGTGCTGCTCCGCGACGGTTGGCAATCCCGGCGAGGTCGCGGAGCTGCTCGCCGGCCGCGAGTTTCACGTGGTTGACGACGACGCCAGCGAATCGGGCTCGCGGACGTTCGTGTTCTGGAATCCGCCGCGGATAAAGAGAAGAACGTGGCGCGGCAGGCGCAGCGCCAACGTCGAGGCGCACGAGCTGATGACACGGCTGATCCGCGAACGTATTCCGACGATCTGTTTCAGCAAGGCACGGAACACGGCGGAAATGATCTACCGCTACGTTCGTGACGCGCTGACGAGCGAGGCGGCGGGCCTCGCGGAGAAGGTGATCCCCTACCGCGGCGGATACTCGCCCGAGGAGCGCCGCGACATGGAGCGCAGGCTGCGGGAGGGTGAGTTGCTGGGCGTCAGCGCGACGCGGGCGCTGGAACTCGGGATTGACATAGGCATGCTGGAGGCCTGCATCATCGTCGGGTACCCGGGCATTCTCAACGCGTTCCTTCAGCAGGCCGGTCGCGCGGGACGCGGCGCCGGGGATTCGCTCTGCGTGCTGGTCGGCACGGATACCCCGATCAACCAGTACATAATGGAGCACCCGGAATACGTCTTCGGTCGCCCGATCGAGCGGGTCGTAATCGATCATGACAACCCGTTCGTAGTGCTCGGACACGTGCGCTGCGCCTCCGCGGAGCTGTGCGTGACGGACAGGGACGTGCAGCGGTTCGGCTACGCCACGCCGCTCGTGCTCGAGGTGCTCGAGGAGAACAAGAAGGTCTACCGCGCGGACGACGGATGGTATCACTCCGCGAGCGAACCGCCCGCGTTCGAGGTACGGCTGCGCGGGTACGGCGACGAGAGCACGGTGATAACGGATATCGATACCGGCCGGATCATCGACCGGATGGACAAGTTCCGAGCCATGCGGCTGTTCTACGACGGCGCGATTTACTTCCATAGAGGCGACACGTACGCGATGGTGGACCACGACACGGACCGCAACCTGGTGACCGTGAAGCGGATCGACGTGTCGTACTACACCGACCCGGTGACCGGTACATCGGTGAACCACATTGACACGATACTCGAACAGCGGCCGCTGGGCTCCGGGCAGGCACATCTAGGCGAGGTATTCGCCGTGCTGGAGACCCCTATCTACGAGCGCGTGAAGTTCTACACGCTGGACCGCATATCGCAGCACCCGACGGGCCTGCCGTCGATTTCCTACGAGGCGATGGCGTTCTGGGTGACGCCGCCGGTGGAGCTGTGCGAGCAGGTGAGGATGCGTGACATGAACCCCGAGTCCGGCATGAAGGGCATCCTCTACTGTGTGAGCCGTATCCTGCCGCTTTTCCTGACGTGCGACCAGAACGACTTCGACTGGTCGCTGGGATGCAGGAACGCGCCGTGGCACACGATGTTCTGGTTCGAGTTCTACCTGCACGGGATCGGAAACTCCGAGCAGTGCTACGACAGGCTCGAGGAGATCCTGTCGGTGGCGCTCGAGCACCTGCTCACCTGCGACTGCAAGGACGGCTGTCCCAACTGCACCTCGCGCCTGATCACGCCGTACCACGTGCGGAACATCGAGCTGGGCGAGGGTGGCGGGCCGTTCAGCCGGCGCGCGGGCGCGGTGATACTCAACTCGATGCTCACGGGTGAAAGCGTTGACGAATCGATCAAGCGGCTTGATACGCCGCGGAAGCGCAGGGGCCAACGATTCCTGCCGTCGGTGGTGGACCGGCCGCGGCTGGGGAAGCCGAACCGCATGCCGCTGAATGAGCGGACCCGCGGCCTGCTGCTGCGCAAGCTGGAAAGATCACGTCACCCCGGGGAGGGCATAGACCATCCGATCGATCTCCAGCCGCCGGTCGGCGCAGAGGCGGAGCGCGAGGAAACGCTGGCAGCAGCGGATTCGGAGCCGCGATCGGGACACGGTGCGATCAAGAGGTCGGGGAGCGGGCTGTCGAAGAGGCTGAGGCGGAAACTGCAGATGAAGAGACCCACCCCGTCTGCGCCGGGTGGCGCAGCCACCTCTCCGGGGGAGGGGATCGGGACTGTGGGACCCGTTCAGGCGGGTGATTCGGTGGCGCGCCGTGCGAGGTTGAAGCGGAAGAAGAAGTAGGCCTGTTGCCTTGGTCACTACCAACGGTGGCGCGGCCATTCGTGGCTGCGCTGTAGCCAGGCAGGAATGCCTGCGGCACTGCTATTCTTTCTCTTGGGCGTCTTGTATCGCCCTCAGGATCGCGCTGCCGACCGGCGGGCAGCCGGCGACCGATGTGCGGCCGGACCAGTGAGCCTCCGTGCAGTTGCCGATGCAGAGCGTGTTCGGCGGCAGGTCGTCGTGCCCCTTGCCGATGGCGATACGTATCTTCTCGCCTTCCGGGAAGTAGTCAAAGATCTTCTCCGCGTACTTCTGGAGGAACAACAGCACGGTGGACTGGCAGGCGCTGCACGAATTCCGGTCCAGGATCTCGATGTTGGGGAACTCGATGGCCATGTTCTCGGGCGCCGGCTCGAATTCCTGCGCCATTTCGCGCCATGATCCCGGCGAAACGTCGATGCCGTCGAGATCGAGAATGCCGTAGCCGCGTTGAGCGCCTATGCGCAGGTGAGGAATGTCGCAGGGGTCCTTGCCCATGAGGCAGCAGGCCACCGCATCGGCCGCGAAGGCATCCGGCCCGACAACGACAACGCCCAGCGCCTTCGGTGTTCCCGCACTGGGGCCGAGGCCTTCCATCCCGACGGTGCCGTCGATCACCGCCAGGTGCGGGCGGAGGACGGACGCCATATCGGCTATGGCGGTGTTGAGCGACTTGTCCTCAGATCCCTGCGTAGGCGGGAGCATATGCAGGTCCACCTTGCTGCGCCGCCAGAGACAGCCTTTCATGTTCTTTACCGCGAGGGTCACGCCCGTGTGCATGTGGACTTTCATCACCGGTATGGAGACGATGATATCGTGTTCGAGCACGTCGGCACAGACCTGGAAGCTCTGCATGGCCGTGCCCTCGGGAGCGGCGACTTCGACGGCCGGTCGCTTATCGAGGTCGATCACGGCGACGCCGCGTTCGGCGGCAACGGCGGCAATGCCGGCGGCTTCGAGGGCATCCAGTGTCTTTACGCCGGTGATCGGGCTTTCTCCAACAGCCACCGCGGCGCCGGCTTCGGCGAACGCATCGATGGCGGCGGCGACTACCCGCGGGTCGGTGGTTATGCCTTCGCCGGGCCCGGCGACACGGCCGGCATTGGGCTTCAGCAGGACGCGCTTACCTTTCGCCGGCGAGAGGTCTACCCCGGACAGCGCCGCGCGGGTGTTGTCATACGCACCTGCGCCGCCGGCCACGTGTACCTGCGGCCGCGCGCCGAGCGCAAGGAAGGGATTCTCTGTGGACAGCTCAGCCATGCCGGGAATTGTAGAGCAACGCGCGGCGATCCGTGAAGCGCAATCTGGAGCCGAAACTGACACCCGACACCCGAAACCTTCTCACAGGAACAACATTGGCAGATACTCCGGGGCATCGGAGCAGGGGGCGACGGCGCCGGTGGCGACCCGGTAGAGGCGTTCGTGTGACGCGCGAGCGGCATCGACCAGGTCGGTGTACGGCCGGTTACACACGTCGAGGAAGCCGATGTTGTAGTTCTCGCCGTCGAACCTGCCCAGCGCCGACTGGTCGTAAAGCGTGAACCAGTGAACACCGACGCACCACGGCCGGGACGCCGCATCCTCGAGATAGACGCGGTACGCTTTGCCGCGCGCCTTTTGATCCAACACGTGGCCGATGCCGCTGGCGGGCAGGCCCACGTCGAGCGCGCCGAAATGCCATTCACCGATCATTACCGGGCGGTTTATGCCCTCGGAGGCGGGGCCAAGCTGATTCCGGACCTTTTCGCCGTATCCGTTCACGCTGAACACGTCGAAGCACTGCATTCCGGCGGTTGCCCAATCGGGTGGGACGGTATAGTAGCGCGCGCCCAGGTTGAGGTGGTTGGGATCCTCTCTCCTGCACGCGTCCGTCAGCGTTCCGAACAGCTTCTCCACCATGGCGGCGCTGAACGACTCGAAGTCCGGGCGCGCGCCGTCGGTCATTTTTCTGTCCCACGGTCCGTTCTCGACCTCGGCAAGCGTCACATCCATTCCCCACGCCTTGGCAAGGGCGGCATCGTCTCCGTATTTCTCCGCCAGCACCCGCGCGAATTCCTTGCGCGTTTCGCACTCCGGCGTCGTCATCAGCATCCCTTCCGCGGGTAGCTGCGCGGCGAAGCCCCAGGTGGGTTCATTCATGAGAAAGTAGCCGATGAGCGCCGGATCGTCCCTTGTGTCGGTCAGCTGTTTCGCGAACTCGGCTGCATCTGCTGCGTATTCGTGGTGGAACACATCGGGGAAGTCGCGGAAGATCGTCGGCGTATTGCGGTTCTTGCGCCGGCTCAGCGGCCGGACATAGGGGAAGCCGGCTTTCTGGGCGATTTCCCATTCGGACCAGTTCGCGACCGTATTGAAGCCCCACGTGCGAAGGTGGGCAAGCGTGATGGTTGCCCAGCTCTGGCGCCACTGCCCGAGGAAAGCACGCCTCAGGTTTGCATGAAGGAAATTGGCGCAGTTGCCTCGGACGGGCTTTCTCCACTCGAGCGCCTGCCTCAGCCCCTTGCAGTTGGCCATGGTGTCCACGCGCACGCAATCCATGCCCGCCGACCAGAACGCATGCCCGTCGGGATCGACGAGCCACCACCTGTCACCGTCGTGATGGGTGTGGAAAAACCCGGTGGTATCGAACTTCCGTTCGATCCAGCCGCCCCAGGACGAGTAGCCCTTGGGGAATTTCTTCTCGGGTGCTTTCTCGAGCTGTCTATCCAGCCTCGAGGTGACTTCCTTCTCGCTCGAGCTCTTGCCGGGCCAGTCGTGGAGCGTGCTTTGTCCGAGCTTATCGATCAGGTGCCCCCGCGGCAGGTGGGGATCGGCCAAGAGTTCCGGTTCGTCGGCCGTGGCGGCGATCGGCGTCATGCACCAGTGCGCCGGCTCGTGGCTCTTGGTCCTGATGTAGAGCCGGAGCCTGTCCACCTTCTTCAGGTCAACGCGGTCGCCGAAGCAGAGCGGCTTCAGGTAGGCGCCTTCGCGCATGAGCATCCAGAGGTTCTGGTCGGTAGCCGAAAGAGGAAGACGCATTCGCGCCTGGCACTGGGGGAGGAGTCCGAAGCTGAGTCCGAACCTGGGCCCGTCCTCGCCCTCGACGAGTTCCAGATGGAACTTGATCACGTGAATGCCGTCGGCCAGGAAATCGGCCGACAGCCATTCCATCCCGTCGAGTGCGCCGGCCTCGAACGTCGATTCGAGCCCGGCTTCCACTTCGTCCGCAATGAACCATTCACCGTCCAGCAGCGGTATCGGGCTGCTGTCGCTCCGCAGCCCCTTCACGAGTTTCTGTGCCTTGATGATCACGAGGGGAGAGTGTCGGGGGTGGAGCATCATGTGTCAAGGGTGCACGAGGGCGCACCCGGCGGATCTCCCTGCCGGATGGGCCGTCTTAGAGATCCGGCCCTGCCCAGACTGTTCGACACGGCATCCGGCGCTGACACCTGAAACCCGAAACCTTCCTAAATGACCTTCTCCAGCTGCACGCGTGAGGCCCTGGGCAGCTCCCGATAGTCCTCGATCTCGTACTTGCAGTCTTCTATGTCGCTGATGAACATCCGGTACCTGCCGTGTGCGTGGACGTTGGCGAAGGCGCCTCCCGACCGGGAGTGGCGGCGCGAGCGCACGTTGTCGGAGCGGCCCTTTACGTAGAACTTGCGGGGGCCGCGGTCGGTCACGACGTCCCAAACGAAGTAGCCGAGCTCGTCCTTGATTTCCTTGATCTCGATGATACGCGGCACGAAGTACTGCTGCCTGATCTCTTCCTCGACAAGCCTCTGCTGTTCCCTGCTGAACTCGCCGAGGTCGGCGATAGTGCCCACCTCGTTCTCTTCGTCGTGGACGGACAGGTACTTTGTCGGGTACGTCGCGGGGAACATGCGGCGGATGCCAACGACCCGGTCTTCCTCGCCTTCAACGTGCAGGACGAGCGGGCCGTCCTCGCCGCTGGAGAATCGTGCGTTGTCCGGAGTGAGTGTCGTAGGCTCTTTCATCTCTCTATGGCGCTCAGGCTTGACAGCTGCGAGTGAAGGTCCGCG